>Ga0233437_1000348_pt1 | contig 107785 bp, 94 predicted proteins | sample SI_122_August201_FD_182714 | JGI IMG/M metagenome (GOLD analysis project Ga0233437, IMG submission 182714) | Seawater microbial communities from Saanich Inlet, British Columbia, Canada - SI_122_August2016_200_MG | ecosystem: Environmental > Aquatic > Marine > Inlet | place: Canada: British... | reverse complement strand
CTTTTGGATCATCCAAACTACTATTAATATCGCCCCTCACTCACGAGGGGGTTTTTGATTAAATGGCTGTTGAAACCGACCCTGAATTGATCTATACTGTGCTAGATAGCAGACGATTCATCTGCGGCAGAAAGTTATTTAGGCAGACATTAGTCCGCCTAAGTGGCGTTGGGCTGCAAAATACCAAAGATGCAACGCCATGAATAAAAACGTCAAATTGTTCGGTTTCGTACTATTATGGGTTGGTACATTTGGTCTTTTACTGAATGAGTTTATATTATCTTGGGGAAGTTTTGGCACATTAGTATTTGCTGTTGCCAATATTGTTGGATTAATAGTTTTGTTTTTTTCCTGCTGGGGCAAAAAGTAAGATAAGTAGCACGGAATTTTGCTGCATATTTTTTGTAACCAGCAAAGTATATCAAAATCATCAAGGTGCTGAATTATTCGAGTGCGCTGGACTGACAAAAATTGATGATAATGCAGAAGTTTTTCGTATAGTTATTTTGCATAACTGGGCATAATTGCAAACCTGGACGGAAATTATTATGGACATGAGAAATATTCCCTTTGGTACAACAATTTGGTCGCAAATCGATACTACTGAACACAAAGGAGAAACAGGAATTGCCTACTGGCGGACGCAGCAATTTGATGGCATTCGAGTTCGTATGGTTGAATATAGTCCTGGGTATCTTGCTGACCATTGGTGCCAAAAAGGTCATATTCTATTGTGCTTGGAAGGTGAGTTACATACGGAGCTGGACGATGGACGAAAGTTTGTTCTTACAGCAGGAACAAGTTATCAGGTAGCTGATGCTGCAGAATCACATCGTTCTTACACAGTGACCGGAGCTAAGTTGTTCATAGTTGATTGAAGATGGCGAAGAAGTGGAATTGCCATTGAAAAAGCAGCCCAACCCCACATAAAAGGGAAAACGGATTTGCCGTTTAAGGTACGCTGCGCGAAAAGTCAAAATTGGCCGTGGTTTGCAACGGTTTTTGGGCAAAGCCGTTATGTACTCGTTGAGCGGCTTTTGGTGAAGATAGTAATTTTAGGAGATTAGAATGAATAGAGTGGCACTATTTTTTGTTAGTATATTTTTATTGGTATCATGTACTCTCAATCGGTACGAGCAGGAAGAACTTATCTCGCCTACTCAATCAGCTACTCAAGTAGTGGTAAGTGTAACTTCGCAGCCAACCGCGACTTTTCCCCCTACGGTTACAAAAACAATTACACCGACATCTTTACCCACTGTTACCCCCATCGGTGGTGGTCAGGGAAGAGTAATTTTTCTTAGAGATGATGACAATGCTGAAAATTGGGATATATTTTCTATGAATTCGAATGGTACTGGAATGCAGCAACTCACTTTTTGGGAGGGTGTAATTTCTCATCCAGTGTGGTCACCAGCGGGAGAAAAAATCGCATTTTCTTACCGGGAAACGAAAGATGCTTTTTCACAATTGTATGTTATGAATCCAGATGGTAGCGAAATAACAAAGATTAGCACTGATGATGGTAGGAATTATTCTACTCCTGATTGGTCTCCCGATAGCACAAAAATTGCATTTAGTTCTGGTCAAAGTAATTCTGACTGGGAAATATTCATAATGAATGCAGACGGCTCAGATGAAGTTCAGATAACTGATGGGGCAAGTATAAGTTATGGGCCAGATTGGTCCCCGGATGGCACCCTAATTGCGTTTGTTTCCATGGCAGATTATCAGCCAGAAATATTTGTAATGAATTCAGATGGGACAGACCCAAAACCAATTACATCGCTTGGAGCTAATATTGGGCCGCCGAAATGGTCGCCCGATGGCGAATATATTGTATTTCAATCGCAGAAAGATGAAAAAAAAGAATGGGAGATATATTTGATGAGATCTGATGGTACTGATCTGGTGCAAATAACGGACAATGATACTTGGGATTTACGGCCACGGTTTTCGCTTGATGGCACAAAGATCAGCTGGGATTCTTGTTGTTTCAATCTCTCTATTATGAATCTTGATGGATCTGATGTCGAAAAACTTAACTCACAATTTGGATGGGACTATGATTGGCAACCATAAATTACCCTGTGCTATTTATCGCTCACCGATTGCACCACGCCCGGCTTCGCCTGGGGGTAAGCGGCGCGCATTTGGTAAAATGGTGTTGGGCAAAGGATGTTCAGGGGCAGAGTTGCCCCAGCACACGCCAATGTAGGGTTGCTTAAACTGAGCAGTTGGCGCAGATTATGGATTATACTCAGATAACATATTAGTGATAGTTTGTTTTTACAGGCTTGAATTCAATGGATAGATTGATTTCTGCAATTAACAGGTTTGCTGAACTGCCGGTGACACGCTCGGAATCGGAACGGCGGCGGGCGAAGCTATTGTCGTGGATACTTCTATTTATCCTTATTTTCCTCACGGCTACCTTCTTTGTAATACTTATCTTCAATCCCCACAATGACTCGAAGCAAATCGAATATCGCCAACTAATCTTAGGAATGCTTGTATTCGTTTTACTTGCATATGTGCTAAACCGTTTCGGACATTACTATAAATCAGCTGGACTAATCGTTTTTTGTGCAATCATTGCACCTTGGGCTTCATTGAATCTGGATCCATCGATTCTAAATGGAGATTTCGTCCCTTTAACTTATATTACTCTCTCAGTATTGATATCTAGTATATTATTGCCGACTTCCATCACGATAGTTTTGGCTATTCTCCAGGGCGTAGGATTAATATTTTTGCTAGCATTCAGTCCATTCACTCCTTTATTTAACTGGTTTAGCTTTTTAAGTTATGTTCTCTTTATATCGGTGTTCAGTATTCTTTCTAACTATCTCAGCCAACGCGATATGGAGCAAATTGTGCGTCAGGCGCACCAGCTAACTCAAAACGAAGCACAATTAAAAGAGCAGTCGATCCGTGATTATTTGACCAATCTATTTAACCGCCGCTACTTGGAAGAGACACTGGAACGAGAAATTCAACGGGCAGTGCGCAAACAGATTCCGCTTGGTGTCATTATGTTGGATATTGATAATTTTAAGCATTTTAACGATTCGATGGGCCACGCCTTAGGTGACATCCTGTTACAGGAATTAGGTAAATTGTTGAGTGAGCAAATCAGGCTTGCTGATATTGCATGCCGTTATGGTGGAGATGAATTTGTCCTGATAATGCCAGAGGCTTCACAAGATGTGACAAAGGAACGAGCAGAGAATTTGCGAGATAAAGTTGCCCGCCTTCGACTGGAATACAAAAATCACACTCTAGAAAATGTTTCAATTTCATTAGGGGTGGCGATTTTTCCCGATCACGGTTCTAGCCGCGAAGCGATTTTGGAATCTGCTGATGCTGCGTTGTATCGAGCAAAAAGTAGAGGGTACGGCTGTGTTGCTTTGGCAGAATAAAGTATAGAATCTATCAGTCTTGGAGTAGTTATTCACGGATATATTCAGTTGGTTGTGTGAGCAACCCACCCCCGCGTAAACCGTGACCCGGCTTCCGCTGCGCTTCAGCCTGCTGAGTCTCTCGCTAAATCTTTCTGTCAGGCGGTGTGGTGATGGTCAAAACGCCGGGCAGGTTACGCAAACGGTAGCCCGTTTCACATAAGTGAAATTATTGAGGAGATTAGAAAATGAAAGTATTAATAACCGGAGGCACAAACGGAATGGGGAAAGGGGTTGCTCAGATCTTAGCTAGCATCGACGATCAAACCCATGAGGTCATCATTTTATGCAGATCGAAAGAGCGGGGCGAAGCGACAATCCAAGAAATTAAATCTACTTCCAAAAACAACAAGATATCCATGGTTATATGCGACCTGACCAAACTCAGTGATCTTCGCAATGCTATCAAGGATATTCGCAGTCACCATGATTTTCTAGACGGCGTATTCATCAATGCCGGTTTGGGCTACGCTGCCAAGCGTATAGAAACCGAAGATAGGATGGATTCGCATTTTCAGGTGAACTATCTGTCCCAGTTCATGCTGACTCTGAATTTGTTGGATTTGCTGGAAAAATCTGAGAATGGTGGCAGGATTGTCTTCAATGTCACAGAGACCGGTGAAATATTCTGGGACGATATCCAAATGAAGAATAAGTGGGGTTATGAAGATGCCATCCACCAGGCAATGGTTGCCAAAAGAATGTTTAGTGAACGTATGCATAATTTGTACAAGAAAAGAGATAATTCAAAAGTGTCTTTCATTGGATTTCAAATTCATAAAACTGTTTGGACCAACCAAATCAATATCATTCCATTTTTCATGAAGTCCATGGCAACAGTGATGAAACTTTTTGGCACATTTATTTCAATGGAGGAATGCGGGGAGGTCATGGCTCCCTTGTTTACTTCAAATGCGAAGAATGCCCCGGCCTGTGGCCGGGGATGAATTCGCTGTAGCCAGAGTTGGTATACTGATGGTATGGAGCTAAAACGAACCAGTCATACAGTATATGAGACAAAATATCATTTGGTATGGGCGCCAAAGTATCGGAAATGGATACTGCGAGGAGATATACAGAAACGAGTGGAGGAGTTGTTCTACGAGATAGCGGAGAACCATGATATAGAGATAGATACGCTAGAAGTAGCAGAAGATCATGTGCATTTATTCGTATCATTTCCACCGCGGATGTCGATATCGAACGTAGTAGGAAAGCTAAAGAGCATAACAGCGAGCGAAATATTCCAAGAGCATCCGGAAGTGAAGCGGGAGTTGTGGGGTGGGCACTTTTGGCAAGTCGGATACTTTGTGAGAACATCAGGAGACCAAGTGACAACAGAAATAATCAGGAACTACATTGAGTATCATCGCAAAGAAGAAAAGACACCGAGACAACTGAAGTTGTTTTAGAAGCCCCGGCCTGTGGCCGGGGAGGTTCACTGAAAGCCGGGAAGAGAGCTTGAAAAAATCTGGAAAATTTATCACATGGAAAAATGATGCGTTTATCGAGATAAAGCATGACAAATATGCGGCTGACCAAAAACTACAAGAAAGATTATGGATTGTTAGCTTGGATTTGTGCAACGACGAAGAAACATTTCAAATTGCTGAGAAGCTAACTTGATACCATTAATGAAAGCACAGCATTTTTGAATATTCTGTATTCATCAAAGGAAGTGTGAACGATATTCTGTCATTGCGAGGGCGCATTTTGCCCGAAGCAATCTCCAAATATGAGTGCAGATTGCTTCGCTGCGCTCGCACTGACAGATATGGCGATATAGCTGATTGTTCAAGGTACTGTTGCCGAGTACACATTTTTGAATAATCCGTCCAAAGTGACAAATCTACCTTCAAAAATGGGCTAACCCAAATTCCACCACGACCGGCTGCGCTGGTGGGTAAGCGGTGCGAATTTCTGCAATTGGTTACAAGCAAAGGATGTTTCAGGTTTACATCGCCGTCGCAAAAGCGGACTTTCCGCCAGCGGTTCTGTGCTATCATTGCTTCTGGGACGCGCCGCCGGGCAGGTTACGCCAGTATTGGGTTGCATGTTGCGTCGCTCTTGTAAAAATCTTGATTTCAAGACTTTTACTATGGCATTTTCTCAACCGTCATCTGGGTGTACTTAGGAGTTGAAAGAGACTAGCCGAATAAGGATAACAATGATTGATTACGGTAATTTGCGTCATGAATTAGTAACAATTATGAAGGCGGCTGCTGAAATAGTTGATGGAAAAAGTTACCATCTTGTACAAGGTAGGTCAGCTGATAATGTATCTACAAATCTTGATTTTGAAATCAACAATTTTTTAGAAGAACACTTGAGAAAACTGTATGATTGTCCAATCATCAGTGAGGAAACCTTTGTAAAGTTTGAAAAAATCAAAAATGAATATGTTTGGATAATTGATCCAATAGACGGAACATTAAATCTATTAGCGGGGACAAAAAATATTGCCATTTCTGTAGCATTGTTAGACGCAAAAAATATGACCCCAGTAGTGGCGTCTATTGCTATGCCTAGCAATCAAACAATTCTATCTGCAGCGAAGGGAACAGGAAGTTTCCATAATCATATGCCTCTTCCTGGTGATGTGCCGCAAAATAGACCAGATATTTTGTCTATTGGAATACCAGATGATGCGTATTTGTTTGCTGATGAGATTGCAAACAAGCTTAGGTGGCTAATTGAGAATAAATGGATTATTCGCCAAGGTGGTGCAGCCGCGATAGATATTTGCCTTACGGTACTTAAGAATTGGAAAGGCTTTTGGGAGCAAAATCTATATTTGTGGGATTTTGTGGCAGCCGAGCTAATAGCTACTGAGAGTGGGTGTATAGTTCATAAAAAAAAACGAGATAAAAAACTTCTTCGATATGATTTACTTATCACCGTGTCTGATGAAGTATCAAATCGATTATTGCCCACATTGTTTGCCTAGGATAATAAATGTCGACTTGGTTTGGTTGGATTGAATTTGCTCTTGCGACAATTGGTGCTGTTCCGATTATCGTTTCCGCATATTATTTTCTTGGGAATATTTTCCCTGTCAGGAAATTTTTCGGGTTTTCGGACGATGAACGATTGGATATTATAGCTACAACGTCGCAAGTTACGCATAGTAGCGTGGGGGCGAAAGTCGTGCGCGCGACAACGGGAATTGGGCAGATTGAAGGTGTAGCAGCTATTGCACGATTTCTAGGTCAATACTATCGAAAAAAATCGCTGCTAATTAAATTGAGTGTCTCTGTTTCTGACAGACCTGAAAAAGATTTAATACTTGTTGGTGGCCCCGCTAAAAACAAATTATCTGGATCATTCTTGTCTCACTTGAATGATGAAACCTCAATAAAAATTGAATTTGATGATGTAAATATTCGTTTAGAGTTTGATGATCTGGTAATTACAAAGGATGATTTGGTTATAGAAGATGAATTCCCTACAAAAGACTTTGCGATTGTTATAGCATGGCGGAATCCTTTTTCAAATAAGCGTAGACGGGGGATTTTATGTGCGGGATTTACTTCTTATGGAACGAGTGGCGGAGCACGTTGGATTTTTAATGACCTTCCAATTGTGAGATATAAAAAAGAATTTTTCCGGCATGGGAAGCGTCCAAATTTCGTGTCCGTTTTGGAAATAGAGCTTTTGAAGGATACAATTCTTTCGATACGTCCGCTGAAAACTAAATTCTTTTAATGTGATTAGAGTAGCACCTTACTCGGTATGAACCCCGACTCGCCTTTGGCCCGGGTACGCAGCGCGATTGGCCAAGTTTGGTTAAGATTAGCGAAGCGTTCAGGTCAAATCAGCCCACCATGTTTCGCTAACGTTTTGTGGCAGGAATGACAGCAGCGAAAGAATCAAGTAAATCAGAAAAGAGAAAAAATTGTATTGGTCAACTGAAGCGTGAACACAGAATGTTTAAAAGGAAACCATGAATTTTTCTTATTGTGTTCCTGGTTTTCTTACGGATGAAAGCATGGCTTTTTGCCGCATCTGTTCAAGCAACTCTTGACGATTACAGAAAAGAGAAAAAATTATGGAACAACTGCGAGATTTCTACGAGCGAGCTGACGATAATATTACATTCTTCATGAGAGGGTATGGAATTCAATTATTACGAATAAGTCTGGGAATTATTTTCTTCTGGTTTGGGTTTCTAAAGTTTTTTCCAGGGTTAAGTCCAGCAGACCAAATTGCGACGAAAACGATCACGAAGTTAACGTTTGGCATAATACAGCCGAATATTTCCATTATTCTATTGGCGATTTGGGAAACGCTGATAGGTCTTGGGTTAATAACAGGAAAATACCTACGGGTTACATTGTTTCTTCTATTTACCCAAATGATGGGAACATTGACGCCGCTGTTGTTGTTTCCAGCAGAAACGTTTACGCGAATACCATATGCGCCGACATTGGAAGGGCAGTATATCATCAAGAATCTTGTATTGATTAGTGCAGGCTTGGTAGTCGGTGCAACAGTTCGAGGAGGGCGTATCATAGAAAGTAAAGATATGAAACATTGAAGACAAAAACAAAGAAAATGGTGCGGCATTGCCACAGAATGAATGCTCAAATTTGGAATTGTATTCACAGCAAAGCCGCTCTTGTGCGAATAATCTTATAAATCTTTTCCCGGCTCAACAAACTTGCTTGATTTTAGAATGTGAAGTTATTGGAAGCCGCCGCAAATTTGATCAGGTTCGTTATAGTAAATTAGAGCCAAAGAAATCCTGATTTTTTTTCGTTGATATCAGGGCAGAATTTAAAGAGTAAGTATCATGCAAACGAAAGGCCTCACAACCCAAAGTGCAGCTGAATTGGCTATGCCAAGGTGGTACGCGGCCGAATTTCCTAAGTTAGGGTCGGGTAATAGCAGCGTCAGGAGCAAAAACGTCAAGCGCTTTGAGCAAACCGTTAGGCAATATTCTCCAGACATTTCTATAGGTGACTTGGAGCAAATACTATATTCAAAGGAATAGAATGAATTCTAAGGTTGATGCATTTATAGGTAAAGCAGAAAAATGGCAAGAAGAATTTGAGACATTGAGAACGATCATTCTTGATTGCCAGTTGACCGAAGATTTTAAGTGGGGTAAACCTTGTTACACGTTTGAGAATAGCAACATAGTTTTAATTCATGGATTTAAAGAATACTGTGCAGTGTTATTTTTCAAAGGTGCCCTGTTAAAGGATGCCATGAATATTTTAGTCTCACAAACGGAGAATACGCAGGCGACGCGCCAGATTCGGTTCATCGATGTTGATGAAATAGTTGAGATGGAAACCATTTTGAAAGCCTATATTTCTGAGGCAATTGAAGTGGAGAAAGCAGGATTAGAAGTGGAGTATAAAAAGACTTCAGAATTCACAATTCCTGAAGAATTTCAAAATAAGGTAGACGAAAATCCTGCTTTGAAAACAGCTTTTGAGTCATTGACTCCAGGACGGCAAAGAGCATACATTCTTTATTTTTCTGGAGCCAAGCAATCCAAAACTCGAGAGTCAAGGATTGGAAAATATATTCAGAAAATTCTCGATGGAAAGGGATTAAACGATCGGTAAATTCGAATAATGGGTTTGTCTTTATTGCCTTTCTTTGTCTGCATAGTATTTCAAATTGCGAAATCATTATGCTGATAAACCTATTATTTCATCAATACGAGGTTGCCAACGTTGGAAAGATCCGTAGAACCGCATTGGTGCAACAGTATTCACCTAGCCCTGAAAGGCGTGGCAAAGGAGATTTAAGTCCAATACTGATGGATGGAGCTATTCCTGCGGCTCCTTGCGGCCTTCATACAAGAGAATATCTCGGTCAGTATCCGGGGGGATATTGTTATACGTCACTCATCCATTGACTTGATTAGAAAGCCGCCTCGTAAACAAGTCAAAAACCTGTCATGTCATTTACCCTTTAGAAGAGATACATGACATGACAGTTCATGGAGGACAGGAAACCCTGCACATCCCCAATCCTTCGAAACATCAGAGCGTCTTTCCAAGGTTGGAAAGATGCTACAGACCATAACAGACCCCGAAGCTAGATCGCTCTGGGGGGTAATATGTGATTATTTTACTCACAAGCTCTAGAAGCTTGCCAACACTACCAACAGAATGGGGCTTGCTCGGTGTCTTCCCGGTGCTAAATGGGTGTAGTTTCTATGAATTCTATGGACTTTATAGAAATTACAGAATATTTAGCCCCTGTATGTGGGTATCAAACAGACAGATAGCGCCATATATAGGGGCTAGAAATACTAGAACATACGTTCTTGAAGCTCTTAATCAATTGGTTGAAGGTTCGAGTCCTTCCGGGGTCACAACTCGAACCGCTCGATGATGTTGAGCGGTTTTTGTCTATGTTACGGTTTGATTCTAGAGAGAAGTTGAAAGACTTTCCGCTGGATGAGATGAAATAGGTTCTCTTTTTCGCATAAAATGGTTCGAGTCCGGTCAGGGGCAATGAATAGTTGCCTAGCTATACCCTTTTTTTTGCCCATCATCACTCACTTGGTAAGGAATTGATGAATTTACCAACCAGGTCGATGATCTCCCGTTCTTTCTCCCAGGCATCCCGCCCAAAATTACCCCATAAGCGATCCGCGCTAGTGACAATAACCATGTCGAGCTCATCCAGCAAGATGATCAGGTTTCCGCCATGACCGGACGCGTAGTTGAAATGATGGTCGCCTGCCTTGGCAGACCACCACTGATAACCATACCCGATGTCGCGAAAGTAACCGTATCTACTGGTTATGCCGGGTATCCACCCAGAAATATTGATATTATCCGAGTACCTTTGCAGTGAATCCTCGACCCAGTCAGCAGAAATGACTTGACTCCCATCGTATTCCCCTTCGTTAAGATACATCAAGCCGAACTTGGCCCTATCCCGGGCCGTAAGGGGGATTCCGTGGGCACCGTAGTAGTAGCTATCTGCATCCTGGCTCCAATCGCCCACCTCCGCACCAATTGGAGAGAAAAGATACTCTTGAGCGAAAGACTTGAGATCTGTGTCACACGCTCGTGCCACGATAACCCCTAGCATATGGGATGTCAGATTGCTGTAACCGAACTCGGTTCCCGGATTGCTGGTGAGAGGAAATTCGACCACGAAGGGCAGCCAATAGCCCTCTGAAGAAAAGAAAGATTCCATAAATGGCGTGCGCTCTTCCCATACATATCCAGAGCGCATCTGCAATAAGTCCCGGATCGTGATCTGCTCCTTCCTTGGATCATTTATTTGATCGGCGAATTCCGGGAAGAAATCGATCATTTTCTGGTCTATGCTTGAGAGACAGCCTTGATCTAGCGCAATCCCGACCAATGCAGACGTAAAACTCTTCGTCGCCGACGCCAAAAAGGCCTTCTGATCAATCGCCCCACCATTGAAGTACCCCTCAGCGATCAGATGGCCGTTCCTGATAACCAACAGCCCATAGAGGGTATCCAGTTCTGCTGCTTTGTGATATAGCTCCGCCACGAGCATCGGTTCCAGCCCCTGCTCTGCGGGCGTTGACACCTGCCAATCACCCCCTGGCAACGGTGTGTAGTCAACCGACATTAGATCATCAGATGAAGACCTGCATCCGACCAGGGTTAGCAGGATAAGGATTGTGAAGATGAACAAGATTACGGGATGCTGACGTCTTTTTGTTGGATTTTTATCTTTGGTCACCATAGTTTTCCCCTTCACTCGCCCGGTAAAGATTTAATAAACCTACCTACCAAATCTATGACCGTCTTTTCGTATTTCCATCCATCTGCCGGTGGTACTTCGTTCAATGGATTGGCGGTCGTGACGATAATCATGTCGAGTTTATCCAGCAAGATGATCAACTGTCCGCCATGCCCCCAGGCGAAGTTGAAATCATGTTTACCAACGCTGGCGGACCACCATTGGTAGCCATACCCATTATCTTTGAAGTATTTGCCTATTTTTTTTGTTATCCAGGCATCTTCTGAATATATTTGCAACGAGTCATGCACCCAGTCAGCAGGGATAACCTGCGCCCCATGGAATTTGCCATCGTTAGCGTATAACAAGCCGAATTTAGCCATATCGCGAGCCGTAACGTAGATTTCCCCCCAACCCCAATTGTAGTCATCCAAATCGCGTGTCCAATTGCCCAGCTCTGCTCCAGTCGGCTCAAAAAGGTGCTTCTGTGCGAATGACTTGAGGTCTGTATCACATGCCCTTTGCACAATGACTCCCAGGATATGAGATGTCACATTGCTATAGTTGGCTTCGGTTCCTGGATCGTTGACAAGGGGAAAATCAACCAGATGAGGCAGCCAGCGCCAGTTACCGCTGAGAAAGAGAATGTCACCATAATAATCAGTGGAATCATAGGGATAGCCAGCGCGCATTTGCAATAAGTGTCGGATCGTGATCTGCTCCTTCCTTGGGTCAGTGGCATGTACCTGATTGGCAAATTCCGGAAAGAAATCCATCATCTTCTGATCCAGACTTGACAGACAACCTTGCTCCATGGCAATTCCAACCAATGCCGAGGTATAGCTCTTCGTCGCCGAATGTCGGGCAGACAGTTGTTCAATGGATCCATCGTTGAAGTACCCTTCAGCTATCAGATAGCCATTCTTGATTACCAGTAAGCTGTAAATGGTCTCCAGTTCAGTTGCATTGAGATACAATTCTGCCACAAGCGCTGGGTTCAATCCTTGCTCTTCAGGTGTCGAGACTTTCCAGTCATCGCCGGGCAACGGAGTATAGTCAACGGTAGCAAGTTTCGCCTCAGAAGGTCCGCATCCAACCAGCATTGATAGAATCAAGGCTGCGATAGTCGCAAGGATAGATGAACGCCGTCGTTCCTTAGTCAGAGTTTTCCTGTTTTTAGTCATTGACTCCTCTTTTACTCAGTCGGTAAGGATGCGATGAAATCAGCCACCAGATTGATATTGGCTTTTTCGGACGGCCAGGATTCGAAATGATTCCCATAGAAAGGATCTGCCGTCAGGACAACGATCATCTCAAATTCATCCAGGAGCACGATAAGTTGTCCACCGTGTCCCCAGGCAAAGTCGTAGTGATGATCGCCAGATCGGGCCGACCACCATTGGTAGCCATATCCAATATCTTTGATATTGCGCCCGATCCGAATTGTCCAGGCATCTTCTGAGTAGGTCTGGAGGGAATCCTTCACCCATTCTTGCGAGATGACCTGTTTACCATCATATTCACCCTCGTTGAGATATAAGGCCCCGAACCGGGCCAGATCCCGCGCGGTAAAACCAAGGGCAGAGTAGTAATACCCGTATTCGTCAGACCACCAATCGCCCGCATCAGAGCCGATGGGGGATAAGAGATGCTCCTGGGCAAATTCTTTGAGATCTGTATCACAGGCCCGGGAAACAATCACTCCCAGAAGCCAGGAAGTCCAATTACTGTATTGAAATGTATCTCCTGGATCGTTGGTAAGTGGAAATCCCACCAACAGTGGCATATAATTCCCCGACGCTAGCCCCGCCCAGAGATCTTCGTGGGTTTCTTCCCAGGGATAACCAGAGCGCATCTGTAAAAGATCCCGGATAGTGATCTGCTCTTTTCTGGGATCAATGATCTGTTCTGCGAATTCAGGGAAGAACTCCATCATTTTCTGATCGACACTGGTTAAACAACCTTGATCCAGGGCCAGGCCGACCAAGGCCGAGATATAACTCTTGGATATCGATTGGATAAAAGCCTTCTGCTCGGGAGAACCTTCGTTAAAGTACTGCTCCGCCACTATGGAGCCATTTTTGATGACCAACAAACTGTAGATCGTGTCCAGCTTGCTCGCATTCCTGTAAAAATCCTTAAGTAGGTTCGGATCCAGCCCCTGTTCTTCGGGCGTCGAAACAGGCCAGTCGCCCTGGGAGAGCGGCGTATAATTTTCGGCAGCAAGTTCGGCCGTAGAAGGGCCGCATCCGAACAACATGGTCAAGACCATGATCATGCTGATGAATTGAAAAATTAGAGAGAGGCGGTTCCTATAAGTAGTCATTTTCTTTCTCCAGAAATAAATTATAAGCTTCCTACTTACATTAAAGTTCTTTTCTTTCCCAAGGCAGGAAACAGGCAGGGAGTGGCTTTCATATAATCTTGATATTGCTTCCCAAAATGTTTCATCTTGTTATCAATCTATGATCATCCTTGATTTCCAGATGCGGAAATCAAATGCATCCAGTAAGGGAGACAGTATCGAAATCAGAGGAAGGATGGATGTTCCCAAGAACAGGATTAGCACAAGTAGCTTATCTTTCACCTGTTCGTAGACGGTAAAGGTGTAGCCATCGTATTTGTTCAACCCATCCTCGGTCCCAAACCATAAGAAACCCAAATTGTCCTGGATCATAGTGAATATGGTGCTTTGAGAAAGCCCCTGTTCCAGGGAGATGTGTTCAAACTGAAGATGCTGCCTCGGTGATATTTTGGTCGCCGAGGCTGGCCTATCTGTGGCCTGTTGAGGGGGAGATGGTTGCTCTTTTGGGGGAGTTCTGTTTCACCAATTACCTTAGGTTTATCGAGACACGGCTCCGTAATGATTATATCTCACTCGAATTTTTAGGTAACGCCCGCGTTCCTTTACGAATTCCGTGACGAGAATTTTCATTCTGATAAGTAATTCTGACGTGACTTATTCCCTCCGCAACCAATTTTTTCCCAGAATCGGGGAAGGGTGCGGTTTGGAACTCACCTGGTTAGGGTCACACGCGAAAAAGCCATCCTGTAAAGGATGGCTTTTTCGATTTATAATCTTGAAACTCTCGCGATCGAAAACGGGTAATTGGGGTATGTAAGGCACGAAACATCTTGCTTCTCCCATTTCTTCGACAAATTCTTATGGCGATGTGAAAATCCTAAACCCTATTCCACAAGGAGCTTACTATGGATCCAGCAGCAAGCATGATTATGGCAGCCGCACTAGTGTTTTATTCGATTGGGGTTTGGAGTGAGCGCTTCGCAGGCCGCTTGAAACTCTGGCATTTGGCCTTCTTTGTGTTGGGGCTGATCTGTGATACCTGGGGAACGGGGTTAATGCTCGAATTTGCAGGCGGCCTGACCTTCGACGTTCACGGTATCAGCGGGCTGATCGCAATATTGCTGATGCTCATCCACGCTGTATGGGCAGGGATTGTGCTGCTTCGAAAAGATGAGCAAGCGATCCAGAATTTTCACAGATTTAGCGTTGCAGTTTGGGTGATTTGGTTGATACCATATTTCAGCCCGATGCTTTTTCAAATTGGCGGCTGATGTCTTGAGTAGTATTTTTCAGATAACCTGCGGGGTTTGTACAACCGGAGATGAATGTTGCCTTCCCTCACTCATCTCCGGTAAAAAATTCGGGTTTCTAAAAACTAAAACTGAACCAGTCGGTCCCCGTGACAATCGAGCAACTCAGGGCTATGAAGACGATTAGCAAAATGAAGCCGCAACCACAGCCTATGCAGGATGGCCCGCGCCCGAAGCCGAAGCGATCTTGCAACCAGTCAAAAAGCGTATCAAGCAAGAATAGTTTTAATAGCCCCGATAAACAGCCTGGACGATTGTTCACAGCATTCTCCTTTAAAGTTGTAGGTAAAGATCTGCCAGGTTTTTGTGCGATGCTTGTTTGCGGTCGGTCATTTGGGTTAACCTGGCAGGTTTAGAATTAACTGACTACCAGTGTATACGCAAAGTGCGTCCCCAGGTTGCGTATCTATCAGGGGTAAAAATCCGAGTTTGGTTTAGACAATCTCGATATAGTTTCCTTCGGTGACTTCACCCATCACCCAGAGTGGCTGATGAATGGCTTCGGCGCGTTGCAGCATGGCTTCGACATTTTTGGGCGGTACGGCCAGCAGCAAACCACCGCTGGTTTGCGGATCAAAGAGCAGCAGTTCTTCGTACTCTTCCATCTCGCGGATGAAACGCACATTTTTAGAAAAATACAGGCGATTGTCGGATGCTCCGCCGGGGAAAATAAAATCTTTGGCATAACGCATCGCCCCTGAGGTGAAGGGGATTTTATTCCACTCGAAGCGCAAGCCAACCCCCGAGGCAGATGCCATCTCCCAGGCGTGGCCGAGCAAGCTAAATCCGGTGATGTCCGTCGCTCCCCGGGTGCCAAACTCCACCCCCAGGGAAGCCGCCTCGCGGTTCAGACGTGACATCCACTCGATGACTTCGTTCAAATCTGCTGGAGATGCTTTTTGACCCTTGATGGCTGTGGTCGTTGTGCCAAAGCCCAGCGGCTTGCTGAGCAGCAGCACATCGCCGGGACGCGCACCACCTTTGGTCATCATTTTATCGGGATGTGCGAAACCCAGCACAATCAGGCCGTATTTTGGTTCTTTATCCTGAATGGTATGCCCCCCGACGACGACCACTTTGGCCTCGCACGCCTTCTCTGCCCCGCCGCGTAAAATTTCGCCGAGGAAATCGGGTGGCAATTCAGGGGGGAAAGCGGCTATATTCAGCGCCAAAAATGGTGTGCCGCCCATCGCATACACATCCGAGAGACTATTTGCCGCGGCGATGGCTCCGTATTCATAGGGTGTATCCACGACAGGGGTGAAAAAATCGGTTGTCACCACCAAGGCGCGTTCACCGTCGAGCCGCCAGACCGCGGCATCATCGGGATCGCCAAGCCCCACTAAAAGATCAGGATAATCGCGGTTGTCAAATATATTTTCAATTGGACGCAGCACCTGCGCCAGCGCTTCTGCGCTTAATTTTGACGCTCAACCCGAACAGCTTGACAGCGTTGTCAGGCGAATTTTCTTTTCGGAGGAAGTTTCGGCGTTTTGTTCGCTCATTTTTTTGATTTGCAAGCTACAAGCTGCAAGTCGCAAGCAGAGATCATCATCTGAAACTTGCGACTTGTGGCTTGGTGTTTGTAGTTTGTAACCTACGGGCTTTCGGTTCCAGTATCCGGCGTGACCGGTAGCACAGTGGCTGGTTGGGTGTTATTCATTTCCGGCAACGGGAATAAGAACGGATTGTCGCTGGGCAGCAGCATCACATCAATGCTGGGGGTTAATTCCTCGATATAGCGGTACGTCAGCAAATCCGGGCTATTTTTTATCACATCGGCGATCAATTGCAAGGCTTCTGCCTCAGCCTGCGCCTGGATGATGCGCGCATCAGCCAGAGCCTGGGCGTTAATCAACAGCGAGTCGGCTTCACCCTGGGCGCGAATCACCGCGGCATCGGCGCTGCCTTCTGCGGTTTGACGGGCCTGTTCAGCTTCTTGTTTACGCTGTTCAACAACAAAGAAAGCTTGTTGCGCTAATTGCTCAGCGATCTGTTTTTGTTCAACCGAAGCGGCATATTCGTCCGAAAAAGTGATATTGCGCAAGATGAAGTCTACCAATATCAGGCCGCCTTCTTCCATTGTTTCGGCCATTTGGGTGGTCATCATCTCGGTCAACACCAGGCGTTGGGAGCTGTAAACTTCTTCGATGCCGAACTGTGAAACCGCATCTCGGATCACACCGCGCGATTGCGGGCGCACCAGGTTGTTGATATATTGATCTTGCCACTTGACATGCACATCGACAACCTCGGCGGGGTCAATGACGAAGATGATCGAAGCATCAATTAGGACAACCTGCCCATCCGATGTGCGCGCTTCAACCGAGTCATCACCTTGTATTTGACCCTCCTCGGAAGCGATCGACATGGTATAGGTTTGGCGCGAAATCGGGTACGTGATGACACTTTCGAAATAAGGTACCACCCAGCGCAAACCAGGCTGCAAAGCCTCCGGGCGGATACCATCTTGAATAGCCGAGATCACCACACCGCGTTCCTGTGGCTCTATGAAAATCAACCCGGCGCTGGCCGTATTTAAAATTACTGCCAGTAGCAAGATAACAATGAGCGTAGTAACCATACCTTTGACTGGTTTTTGTCGGGACGCACGCATTACAATAAAAGCGAGCAGGCCAACAACGGCCAACCAGGCCAGACCAGCAATTGCAGAAATAGCAACAGTAACATTCATCTTTTCAAACTCCTTGTATATTGATTAGGGCTTTGCGCCTGTAAGGGAAAAGCCCTATTTATAAGTATTTCACAATACAACCCAAACATGATACCATGCCTGTATGCAAAACGGCAAAGGACGCATCTCTGAGATCATATACGGATTTGATGACAATTTGTTGCTACGCGTGGATTGTTCTTCAGCGTTGACCCCCGCTCCAGGGCAATATCTGCTCGCCGATGATGGTACAGCGGACTCCGTTTTGGCGGTTCCTCTTTTTCGGGTGGGTTCTGCCCCTGAGGTGATTCTGCAAAGCCCAACGCTCCCACCGAAACACTGGCTCCCTGGGCTAGAGCTTGATCTACGCGGACCCCTCGGGCACGGATTCAACCTCCCGGCGGAGACCAGTCATATCGCTTTGGCCTCCCTCGGCGGCGGGTTGGCACGTCTGCTGCCCCTGATCCACCAAAACCCGCAAGCCGATATTGCCATTTTTACAGATGCGGCCTTGCCCGATCTCCCCGTCTCCGTTGAAGTTCGCCGCCTCGCGGATTTGCCCGAAGCCATACCCTGGGCCGATTTCTTGGCTCTCGAACTGACAATTGAAATATTGCCCAAGTTGCGTACGATCCTGGGATTGGCCCCGCACGAACGCCCGGCCTGCACAGCCCAGACATTAATTATCTCCCCCATGCCTTGCGGCGCGCTGGCCGAGTGCGGCGTATGCGCTGTTCCCGCCCGCAAAAGCTATAAATTGGCTTGCAAAGATGGCCCAGTGTTGGATTTGAAGCAATTACAATGGTAATCAAATATGGCACGTAAACAAAAACGACGAAAGAAGCGACGAGCAAGAAGCCGTAAAATACGCATCGGCTGGTTATTTTGGCTTGCCGGGGGATTGGCGCTGGCCTATTTTGGCATCAAAACGAAGCCAGAAGTGTTAGATTTATTCGTAGACACTCCGCCACCCCCTAATTTCACACCCACACCTTACCCCACGCCGGTTGCACCTGTCATAGTGGGTGACACCCCCGATCTTGATGCCCTTGCGGCTTATATGCTTGAACTTATTAATGTAGACAGGGTTGCTGAAGGTTTAGAGCCAGTTCAGTGGGATGCACACGCGGCTGAAGTTGGCCGCCAACATGCGCAAGAAATGGCGAATGCTGGCTATATGTCGCATTGGAACCTGGCCGGGCTGGGCCCAGATATTCGCTATGGCCTGTCCGGTGGGCAGGCTGTCGTTATGGAAAATGTGTATTCATACTATAGCCGCTATGATGATGGCAGCCCGGTTTGGGAAGCAAATTGGGCTGCGCGTGTACGTGAAGCCCAGGAAGCCTTAATGAACAGCCCCGGCCATCGGGCGAATATTCTTACACCGGAACATACGCATGTTGGCGTGGGGATGGCCTATGATCCCCTGAGCGGTGAATTCCGCGTGGCGCAGGAGTTTACCAATCAGTATTTGGTGCTTCATACCGATGCTGATGGAAATGTTTTTACAGCGCATCCCGGCGAGTTGATTATTATCAAATTTGAATTACTTCCTGGGGTGAGTCAACCCCTCATCAATCTGGCATTTGAGCCGCTGCCATCTCCAATGAGCATTTCGGCGTTAAACGACACATCCACTTATACATCTCCTGCTGAGTTTGTGGATCAAATCCCTGCGACATTGGACTGGAATGGCGATTATAAGCTGCGCATGATTCTGCCGGGCAACGCACAGTCGGGGTATTATCATCTTCGCATTTGGGTTGTCCTGAATGGCGAAAATATCCCCGCCAGTGATCTGGTGATGATGCTGGTTTCTGATGAATAAGATTTTGGCTGTTGTCGCTCATCCTGATGATGAAACCATCCTTTGTGGCGGAACACTGGCTTTGCTGGCGCGTGCCGGAGCCAATGTGCATGTTCTTTGTGCTACGCGGGGCGAAGGCGGCGAGTTGGGCGAACCCCCGCTTTGTGAACGCCCCGAATTAGGCCGCGTGCGCGAACAGGAGATGCGCTGCGCCGCGCAAGCTCTGGGCGGCACAAGTGTTGAGTTTCTTGATTATATTGACCCTACCGTCGGCGAGAATGAAGAACTGCACCCCTACACCGACGATTTTGACGAACTGATGCAACGCCTGCGTGACTATATCCAGCAACTTTGCCCTGATGCGGTGATTACTCACGGCTCGAATGGCGAGTACGGTCATCCGGCGCATGTGCTTACGCATCGGGCGGTGATCGCGGCCATGCCAGATGGCATCTCGCTCTACACCTTCTCGCCGAGTTTCCCCGAACACCCGCGCCCGCGTCTCGCCAATACCGATGATCCTGCCGACTTGATTCTTGACATTAGCGCAGCCTTCGAGCAAAAAGCCGCCGCGGCTTATTGCCATCGCACTCAGAATGCGCTTTTCGTGCGCCGTTCATCGAAACGTGCCGGGCGGCAGTTGAGTGTCCCGGAAGTGTTGATGAAGGTGGAGGGGCTGCATCGGGTGATAGGATTGCTGGATGATAGGCTGGTAGATGTTCTTGAAATTTATCGGTTGAAGGTTGCAGGTTGAAAGTTCAACGTGTAACCTTCAACTTGTAACTTATCACTGTGTTTATTACGATGCCCAAAACAGATTTCTTTTTCGCTCAACCCCTCATGAATGCCGCCGGGATGCTGGGCTTTTTCCCCGATCCGCACAGCCCGCTGGATTTCTCGCGCTTTGGCGCTTTTGTCACGAATCCCATCAGCCGTTTGCCGCGCACGCCAGCCAAAGGCACGCGTTATATACCCTTTCCGGGTGGATTCTTGCTGCATACGGGTTTGCCCAACCCCGGTTTGTCGCAAGCCCTCCGGCGCTATGGACGCTATTGGGCTTCAGCTTCTTTGCCGGTGATTGTGCATCTCTTGGCGCAGAATCCGGATGAATTGGGCTGGATGGTTGAGCGGATTGAAGGCGCGGGGAGCGTGATGGGAATTGAAGTGGGCCTGCCCCCTGATGCGGATGCCAGCCTCGCGGCGCAATTTGCACAAGCAGCGCTGGGTGAACTTCCGGTGTTGGTGCGTGTACCCCTGGATGGCAGCCTGATATTGGCGCAAGCGGCCGTGGATGCTGGAGCCAGCGCGGTCAGTTTGGGCGCGCCACGCGGCTTGCTCCCCTCTCCCTATGAGGGAGAGGGGTCGGGGGTGAGGGTTAGTGGACGGCTTAATGGCCCGGCGATTTTTCCGCTGGCGCTGCGGGCGGTGGAACAACTCGCGCGGGCTGGACTCCCTGTGATTGGGGCCGGGGGTGTGCGATCCGCCTCGGAGGTAGAAATCATGCTGAAGGCGGGAGCCAGCGCCGTGCAAATTGGAACCTCCCTTTGGAAAAGTGGATATATTCCAGGTGTTGAATCCACTATCCAAATTTAGAGCGTTTTCCCTCTGAAGCATTTTGCCAGATTGAGTATAATCTGCGCTGTTTAAGTATTATTCGAGGAGTTATAGATTATGGATAACACAATTGGAATTCTTACCGGGGTGGTTGTCGGTGTTTTGGTATTGCTGGTTTTATTTGAATATCGCATACGGAAGCCTGATTATTTATTTCTTTATGAAGCCAATGGGCAGATCCAAATTCGCAAAGGATTGGTTTACCCGCGGCATCTTAGTTTGCCGCTTGAACGCACCACCAGCCCGATTCGTTTGACGTTAGAAGCGGCCGCCGTTGGCAATCTGGAAGTGCGCATTAAACTGGTGGGTTCGGTTGCACCCTCGCTTGAGCATATTCCCGCGTTGATCCGCATCGGCGGGTGGAACACGGAAGCCGTCGCGCGCGTTGCCGATGAAGTGCAAGTTCTGCTTCAGGGGCTGGTTAAAGAATATATCGAAAAATGTGAGATTCACGCGCTTTCATCGACCGAAATTTTGAGCTATTTGAACGCGCGCTCGACGCTTATCGAAGAAAAATTCGGCGTCGAGTTGATTTCGCTGGCCATTCAGTCGCTGGAACCGACCGACCCGGAGATTGGCGAAGCGCTGCGCCAGCAAGAACAGGCGCGCTTGCTAGAGCAAACCGAACGTTTGAGTCATCAGGCGCGCTCGGCCGCTGCTAAAGCGAAAATTCAGGCTGATGAAGAAATTTCGCAAATGGAACACGAGCTTGAGATGAAAAATCTGGTTTTGAAGGGGACTCTGCTCGGAAAAGAGTCAGTGCTGGCTCAGAAAGGTCTTGAAGATGAATTGGAGCGCAACCGGATGCGTCTCGCTTTTGAGAAGGAAGAACTTGACGTACTCAAGAGCAGCCCTGAACTGCTGATGCTGACGCCACAGGCCGCCCGTCTGGCCGAAGCCAGCCAAAACTTGAAGAATGCCCGCACCATTGTCTCATTTACACCGCAAGAACTGGCGCATGGGTCTGAGTTATTGAGTGTTTTCCAAACTTTGATGCAACGCGCCCTGGAAGCAAAGAGCGATTCCAAAGATAAATAGAACGCCGATGACGCGGATTTAACAGATTAGCGCGGATAAATAATTAAAAAATCCGCCTAAGCCGCGTCATCCGTGTCCCCTTGGAAGCCCATTGTAATGAAAGCCCATCCATTTGACCCTCAGGCCAGTTTTCGCCTCAAGCCGATCCGCGTGGCACGCGTTTCGGAGATCAGCGAATCTACTGCCGCGGCGCCAGTTCCCGATGAAGAGCGCGTTAATTTCCACATCGGGAACCCGGTGCAGGATGTGAGCATATCATCGGCTTATTTGCGCACGGCACTGGGCATCGATATTCATCGCGAAGAGCTGCACGACGCCGACCCCGACGCAATTTTAGAATATCTTGGTTGGAAGGCCGAAGACAAGCCAAAACTTGAATTTTTGATTCGCACAATTCAGAAAAGTGCGCCATATATGCCCCGGGGTGGATATTCGCGCAAGAAGCCCCACGCCCTCATTGACGCCTTCCGCGCCTGGCTGGAAAATCAGCAGGAGCCGATCGATTACGACACGGGCGAAAAATCGGGCAAACGTGAAATTATTATTGGCATGGGCGGCAATCACGAAATGCTGCGCATCATCTTGTTTGCCTTGTCGTCTTATTTGGAGTTCACCCCGGCGCGTATCATCAGCTATCAGTGCGAACTCCAGCCCCAGCTAAAGACGATCCCCAATCTGCTTTTTGATGATCTGGCCGACGACGAGCAAACAGCCCTGGTGCAAATCGAGCAGTCCTTTAACGATCAGCTCAACATGCCGACCTTTATGCTGATTGGCGGCCTGCTCGATGAAGTTACGCGGCGCAAGTTGCGCCTGCTGAGCATTGAAAAGCTTCTGTTTTTTATCGAGGCCAACAACGCGCCCAACCATCTCTCTTTGGCGCGTGAAGCCAAACTTGTGCAGCGAGTTATCCGCCTGCTGACCCCTGCCGTATTTGCGAAACGGTTGCACAGTTTGCCTACTGTATTCATCGTTGGGAACGCCGATTTTCTGAGTGTCATCGAAAACGTGCATTTCAATCTTAAGGGCACCCCCTCCGCGGCTGAAGCCGAATTTCTCGACTTTTTGCTCACACAAAATCTGGCAACACTTCAGGCAAAAATTCCAGATGATGTACCTTATGCAAAACCAGCTTTTGAAGGATTAGGATTAGGAATTACAGCGGAGACGGTTTTACCCGATTTGGCGGAACGGGCGGAACAGCGCCTGGAAAAATTAGTGGATCGGCGTGCCCAAACATTAGCCAAATCCCTGAGGGCGGTAGAAGAAAAAGCGGCTGTACTGGCTGGCAGGATTCAGCATGCGTGGAAGGGGTACATCTTCGATGAGTTCACCGAACTAAAAACTGATGAACTGCTCGATGCACTCGTTCTCAACGCACACCACCCCGCATGGATCAATGCCTTGCAGCGTAGTTTTTTGGCCGCCTTTATCAAACATCAGCCGCAATATCAGCCCGAAGCCTGCTCCGTGGTTAGCGGATCATCGCGCACCGCTTTGAGCATTCTGGGCTTTCATTGTGGTGTCTCAGAAGTGGTAATTCCCGACCTGAGTTGGTCTTACGAACAGTGCTTTGTCAAAACCTACCCCGTGCCATTGTCGGAATCTTTGGGGTTGGATGTAGACGGCATCATCCAAAAAATAGAGCAACTCTGTCAGGAAGATGCATCCTGGCTGCAGCGCGGCGCGGTAGCGGTTAATAATCCGCATAACGCCACCGGCCAAATCTTCGATGATACTGACACCCGCCGATTGGTCACGTATTGCCTGCGAAATAATATCTATGTGGTTGATGATCTGGCCTACCAGAATGTTGCTCCGGTGTGCGAATTGCCGGAAATTAAGACCGTTCGCCAGATTGCTGCCGAACTGGTACGACATGGGGCGATCACAGCAGCGCAGGCTGATCGCGTGATCTCGGTGCATTCCATGTCGAAGACGGATAGTTACGCCGGGGCCAGACTAGCGGTCGTCGAAATTCGTGACCGGCAGATCCGCGAGCGTTTTAACGCGCTCAATTCCCACATCCGGCCCAATATTGCCGCTATTTTCATCAGCTATTTGTTTTATCGCAGTTCAACGCAGGCCACGCGCGCTTTTTGGCATCTGCGCAACTCGATTCTCTACGAGCGGACGCAGGCTCTTCTTCGAGCTGCGAAGAACTTACCCTCGGACCGTAACCCCTTTGGGCTGAAAATCATCCCCCCCACGGGGAGTTTGTATCCCCTCTTACGGGTAAATCGCTTACCTGCGGGGCTATCTCTATCTTGGTTGGCTTCATCTTTGGCGCGTAGCGGCATCGGGATGTTGCCACTCTCTACATTTGCTCGTACCGAAAAGGGCTTTGAAACGGGCCGGGCAACCTTCCGCCTGACGCTGGGGGGCAAAGATAATGCCGATGTGCTGCTCGGAAAAACCCGTCGTTTGTTAATTGATCTCAATCGCCTGATTGCCGAAGAAGACGCGCGTTATAACCGCAAGCAAGTGATCTTCAAGGTTTCTGCGCGCGGTCGCAGCCGTTCACTCGATCTTTCACGAGCATGGGAAGCCTTTGGGAAACGCCTGTTCCAAACTTGCGAAAATAGCCGCTCGTCTCAGCGGTTGATGACCCTGCGCCCGTTAGATACCCAACAGTTGCAAAGGGAGTTTTTGCAATCGTATATTCCCGAACGTCTGGACGTGTTCGGGAACCGTTTATTGGATCGTGTGGCAATCTATGACGAACTAATGCGTAAAGCAAGTGATAGTGGCCGGTGGCTGGTCGAGCGTCTGGAGCGGGAATTTATGAAAGATTCGCTTCAGCGGCGGCAAGAACAATTCAGGTTGCGTACCTATGATCGCACTGTTCACCCTACGCAATCCTATTCGTTACAGGCTGAAATGGCGCTGGATGCGGTCGTCAACGCCCTGATCGCCGGGAGGCCGATCACAAATGCACAGATTGAACAAGCCGCACAGGAATTGCTCAAGGAATATATCGGGCTGAACGTAGCTATTAACTCGCAGCAAGAAGTAGATGAAATCTTGCTCGATCTCAACACGCTGATTGTCGGCGAAGAATTTGCCGGGTTGTTTTCCGATGTGGCTTTGTCCCCATTCTTGTCATTTTGGAGCGATTGGGATGGCAGCAACCGTCCATCTGGGCAAGGACATCGCCTGGTGTCGGCCGTCGTCATGGAAAATGTGCGCCGCATGATGCGCATCCTGAATACGCTGCAACAGGCCGATCCACATGTGCGGATCAAACCCGCACTAAAAGCCGAACTTGCCGATTTGTCACAACATAACCAGCGTTTTACCAGGCTCCTAAACGAAATTACAACCCTGACGCATCAATTGGAACAGCGTTATCGTGGTATTTTGCCGTTTTCGGTGGAATCAACAACCTTGCAGCGCTGGGCAACGCGTCTGCATCTCCGCCGCGATCCGGCGCGTGTACTTTGGCAGCATAATGACCGTTACGAGCATAAAATGTTTGAACTGCGCCAGCAGCGCCGCGAAACAATGGAGTTTTATTTTTCACTCAATAAAGCGCTGCGCAAGCAGTTATACGCCCTGATCCCTGAAATTCAGAACAACCGTGCCGCGGAACCGTTGCTCCGTGAAGTGTTGGGCTATCGCGATATTTTGCAGCGCATGGTACTGACGCCGCGCATCAATCAGGGGTTGATTACGGCGCGCGATCCGTTTGCTATTGATACCACGGCCTATAATATCTACGAAATCAATACCATCGCCGGGAAATACGGCAACCCTGGGATGACGCTGGGATTGCAAATCAGTTTGTCGTCAAAGCCAGAAGCGTTAATTTCGCTTGACCGCAAGATGCGCATTCAAGCCGAACAAATGCGCCGCGATCTTTCCCCAGCGGAGCTTCCGCCCGTTTGGTTGATCCCTTTATTTGAAGATATTGATACGGTCAGCAATATTCGCTCGTATCTCGACCGGGTGTGGGACTATGCGACCCAGAGCCGACATACGGGGCAGGCATCACAAGCGCGCTTTAAAGAAATTATTTCTGAAGTTTTCATTGCGGGTTCGGATTTAAGTCAGCAGGTCAGCCAGGCCAATGCCGCGCATTTATATCGTCAGGCCAAGTACGATACACATTCATGGCTGGCCGAACACGGCGTAGTAGATGCGGTGCGCATCAAATTGGGCAGTGGTGAGTCAATGCAGCGTCAGGGCGGCTATTATTCAAGTGTTGCCGGTAAACTTGCTTTTGGCAATACTGAAAATGATCGCCGTCGTTTTGCGGCAAATTTACCTGCAGCAGCACGTAAAAGCACGGCGTATGCCGTTACGCCGTTGCAGGGCGTTTTCCTGGGCGGTGATTTACGCACGTATCAGAGCAATATCTCTGAGCATCTACGTTTTTTGCGGGTGCGCGATTTTGTCGGTTTGCAATATCACATTCGGGAAGCACAGCACCGTCACCGTGAAAATTTGATCCGCGCCGCGGAAACGATTGCGGAAAGCCGCCTGGGAGCGCAAAGCCGTAGCTTGCACGAGTTGGAACGTCTGACCATTGGGATGAGGGAAGCCCTGATGGAAGGTTTCCTGACAGAATTAACAGAGAATTTCCGCCATATCTCTTACGGCCGCGATGAGGACGTGATTGGGATTCACGTCATTTCATATTTCATCGGCCGTTCCATGCCGCAACTGCGCGACCGTCCGACTTCCAGAAGAAAATCCGGAACGGGGACAGATCGCGGACAGCAGATTTTGGCAAATATCGCCGAGATCATCCCCTTGGCGAAAAAAGGCAGTTTGTTGCGCGCCATTTCGCATAATAAATCGCAAACCGTTGTGCTGGGCATCAACCAACTCACCACCGGCCTATTTCGCTCATTAGAACGCTTTGCTCGCAAGAACTTTGCCGAAGCCGAGCGTGAGCGCATGGTTGCTGAACGGTTGTTGCCTTATTTGCCGGTTTACGAAATTTTGAATACCCTGCGCATTTACCAGGACTGGCGTGGTGAGTACCTTAGTCATATTGAAACTGCTTTCCCAGCGGGCAATTCGGCTTTTGTGGCGTTGCGTGAAGATAGCGATGCAATGAATCACTATTTACCCTTGTTCCAACAGGAACTTTTGCGACGGCACGGCGTAGATGTCAACGATTTCTTTGTCAATGATGTCTTTATTCCGCATCTGCTGCCCACCCTGCGACCCGACCTGGCAGTGCTATTGCAGGAAAATCTCTTCAATACTGATCTGGACACCTTCATGCAGCCCATCTCCGGGCGCGTTTCGGATACATGGCAGGCTGAAGTGGCCCAATTGCTCGATCAACCTACGCAGATTGCACACTGGCGTTCGATGATTTGGGATGTGATGGGCGAATCGATCTATCAATGGGTGCAAAGCTTTGCGGAATTGGCGACCGCGTTGTATGCCTTCTCAACATCACGAGCATTGGATGCGCCCCTTATGTTGGCGCGTGACACCAAACTTTCTCCAGCCCTGGCAGGATTCTTCCGCACAGCGCGCGCCGACGACGACATGCGCCACTTCCTGATTGGCGCTATTGAATACTTGAGTTCATTCACCGAAGGGGATATCGAAGTACCCGTCAGCATCATCCGGGCGATGAACGATGTTGAACGCATCGCCCAGATTGAAGAGAGCGCCCTCCCCCCAGAGAAGCAAGATATGGTGCGCTACTGCACGCTTCAAATTGCCCGACTGGCTGGCGAGAATGGCTAATTGTAAAAAACAGTGAAGCCGCCGCAAACAATTTGGGGGTGGGGTTAGGGGTGGGGGCTACTCAAAATTAAATCGCCACGCCGCCAGCCCAAAACACATCCCAGCGAAGCCCAACAAGACGGTTGCAGGCAACAGCACCGATTCCAGCCCCAGGCCGCGCATAATAATATTCTGAAAGCCATCCAGCGCCCAGGCAACGGGGGTGAAATGCCCGATAGTTTGGAAGGCTTCACTGGTGAACTCTAACGGAACCCAGGCGCCGCCCAACCCGGAAAGAATGAACATGGGGATCAGCGAGTAAACCACCGCCTGCTCGGGCGTTTTGGCGATAGTGCCGATCAACAACCCCATGCTGGCGGCAAACAGCGTGGTAGCCAGCGTGACGAGCAATGTGGCCAGGGGAGCTTTGAAGTAGGGAACATCCAGAAAAATTTGTGCAAAACTAATCAGTATCGCAAATTGAGCAAAGATCATCATAAACATGGCGAGAAAATGCCCCAGCAAAATCTCGGTTTTAGAGATGGCCGTAGTTAGCAAGCGTTGCAGCGCGCCCGATTTTCGTTCCAGCACTAAAACTTCGGCAGCACCGATCAGCCCGGCGATGGCGAATTGCACCATCATGCCCGGTGATGAATGCGTGAAGGCGTTTTCGGATTCGGCTTGGTCAGTTGGTGTGCTAGGCTGCGTGGCAATTACCGAGAAGGGAGGCTGCTCCCATTGTGCCAGCGCCTGCTCGAAACTTTGCTTGAAAAACATTAGCCGTTGAGAATCATTTTCGAATACGGCGGCCTGATTCTGAACGCTGGCGCTGAATTCGGCGGCCTGGATGGCAGCCATGAGACGATTGACCGCGGTCTGAATCCCATTTTGAGCAGTAATCCCGCCGGTGGTCTCGGTTTTTAGGATGGTCGTCAGGTGGATTTTTTCCCCCGCTGTGAGGGTTTCACTGTACCCGCTTGGAATGATGATCGCCGCGGCGAGTTCGTCATCTGTGACCATTATTTCGATTTCTGCAAGGGTGGCATCATCAATACCAATGGGGCGGATTTCCGATGACGTATCGAGCAGGTCGATCAGCGCCTGACTGATAAATTGTTGGTCGTTATCGATGATGCCGACCGGCAGGCGCGGGTCGCTTTCTGATTCGCCGCCGCCAAAACCGCCAAAGGCAAAGCCGAACACCAGCGTAAAGAGCATGGGCATGATTAACAGGAACAGGAAAGATTTCCAGTCCCGAAAAATTTGAAGCAAGTCCTTGAGAGCGAGATATAAAATACGCATGGTGTACTCCTAGCTGTAACGGTTGCGGAAACGGATACTTCCGATGAAGAAAAATACAACAGCCCAGATCAGCAGCACCAGGATATTGGGCAGTACGGCTGCAAGGGAGCTGCCGTTCATCAGGTTTTGCAAGCCATCCACGGCCCAACCCTGGGGCGTACACAGCGAAACGATTTTGATGAAGGCGGGTGGATTGGGAATTCCCAGTACGAAAATCGGCATCATGCCCGCCATGCCGGTGATGGTTACTAACCCGCCGAGCATGAACCCGGCCTGACGTTCGCTTTTCATCCATGAGATCAGGAAAACGCCAAAGGCCGAAGCCGCCAGCGTAATGCCCGCGCACAGCAAAATGACCGAGAGAAGATCGCCCCATTGAATCTTGAAGATCAGATAGCCGGAGAGCAATAAAACCGTGAATTGCACGGCAATTGTCAGGAGCGTGGCTAGAAATTTTCCGCTCAAGATGGTGGTTGTGGGGGTCGGTGTGACGAACAGACGTTGCAGTGTGCCGCGTTCTTCTTCGCGCAGAATCGATTGGGTTGTGCTGGGGCCGGTAAAGAAGACGTAGAAGATCGTCATACCAGTCATCAACATGGCAATCATGCTAACCGACTGCGTATCGGTAGCAGTTTCACTTTGCGGGGCACGAATTTCGAGATAGGCGTCGAGATTGTTGGTTGCTGAATTTTCATGGGCGGCTGCGCTCTCGAAATATTGCCCGATGAGTGCCTGGATTTGGGCTTCATCCACCCCGCCGTTGGTCCGCGCATACTGCTCGATGGCGACGTTCAGGCCGATTTTGGAAGCCGAGAAATTATCCAGCATTTGGCTGACGATGCCGCGGATGATCGCCGGGCCAACCGTCAGCGCCGGGTCCTGATAGATTTCAACCTCCGCGCTGCCACTGGCGGCCATGTAGGTGTCCGTTAAATCGGCGGGCAGGATAATAGCCAGGCCGGCTTCTTGCGCATCTACCGCGGCGCGGGCAGCCTGGGGATCATTCATGTGGGCAATTTGCAGCAGATCAGTAAAATTCTCCGACTCCAGCAGCATGGTTAGCAGGCCGCCCATCGACGAAACTGAATTTCCTTCTGGCGCGCCTATTTCGGCAAAACCCCCAAAGTTGCCGCGATCCTGATTAACCAGAATCACCTGCGTAATCGGCAGTACGAAGGCCTCATCTTCCGCATTGGCATTGCCAAACATCAGCGAGAACATGGCCGTCATCAGCAGGGGTACGCCGAACATAAATAAAATCGCGATCAGGCTGCGAAAGGATTGAGTCATATCTTTGAGGGCGATATCGAGCACTTTTATCATTGAGAATCTCCTTGTATCGCGTCAGTCTCTCAACGCCCTGCCCGTTAGATGTAGAAACATTGTCTCCAGATTGGGCTCCTGAACTTCCACGGATGTGATGCGCACATTGGCTTTTGCTGCGGTTTCAAACAGTAATGGGAGTACCGTATTCGAATCATCCACCAGCAGGTGCAGTTGCCCATTTTCGGGGGCGATATTCTCCACACCAGGAATGCGCTGCCAGGCATCCATGACGCGGGCGGCTTCGGCGTTGATCGACAGTTCAATGCGATCCAATTCGCCCACAATCCGCACTAACTCGTCATGCGTGCCGCTGGCGATAATCTCGCCGTGATCCATGATGGCAATATGGTCCGAAAGCTCCTGGGCTTCTTCCATATAGTGGGTGGTGTAGAGTACGGTCATGCCCAGGCGGTTGAGTTCCAGCACCGATTCGAGAATATTGCGGCGGCTTTGGGGGTCAATGCCCACGGTCGGTTCGTCCATGATCACAATATCGGGTTTGTGCAGCAGGGCAATGCCAATATTCAGGCGGCGCTTCATCCCGCCAGAGAACTTCTCGACGCGGCTTTTTTGGCGATCCGTCAAGCCGATGATCTCAAGGATTTCATCCACGCGTTGCTTGAGCGCCGTACCGCGCAGACCGTACATCTTGCCCCAAAAGAGCAGATTTTCGCGCGCCGTCAGATCGCCGTAGAGAGCAATTTCCTGCGGCACAACGCCGATCAACGCTTTGGCGGCCTGCGGATTTTTGGTGATCGAATTTCCCAGGATCGTCGCGTCGCCCCGGGTGGGTTTGAGCAGCCCGGAGATCATCGAGATTGTAGTGCTTTTTCCGGCTCCGTTGGGGCCTAGTAAACTAAAAACTTCCCCTCGTTGGATTTCAAGTTCTACACCCTTGACGGCATAGACTTCACCGAAATCTTTGTGAAGGTCGTGGGTGTGGATGGCGATGGACTTGGTCATGATGACTCCTTTTATGGCTGCGCCGAGTTTCATTGCTACTTTCTCTAATTTCTCTGTGTGCTCCGTGCTGCCTTGGCGTATATAAATAGTTTAGCGCAGCGATTGCATTCCGACATCGGACGTTTCTATTCTTTCAGCCTGTCTTTTCGTACAATGTACGCCTGTACAATAGCCCGACAGCCAGGATAGTGTACAATTCCATTACTATGAAACGCGCCCAACTGCTCGACCAATTCCGTGCCAGCTTGTCTGCCGCACCCCCTGATGAATACCAGCAAGCCATGCGAGAAGTCCGCCCCTTTTATTGGTTTTTGCTTGGGGGAATCATCATCCAATATATCTTCACGGTGTATTATTCTCCCGAATTGCATAAACCCGGGCGATTGGCGCTTTTCACAGGTTTGATGCTTTTGCACGGCATTTTACACTGGCTTTCCCCACATCTCACCTACAAAGTAGTGCTCACGCTGCCCTATGTACTTATTCAAAGCGGCATTGCTTTCGCATTGGTGCTTGTTGCCGATAGTATTGGTTTATCCTATGGTTTATTTGCCCCGTTGTTGGGTGAAATCTTGGGTATGTTCCGGCGTTCAAAACAATCTATTTTATATGGCCTGATCTTTTTACTGGCTTCTTTTTTGAGCTATCTGATTGTGAATAACATGACGCAGGCCTGGGAATGGATGGTCACCGCGCTGCCGATTGCTGTTTTTGTCTGGTTATATGTATTCATGTTTACCGGGCAGGTTCAGGCACGCGAGCAGGCACAAACTTTATTGACCGAGTTGGAAGAAGCTCATCAGCGGCTTGCCGAATACGCGGCACAGGTCGAATCGCTTACCCTCACCACCGAGCGCCAGCGCATGGCCCGCGAATTACACGATACCCTCGCCCAGGGGTTGGCGGGCCTGATTTTGCAGCTTGAAGCCGCCGATTCGCATTTGGACCGCGGGCGCGCCGAAAAAGCGCATGACATTGTACAGCAGGCCATGAGCCGGGCGCGCATCACGCTCACCGATGCCCGGGGGGCAATTGATAATTTGCGCGCCACCCAAAACCCCGCCGATCTTGGCCAGGCTGTGCGAGAAGAAATCGAGCGTTTCACCGCTTCCACGAATATCGATTGCTCACTGGAACTTTGTGAGCCTGACGCACTCTCACCACAAACTGCTGAAAACGCGCGGCGTGCCATTTCCGAAGGGCTGACCAATATTGCCCGTCATGCCGCGGCCACGCATGTAGAAGTCACCCTGACTTGTGACGAGCAGCATTTGGATATTTTAATTCGCGATAATGGGGCTGGATTCAATCCCGAAGATGCGCTTGGTCAAGCGGGGCATTACGGCCTGTTGGGGATGCGTGAACGGGCGCGGATTTCGGGAGGCGTGTTGAACATTGAGAGTTTCCCAGCCCGGGGGACAACCCTGCGACTCACATTACCCCTGAGACCTGCCGATGACTGAAGCCATCCGCATATTAATTGCCGACGACCATCTGATTGTACGCGAGGGCCTGCGCCTGATCCTGGAAACCGAAGACGGCTTCGAGTTGGTCGGTGAGGCCAGTGATGGTGCCCAGGCCGTAGAATTGGCCGCCGAACTGCGACCCGATGTGATTCTGATGGATTTGCGTATGCCCCGCATGGATGGCCTGACTGCTATCGAAATTTTGCACCGGCAGCAGCTCCAGATTGCGATTGTGATCCTGACGACCTTCAAGGAAGATGACCTCATGCGCCGCGGACTGAAAGCTGGCGCGCGCGGTTATTTGCTCAAAGACACCGACCGCCAAACTCTCTTCAACACCATCCGGGCGGCGGCGCGCGGCGAAACCCTATTACAACCAGAGATTTTGGAGCAATTGCTTTCCCCGCCCAAAGCTCCCGCCCAACAGCCACCCGTTGCGGATATGAATGATCTAACCGACCGCGAATTGGAAGTACTCAACGCGGTGGCGCGGGGCGATCGCAGCAAGGAAATTGCCTATGCTTTGGGGATTACCGAGCGCACCGTCAAGGCGCACCTATCCAATATTTATAGCAAATTGGGGGTTGATTCCCGCGCTGCCGCCGTATCCGCAGCCATGCAACGCGGGATCTTGGGGCGTGAATGAAGAATTAAAAGGTCATAAAAGATCAAAAAACAAGAAATAGTGTAGTCGTCAGTTGAAGTTTGAACCGTATAGGCAACCTTGTCATTCCGAGCGTAGCGAGCGCAGCGAGGAATCTCCTTTACGATTACTCTTTTACGATGGTTCTTTGGGCAATCATCCATAAAACCAAAAGGATCGCGCTGCCAATTAAAAATGGCGCCGACGACCCCATCCACTCGAAGAATGCGCCCATGACCAGCGGCGTGATAGCATTGGCTCCGCTGAGAAAGGCCGCCGAGATCCCCAGCGTGCCGCCGATTTCATTCGGGGCAACATGCTGTGTAATCATGCTATTGATGGATGGCTGTAAAATACCACCACCAATCGCTGCCGGAATCATTGCCGCGCCCAGCCAGACCAACCCGATCCAGCCTGTGTTAGTGTCATCAGGGAGGTCAATTTGAATATCTTCTACAGGCGGCGTTTCACCCGGATGTGCGACTTCCCCACTGAGTTCGGCGGTTACATCAGCGCGGGAATACCAGGGCACAGGCCGAGCGGGGGTCAGCGCGGCAAATAATAACCCGATCCCGAGCGCCAGCAATCCCATCCGCACCAGCCAACGGTCGCCAAATTTGCGGCTCCACTTGCCGACAAAATAACCTTGCACGGCCACAACGATGATCCCCACATACACAAATAACCCGGCATTGCTGGAGGCGTTCATGCCCAGGCGGTTGAGTGTAAAGAGCGAAAGCAGTTGTTCGAAACCGCCAAAGGCGAATTGTTGGAAAAACATCAAGGCTAGCAGCAGGCCGATTTGCGGTTTTTTCAGAGCATTGAGCATGGCCTTTAAACCGACACCGGTTTTGGCGTCCTTTTGCCCGCGTTTTTCCGGAGGATACGATTCTTCCAACCAGAAGTAGGTCAGCAAGATGGAAATCAACGAAAACCCCGCGGCCACATAAGCTACGAGATGGTAGTTATTATCGCTGAACGCCAGGGTTAAAAAGGCGATGATTGGCCCTACGATAAATCCCAACCCAAAGGCGGCGCCGATCAGCCCCAGACCCTGGGTGCGCGTTTTTTCGGTGGTGTTGTCTGTGATGACGGCTTGTGCGGTGGCGATATTGGCGCCCGAGATGCCATCGATAATCCGGGAGATAAACAGCAGCCAGAGCGTGTTGGCAATACCCAACACGATGAAGCCGATCAATGTGCCGATCTGGCTGACAATCAGCACCGGGCGGCGGCCAAAGCGGTCGGAGAGACGGCCCAACAGCGGCGCGCCGAGAAACTGCATCACCGGGTAGGCTGCTCCCAGCGCCCCAATCACAAAAGCATTGGCGCCGTACGAAGCCGCGTAAAGCGGCAATAGGGGGATGATAATCGTCAAGCCCAGCAGGTCGATCAGTACAATGACGAAAACGGGCAGGATTTTCTTGAAATCCAGTTTTTCTTCGGGGCTGGCAGTAGCTGCGTTTTTGGTATGCGTTTCCATATTTTTTATTTTTCCATCCAGATGGTTACGGGGCCGTCGTTGTGAATTTCGACCAGCATGTGTGCGCCGAACTCGCCGGTTTGGGTCGGAACGCCCTCGGCAGTGAGACGCTCGACGAAGCGCGCCACCAACGGGTGCGCGTCCTCGGGGCGGGCTGCATCTGTGAAGGATGGCCTGCGCCCTTTGCGGGTATCCGCATAGAGCGTAAACTGAGAGATGACCAACGCTTCCCCACCCATTTCCAGGATCGAGCGGTTCAGCTTTCCATCTTCATCTTCAAAGATGCGCAAATTGGCAATTTTCCGGGTGAGATAGTTTATCTGTTCATCCCCATCATCCGGACTGATGCCCAACAAGAGCACCAGTCCAGATTTGATTTCAGCAATCACGCGCCCCTCCACAGACACCCGTCCGTGATTGACGCGCTGCAATAAAACTCGCATGGTCCGTTCCTAATATTTTTTGCAGATTAACGGATACTGACTACGGGTTGCCGCCGGTTGCTTTCCACTCCAGCGCTTTGAGTTTCAATTTCATGATCTGGGCTTCGATCATGCCATCCACCAGGCTTGGATCAACCTTCAGGCCGTGTTCTGCGAGATATTTTGCGGCTATATCTGTGGCATAGTCTTTCTTCGAGAGCGCTGCGCCGGTGGCGATATCAATGGCCGCATTCTTGGCGCCGCTTTGTTCGGCAGCCAGCACCGCCGTCTCAACGGCTTTGTCAATTAACGCGCTGCGAGTTTCGGGGGTATCCACCGGTGGAGCATAGTTTGAGAATTGTGAATTGACCTCAGATTCGATCAGCGTAGCAATTTCGTCCACCTCAATCTCCACACCGGCGCGGTCTAAATAGCGTTGTACTGCATCAATGGCGTATTGTTTCTTCTCCGAGCCACTTTTGAGAATGCCGGAAAAACCAGCCTGTTCGGCGGCTTTCACAGCCAGGGTAATGCCCTTTTCGATCAGCGATAAGTGCTCATCGGAGAGATTTTGCCGGATCATGGCGGTTCTTTCGCGCGTCCACTGGAATGCAGCCGCAACCAGAATGGGAATGGCAATAACGAGCAGCGCCTGGGCTAAAATCGTGAGAAAGTTGGTAAAAGGTTCCATCTGTGCCTCCAATTTGGGAAGTAAATAGGGAGAGAAAATTTTATGGCAGGCCGATCGCCTCTTTCACTTCGGCAATGGTTTGTTGGGCAATCTTTCGCGCACGCTGACCGCCATCCAGCAGAACCTCCCAAACCTGATCGGGAGTCTGGTCAAGTTCGGCCCTGCGAGTGCGGAAAGGCTCCAGATGTTCGTTTAGATTTTTGGCGAAAATCTTTTTGCAATCCACGCAGCCAATTCCAGCCTGACGGCACTCGGTATTGATCATCTGCACGTCTTCATCGGTAGAGAAAATTTTGTGCATGGTGAAAACATTGCATATATCCGGGTTGCCGGGGTCAGTGCGGCGCGCCCGTTGCGGATCGGTGACCATTTGCATGACGCGTTTTTGTGTTTCTTCGGGGGTGGCCGCCAACTCGATATGGTTATCGAGACTCTTGCTCATCTTGTTCAGGCCGTCAATGCCCATGACCTTGGGGATTTGGGTAGCCTTCATTTGCGGCTCAACCAGCACCTTCGTCTGGTAACGGTAATTGAACGAGCGCACGACCTCGCGCGTGAACTCGATATGGGGGGCTTGATCAATCCCCACGGGGACAGCCACCGCTTTGTATAATGCAATATCTGCGGCCATTAAAACCGGATACCCAACCAGCCCATAGTTGATATTATGCGGCTGCTGGCGGATTTTCTCCTTGAAGGTGGGTAGATCGGTCAACTTGCCCAGGGGTGTGACCATTGAAAAGAATGTACTCAGTTCAACGACTTCGGGGATATGCGATTGCACAAAGATCATGCTCTTTTCTGGCGACAGCCCTGCGGCCAGCCAGTCGAGCGCCATTTCGTAGGTATTCTGCTTCAGATTTTGAGTGGTTTCGACTGTTGTTAGCGCGTGAATATCCACAATGCAGTAGATGGCTTCTTCATATAAATCTTGCAGGGCGACATAATTCTTGATCGCGCCAAGATAATTCCCCAAATGCTGTCGTCCCGTTGGGCGCGCGCCAGAAAATACGCGCCCTTTGTGTTTCTTTGCTGCTGTCATTCAAACTCCTTAATCAGATTTTTGTGTACAACTCATGAGGGATGCCGAAAAATGCGAAATAGCCTGAGTAGTATATTTCTATTTAATCATTGCGATAATTTCATCCGGATCGGTGTGCCGTCCGTTTTTTAGTTTCGAGAAAATCAAACGTCCATCTACGCTGACCTCAAATTTCCCCGAATCGGACGGCACAAGCGTAATCGCCTGAATATCCGCTTCAAATTGTCGCAAGAGCGCGGCCATCAGACTGATGGCTCTGGGTGTATATTGTCAAACGGCGCAATAGATAATTTTGATTTCCATTTGGACGAGTAGACTCACTGGGTTTATCGATTGGGAACGAACAAGTGCGCTTGAGTATATCATAAGCGCTCTCTAATTCGGAGGGGTTTAATCCAGTATCCGGGGCGCATAAGGTCTTTATACCAGTGGGAAACCCGAGTGCCGATAAAAAAAGAAGTGCGCAGGGGTCTTGGCCTGCACACTTCAAAATATCGATCTTTTCGGAGCGGAAGCTGCGGTTACTTCTTATGCCGGTAAAAATCTACATCGGCGACCAGCGGCGTATTTTCCAAAATCAGATCGGCGGCTTTCTCCGCCAGCATCATTGTAGGGGCGTAGTTGTTGGCATTGGGCACGTAAGGCAGCACCGAAGAATCCACCACGCGTAACCCCTCCACGCCATGCACGCGCATCGTATTCGGGTCTACCACCGCCATCGCGTCCGTACCCATTTTGCAGGTACAGGAGGGGTGATAAGCCGTCTCGCCATCGCGGCCGACCCAGGCCAGAATCTCTTCATCCGTTTTCACCGATGGGCCGGGGGAAACTTCGCCGGCGTTATAAGGCTCGAAAGCAGGCTGGTTGAGAATATTACGCGCTACATGAATGGCTTCAACCCACTCGCGCCGATCCTGATCTGTAGAAAGATAATTGAACCGCAACGCTGGATACTCGGTTGGGTCTGTCGATTTGATCTTGATCGAGCCGCGCGCATCCGAATACATGGGGCCCACATGCACCTGATACCCGTGTCCGCCGCTGGGCGATGTGCCATCATAACGGATCGCCACCGGCAAGAAGTGGAACATCAAATTGGGATACTCCACAGCTTCATTGCTGCGCGCAAATCCACCGCCTTCAAAGTGGTTGCTGGCCGCCGGGCCTTTCTTGAAAAGCAGCCATTGCAAACCCACCCAGGGTTTGTTATACCACTTCAGCGCCGGATACACCGAAACGGGCTGTTTGCAGGAAAACTGCACATATACTTCCAAGTGATCCTGTAAATTTTCGCCCACGCCCGGTAGATCATGCACGACTGGAATTCCCAGAGCTGCCAACTCGGCGGCATTGCCCACCCCGGAGAGTTGCAGCAGTTGCGGCGAATTGATTGCCCCGCCGCTGAGAATAATATCTTTCCCGTAGATTTTTTCGGATTTCTTGCCCCGTGTGGATACCTCCACCCCGACGGCACGTTTACCCTCAAAGAGAATCCTGGTCACCAGGGTGCGCGTGCGCACCTCCAGGTTGGGGCGATCCATAACGGGGTGCAAATAGGTCCGCGAGGCGCTCATGCGGCGTCCCTTGCGGATATTGCGGTCAAAGGGTGCAAAGCCTTCCTGTTTATACCCGTTGACATCATCGGTCAGCGGATACCCGGCCTGTTGCACAGCTTCGAAGAAAGCCGTAAAGAGCGGGTTGGTCGCCGGGCCGCGTTCCAGCACCAATGGGCCATCGAAACCGCGGAATTTCTCATCGCCCCCAGCCAGCGAATTTTCCATGCGCTGGAAATAAGGCAAACAATGGGCATAGTCCCACCCCTCCATACCCGGATCAGCTGCCCAGCGTTCGTAATCCATCGGGTTGGCGCGCTGGAAGATCATCCCGTTAATGCTGCTGGATCCCCCCAGAATTTTGCCGCGTCCCTGATAAATGCGCCGGTTGTGCATAAACGGTTCCGGCTCCGATTCGTAACACCAGTCGTAATGCTTGCTGCCGATGGGGTAGGTCAGCGCTGCGGGCATCTGAATAAAAAGATCCCACCAGGAATCAGGGCGTCCGGCCTCCAATACCAGTACAGCGTTGTTTTTGTCTGCACTCAGGCGATTGGCTAAAACACACCCCGCCGAACCACCGCCGACAATAATGGTGTCATATTGCTTCGAATTTGTCATTTGTGCCTGCCTCTCTTTATTCTGCTTTGCAGAATACCCCGCAGATCGTTGCGTGGGTTCCGTGATGTAGCAAAACCCGCCTCGAAGGGGGAAATTCCTACCCCCGCTGAGGAATTACGGAATTTTCAGGGTTTTGCCTCTTCATGAGTAAGGCTTTCACCGCGTGGGAATTTTCAGCGGATTGCATAAGCCTACTAGAATTGACAACTATACCGTCCAGATGGTATAGTGTCTATTGTAGACGCAATTATTTAGTTAAGTCAATGCCCATATCGTAGAAAATTTCACAAACTATTGGGGTTTTCGTGGAATTCTTTTAGCGATTTCCTATAGTTTAGCGGTGAAAGCTGTTATGATTATGGAAAATATCGCTAAAAATATATTCCAGATCGGCAGAAGTTGATTGGAGTTACTTGTGCGTAGAAACCGGACCGCATCTCAGACCCGCCGGAAAATTTTCAAGGCTTGCAGCCGTATCTTGCAACACGAAGGTCTTGCAAACTTGACGCTGGAAGCTGTCGCTGATGAGGCCGGTTTGAGCAAAGGGGGCTTGCTGTACCATTTCCCCACAAAGACCGCCCTTGTCGAAGGACTTTTTGAATACCATAATAATGAATTTGAAGAACGTTTACAAGAATTAGCCGAACAAGAAGGCGACAAACCCGGGGCCTGGCTGCGCGCCTATGCCAAAGCCTCGATTGAGCAAATGTCCGATCCCGATAATGTCAGCCTGTATGCCAGCCTGTTTGCTGCCGAAGAACGCTATGCCAGCGCCCACAGGCTTATGCGTGATAAATATATTTCCTGGCAAAAGCGCATCGACGCCTGCCGCCTGGATTCGGATTGGGCAATGTTGGTGCGCTTTGCTGTCGATGGCCTGTGGTTTGCCGAAATGCACCGCTATGCGCCGCCGGATGTTGAACGGCGCGACAAAATTGTTGCCATGATTCTCGATTTAACCCATAAGGAAAATATTCCCGATTAGTATCACAACTTTCGTACCTGCAAACCTGATTGAATGATAAATCGTGACTCCCCACCTTTTTTTCGGAATTCTCTCTGTGAAGGCGCCTGTACCCCTACAGGGGTGTTAGCCTGAGCCGTTACGAATTAGGATTACCAGCTTATGAGCACTGTTCAACTTCGTAATATTTGGAAAATCTTTGGCCCGAATCCAAAATATGTGTACGATACAATGGATCAGGCTGCCTCGCGCAGCGAGATACTCAGCCAAACCGGGCATGTTGTCGCTGTGCGCGATGTTTCGCTGGAGGTTGCCAGGGGCGAAATTTTTGTTGTTATGGGGTTGTCGGGCAGCGGCAAATCGACTTTGGTGCGCTGCCTCTCGCGTCTGATCGAGCCAACCGTGGGCCAGGTGCTGATCGACGATGTGGATGTCACCGCCATGAACGCGGACGACCTGCGCCAGTTGCGGCGGCATACGGTCAGCATGGTCTTTCAGCGTTTTGGTCTGTTTCCGCACCGGCGGGTGGTGGATAATGTGGCCTACGGGCTTGAAGTGCGTGGAATGGCTGTCAGTGAGCGGCGCTTGAAAGCCTATGAGATTTTGCAACTTGTCGGGCTGGATGGCTGGGAAGATCGTTATCCGCACGAACTCAGCGGGGGGATGCAGCAAAGGGTGGGGTTGGCGCGCGCCCTGGCGGTGGACCCTGAAATTATGCTGTGTGACGAACCCTTTAGCGCCCTCGATCCGTTGATTCGCCGCGATATGCAAGATGAACTCCTCAACTTGCAGCAAGAACTCCACAAAACGATTCTGTTCATCACGCATGATTTTCATGAAGCCATTAAATTGGGCGACCGGATTGCGATTATGAAAGACGGCGCTATCGTTCAGGTGGGCACCGCGCAGCAAATTGTGGCTCATCCTGTGGATGAATATGTGCGCGAGTTTACTCAAGATGTGCCGCGCACGAAAGTACTCACCGCCGAAACGATTATGCTGTCGCATGATGGCAAAAATGCCCTTTCTGGCGAGGCGGTTTTATACAATACCACCATTGAAGCCTTAATCCCGCGCATCAGCGCCACGGATGCACTTTTCCCGGTGGTCAATGCTGCCGACGAAATCATCGGTGTGCTGGATCGGCACACGGTGTTGATGGCTCTGGCAGAGTCCTGATTATGGCGCAAACAACGCTCTCGCAGCACAATCGATTGCCAGCACGTCTTCACTCACTCCTGAGTTGGGGTTTGTTCGCTGGGGGGATTGTGGTTTTGTTGTTGCTGAGTCAAAAACTCAGCGCACTGGATATTTTCCCCGAACACTGGAATTTCGGTCTGCGTGAGGTGCTCAATGAGTTCAAGCGTTGGGTGGTTGTCAATCGCAATAGCCACTGGATGTTTGCATTTTTCTTTGAACCGTTGAGCGCAGTGATCGATTTCACCCTGCGCCGCATTGAAAATTTTCTTTTATGGCTGCCCTGGCCGGTAGTGATTTTCGCCGTTTTCATTTTTGCCGAGCGTATTCGTGGTTTACGCTTGGCATTCCTCATGGTGGCCTGCCTGTTGCCGATGGGCATGTTCGGTTTGTGGGAAGAGAGCCTGCAAACGCTGGCGCTGATGGTCACGGCAGTCATCTTCTCTTTGGCGTTAGGAATTCCTTTGGGAATTTGGTCGGCGCGCAACGATCTGGTGGAGAAAATTTTTCGCCCCATTCTGGATGCCATGCAAACCATGCCAGCGTTTGTTTATCTCATTCCGGTGTTGCTGTTCTTCGGGGTGGCGCGCGTGCCCAGTATTATCGCCACCGTTATTTATGCGCTGCCCCCCGCGATCCGCCTCACCAGCCTCGGGCTGCGTTCGGTATCTGATGAGATGATTGAGGCCGCCGATGCTTTCGGTTCCACTGAAAAACAAGTGCTGCGCAAGGTCCAACTCCCTCTGGCGTTGCCCACAATTATGGTCGGCGTGAATCAAACAATCATGATGGCATTGAGTATTGTGGTGATCGCGGCGTTGATTGGCGCGGGTGGCTTGGGCGAAGTTGTGCTGAAAGCGTTGCGCCGCCTGCGGGTGGGTTCGGCATTGGAAGCCGGATTGGCGATTGTCTTTATGGCTGTGCTGCTCGACCGCCTGAGCGCGGCTCTGGCGCAAATTGAACGCCACAGCGTAGAGCAGTTCCGCGGTTTTCGCTTGTTTAGCGAAAAATTACGCGGGAACAAACTTGTTGTATGGATCGAAGCAGGTATTCAACGAGTATATGCGCTGGGTGCTGCGGTGGCGGCGAGTTTGGAAAAACGCCTGGAAAAAACCTTTGGCCCGAAAGTCCGTTGGCTGTCTGGCCGCGCCGAATGGATCACTATTCTGTTTTTCTTTGTGTTGGCAACCGCGCTCTTTTTGTTGGCGGGAGTGCAGTCTTTTCCCAAAGCGTTGCATTTTGATATTAGTCAGCCCGTTGATGCGATGGTGCAGTGGATGCAGGTTAATTTGTATAATATTGGTGATTCCGGCATTGGCACCGGCCCGTTGCGCGATTTTCTAATTATCTATGTTTTCAAGCCGCTGCGCACATTCCTCACTGATCAGGTGCCCTGGACGGTTGTGGCTTTTGTATTTGTGTATGCGGCTTTTGCGGCCAGCGGATGGCGGCTGATGCTCTCTGTCCTGGTGTTGGTTTTATCCATCGGGTTGATCGGAATGTGGCCGTTTACTATGGACACGCTGGGGCAAACGCTGGTTGCCGGGGTAATCTGCGTAGGGTTGGGAATTCCTTTGGGAATCTGGTCATCCAAGAGCGATCGCGCCGATCAGATGATTCGTCCGGTGCTGGATTTTCTGCAAACCATCCCCATTTTTGTCTATCTCGTCCCGGTGATTATGCTCTTTGGCACGGGCAGCGTGGCCGGGCTGATTGCTTCGGTGTTATATGCCGCTGTGCCGGTCATCCGCCTGACAAATGCCGGAATCCGCAGCGTGGATGTGGCGCTCAAAGAGTCGGCGCAGGCCTTTGGCTCAACCTGGCTGCAAACCCTGTTGAAGATCGAAATTCCACTGGCGCTGCCGGCCATTATGCTGGGGATCAACCAAACCATTATGATGGTGCTGGCGATGGTGATTATTGCCGGTTTGGTGGGGGCAACCGGCCTGGGTTTGGAGGTCTATCAGGGTTTTGCCAACGATAACCTCGGACGCAGCGTGGAAGCTGGCCTGGCAATTGTGCTCTGTGCGATTGTGATTGACCGGATTACGCAGCAGTTTGCGCGTAAGGCCAGCCAGGCCGCGAATTTAAATTAGGTGGTCATCGAGGATGCGCCTGCCTGGGCGTGAAGAACGCTTAGGCCGAAAGCTTTCTCGATTTATAAGCAGGACTGCGTACTTTTTCAATAAAATGCGCAAGCCCTGTTATCAATCTAAAGGAGAAAAAACATGTTTCGAAAGTTAACCGTAGTTTTCTTGCTCCTCCTGGTGGCTGTATTTGCTGTTGCTTGTAGCAGCGGTGGAGAAAAAGCAACCATCACGATGATCGAAAATCCGTGGCCTGCTTCAGAGCTGAACGCAGCTGTCGCCAAGATTATCGTTGAGAAAGAGCTTGGCAACCCGGTAGAAATCATTGCTCTGGACGAGAACGCCCAATGGGACGCGCTCTCCGCTGGTGATGCCGATGCCAATCTCGAAGTATGGCCTTCGGGTCATGGTGAGCGCATCGCCGAGTATATTGACAACCTCGGCACCGTAGAGAATGGCGGTCTGCTTGGCCCAGTCGGCGAGATTGGCTGGTTCGTGCCCTCCTACGTGATCGAAGCTAATCCGGCTTTGGCGACCTGGGAAGGCTATGCTGACGCAGCGGCTGATTTTGCTTCGGCTGAAACCGGTGATTTGGGGCGCTTCCTGGGCGCAGACCCGAGCTGGGTGCAGTACGATGAGCAGATCATTGCCAACCTGGGTTTACCCTTCCAGGTCGTGTGGACAGGCTCCGAAGATGCATTGCTGGCCGAAGTTTCTTCTGCGTATAGCCGCGAAGAACCAGTATTGTTCTACTTCTATTCGCCGCACGCTATCTTCCAGCAGTTTGACCTGACTCAGGTAGAATTGCCCGCGTATAGCGATGAGTGCTACGCTGATCCGGCGATGGTGGATTGCGCTTACCCCAAAGATAATTTGATGAAAATCTTCAGCGCAGGGTTAAAAGACAAAGACGCCGCTGTGTATACCTTCCTTGCCAATATGAGCTACGGCAGTGATGCCCAAATTGAGATGCTGGCTATGCTCAACGATGGTAAGACTGTGGAAGAAGCCGCTCAGGCCTGGGTGGACGCCCACGAAGATGTCTGGAAGGCTTGGCTGCCCTAAAGAGTATTTTTCCGAAATAGAAAACAGGGTGCGAGTTGGCTCATGCCGACTCGCACCCTGTTTTTGTTTGGCTGACCCTAACCCATTGGGAGAGGGCAGACTAGGCGCTGATATTTTCTTCTTTTTCGATAGCTTCAGGAGCTATGGGGGGGTTGTCGATCTCGAAGCTTAGGCTTTGTTTATCCTCAGGATTCACATCTACTTTCACGGTGCAGCCTTTTGCGATTTCGTTGCCGAGTAGCTTTACCGAGAGTGGGCTTTCGATAAATTTCTGCAGGGCACGTTTTAACGGGCGCGCCCCAAAATCGGGATCAAAGCCAATTTCGGCGAGCCACCTGCGGGCCGCGTCCGTCAGTTCCACTTTGATGCCCAGTTCACTCAGGCGTTCCTCGACCTCATTCATTTGCAGTCCCACAATTTCTACCATTTCTTCCAGCGAAAGCGGTGAGAAGGTGATGATTTCATCGATGCGGTTAAGAAATTCGGGGCGGAAGGTTTTCTTGAGTTCCGACTGGATTTTGGCGTGCGACTCGCGCTCGCGCGAATCGCCTGCATCGCGTAAGAAGCCCAGACTGCCCGACGAGCGCACGTATTCGGTGCCCAGGTTGCTGGTCATGATGAGGACAGTGTTGCGGAAATCAACCAGGTTGCCCTGCCCATCGGTGAGGCGACCATCATCGAAAATTTGTAACAGCGCATTCCAGACCTCGGGGTGCGCTTTTTCGATTTCGTCAAAGAGTATCACGCGGTAGGGGCGGCGGCGCACGGCCTCGGTGAGCTGGCCGCCTTCTTCGTAGCCCACATAGCCGGGAGGCGCGCCAAAGAGCCGCGAGACGGTGTGTTGTTCACGGTATTCGCTCATATCAATGCGCACCAAGGCTTCTTCGTCGTCGAACATAAATTCGGCCAGGGCTTTGGCAAGTTCGGTTTTGCCCACACCCGAAGGCCCAATAAAAATGAACGAACCGATGGGGCGTTTGGGGTCTTTCATCCCGGAGCGCGCCCGCCGGATGGCGTCGGAGATGGCATGAATGGCGTCTTTTTGCCCGATGACACGTTCGTGCAAACGTACTTCCATTTCGAGCAGGCGCTCGGATTCGGTTTCGAGCATTTGATTAACCGGGATGCCCGTCCATTGGGAGACAACTTCGGCGACATCATCTTCGTCAACGACTTCGTCAAGCTCGTGCTCGCTCTCCCATTGTTCACGCTCGGTTTTGAATTCTTCTTCTAACCGGGCGCGCTCGGTTTTCTTTTCAGCGGCGCGCTCGTAATCGCGTTCGAGCCCGGCTTGTTCTTCTTCGACCATTAGACGGTCAATTTCAGTTTTCTTGGCCTTGAGTTCAGGTGGCAGAGAGTAGAGCGCCACGCGCAGTTTGGCGGCGGCTTCATCCATCAGGTCGATAGCTTTGTCGGGGAGGCGACGGTCGGCGACGTAGCGCGTTGAGAGGCGCGCCGCGGCGACCAGGGCTTCATCGGAAAAGCTGACTTTGTGATGCGCTTCATAGCGGTCGCGCAGGCCATGTAGCATCAGAATGGTATCTTCAACGCTGGGTTCGTCCACATAAACGGGGGCAAAACGCCGCTCAAGGGCCGAATCTTTTTCGATATATTTGTGATATTCATCCAGGGTGGTCGCACCGACACATTGCAACTCGCCGCGCGCCAGCGCTGGTTTGAGCATGTTGGAGGCATCCAGCGTGCCGCCAGCCGATCCCGCGCCGACTACGGTGTGCAACTCGTCAATGAACAGGATGATTTCCCCCTCGGCGCGCTGAATATCTTCGATGGCGGCCTTGAGGCGTTCTTCGAATTCGCCGCGGAAGCGCGATCCGGCCACCATCGCGCCCAAATCGAGCGAGACCACTTTTTTGCCCGAAAGAATTTCAGGCACATCATTTGTAGCAATTTTTTGAGCCAGCCCTTCAACGATAGCAGTTTTGCCGACGCCGGCTTCGCCGATCAGCACCGGGTTGTTTTTTGTGCGCCGCGAGAGAATCTGGATCACGCGCATAATCTCGTTGTCGCGCCCAATAACCGGGTCGAGTTTGCCCTCGCGGGCCATGGTCGTTAAATCGCGGGAATATTTTTCCAATACTTTGTAGCGCTGTTCGGATTTCGGATCGGTTACCCGCTGACCGCCGCGCATCTGTTGAATAGCTTCCATGGTGCGTTCTTTGGTAACCCCCGCGCCATCGAGCATGCGCCCCGCGGGGGTGTTGCGTTCGCTCAGAATCGCTAAAAAGAGATGTTCGGTGGAAATATATTCGTCTTTCAGGCGATTGGCTTCCTGATTGGCGAGATCCACAATGCGTTTGACGCGCGGTGTGATGAAAATTTGCCCCGCGCCGCCGCCAAAAATATTGGCTTTGGGACTGGTGCGCAGCACATAATCCAGCCGGTCGGTGAGTTGTGGTGAATCAATTTTGAGAATCTCAAGAATTTGGGGCACCAGACCCTCTGGCTGCTCGATCAGCGCCAGCAAAATGTGTTCGGTGTCAATCTGGTTATGTCCGTAGCGCTGGATGATTTCGGCGGCTCGTTGAGCAGCTTCTTGTGCCCGCTCGGTAAAGCGATCAAATCGCATCATGGTGAGTTCCTTTGGGGTACTTCTGTAAATAGCAGGGAAACTTACCACGAAGACACGAAGAATTTAAAAGAGTTGTTCTTTGTGGCTTGGTGCCTTTGTGGTGAAAAAATTATAACATTCGGCGGCATTCCAAATCTCAGCCCGGCATTAGAAATGTGTATGAAATCTATTAGACGTGGTTTGCGCGCACAGCCTGACAGCGTTCACAATCTTCGAGTTCGCAGAGCAATGCGTTTGGATCAGTGGCGATGATGCGCTCCGTTGTTCGAACCAGCATGGACAGGGGAATCAACTGGATGAGTGCATTTCCCAGGTTAGTTTCGCGGGTATAGGATTCCAGCCAGGGGGTGATGGCATTGAATCCGAAGGAACACCCCGGCCAGGCAGGACATTCGACGATGCCCTGTGAGGTGAGTGCCCAACGGAGGAATTGTCTGCGCCCGGCGCGTTGTTCTGCAAAGTGGATACTCGTATTGGCAGTGTGATCTACCCCCAGGAGCAGCACCACGCCCTGAGAATCAGTCAGCCACTCGATCGGTGCGAAGGGGTCGGCCAATGTTTGGGTGTGGATGGCCTCCTCGAGATGAATCCCCGCAAAGGAATAAATTGGGTGAATTGAGCGTTGCGCCTGGGGATGTTGGCGCAGGGTTTCAGCCACAACGCCCATCAGCGTATCGGCGGGCATCTCTGGGTGGAAGAATTCTGCCATCTGATTTTGGTCGCCCTCGCTGCCATAGGTGATGCCATTATTCGGCGGCCCATCGGGGGGAGTCAGCATGGTTTTATAGGTGAAGGTCGGCATCATCACCCCCGCGCTGGTTGCTAGCATCGCTCCGACTAACGTATCCGCGCCGCCTTTCACGGGTCCAAACGCCGAAAGCGAGGCGTGCGCGATGATGGGTTGAGTGCCATTCAAACCCAGTTGGCGTAGAGCAGTGACGAATTCTCGAAAAGTAATCATTTACTGCCCTGTCCACTCTGGCGGGCGTTTTTCGATGAAGGCAGCCATGCCTTCTTTCTGGTCTGCAGTGGCGAAGAGCAGCGTGAAGGCGCGGCGTTCATCCGCCAGCCCTTCAGTGAGTGAGGTTTCAAAAGCCTGATTGACGGCTTCTTTACCGAGTTGTACAGCCAGCGGGGCGCGGGCGGCAATTTCGGCGGCCAGTTGCAGAGCTTCTTCCAAGCAGCGTTCGGGCGGTACCACGTGGTTGACAATACCATAGTGCAAAGCTTCGGCGGCGCTGAGTGTACGGTTATTGAGTACCATTTCCATCGCCAGCGCTTTCCCAACGGCTTTTGCCAGGCGCTGTGTGCCCCCGGCCCCGGGGATCACGCCGATATTAATTTCTGGCTGCCCGAACTTGGCGTTTTCGGCGGCGATAATCATATCGCATGAAAGTGCAAGTTCGCTGCCCCCGCCCAACGCCCAGCCCGCCACCGCGGCGATAACTGGTTTTTTGATCGCCCGGATGCGGTCAAACGTGGGAATAAAATTGCTGTTAAGCATTTCCACCGCCGAGGCATTGGCCATCTCTTTGATGTCGGCTCCCGCGGCAAAGGCTTTTTCGCTGCCTGTGATGACCATTGCGCCGATATTTTCGTCGGCGTCGAAAACTTCCAACGCGGATATTAGCTCGATGAGCAGGGTTTTATTGAGGGCGTTCAGGGCTTTGGGCCGGTTCAGGCGGATGAGGCCAACGCGTTCGCGAGTTTCGATGAGGATAGTTTCGTAGGACATGGTGACTCCTAAAGTGCCTGCTGCACAAAGAAAAATTACCACCAAGCCTCAAAGACTCGAATGGATAAATTTTGGTTTATCTTGGTGACTTCGTGTCTTAGTGGTTGGCAATCTGTGTCAATGCTTGATAAACCGCGGTTAGCACGTCTTCGTCTGTCGTTACATCCATCGCGCTGACACGGATATTATACGCTGAAAATTCATGATCTAAACTTTCTGCTAAACTGGCAAGACCCAGATGGCAGGCTTTAGCCGCGGGGTTGGCTTGCATCGGTTGGATGAGATGGATAATTTGCCCGCCGCCGCTGACCTTCATCAGCCGCCCGGCAATCTGCGAGAGCAAAAACGCGCCCGTCAGGTTGACATCCACCACGCGGCGCCAATCCCACTCATCCATATCGAGCAGGGTATCATCGGGGTCAACGCGGGCGTTATTGATGAGAATGTCTACGCGCTCCCACTCGGCGATGATCTCATTGAAGATGGCCTGCACCGCCATTTTATTGGCAATATCCCCGACAAAATCGCGCCCCTGCCCGCCCTGCGCGTGGATATTCTCCAGCGTAGTATCCAGATTGATTGGGGAAATATCATTGGCGGCGATGATGGCGCCCTTAGCAGCCAATGCTACGGCAATCTTACGCCCCATCCCGCGCCCCGCGCCGGTGATGAAGGCAACTTTGTTTTCGAAGGATTTCATGTGTGAGTTCCAAAATCTAACGCAATGGCGCAATGGGGCCAGGGCGCAAAGATTTAATCTATTCCCTTTGCGCCCTGGCATCTTCGCGGCTTTGCGTTGAAAGATTGTGCAAATAAAAGAACTTTCATAAAGTGCAGCATCATTATACAATAGGATACCTTTCACCGCAGAATGCTCAAAGCAAACGAGTTCCGATTCATTTTCTCTGTGCGTCCTGTGGCTCCAATCGTTACGGCTGGAGGTTATGCCATGCTACTCACCATCGATATTGGCAATACCAATATTACCCTGGGCATTTACGAGGGCGAAAAACTTGGCCCGCGCTGGCGGTTGGCAACCGTTCATGAGCGCATGCCCGATGAATACGGCCTGCAAATTGTTGGCCTGATCGAACACGGCTGCTGTTCGCCCGACAAGATCACAGGCATCTGCATGGCTTCGGTCGTGCCGCCGCTGACCCCGAAAATTATGCAGGCTTGCCGCGATTACCTCGGCCACGAACCACTCAATGTGGATGCTGGCGTAAAAACCGGCGTACGTATTCTATATGAAAGCCCGCGTTCTGTTGGCGCCGATCGTATTGTCGATGCTGCTGCGGTGCAGCGACTCTACGGCGGCCCGGCCTGCGTGGTCGATTTTGGCACCGGCACCACCTTTGATGCGATCTCTGCCGCGGGCGAATATATCGGCGGAGCGATTGCGCCGGGCATTGGCATTGCCGCCGACGCGCTTTTTAGCCGCGCCGCCAAGTTACCGCGCGTCGATTTCAACCGCCCGCCCTCGGCGATTGGCCGCAACACCACCCACGCACTGCAATCAGGATTGCTCTTTGGCTATGTGGGTCTGGTGGAGGGTATGGTGGCCCGTTTCCGTGCCGAACTTGGCCCACAGATGAAAACCATCGCCACGGGCGGCCTGGCTGAAATCATCGCACGTGAGACAGATGCAATTGAGATTATCGCCCCCTGGCTGACCCTGGATGGTTTGCGCATTATTTGGGAGATGAATGCAGGCGCTCAGGCGATTGGTAATTGGGACCTGAGCGTCTAATTACTTATGTATTTATCCGCGGTACTAATTTTTTTGGAGATTAATCTTTATGAACTCACCCCTCATGCCCTCGCGCATCCCTAAAGCATCCACGGTTGGTGAGAAAGCCACCTTCACCCGCACCCTCACAGACGGCGATGTTTCGCTTTTTATCGGTGCCACTTGGGATGTAAATCCGTATCACACTGACGCCACTTTTGCTGCCCAAACGCCCTTTAAAGCGCGCATTGTGCCCGGACTGCTGACGGCCAGTTTGTTAACCCATCTCGGTGGTTTGTGGGCGTTTTTGGCGCATGAAATGACCTTCGAATTCTTGGCTCCAGTATATATCGGCGAAACAGTCACCGCCACCGCCAAAGTGGTTGAAGCCGATGAAGCCCGCGGCTGGGTAAAACTGGCTTGCACCTGCACGAATCAGGCTGGGGTAGATGTTTTGCGAGCGGTAGTGAGTGGTTTCCCGGGGAAATTTGAAGCCTGAGATGTGTGCAGCGCATATTTTAGTCCAGCCGGTAACTGCCGACGAAGCGCTGCCGATTCGCGCGGCAGTGCTTCGCCCGGGCTTGGCGTTGAGCGCCGCGGCTTATGCTGGCGATGCCCACCCTGAGGCGTATCATGCGGGCGCTTTTGTGTGTGGGAATTTGATCGGTGTGGCAACCGTTTTTCCCGATATACTACCCGAGAGCGAAAATCCGCTCGCCTGGCGTTTGCGTGGTATGGCAGTGCAGGATGCGTTTCATGGCCTGGGGGTGGGGCGCACCTTGTTGGGGCATTGTATTGACCATGTCGCTGAAATGGGGGGCAACTTATTGTGGTGTTATGCGCGCACGGTGGTTTTGGGGTTCTATCGCGTGATGGGCTTTCAACCGCTGGGGAATGAGTTTGTGATTCCGGTTTCAGGGCTGCATTATTTTATGGCGCGAAAAGTGCCATAGAGGGCTTCTCACCACTTGTTAATTTGACAATATTTATCTTAATTATTAAACTTGCTGTTAAATCAGGGTTTTCTCACGACCGTAGCGCACCCCTCTGTTTTTTGACATTTGATCACTGCGCGGCGAACGCCCTATCAAATATTGAATTAGAGTAACTGCTCAGTTTATAGTCTTCATAGAGAGAATTCCGAAAAAGGGTATGCGTTGAGTTGTTACGAATCTGACAGGCATTTCTTGTCAGCTTTGCATTTGGAGGAAAATACCATGAAACGCAACTTGATAATGATGATTTTGCTGGTCTTTTTATTAGCAGCCTGCCAGACGGCGGAAGTTGCCCCGGCAGAAACCGAAGTCCCCCAGACTGATGTGGAAGCGATGCCCGCGGCGGATACCCATGATGAAGAAATGCCCGCCGAAGAGGCTGCTGCCCCCGCTGATGGCGCGCTGACCTACACCCTGGCCGCGGGTGAAACTACGCTGTCTTATTCGGTCGGCGAGACCTTCATCAACCAGAATAATAAATTCGCTACCGCGGTGGGTGTGACCGGCTCGGTTGCCGGAACGATTACGCTCGACACTGCCAACCTGCAGAGCGCCGCACTGAGTACGATCACCGCCGAGGTGGTTGAATTTACATCGGATAGCAGCCGACGCGATAACACCATTCGCGACCGTTTTCTGGAATCGACCAAATTTCCCACGGTGACGTTTGCGCCCACCGCCATCACAGGTCTGCCAGAGAACTACGCCCCTGGCGATGAGATCACGTTCCAGGTGATGGGTGATACTACGATCCGCGAGACTACTTTGCCGCTGGCCTTCAATGTTAGCGCCAAACTGGAAAATGGCGCCCTGAGCGGACAGGCTACGACTACTTTTCTGATGAGCGATTTTGGCTTTGGCCCGATCAGTATCGGCGGGATTTTAGAAACCGAAGACGAAGTTTCGATGACGCTGGATTATGTAGCCTATCCTTGAAAAATCCCGAATTTGAGGGTATGCAGCGAGCTTTGTCCGCTGCATACCCTCAAATTCGGACAACCACCCCGACGATTCCCAGAGTACGCTAAATTCTCTGTGCTGCCTGTACCCTGGGGTATTGTGGTGAGAAATTCACTTTCCTGCTTCTCGAAAAGCACAGTATACTGTGGGGGTTATGCTCACTTTCTTTCTCTCAAAATTTATTCCCCTGTTTATCTATCCTGTCGGTCTGATGTGGATTTTGCTCCTGCTGGCGCTGTGGCTGCGCAAACGCCCCGGTTGGCAGCGTGCGGCGATGGTCATTGCGATTGCGTTGCTCTGGATTGGCGGTAATACTTGGGTCGCGGATAGCTTGGCACGCGCCCTCGAGTGGCAGTATTTCCCCCCTGAAACACTTCCCCACGCTGAGGTAATTGTGTTGCTTAGCGGCGGGACGCAGCCCGCTCAATATCCGCGTAGCACTGTTGAAGTGGGCGGGAGTGGAGACCGCGTGATTTACGCCGCGCATCTTTATCATCAGGGAGCGGCGCCATATATTCTCGCATCGGGGGGCAATGTTCCGCTGGTTGGGCCAGACACCACTGAATCCGAAGATATGGCTGTTCTGCTAGATATGCTGGGCGTGCCTGATGATGCGATCTGGCTGGAAAAATCATCGCGCAATACCGCCGAAAACGCTCACTATAGCTGGGAATTTTTGGTCGAAAAAAGCATCGAACGAATTATCCTCGTAACTTCAGCAAAACACATGCCGCGTGCTGTGCATATCTTCGAAGCGCAGGGTTTTGAAGTGATACCCGCGCCCACCGATTACAGTATCACCGAGGCTTCGTGGCAACAACTATGGTCGCCAAATTTGGCAGCCCAATTGATCAATTTTTTTCCGACAGCGAGTAATCTAAGCGGCACAACCGGGGCTTTAAAAGAATATTTGGGAATGTTGTTTTACACTTTGCAAGGAGTACGCTAATGTCATCGAGTAAAACCGTCATTGTACATCTCTGCACCCGTGCCGATTGGGAAGTTGCTCAAAGGGCCGGGGCGTACCGCGCCGCCTCATTAGAGAGCGAAGGCTTTATCCATTGTTCACGTCCCGACCAGATTTTTAAAGTAGTGAATACTTTTTATCAGCAAATTCCTGATTTGGTGCTCCTTTGGCTAGAGCCTGAAAAAATCGCCGCCGAAATCCGCTGGGAGGCCGCCGATGGCGACGAGTTCCCGCACATCTACGGGCCGCTCAACCTGGATGCGGTGATCCGCGTGAGCGATTTTCTCCCCGATGCCGATGGCGTGTATCGCACGCTGCCGGAATAATATATAATGGATGGAATGGAGCTATTGCCGAAACAGGAGCCTGTTATGCGACGTCATAGAATTATGAAAAATCATCTGCTTGCAGTGTTGTTCTTGTTAACAGCGATTGGCGTGGGTTTATGGGTGCCTCAATCGGTTGTCGCCGATGGCGGCAGTTTCCCGACGGCAACCATTACCCCGTCTTCCACCCCCGTTAATACGCCTACGCCCAGCGTCACCCCGGTTCCCCCGCCTACAGATGCCGCGCCTGCCAATATACAAGGCGACACAGTTCTCGTTACCCCCACTACGCAAGCCGCAGCCAAATCGGTTGAAACGCCTGCCCCCATATTTGAAATTGGCTGGGTAGGCTATTGTATGATCTTTGTAATTGTGATTTGCTGGCTGGCACTGATTGGGTTCGCGGTTTATTATTTTTATAAGCAATCACAAAACCAGCCTGGTTCCGATGAATAGAAACGGGGGTATTCTATAGATGGGATCTTTAACGCATGGTGGGAAAATGAGTTTTCTCAATATTGGGGTTGCGAAAGTCTGCTGAAATAAAATTATAGGGAGATATCAATGAGTAAGAGTAGGATCAAACAGTTACTAAAAAAAATGCTAATGACGCTTAGTTTTCCCCTGCGTTATATGATTCGGTATGAGCTTGAACAGCAGAATTCATTATACGCGCTGCAGAACATACGAAAAGGCTTGCAGCGTATGGCTTCGCAACGCACTTTTGAATATGTACATCACCACATGCAGCATATTGATTCGGTAACAACTCCATCTGAATTATTATCGGCTTCGCTGGCTGCCGCCGATCTGAGCGGCGGAAAATTGATATGTGAATTCGGGGTTTTTTCAGGGCGATCGATTAATCACCTGGCTGCCGAGACAGACCATACAATTTATGGGTTTGATTCCTTTGAAGGATTACCAGAGCGTTGGCGCGATGGCATTGGCCCTGGCAGTTTTAAGAATACCACGTTCCCGGAAGTCGCGCCCAATGTTGTTCTGATAGCAGGATGGTTTCACGAAAGCTTGCCACCTTTTTTGCGAGAAAACGATGGCGACATGGGTTTTATTCATATCGATTGTGATCTCTATTCATCCACAAAAACAATCTTTGATTTGCTAAAAGAACGCATTAAACCGGGCTGTGTGCTGGTATTCGATGAATATTTTAACCATCCGAGCTGGGAAGAAGACGAGTACAAAGCATTTATGGAATTTATCGCTGAAACTGGCTTGAAATATGAGTATATTGGCTATAATCGCTTGCACGAGCAGGCGGCAGTCCGCATTATTGAATAGCCAACACATGCAACTCGCCCGGCCCGTGTACGCCAATCGTCAGCGTCATCTCGATATCGGCGGTGCGTGAGGGGCCGCTAATCAACGCCGTAGAAGTTGCCTTGCGAATCTCCGGGAGCCGTAAAAGCTCTTGGAGATTTTTTTTAATCGTCGAAGTTTGTAGAATAGCGATATGGATTTGGGGGAGCAAGGATACGCCCTGTGGGCGGCCTGGCCCCGACGCCAGCGCCAGCGTCCCGGTGTTGGCGGCTGCGCCCAGAGCGCCGCTCAGCCCGGCCTGGATGTGGGGCTGGTCGGCCTGCCCAATGCAGATTCCTGCACCTCGCAGCGAATCTAGCAAACCCTCGGGCAAGTGTTGCGCTTCCCAGGCCATAATTTCATCAATGCCGCGGTCGTGAAGTAAAATCAAAATCGCCTCGGCCAGCGTATCTGCCGTACAGGGGATGAAATTTCCGCTCAGGGCGGTTAGCTCGCGCTCAAATTGCTGTGAGAGTGGATCAACGGATCGGCTCATCAACGAGTTTGCAACTGATGGAATAACCGCTTTGTTAACTCGTTGACTCGCTGTTTCACTCGTTCGTTGACTCGTTGAATCAAACCGTTTTCGGAATGGCATCCTCGCGGGGCGTGCCATATCCTTCGAGTAGCCCCACCCCGTAAAGGTGGGCAATCTCATTTGTTCAGCCCTCGGAGATAGAATCCCGCCGATAATGGCTGCCAACTTTTGAGCGAGTCCGAAACGCCCCGGTGAAACCGCCGCCCAGGCGAAAACCTTTAATCCCAGACGCACGCTCCAGGGCAATCCCACCCCTGATGTTTTTACTGCCCCCTGTTCCCCGTCTCCTGACCGCACTTTTAACAACATCCCCGGCAGATCAATATTCACCGGGCAGGCTTCTTGGCAAGCTCCGCACAGCGTGGAGGCCTGCGCCAGATGCCCAAAATTGGCTACACCGAACAACCCCGGCGAAATGACTGATCCGATAGGGCCGGGATAGGGTGTGTGTTCGCTGTTTACGCCAACATAAGCGTGCCCGCCGATCTCGCGGAAGATGGGGCAGGCGTTCAGGCAGGCCCCGCAGCGGATGCACAGCAGGGCGTCGTTGAGCGGTGTGCCGCGCAGGCTGGCGCGCCCGTTGTCGAGGAGGATCAGATGGCGCTCCGCGGGGCCGTCGCTTTCATTGGCTCCCCGCGGCGCGTGAATAATTTGCGTATAGACGCTGATTTTTTGTCCGGTGGCCGAGCGCGGTAACAAACTGAGCATCAACGCCAGATTGTCAAAAGTGGGGACGAGACGCTCCATACCCATCAGGGCGATATGTACCGGCGGCAGTGTCGTAACCATGCGTCCGTTACCCTCGTTGGTGACAATGCACAGCGCCCCGCTTTCGGCCACGCCAAAGTTGACTCCGGAAAGGCCGATGTCGGCATCCAGGAAGGTTTGACGCAGGGTGGCGCGCGCCGCGTTTGTGAGCGTGGGAATGTCAGTTGTCAGCGGAATACCCAATTTTTCGTGGAAAGTTTCCCCGATTTCATCGCGGCGCAGGTGTACTGCCGGGGTAATAATATGCGAAGGCTTTTCGCCGCGTAGTTGCACGATATATTCCCCCAGGTCGGTTTCAACGGCCGGGATGCCCGCGGCTTCCAGCGCGGCATTGAGTTCTATCTCCTCGCTGACCATCGTCTTCGATTTGGCAATCAGGATCGAATCCGTAGATGAACACGGTTGAACGCATTTTTTTTCTTTTGGCGATAACTTTTGAGCTATGTCGAGTACAACTTGTACCGCTTCTTCGGCATTGGCGGCGCGATGGACGATGATACCGTTGGTCTGGGCATTGGTGATAAATTGTTCCAGATAGCGGTCGAGATGAGCAATAGTTTCCGCACGCACACGCTGGGCGCGCTGACGCAATACCCCGAGGGGTTCTTCGAGTGATGCAAAAGCCGTTTTACGCGCCTGTACGCGCCGTTCGGCGTTGGCATCCAGGGCGGTTTGCAAAACAGGGTTGGCGAGCGCCTGTTTTATATGGGCATGAAAGGGCGTGTTTTTCATTATGGTTTTTCAGGGAGCGAATTGTAGGTTAAAGGTTGAAAGTTGCAGGTTGTTTCTTAAACGCTAATTTGTAACCTGCCAACCTTCAACTTTCAACTGAGCTTAGCACTTCCGCAATATGCACAACGCGTTGTGGAAGCCCTGAACGGTGCAGTCCGCCGTTGATGTGCAGCAAGCATCCGGTATCGCAGACCACAATTGTGAGGGCTTCCGTGCTTTCGATATTTTTGATTTTGCGTTTGAGCATTTCAGCGGAAATTTCAGGATGCTCCACGGAGAATACGCCGCCGAAACCACAACATTCTTCAACCGCGGGGAGTTCCACGAGTTTGGCGCCGCACACTTGGGCCAGCAAAGCCCGCGGCTGGCGATCGACGCCGAGGCCGCGCAGCAAGTGGCAGGAGGCGTGATAAGTGATTTTGTGGGGAAAATAGGCGCCTACATCCACAATGCCCAATTCATCCACCAGAAATTCCGTGAACTCGAAGGTGCGTGCCGCCAAAGCCTGAGCGCGTGGCAGCCACTGTGGATCATTGGCGAATAACTCTGGATAGCCGTGCCGGAGCATGGCTGTGCAAGAGCCGGACGGCACCACTACGGGAGCTGGATCAGTTTCAAAAGTGGCAATGGTATGTCGCGCCATTTCGCGCGCCTCGGCGCGCATCCCTGCATTGAAGGCGGGTTGCCCACAACAGGTTTGTCCCTGTGGAAAGGTGATACTAACCCCGGCTCGGCGCAGCACGTTGACGACAGCTTCACCTGTTTCTGGGCGTAGCGTGTCGATCAAACAGGTGATGAAGAGTTGGATTTTTTTTGGCATCATGAAGGATATTTCGTTTGGTAGCTTGCCACATCGTGATCAAAAAGAAGCCCGAAATTAGGGGGTGGAAGTGTCAAAGTATTCAAGGCTAAATGGTGATCGTATTGTAACGCTTGTGCCGGGCATGGACAAGAAACGTTCTTTTAAGTTGCTACTGGAATCGGTTCCAGTTCCGTTTGCGCTGGTTATTGTAGAATGGTAAGATTAACCGGATTTTTTGAACTTTAGGATTTACGCTGGAAAAACCCGAAAATTGGAGTGCGGAGTATCCCATACATCTTATTTTCGAGATATTTCTCATCGAACTGCGTAAGCCCTAAACCCAATATGAGGCAATAATTATGAAATCTTTTCGTGCACAACCTGCTAACCATTTTAGCCTGCCGCGTCGTATTCATCGATTGGGTGAATTGGCCTATAACCTCTGGTGGACCTGGAATCCCGATGCACAGCGTCTCTTTTCTCGCATAGACCACGATTTCTGGGAACGAACCTATCATAATCCGGTATTGTTTTTGCGCCAGATTGAACGTGCTCACCTGAATGCTGTTGCTCAAGACCGTGCCTATCTGGATTTTTACGACCGCACGTTCCGAATTTTTGACCAATACATCAATGCCAAAGAAACCTGGTTTATGCAGAATCACCCCGAGCAAATCAATCGACCGATTGCGTACTTCTCCAGCGAATTTGGTCTGCATGAAACCCTGCCCATTTACGCGGGTGGCCTGGGCGTGCTGTCCGGCGATCATGTCAAAGAAGCCAGCGATTTGGGTTTGCCCTTTGTAGCCGTGGGTTTTCTTTATACACGCGGATACTTCTCGCAGCATATCACCGAGGATGGCTGGCAAGAGGCGCGCTTCAAGCGCTTACATTTTGAAGATATGCCCGTGATGCCCATACTCGATCAAGATGATAATCTGCTGACAGTGACGGTGGAACTACCGGGTCGGGATGTACTGGCGCGCATCTGGGAAATTCATGTGGGTCGCGTGCCGCTGTATTTGCTGGATACCGACGTGGACGGCAATAGTGCGGCAGATCGAGAATTGACAGCCCGCCTGTATAACAGCGATTTGGAAGCGCGCATCTCTCAGGAGTTGATCCTGGGCATCGGTGGCGTACGCGCCCTGCGCAGGTTGGGCTACAATCCATCGGTGTGGCATATGAACGAAGGACATTCTGCTTTTATGGGTTTGGAGCGCATTCGCGAGATGGTGGCTGCCGACCATGCTTTTGAAGAGGCTCAGGCAACTGTAAAGGCCTCAACGATTTTCACCACGCACACCCCTGTTCCGGCAGGCAGCGATGAATTTCCATTATGGCTGATTGACAAATATTTCGCCAATTTATGGCCCGAATTGGGCCTGGACCGCGAAAGTTTTATCAATCTGGCGCGGCGCAAAATGTCGTGGGGTGAAACCTTCAGTATGCCGTTGCTGGCATTTCGGTTTGCTGAACGGCGCAATGGTGTCTCGGAATTGCATGGACAGGTGGCGCGTAAAATGTGGAATTTCCTGTGGCCCGATTTGCGCGAAGAAGATGTGCCGATTTCGTATGTTACCAATGGCATTCACACCGGTACCTGGTTAGCCCGCCGCTTGGATCATCTCTTTCGCCGCTATTTGGGGCGCAATTGGGCGAGCCATTTGGATGATCCTGATCTGTGGGAAGATATTGATAATATTCCCGATGAAGAACTTTGGGCTGTGCGCCGCCACCTCAAGCGCAAACTGGTTTTTTACATGCGCGACCGCGCCCGTGAGCAATGGCTTTCCACCAGTGTGCACCCCGTGCAGGTGATCGCGTCTGGCGTGTTACTCGACCCCTATGCCCTGACGATTGGCTTTGCGCGGCGTTTTGCCACCTATAAGCGCGCCAGCCTGATCCTCAGTGATCTTGAGCGCCTGCTAGATTTAATCAATCGTCCTAATCGTCCAGTGCAGATCATCTTCGCAGGCAAAGCCCACCCCGATGATCACCCCGGCAAGATGCTCATTCAGGAAGTTTACCGGGCTGTCAAAAAAGCCGAAAACGGCGGCCGTTTGGTTTTCCTGGAAGATTACGATATGAATGTGGCCCGCTATCTCGTTCAGGGTGTTGATGTGTGGCTGAATACCCCGCGCCGTCCCAATGAGGCCTCCGGCACCTCCGGCGAAAAAGCCGCCATCAATGGCGTGCTGAATTTCTCGGTACTCGATGGTTGGTGGCGTGAAGGATACAACGGACTAAATGGCTGGGCGATTGGTGATGATAATGATTATGAAGATCATAACTATCAAGACCAATTGGACATCGCCCACCTCTATGACGTACTCGAAAAAGAAATCATCCCACTGTATTATGACCGCGCGGAAAATAACCTGCCGCGTGAGTGGATCTCCCGCATGAAAATCGCCATCCGGACTCTGTCCCCGCAATTCAGTATGCGGCGCATGGTCAAGGAATATACCGAGCAACTCTACCTGCCTGCGATCAGCGAGTAGGTCACACAATAAAAAAATCTCCGCATCAATTTGGTGCGGAGATTTTTTGTTCCATGCTGCGGTGGTTTTTCAACGAACCACGTGATCCTGAAAAATCTTCTCTCCCGCGCGAATGGGAAGTTTGAGCCGATTTTCGAACGGCGTCAGCGGACACGACCAGCGAGCATTATAAGCACAGTAGGGGTTATAGGCTTGGTTGAAATCCACGGCTAATTTTCCATTGGGTAGCCGTTCAGGGTCCAGATAACGCCCCGCGGGGTAGGTTTCGCTTCCGGCCAGTGTGTCCACAAAGGGGATGAAAAATCCGTGTTCGCTCTCGTACACCGTCAGGGCAGCTTGCTCACCTCCCACGCTGAACCGAACCTTCCCATAGCGAGTGTATTGCTGCGTATCGCCCGTGGATGTTTGAATCGTAATTTCTTCCTGGGGATCAAAAATTTCAATATCCGCTTCAAAGCGTAGCGCCGCATTTTCCGGAAAATAATCCAGGCCGTTGAAATCTACCTGTTGTTCGCGGGTTAGCGGGCTTTGCGGATGGTCTGCAAAAAATTCGTCTTTTTCGGCACGTTCGATGGTTAAATTAGGCATGATGGCCTCCAGTGGGTTCGATATACAAAAGATGAGTTCACCCGCCCGTATCTTACTTTCTCTTAAAACCCAACCGCCCCGTTGGGAAGGCTCCCGGTTCCCGGTGGGGCGGCTTGGTGTATGAGGAGAATGTGATGATAATTATCACGCTTTCAGTTAAGTAGAAGATGAAAACCAGATAAAGGGATATTAAATATTTGCCGATTTCCAGATTGTGAATAGTTCGTTGGATGAGATTGGCCCGCTGCGCAAAATCTGTAATTTGGGGCTGGTACAGTCCACCACGGTGGAGGGTGTGCCTCCGGGCGTAATCCCGCCATCCAGAATCAGGTCTACGCATCCATCAAGCTGCTGCAAAACTTCTTGTGCCGAACAGGCATTCGCCTCCCCGGAGAGATTTGCCGAAGTAACCGCCAGCGGCCCGGTGATGTCCATTAACGCCAGCGCGTCGGGGTGATCGGGCACGCGCACCCCAATGGTAGGCAGCGGTCCGAGGGCTTCGGGCAACGCCGGGTGCCGCGGCACGATCAGCGTCAGCGGGCCAGGCCAAAAATGCTCGGCCAGCCGTCGTGCCTGCGTGGGTATTTCGCTGGCTACTTGAGAGAGATCATCGGACGAACTCATCAGCACGGCGATTGCTTTGGAGGGGGCGCGTTGTTTGGCTTCGTAAAGCAACTCAATGCCGCTTGTGTTCTGGATATGAGCGGCCAGGCCGTAAACCGTATCGGTTGGGAATGCAACCAGCCCGCCTTGTTCGAGAATTTTGATGGCAAGCGAAAATGCCTGGGAGTCTTGTGTAGAAATTAGTCGGGTTTGCATAGGATATCTTCAATGCGTAATAGTCGGTCTCGGCCCGTCAAATCGGGCAGGATGCGAATTTTGGCGTGGGGATAGTAATGTTGGGCGAGTTCGGCGGCGCGCTCCCCGTGGGATGAGTCAATTTCGAAGAGCATGAGCCAACCCCGAGCCAGGTTCCGCTGGGCCTGCTCCAGGGCGCGGCCAATCAGCTTCAGGCCGTTTTCCCCCCCATCCAATGCCAGGGTTGGTTCGCATTCGTACACATCCAGCATGTGCAAAGTTTGGGTGGGAATATAGGGTAGATTGGCGGCGATTAAATCCAGGGTTGTCGATTGAAGGTTATTGGCTAAAAGATTTGCATGGGTAAATTCAATGCGCTCGGCGACGTGGTGCTTTTCGGCGTTGGCGCGGGCAATTTTTAGCGCCGCGGGGGAAATATCGCTGGCTGCGATGTGCAAATCGGAGATGTGTTTTGCCAGTGTGATGGCAATGCAGCCAGAACCGGTGCCACTATCGGCAGCGCGGCGTTTTTGCGGGTGTGCTTGCAGCCATTGGAGGGCTTCTTCGATGAGCAATTCGGTTTCGGGGCGCGGGATGAGTACATCGGGGCTGAGGGTAAAATCCAGCCCGTAGAATTCCCAATGTCCAAGAATATAGGGCAGGGGCGTGCCTGTTTGCAGGCGCGCGGCGGCCTCGCGGAGTGATTTTTGCTGTTGGGGGGCGAGTGTGGTTTCGGGATAAGCTAACACCCAAGCGCGCGGCTTTTGGACGATATGAGCCAGCAGCACCTGGGCGTCGAGGACGGGAGTATTGCTATGTGCCGCGTTGTGTGTTAGTTGATGAAGCGCCTGGCGGATGGTTTGCTTGCCCACTTGTTCACTCTACCAGCCCCGCTTCGGCAAGGCGGTCGGCTTCATCACGCATGATAAGTTCTTCAATAAATTCTTCGATGTTGCCATCCAGCACGCCTGCTAAATGGTAAGAAGAAATATTGATGCGGTGGTCGGTGACGCGCGATTGAGGAAAGTTGTAGGTGCGAATTTTTTCAGAGCGCTCGCCGGTGCCAACTTGAGAACGGCGACTTTCGTCAATTTCAGCCATGCGTTTGGCTTCTTCGAGTTCGTAGAGTCGGGCTTTGAGAATACTCATGGCGCGCAGCCGGTTTTGCAGTTGCGAGCGTTCGTCCTGGCATTGGACAACCATACCCGAGGGCAGGTGTGTGAGCCGCACGGCAGTGGAGTTTTTTTGCACGCTCTGTCCGCCCGCCCCCGCAGATTTATAAACATCCATCTTTATATCGCTGGCAGGAATATCAATTTCAACATCATCGACTTCGGCTAAAACGGCTACAGTTGCTGTGGATGTGTGGATGCGGCCTTGCGATTCGGTGGTGGGCACGCGCTGCACGCGATGCACGCCGGACTCAAATTTGAGGCGCGAATAGACTTCTTTGCCTTTAATAAGAAAAGAAATTTCCTTGAAACCGCCAACCCCGGTTTCATTGGATGAGAGCATTTCTACTTTCCAATTCCGTTTGTCGGCATAACGGCTGTACATGCGGTAAAGGTCGGCAGCAAACAAGCCAGCTTCATCGCCGCCAGTACCGGCGCGAACTTCGACGATCACACTACGGGCATCGCGCGGGTCTTTCGGCAGTAGCATCGATTTGATTTGCAGCTCAAGTTTGGGGATGCTTTCTTCCAGTTCGCTGATTTCCAACTCGGCCAATTCGGCTAAATCGGGGTCATCGCTATCTACCAATGCTCTGGCTTCATCCAGATTTATGAGCGCCTGACGGTATTCGTCCGATTTTTTGATCAGTGGTTCTAGATCGGAACGTTCTTTACCTAATTCGGCTGCGCGTTCATAATCATTGCCAACTTGCATAAATTCTTGGGTAATTTCTTCGTAACGATCGGTAATTCCAGATAATTTTTCGAGTAACATGGCGCAGATTATACCACCCGGCGTTGTATTCGGGTTCTCCAGGAAATGCAACATGGCCTTGGAAACCTTTGCTTTGTCTGCAGGGTCTTCTATATATCGCGAGAGATTAAAAACTTACCGCAGAGTGCGCGGAGTTCGCCGAGTTTTTAGCGATTTTCTCTGCGATTTTAGCGTTCTCAACGGAAATGGCTTTTGCGTTTCGTCTTCAAGAAAGCACTGGCTTTGACCTTACAGATGCTTGCGTCCTGAATTTGGACATGCTATAATTTTTCATACGGATTTCCCCCCAAATGGAATTCAATTGAAATTCAACCGCGTTAATCGTTGCCTTGTTGCAAGCGCATCTGGCTTTGCCCGTTGCGCAGTGGTGTATGGCTATCCATTGCGCGGATTATTCCCCCTATAAGTTGAGAAAAATACATGGATGTAAAGGAACTGGAACAACAACCCCTTATCGAATTGCGTAAAGTTGCAATTTCACTCGATATCCCCCGAGCTGCCCAACTAAAAAAAGAAAAACTGATTATGCTCATCCGTCAGGCGGAAGCCGAGCGCGAAGGTCTGGAAGTGCGCGGCGGTATCCTTGAGATTATGAGCGAGGGGATTGGTTTTTTGCGTTGGGATAATTATCAGCCCAGTATGCACGATGTTTATGTTTCCCAATCGCAGATTCGGCGTTATAAATTACGCAACGGCGATATGATTTTGGGGCATGTACGCCCGCCGCGTGAATCGGAGCGCCATTACGGGTTGCTCAAGGTAGAAAGCGTGAACGGCCTGGATCCCGATGAAGCCGCGCGCCGACCCCGTTTTGAGCGTCTGACGCCGATTTTCCCCGACCAACGCTACAACCTTGAAACCGACCGTAACCTTTTGGCGACGCGCTTGATTAACCTGATTACACCTGTGGGACGCGGGCAGCGCGGTTTGATCGTCTCTCCACCCAAAGCGGGGAAGACTACCATCCTGAAAAATGTGATCAATGCGATTTCGAATCAATATCCCGAAGTTTATTTGATTGTTGCCCTGATCGGTGAGCGCCCCGAAGAAGTCACCGATATGGATCGTTCTGTCGATGCCGAAGTGATTTCGTCTACATTTGATGAGCCGGTCTCTTCACATGTGCGCGTGGCCGAGATGGTGATTGAGCGCGCTAAACGCCTGGTTGAAGTGGGGCGAGATGTATTCATTGCCATGGATTCGATTACGCGGCTTTCGCGGGCGTATAACCTGGTGGTGCAGCCTTCGGGACGCACGCTCTCGGGTGGTATTGATCCTTCGGCGTTGTATCCGCCCAAGCGATTCTTTGGGGCGGCGCGTAATATTGAAGAAGGCGGTTCGCTGACGATTGTGGCAACTTGTTTGATCGATACTGGCTCTCGCATGGACGATGTGGTCTATGAGGAATTCAAGGGCACTGGCAATATGGAATTGCATCTCTCGCGGCAGTTGCAAGAACGGCGTATTTTCCCGGCGATTGATATTAATCGCTCGTCGACTCGCCGTGAAGAACTGCTGTTGGGGCCAGATATTACCCCCCGCGTCTGGCTGATGCGCCGTATGTACGATCAGATGATTGCTTCGCCGCCGCACGGAGCCGGGATGGATACGGGTACAGCCACAGAAGCTATTTTGGATCGCTTCAAGAATACCAGCGACAATCAAGAATTCCTGATGTCGCTGAACGAATAGTTCGGGCTGACATTTCCCTATTTTTACAAAAGATGAAAAAACAACCGCGCGGCTGGCTCGATTGGTTGACTTGGGCTATTGCCTTCGCCGTGGTAGGCGTTGCAATATTGCTGAGCTGGCAGCGTTTTACGGTTCCCCGCGCGCGGGCGCTTCCACAGCCAACGATAGTTGATCTGCCAAAATCAAGCGGGGTTGCCGCGTTGCCTGCGTTCGAGGAATCGGTTGCGCCGCCCGTTTTACGGCGCATTGCGGCATTAAAAACCACCATCCCCAACCGATCGCGCACCGAAATTGTGGAGTATGTCGTTAGCGCGGGCGATTCAGTATTTGCAATTGCCGCCGCTAATGACCTCACCCCCGAAACAATCTTATGGTCTAACTATGATGTGCTTAAGGATGACCCCCACTCGCTTACGGAAGGCATGGTATTAAAAATCCCCCCCGTCGACGGGGTGTTTTATCAGGTGCAAGCTGGTGATACCCTCGCATCGGTTGCCAATACATTTGAAGTTTACGCCGATGCGATCATCACCTGGACAGCGAATCGCCTGGATTTAACCGCACCGGAACTCACTTCGGAGCAGTGGGTTATGATCCCCGGCGGAAGGCGCGAATTTCAGCAATGGATTGTACCGGTTCCGGCGCGCGGCGCGGCAGGCGTTTCTACCGGAATGTATGGCGCCGGAACTTGCTCCGGCGGATACGACGGTCTCTATGGCAGCGGCGCATTCATCTGGCCGACGAGTAACCACACACTTACCGGGAATGATTATTGGTCTGGGCATCTGGCAATAGATATTGCCGCCATTCTTGGTGAGCGCATTATGGCCTCCGATGCCGGAGTGATTATGTTTGCAGGCTGGGCCGCCGGGGGCTATGGCTACACCATCGCTGTAGATCATGGCAATGGCTATCAAACCTTGTATGCTCACCTGAACAGTGTGGATGTAAGCTGCGGTCAGAGCGTACAACAAGGCCAGCGCATTGGCTCTGGCGGCAGTTCGGGCAATTCCACCGGGCCGCACCTTCATTTCGAAGTTCGGCTTAATGGCGGTTTTGTCAATCCCTGGTATGTGCTTCCTGCACCCTAAAGAATTTTCTGCGCAGGCATTCGCCTGAGCAGTGCAATCAAAAAGGATAAAAAAATGACCTCTGAAACCCCTGAACCCAAAATCACAACCCTGGCCGAAACCCAAAATTATAGCGTTTGGGCTGCCGAAGAACCCGATGGCGAAACCACATATCAGCTTGAACTGAATAATGTTACCATCCACTTCTTTGAAGAAGAGTGGCAAGAATTTACCGAATTGGTGCGCGGGCTGGTATCGAAAAAATAAATGCCATCCGAGAAGGGAATCCCTCCCTCTATTCCCGGCATATCCTTTATGATACACTCTAACTATGGCTGTTCGAATTCTTATCGTCACCTCCATTCGTAGTCTCGGCGAGTTAATGCAACGGGCGCTGGGTGAAACAGGCCTCTATCGCGCTGATTTAGTGGAGAGCGCCGAAGCAGGGATGGAGCATACGCGCGCTGAAGAATACCATCTGGCGATTGTCGATTTTGGCGCCATGCCCGATCCAGTAGACTTTATTGCCAATATGCGCGGTGAAAGCAACCAAATCCGTATTCTGGGAATGCCCGCCGGGCCGAATGACCCGCAGAACGATCTCCACGAATCGGTTGTTGATGCCTGGCTGGCGATGCCGTTTTACTTGCCGAATTTACTCGACACACTGGCCAGCCTGGTTGAGAATAGCGCCTCAACCGATATACCTCATCAGGGCAAACCCCAAGCCATTTTTACTTCGGCTATCATCCATCGTGAGAAAAATCCTGCCCCGGCCCCCGAATGGCTGCAAGATGTCAACCGGGTGGCCCAGCACCTAACCCGCTTGTCGTTGCAATCGGCGGCGCAGGCGGCGCTTATCACACGCGGCGACCTGTTATGGGCCTATGCCGGTCAGTTGCCACAACCGGCAGCCGAAGAACTGGCTCGCCTTGTGGGTCATTATTGGGCGCACGATGGCGGCAGCGATCTGGCTCGTTTTACGCGCCTCGAAGCCACTAATAGCGAATATATGATCTATGCCACCAGCCTGGGGGATGATTATGTGCTGGCGTTGGTTTTCGAGGCTGAAACTCCATTTACGGAAATGCGTACTCAGGCGGGGAGCCTTGCCCGGCAATTATCTAAACCCCCACAGGATGAAGCGAACGCGCCCGAAGTGGATACAGCCCTCGAAGATATTCTTACCACGGGGGTTGATTCTGCCGAAGATTTCCCGCGTATCCCCTCTGATTGGCGGCCCGATGAGAGTCACATTGCCGAAGGGCGGCATAATTTCTTTGAAGACCTGCTCAAGAGCATGGATATTCCCATTGCCGATGGCGCAACCCCTGTGGGTGCTGCGGCACAAAGCCTGAGCGCTACGCCCCCGAGCGGCGCGGCGTATGAGTGGACGCCTGGTAACGAAGCCAATCTTCCGAGTTCGCCCCCCCCGCCTTCAGGGGAATCCGTTGTGCCGCCTCCTGGGGTTGGCGCGCCAGCCTCGGGCCTGGAAGCAGCGTTGGAGACGCCTCCGCCGCTCTCGCTGGCAGATACACGTCCCACAAAAACAGAAGCTGATGCCCATGTTGCCGTGGATGTCATGGAAAGAGAAGCAGCCCGAATACTATTTACGCCTGAATCGCCAACGGCTACGCTGCATAACCTCACCTATGCCTGTGTTTTGGTGCCGCGTTTGCCGCAGCATCATTTGGTGGGCGATTTGGCCGAGTATCTGAACCAGTGGACGCGGCAATTGAGCATGGCCTTTGGCTGGCGGCTGGAGCATTTATCGGTGCGACCTGATTATTTGCATTGGATTGCGGTTGTGCCCCCGGACGCATCCCCAGGGATGATGGTGCATAATTTGCGCGTGGAAATATCGCAACGTATCTTTAAAGAAATTCCGCGTCTGGAACGCGATAATCCCTCCGGCGAATTTTGGGTGGCCGATTATTTGATCGTCAATGGCCGTGATCCATTTTCCCGCCAGATGGTACAAGAGTTTATTAATAATGTGCGCACTCGTCAGGGCGCGCAATAGTTTCTTATACAATCCCCATGCCCCCTATTTTATATCTCATTGATGGTCATGCCCTGGCGTATCGGGCCTACTTTGCATTGACGCGCGGACAGGCCGACAGCCGCTGGATCACCAGTTCTGGCGAGCCGACGGCTGGCGTTTACGGATTTACCAGTGTGCTGCTGCGCATTCTGGAGCAGGAAGACCCCGATTATCTGGCGGTGGTTTTTGACACCGGTAAAACTTTCCGTGATGAGTTGTACCCCGACTATAAAGCCACGCGCGAGAAAATGCCCGATGATTTGCGTATTCAGATCGAGCGCATCCGCCAATTGGTCGACGCTTTCAATATTCCGCGCCTGGAAATGCCCGGCTACGAAGCCGATGATGTGTTGGGCAGCGTTGCTCAAATTGCCGTAGCGCAAGGTTTGGGGGTGAAGATTTTTACCGGCGATCGTGATTTATTGCAATTGGTGGATGAACGCATAATTGTCAACTTGCCTGGGCGTTCTTTATCGGACGCGAAAGATTATCTCGCCGCGGATGTGGTAGAAAAGTTAGGTGTGCGCCCCGACCAGGTGATGGATTTGAAAGCCCTGATGGGCGATTCATCCGATAATATTCCTGGCGTTAAAGGGATTGGCGCAAAAACGGCCGCGGTTCTCCTAAGCGAGTATGATACGCTCGATACTATTTACGCGCATCTCGATGAACTTAAAGCCGGGGTGCGGAATAAGCTCGAGCTGGATCGTGAAAACGCCTATCTGAGCCAGAAACTGGCCGCGATTGTGCTGGATCTGGATATTGCCCTGAATCTGGAGAAAGCACGCCCGGCGAATTTTAACCCCCAAGCCGTACACGCTGCTTTTCGCGAGTTGGAGTTCCGTTCATTGCTCAATCGTGTCGATGCGCTGCAAGCGCGCTATGGCGATGCGGTACCCGTCGCCGGACAGCAAATGACGTTGTTTGGCGATGCTGTTCATCCGACAACCGCACAGCAGAGCGGTCCTGCGCTCTCGCAAATGACAATAGTAGATACGCCCGAATTATTGCAATCGCTGGCGGCTGCGCTTGAAAAAGCTGCCGTGATTGCCTTTGATACGGAGACGACTTCAACCGACCAGATGCAGGCTGATTTGGTGGGCATCTCTTTGGCGGTGGATGAAAACCACGGCTACTATATTCCGGTGGGGCATCTTCAGGGGCGGCAGCTCGCGCTGGGCGATGTGATCGCGGCGCTAACGCCTGCGTTGACGAATCCACAGATTGCGAAAATTGGACACAATATCAAATACGATTATGTGATGTTGGCCCGCTATGGTTTGCGCGTGACTCCGCTCAGTTTCGATAGCATGATCGCTGAATGGCTGATCAATCCGGATTCGCGTAATTTGGGTTTGAAACGGCTGGCCTGGGTGCGCCTTGGCCACCAGATGACCGAGATTGAAACCCTGATTGGCAAGGGAAAGAATCAACGCAGCATGGCTGAAGTGTCGATTGTAGATGCTGCTCAATATGCCGCCGATGATGCAGTGGTTGTGTTGCGCTTGATGCCTCAACTTCAGGAAGGACTCCAAGCCGCGCAGGCCGAAAACTTATTTGCAGAGATCGAAATGCCGCTGGTAGAAGTGTTGGCAGGCATGGAGATGGCCGGTATCGGGTTGGATGTTCCGTTTTTAGAAGCTATGTCTGGCGAGTTGCACAATCGTCTGAGTACAATTTCAGAACAGATTTATCAGATGGTGGGACAACCGTTTAACTTGAATTCTCCCAAGCAACTTTCGGAGGCTTTGTTTGATCGATTGGGTATTGCGCCTCCCGAAGGCTCGCGGCGCATTTCCAGCGGATACTATTCCACCGCGGCTGGGGTGCTTGAATACCTGCGCGATCGGCATCCGGTGATGGCTTTGATCCTGGAATATCGCGAGTTGTCAAAGCTGCGTTCAACCTATTTGGAGGCCCTGCCTCAGCAGGTGAATCCACATACCGGGCGCGTGCATACATCCTATAATCAGACTGGCGCGCGCACCGGACGCATTGCCTCATCCGACCCCAATTTGCAAAATATCCCCATTCGTACCGAGTTGGGCCGCCGCGTGCGTGAGGCTTTTATTGCAGCGCCGGGGAATGTGCTGCTGGCGATTGATTATTCGCAAGTGGAATTGCGTATTGCGGCGCACATGGCCCAGGATGAAGCCATGCTGGCTGCGTTCCGCAATGGGCAAGATATTCATGCGATTACAGCCGCGGCGATCTATGCTGTTCCCCTATCAGAAGTTTCCTCTACGCAGCGGCGCCACGCCAAGGCGATAAACTTTGGCCTGATCTACGGGATGAGTCCCTTCGGGTTGACGCGCACCACCGATTTGACTCTGGCGGAAGCTGAGAATTTTGTCAGCGCCTATTTTGAGAAATTCCCGGGAGTAAAGCGCTATCTGGATACGATTCGCACATCCGCTGCGCAAACTGGTTATGTTGAAACCCTGCTGGGGCGGCGGCGTTATTTTCCGGGCTTACAAAATGTGCGTAACCAGCAGACGCGCAACCGCGAGGAACGTGAAGCGGTTAACGCTCCCATTCAGGGAACTGCTGCCGATATTATGAAAATTGCCATGCTGCGGATGGCAGCCGTTTTAAAACGAGCGAATCTTTCAGCACGCATGTTGCTTCAGGTTCATGATGAATTAGTGTTAGAATGTTCGCAAGATGATGTTGAAGTTGTTTTCGCGATGGCGCGTGAAGCCATGGAAGCCGCTTACTCCCTCGATATTCCATTAAAAACAGATGCACGCGTGGGTAAGAACTGGGGCACGTTGCAGCCTCTTGAAACGAATTCGATAACTCCTTAGCCTATTGCGGGCGCAAGCCTGTGCAGTCAAATAATGAGAATTTTATGAGCGCAGACGATCAACGCTATAAACAAGCTATGAATTTAGGGCACTCAGCAGCCTGGGATCAGGAATGGGAGCGCGCAGCTTCATTCTATAGCCAGGCGTTGGATTCTAGACACGAAGATCCAAAAGCGCTAATGAATCTAGCTTTGGCCTTTCTGAATATGTCGGAATACGACAAAGCGCTAAAATATTACTTGCGGGCAGCCGAAATTGCGCAGGATGATCCAGTGCCCTTGGAGAAAGCAGCGACACTGTATGAAAGTCTGGGGCAATTGGAAAAAGCTTCTCGGCTATCAGAGAGAGGGGCCGAGTTATACCTGAAAGAGAAAAACCCTGAAAAAGCCATCGAGAACTGGTCGCGCGCGGTGGCATTATTCCCCCAGAATTTGCAGGCTCATTCCCGCCTGGCGTTGGTTTATGAGCGATTGGGGCGAAAACCGCAAGCCATCCGCGAGTTTTTGCATGTTGCCAGTTTGTTGCAACATGCCGGTCAGCGAGAAAAAGCCTTTGACGCGGCAAATCGTGCCTTGAAGCTGGATCCAGCGAGTAAAGAGGTACAGCAGGCATTGGAGTTGTTACGGGCGGGCACAATGCTCCCTAAACCGGCGCGCCCTAAGGGGGGGACAGGCCTCTTTGGGAAACTCCCCACCCCGATCAGGGCCGAAGAGTCCGCCCCAGTTGATACGATTCGAAAAAGTGATGATCCCATCGAAGAAGCCCGCCAGACGGCGTTAAGCGATTTGGCGCGTTTATTCTTTGAGCAGGCTAAAAAAGATGCCCCATCTCCAGTTGAGCGGCAAGGATTGCAAGCGATCATGAAGGGTACCGGGCCGCTTTTCTCGAACAATGCCGATCAGTCTAAAATTATGCTGCATCTTGGTCAGGTGGTTAATTTACAATCTCAGGGTGATACGGAACAGGCAATTGAAGAGTTGAAGGGGGCGATTTCAGCGGGGTTGGATGCGCCGGCAGCCTTTTTTGGTTTAGGGAGTATGTTAGCCAAAACGGGGCGTCATGAGAGCGCCGTGCGCTATTTGGAAAGAACCGTATCGAATATTGATTATTCGTTAGGTGCGCGCTTGATTTTGGGTGGAATATGGTATGAACGCGAAAAATATAAACGGGCTGCTATGCGCTACCTAGAAGCCTTGCGCTATGCAGATGCGGAAGTTGTTGCTCCGGCACAGGCCGATGAACTCCACGAGCTTTATGAACCCATTGTTGAGATTTTCGCCAGCGAAAAGGATGAACAACGCCAGAAAAAGCTATGTGAAAATGTAGCTGAACTATTGGTGCGTCCAAATTGGCGTGAGCATTTGAATAGCGCACGCCGCCAAATCGGTGAACAGGATAGCAGCGCTCCGCCCATTCCCCTGGCAGAAATGTTGCTGGAGTCGAGTTCCAGTAATGTGGTGGTTGCTATGAGCACAGTGCGCAGTATGGCCCGCGCCGGACATATTGGTGCGGCGTTAGAAGAAGTTTTATTTGCGCTTGAGCAAGCGCCAACCTATTTGCCGTTGCACGTTGTATTGGGTGATTTATTGCTTTCCAGAGATTTATTAGCCGAAGCGGCGCAAAAATTTATGGTGGTTGCGCGTGCATATAGTGTGCGTGGCGAATCACAGCGTACGATTGCCATGTTACGGCGAGTTGTCGAAATGTTGCCGATGGATGTAGGTTCGCGGGTGCAATTGATCGAGCATCTCGTTGCCTGGGGGCAACATGATGATGCGATTATAGAGTACTTGAATCTGGCCGATGTACGTTATAGTTTGGCCGAAATCAATGAGACCCGAAAAGCTTACGCTGAAGCCTTACATCTCGCAACACAATCTTCCAATCCCGATCAGTGGCGGGTGCGTATCTGGCATCGCATTGCTGATCTTGAAACCCAGAGTTTAAATTGGCGTCAGGCTGTTCAACTGTACAAACAGATCTGTGAATTGCACCCAGATGACGGTAAAGCATATTATGGCCTGGTAAGCTTATTATTCAAACTTCAAGAATCGGAACAGGCGCTGGTGTCCATTGATCGATATATTGAAACGATGTCGAACACCGAACACGCCGATGATGTGATTACTTTCCTGAATCATGTTTTGGAAGAACAACCTGCTCATGCCATGTTGCATTACCGTTTGGCGGCGCAATACCAAATATCGCATCAAACCGAATTGTCCATTCAGCACTATGATACGGCTGGCGAACTGCTATTGGATGCCGGTGATAAGGCCGGAGCGGCTGAAATGATCAGCAAACTGATCAAACTAGACCCTCCAGAAAAGGAAAAATACCAAAAATTACTGGCCGCGTTGTAAATGCAAAAAGAAGGCCGCAGCAATTTTGCTGTGGCCTTCTTTTTTTAACCAAAGCTTTGAAGATTATGAACTTTCTCTGGGTAATTTCTTGTGGCGCGGCGAAACCCTTACTTATTTACTACCACACCTGGAACGATGTGATCGTTTGTTGGCCAATTGTATTGAGCACGGCGTAGATCTTAACTTCAATGGTTCCCGGTGCCAGCAGTGGCAAATCCATTATTCCCACACTCACGCCATCCTGATTGGTATTTTGCATTCTGCCAGAAATATCTTCATCATCTTGACCGGTCTGAAGAATAGTGAAAGATACAAAAACACCCTCAACGGGTTTGAAATTTTGATCGTAGACGACCACATATAGTTTTTGCTCGGTTTCATATTGTGGCAGTATAGGGCGGCTAACAAAAGCATGCACTCGTAGTGCTGTAGCGGGTTGTTTAAGGATCGTATCATCTACTACTACTAATTGCGGTTGCAAGTAGATTGGATTCTCGCCGTGGGAGTAGAAATACCGCGTGCCTAAATTGGTGAGCACAACTCGCTCACCGACAGGAAGTTCAGGATGTAGCTCGAAGCGGGCGCGCTGGAAATATTGCGTGGTCCAGCCGCCATGGATTTCAACCCCCGAAATTGGATACCCGAATTGACTGACCCCGCCATTTTCCTGGAAATATTCAAGAAATGCGTGACAAACTGAAAACCCGCTTTCGGGATAAAACTGGCAGGATGATGAATTTTCAGGGATCGTGACTACTTCCCCCTCGCCAGATGTATATAAGAAACTGCCCAGGGGGGTTATTTCTACGCGCAAATCACTTACGGCTTCGGGGTGAAGTTCAAAGCGTACCTTCTCAAAATATTGCACGAGCCGATTGCTATCCATATCGGTAAATGCGCTGGTAATTGGATTACCGTAAATTTCTTGTCCGTTGGCAGTACTATCATATTTGATTAAAAAGTCCCCGCTGACCCAATGCCCGGTTTCAGGAAAATAGCGACTTGAATTGGTAGTTTGAGCGTAAGTAATCGTACCAATCATTGAAAAAACAATGACAAGTAAAAAAACAGCACTATTTTTGGAGACCAAGGTTTTTTTAGCCATATTAAAAGTAGTTTTTGAACTACAAACAGTATGCAGTTACACGCAATGCATTATAACAAATAAATTTGATATTAATTCAGATTTTTGGGCGGGTTTCTGGGAATCCCTGTGGTAGTTCCCTACATCCCTAAACGTGGGGTTTCTCGCGGCAGTTCTCAAAGAGGCTTTTGGGCAGGGATATGGATAATCTACAGCAATGATGAGTAACGTTAGGGACTACTCCAAATGATAAAACTCTCACTTTTACAATTGGTGCTTATTTCACCTTGATTTGTGGTGCATACCTGGTAGCCAATCACTCTTCCAAGCGGAGCATCAATCGGGTTTAGCGTGAGCGAAGCGCTACCTTTATCATCAGTGTCTGAAAAATGATATGTGATGTGAATATCACCAGGTAAATTGAGGATTAAAACAGGCTTTGCTCCTGGTGCTGGCTCCCCATTTTCAAGAATATTTACACCAATGGTTTGTGGTTGGTTGGGTGCAACAAATGGAGATTCTTCCCAAATTAATATAGATTGCTGATTTGATTTCGGCTTATTTACCCCAGGAATAATTTCATTTGTCAAAATGTACTGACGATAAAGATAGCCCAAAGGAGTTGGCCGTATTTGTTGATCTCCAACAGCGTTTGGCAAATATTCAAGGCACAAGTTGGAAAAGCACTGCCGAAAAATTGATGGGCTTAGCGCTACAAATGGCGTAATCGGGTTTCCGGCAATTGCCGTACCGCCGTGATTCATCAGATAAGAACTTAATTCTTCAGCAATCTGAATTTCCATGTTGAGGTTGGCGGAAATTCCAAGCGCTTCTGTAATCGGAAGTAATCGGACTGTTTTTGGATCATCAAGGGGTGCAGTTAGAATTACATTGAAGAAAATCTGTTCAAGCTGTTGAGTGGATGTGACATATGGGTTTGAGAGCGGGCGGCCTAATAACTGCGGAGTAAATTGTAGTATTGCATCGCTGAAAGGTTGTTCTACGGTAGATATATTTGTGACGATACTGTCATTGGGTGAAGTGAACTCGCATACTTCAGAGCACAACCATTCGCCATAATGAAGCAATTGAATTTTATCTTGAGGGTCTGAATCTAATTGGTAGATCCCCAGATTTTCGAAGTGTTGTTCTATTCGTCCCTGGTTATCATTATGTTGAATCGCGGTGATTGGTCTTCCTACGATACTTTCTCCACCTAATCTCTGATAAAAAGTTTCAAAACCCGGATAAACAGATAATATTTCAGAAGGGGAAACGCTAGTTGAGAGTGAAAATACAGTATCCAGTTCATTCCCAATAGGTTCTAGCCTTACTTGATCGATTAGTGGGGCTGTGGGGTCAAAGGAAAACAGACCGGCAGCTGTGTACTGATAGGTAATTTCCCCATCAAAAAATGGCGGTGAGATCGGGATGCCAAATACATCGTTACCCCCTAACGCTTCATATAGACTTATAAAATGTGGAGCAAGTTCGTGGTGAGTATAATTGGGTTTAGTAGGTGCCTGTGAAGTCGCAGTACACGCAGATGATAGAAAAGTAAATATTAGGATGCTGAGTGGAAGCAAAAATACTCGTTTAATCACATAGCAGATTATACAAATTCGCTATGTGATGGACAATAGTACTGGGGTTTCTCCTTGGGAATATTATTGAGCGATCAATTTCCCAACGAGTTCAGCGGTTTGTTCCAAGATGAGATCTGCGCCTGCTTCAAGGAGTTCATCTTTTTCGCCGAAGCCGCATAACACGCCTACAGATTGCGCTCCGGCAGCTTTCGCGGCCAGGATGTCCACAGTGGTATCGCCGATCATCAGGCATTCATGCGGAGCTACGCCGATTTGCTCAGCAGCCCATTCGATCGGGTCGGGGTGGGGTTTGGTGTAGCGGCAGGTTTGCGCGGTGGCGATGCAGCGGAAATGATCTCGCAATTCAAATTGATCGAGGAACCAGCCCGTGCTGCGCTCCCCGCGGGCGCTGACTACGGCCAGGGGATATACCTCCCCCAATTGAGCGAGCATTTGCTGGACTCCCTGGATGAGTAGAAAGGGTTTAGGGTCTTTGCCCAACCCCAGAGAGTAGAGCGTGTCGCCCATTTTTGCCAGGACCGAGTCGAAACCCAATTGATCGGGAATCCCAAAGAGAAAATTCCCCGGGCTTTCAACAGTCATTACAAAGCGCCGTGCAAAGGAAAGCGGGTCGTTGTTGGGGAAAAGAAATTTCAGGGGTTGTAAGTTTTTGGCAACTTTGTGTACAAATTGGTCATCGGTGTCGCTGAGGGTGCCGTCAACATCGAAGCACAAGGCGCGAATTCGGGAAAGATCGAGGGTCATGGAGAATGCCTTTCAGACGGACTAACCGTCAATGGGGGTCCAGTGTTCAGGAACTTGTACGGCCACAACTTCGCCGCGGGCGGTGATTGTGCCGTTGGCGGCCAGGGTGATGCTGACGATCACTTTGCGCCCTTTGACTGCTTTGATCTGGCCGCGCAGTTCCAGGGGAGGGCCGAGGGGGGTAGGTTTTAAATAATCTACATGCAAGGACGCGGTAACAAAGCGCAGCGGCTTCCCGTTATCATCCATAGCGCGTCCGGCTGCGCGGTAGGCTGCCGCTGCGGCAGATCCGGTGCCGTGGCAGTCGATCAGTGATGCAATGAGCCCGCCGTAAACATAACCGGGGATGGCGGTATGGTAGGGTTGCGGCTGAAAAGTCGCGTAAGCTTCGCCAACTTTTTCATCCCAATAGCTCTTGATCGGGTGGCCGTGTTCGTTGAGGCTGCCACATCCGTAACAGTGGCTCCATTGTTCAGGGTAGTGATCCTGGATAGCTTTTGACGGCATAGTAACTCCTGGTATTTGTTTGGTTCATTCGGAACTGGCGAGACATTCCCAAAGAGCCATACTTTTTCGTCATTTATCTTTGATTGTAATCGTCTTTGATAGTGTCAGCAAGTATGGCCCGGAGAACTATTGCGGGGGAGGGGTAAGTTTGTTATATTGAAGTTGTTGATATTCCCGAATATTTACGGAGGCGTGTTCATGGATACAAGCTTGGTTGTGCGTTATCGCCTGGGAGATCAGGATTGGCAAGAAAATATTTTTACGAGCGAAACGATCCTGATTGGACGCGGCGAAGATTGCGATTTTCAACTGGAACATCGTGAAGTCTCGCGGCATCATGTTCGCCTGGAGCGTATGGGCACGCAATGGACGGTGACAGATTTAGGTTCCAGCAATGGCACCCTGCTCAACGGCCAGCCCATTGCGGCGCGTACGCCCGTACAGCTTTCTGCAGGCCAGGTTTTAACAATCGGGGGTTTTGAGTTGGGGTTGGCGTTGAGCGGCGGCGCGGCAACTTATGTGGCTGGTGGTATGTCTGAAGAAAACTCGCCATTTCAGCTGCGTTACCGATATGGGAATGGAGAATGGCAAACACACCTTCTGAGAATCGGTGATATGATTCTGGGGCGTGGCGCAGAGAGTGATCTTGTGCTGAACGATGACGAAGCCTCGCGCCAACATGCTCGCATCAGCGTTGTTGGGAATGAACTCGGGTTGACAGATTTAGGCTCCACCAATGGCACGCAAGTGGGGGGTGTTATGCTGACACCCCAACGGAAGTATCCTGTTCAGGCGGGGCAATTTATCACAATTGGTCAGTTTACATTGTATCTTGAACAGATAGAACAGCCGGGCGGTTTTGCGCCTTCGGCCAGTGGAACGATGATGATGCCTGGTCAAATTGGCGCGCTGGCTGGAAGTGGCGCTTCGCATACCGCGTTGGATGTTGATCTTTCTGCTGCGCCGACTGCCGTGCGCACGATGAATTTGTCTGCGCATGAAAAGGTTACGGTAGGGCGGGCGGTGGATAATCAGGTGGTGCTCAATCATCCCCTGGTGAGCCGCTATCACGCCGTGATCGAGCGCATGGGGAAGCGGTTTAGTATCAAAGACTTGCGCAGCAGTAATGGAATTTATGTTAATGAAGAGCGCATCGATCGCGAAGCCTACCTGAAAGATTGGGACCAGATTCGCATCGGGCCGTATGTTTTCGTTCTTTCCGGCCAGCAACTCCAGGGGCAAGTTGAGCAGGGCATCCGCATCGAGGTGCGCAATATTAATCAGCAAGTTACCCCCTCGTTGAATCTACTCAAAGATATTAATCTCAACATCGAGCCGAACGAATTTGTGGCGCTGGTGGGGATGAGCGGCGCGGGCAAAACTACCTTTATGAACGCCATCAGCGGATATTGGCCTGCCAGCCACGGCAGCGTAACCGTGAACGGAATCGATCTGTATGCCCATTACGATCTTTTCCGCAACGATATTGGCTATGTGCCGCAGAAAGATATTGTGCATCAGGAACTGACCCCGGAGATGGCGCTGGATTTTGTGGCGAAATTGCGCATGCCGCCGGATACCAGCCCGGCGGAGCGTCAGGCCACGGTGCGCGAAGTGCTGGATGTGCTCGATCTCACCGAGCGCCGCGATATTCCCATTGCGCGGCTCTCAGGCGGGCAGTTGAAACGCGTTTCGATTGGTGTGGAATTGCTGACCAAGCCGCGCTTGTTCTTTTTGGATGAACCGACCAGCGGGCTGGACCCTGGCACCGAATATGACATGATGAAGTTGATGCGCCGTCTGGCCGATCAGGGGCGCACGGTGATTTTAATTACCCATGCCACCAAAAACGTGATGCTCTGCGATAAAGCGGTTTTCTTGGCCCGTGGTGGAAATCTGGCTTTCTATGGTGCTCCCGAAGACGCGCTCGAGTATTTTGACAAATATCGTAACGAGCGCGAGCGCCGCGAAAAAGATATGGAATTCGATGATATTTACCGCATCCTGAACGATGATGCGCGTGGCAAGCCCGAAGAATGGCGCGAACGTTATCTTGGCTCATCGATTTATGCCCAGGCAATGGGCTGGGATACCGGTGCCCGTTCGCTCGCAGTTTCTCAGGTTGCAGCTGAGGCTCAGCGTCCACCTTCCAACAAGCGTCGAATTTCAGGGATGCGCCAGTTTACCATCCTCTCAGCGCGCAATTTGAAGATCATCCTACAGGACAAGATTTCACTGATTATGATGCTGGCATTGGCGCCAATACTGGGCCTGATGGATTTCATCTGGGGTAATGATCTGTTTAATCCTGTTACCGGCGATGTAGAATTGGTGATCTCACAATGGTATATGCTGGCGATTGTGGCTATCTTGGCCGGATCCTTGAGCAGTGTGCGCGAAATTGTTAAAGAAGCCGATATTTACAAGCGCGAACGGGCTGTCAATTTGAAGATATTCCCTTACCTGATGTCGAAGGCTTGGGTAGGCGTGGTGTTGGCGATCTATCAGGCCGCCGTGCTGATGGCCTTTCGAATAGCGTTTGTAAAACCGCTGATCCCAAGCACTTTGGATTATGTGGCTTTCTTTATCACCCTGTTTTTGGGGAGTTTATCAGGCTACCTGATTGGCCTGGCAATTTCGGCGATTGCCCCGAACCAAAATTCGGCCATGCTCTTGTTAATCACGATACTTGTTCCGCAATTTCTTTTTGCGGGCGCGCTTTTGCCCATTGATGTCATCCCCGGTGGGAGGCCGATCAGTGTGGTGATGTCCTCGCGCTGGGTTTGGGAGGGCTTTATCCAGGCTTCGCACATGGGCGATAAGCTTATGGAGGACCCCTGCTTAACCGGGTTTCCAAAGAGCGATCGCCAGCATTTGCCGGATGAGGTAAAGGCCAATTGCTCCTGTATGGGCGAGAGTATTTTTACCGATTGTGCGGATTTTCCGGGCATTTTATCGCCTGATTTCTATGATGATGTTGCCAGGGAGAAACTGGCGATGCTCGAACCGGCAGAGCCTCCGCAGCCTACTGCGTATCTATACCCCACCGCGCTGCCTTCGCTGACTCCGATGTTTACCCCTACACCGTTACCCTCCCCGACGCCATACCCCACGCCCGCCGATCCGCGCAATATGGAAGCCTATATGGATGATTCGCGTACTCAGGGCAAAGAACAGCAGGATGCGGCTATGGATCAATTTGAACAATATCGCCTCGATAGTCAGGATCAGGGTCAGGTATATGCCGATCAGATGGATGCCCAAGGTGATGAATACGCCGATCTGCGACAGGAACAGGCCGATGAGTACACCGATGCCATGCAAGATTATGGCGATGAGCGCGCCGATTGGGTCAAGAGCCGCGAGAAAGCGATCAACAGCGCCGAGTCTTTGCTTGGTACCATATACGATGATTATGGCTATGTCTTTGAAGGTTCTATTTTCTCTCGCTGGATGGTGCTCGCGGTGATTATGCTGGTGCTGATGGGTATTATGCTCGTCTTCCAAAAGCGTAAGGATGTTGTATAGATTTTAGATTTTTGGGAATCACCGTGGGTTTTCTCACGGCCGTTGCCAAAGAACCCTGATTTTGTTCTAAATAAAGTTGAAAGATTATGCAAAAAAAATTGACTCAACAACAATGGATTTTGATAAGCGGTGACGTAATCATCGCGATTATCATAACGTTATGGGGCTTTGCTAGCCATGACACGCTGGATACGGCTGGCTTGTATATGTTAACGACATTTGTCCCGGTATTGGTGGCCTGGTTGATGATCGCACCCCTTTTGGGTGTTTACGATCTCGAACGGATGAAAAACTTTCGTCAATTATGGCGTCCATTTTATGCCATGATTATCGTCAGTCCCATGGCCGCCCTCATCCGGGCATTTTGGCTTGGGCGCGGCATCGCGCCACTTTTCGTTGTAGTTTTGGGCGGCTTCAGCGCGCTGGGAATTTTGTTCTGGCGAGTTGTGTATTGGATGTTGGTTTGGCGAGGAAAACTATAACGTGAATGAATCTGCACTCATCCAGGCCGCTCAAAAGGGCGATTTAGAAGCTTTCAATCAACTGGTTTTGGCTTATCAAGACCGCGTCTACAATCAGGCCTACCGCGTGATGGGCGAGCGCAGTGCGGCTGAAGATGCTGCTCAGGAAGCCTTTATTTCGGCCTATCGCAAACTTCATACCTACCGCGGCGGATCATTTACCGCATGGCTGCTGCGCATTGTCACCAATGCTTGCTACGACGAACTACGCCGCCAAAAACGCCGCCCCACAACACCCCTGGAACCCGAAACCAATGACGGCGAGATTTTCGATTCGCCCCAATGGCTGATTGATCCTGGCGATTCGCCGGAAACTTCCCTGCAGCGCGGCGAGTTAGCTGCTGCCATTCAGCGCTGCCTCAACGAGTTGCCTATCAATTTTCGCATGGCAATTGTGCTGATCGATATTCAGGGCCTCGACTATAGCGAAGCGGCCACAGTTATTGAAAAGCCGCTCGGTACGATCAAAAGCCGTTTGGCGCGTGCTCGCCAGCGTATGCAAAATTGCCTCCAAAAATTTCGGGAACTTCTGCCGCACGCCCATCGTCTGAGAGAGGAGGCCGCATTATGACCGACCAAATTTCTCGCCGCGATTGGGAACGCTTATCCGCTTACCTGGATGGGCAGCTTGCTGAAAAAGAGCGCGACCTTCTCGCGGCTCGCCTGAAACAAAACCCGGCACTTCAATCTGCCCTGGATGATTTAACCGCGCTGCGTGGCGCGCTGCACAGCCTGCCGCAAATGCGCGCCCCGCGCAATTTCACCCTCACGCCGCAGATGGTTGCTTTACGTTCGCCGCGCGCGGCACGACTTTATCCTACTTTCAGGCTGGCCTCCGTGCTTTCGAGTTTACTTTTCATTATCGTATTTTTGGGGAATTTCTTCGTATCCAGCCGCATGGCGATGGCTCCGGCGCAAGAACTGGCCGCACCTGCCGCTCAGAAAGCTGCCGAAGAAGTCGAAATGATGGCTGAAGCCCCTGCTGCACCCGCAGAAGAAGCCGCGGCCGATATGGCTGTCGCGGAGAATACAGGCGAAGCGCTGCCGGAGTCTGTGGAAGCTGAATCCGCCGCGGAAGCAGAACCTGCTTTATTGGCGACGACCACCCCCGCAGGAGTCATGGCTGAAGAAGAATCCGCCCCGATGATGACAGCTATCCCCACAGCTACACCTGCCCCCGCACAGGTTATCCCCGACTCGCTCGCCGCGGATTCTGAAATCCCCCGCACAGTTGCTACACATCTGAGCGGTTTCGCGCTTCTTGAAATCATTTTGGCATCCCTGGCGCTGACCACTGGCGTGGTGGCGCTGTATTTGCGCTGGCGGTCGCGGCGATGAACCCTGTGGATGTAAAATTTTGCCTACGTTGTGGCACTGCGTTGGGCGAGGCCCATCGACGCGGGCGTTTGCGCCCGGTGTGCCCGGCCTGCAATTGGATTTTCTTTCCCGACCCGAAAGTCGCCGCGGCTGTTTTGGTTGAGCAGGATGGCAAGGTCTTGCTGGTGCGGCGCGTGCATCAACCCCAACGCGGCTTATGGACACTGCCTGCTGGATTTGTCGATGCCGGTGAAGACGTGGCGCGCGCCGCTGAACGCGAATGCCTGGAAGAGACCGGCCTGGTTGTGAGCGTAACAGCTTTGCTCGATGTGATTCCTGGTCAAGAACATGCCCGTGGCGCCGATATGGTGATTGCATACCGTGCTGCTGTGGTTTCAGGCCATTTGCAGGCTAGCGATGATGCTGACCAGGCCGAGTTTTTTGCTCGCGATGATTTACCGCCGTTGGCTTTTGAAGCTACGCGAAAACTCATCGCGCTTTGGGTGTCTTTGGCGGCAAAAACTACCCAAATAGCTCCATAGGACTGTATTTTGTCGTTATGCATTTGTGATAGAATTTCAAAACTTATGGAAGTTCTTTACCTACACGTAACCTTACCGTTGTTCTAATCAAGGAGGATGAAATGAAATACCCGTTTATCAAACCACTGATGCTGATTGGCGCATTATTTTTGTTGGTTACGCTGGCTTGCAGCACTCCTAGCCCTGCCCCGACAGAAGCTCCTGTACAAGCGCCAGCGGAACCTGTGCAAACCAAAGCAGTTGAACCGGCCCAACCAGTAGAACCCGCCCAACCGGCCCAAGCTGTTGCGTCGGGCGCGATTTCCAGCCTGACTGACGTGCGTAACGCCGCGATTCAAATTCAGGCAGAAGGTACTTTTGTTGATTTTGAGGGCGCGTATGTTGGCGCGGGTCGCGGGTCTGGTTTCATTATCGATCCGTCTGGTCTGGCTGTAACCAATAACCACGTAGTTACCGGTGCAGCGTTACTAAAAGTATGGATTGGTGGCGACACCACGAAATCGTATAATGCCCGCGTCGTAGCTGTTTCCGAATGTTCTGACTTGGCCGTGATTGACATTGATGGCGATGGTTTCCCTTATTTGGAGTGGTATTCCGATCCGATCGCTGTTGGGCTTGAAGTCTATTCCGTAGGCTTCCCCCTCGGCGAAACGGAATATACCTTGACCAAAGGTATTGTCTCTAAAGAGAATACCAGCGGCGAATCAGACTGGGCATCGGTTGATTCCGTTATTATGCACGATGCCACGATTAATCCGGGCAACTCTGGTGGCCCGTTAGTTACCGGCGATGGCAAAATTGTTGGTGTGAATTACGCGGCTGCAGCTGATGTGAATCAATACTTTGCGATTGGCCGCGAGAAAGCGGTTCCCATTATCGATGAATTGAAAGCTGGCCGCGACGTAGATTCTCTTGGTATCAATGGTCAGGCAATTGTCTCGGACGATGGCACCATTTCAGGTATTTGGGTTTCATCGGTTGCCTCAGGTTCACCGGCAGATCGCGCTGGCATTACAGGTGGCGATATCGTTATGGGTTTGGAAGGTCATCCTGTTGGTGCAAATGCGGTCATGGCAGATTATTGCGATATTATTCGCACGCATAATGCCAGCGATGTAATGGATATTGAAGTTTATCGTTATGGTACCGATGAAACTCTGGCAGGCCAGCTTAATGGCAGCGCCTTAACCGTTACTTCTACGGGTTCTAGCGGAACATCGAGTGGCACATCATCGGGTTCCACTTCCAGCGGTAATACAAGTAATGTTTCTGGCGATTTCATGGCTGTGGTAGACGACCTGGATATTCTGTATATCGAAATTCCTTCCTGGTGGAGCGAAATTAATGGAGGCATATGGGAAGCCAACTGGGGTACATCTTCGGGTGATATTCCGTTTCAGGCTGCGCGTATTGTTGCTGCACCAAGCCTTGATGATTTCAATTCCTACTGGAACGCGCCGGGCGTAAACTTTTCTGCTTCGGCTGATTGGGGCAAAATTGGCGGTTATGTCCAGATACTGGATGATGCAGGATATACTTGGTATGTAGATTCGTGTGAGAAAACCGGACGTTATTCTTACGAAGACCCGAAGTTTGAAGGCCGCTTTGATGTTTGGGATTGCGGGATTGATGCGGATGTCATTGTTTTGGGTGCGCGCCCGATTGCCGATAAATTTGCCTATCTGGTATTGCTTCAAATTCAGTTGGGTGAAGATTGGGGCGATTCGGATGGCACAATCGAAGATCGCATTAGCGAAACTTTTGATGTCGTGAATACACTCCCATAGTTCAGTGTTTGTGTCCCCTCTGTGGTTTTAAAGAGAGCGCCAGTTTTCTTTTGCTGACGCTCTCTACTTTGATGGTTGTTATTACACCTATGTGGGGGTGTTAATGCGATTGCAGGTACACATAGCGGGCTTGCAGCGCGTTATAGATATAATTCTGCCACATCATAATCACTCGATTTTGCCCATAGCTGTGACTGCCATACGTTTGAATAATCAGCCGTCCATCAACGCAGACTACCGCCGTTGCGTAGCTATCCTTGATGGCTGAACGCGCCCCCCACAATAATTGGGCGTCACTTCCGGGTTGCAATTTCATTAGATCGCCCAGGTCAAAGATATCCCATACCCAAAAATTCGACGGGTTGGTCAGGGCAATCCCCTCGTTGGGGAAGTGATGAATGGGATGTTCGCCGTTGATCGGGAAGAGTAGTTGTTTGTCAACGGGCACATTGATCCAGTCTTGTTGGAATTTCACCCCGCACCGTCCTAATATTACGGCAATCTTTCCAGATGCAATATCATCAATATCCCACTCTTCAATGATGATCGAACTACCGGCATTCAACGAATCGTTGAGATAAACATAGAATTCCCCCGAGATATTTTCTCTGGCCTCCTTGGCTGAGATAATCAAATCCCACCCCTGGCCTCCAGGACCACCCGAAAGTAACTGAGTCTTAAAATGCCCCATTGCATCGTTCACATCCACATAGCTCATGCTCATTGCGTCCAACGCAGGTTGAACAAACCCGAAAATTGCCATATCTTCAAAAAGCAAAATATTGGCAGTCCGCATCCAGGCTTCAAAATCAGCCTGATTGATCGTTGGTTGTGCGCCCGTCGGCGGTTGTTGTGGCGGTTGATTTTGCGTGTCTTGAGTATCTACCGTTTGTGGTGTATTTGTGGGTGAAAGGGTGTTTGTGGGTTGCGGCGTGTTCGAGGGCTGTGCATTCACCGTTGCCTGCACATCCAATGCCATTTGCGTTGCATTTTGGGCAGTTTGCGTTTCTTGAACTTGACGCGCCGACTGTTCCTCATCGACTTCGTCTGCTGCCGCCTGGTCATCTTCGGCTTGAGCCGTCAGGGTTTGATTTTGCGCAAATTGCGTCGCTTGCACATTGATCGCTACCTGGGTTTGGTTGCTGCTTTCTGTTGTCGGTGTATTGCAGGCCAGGCCAACCGCCAGGACAAAGAGAACGGGTAACGCGAAAAATAGCAGGGGATATATTCGCTTGGGGCGTAGGAAAGTATTCATCTTTTTCTCCTAAAAAGTAAAACCAGTTCTTATTTGCCCAATAGCACCTGCCGGATCGTTTTTGGCGCAACTCCGGCGGCGGCATCTTCATGGCCCAAGATAATGTTGGCTAACATCAATTGTAAATCAGGAATATTCTGAGCCGACTCAATAAAACGAGAAATCAACAAGGGGTTGATATAGAGCTTGCGAATGCGCGCCAACATCACAAAAAGGCGTTGAAAATGACGGCGCAATAAGGCATTATAAGCCACAAAATCATCCGACGAGAAATCGCCACGCCTGAACATACCTTGAATATGCTCGGCGGCCAGCCTCCCGCTTTCCAGGGCAAAGTCAATTCCCTCTCCGGTGAGGGGGTTAACTAATCCGGCAGCTTCGCCAACGAGCAGGCAACCCTGCCCAAATGTTGCCGCGGTGGGGAAATCCATCCGGATCGGGAAGCCTTTTACCGGCTCCAGGGCAATCGCGTTCTTCAACATTTCGCGCACTGTTTCTTGCGCAATGAAATCATTGAAAACCTGATTGGCGTTTTTCGGTTTCCAGTGGCGAGCAATCCCGTGCGGCCAGTAGCCAACGCCAATATTGGCCATAGTATCCGAGATGGGAAATACCCAGCCATAGCCCGGTAAGGGAATCCCGTCGAAATAGGCGGCCACATTTCGGCTCAACCCGCTGACGCCATCCAGATACTGGCGCGCCGCCATAATCATCGTGGGCTGTCTTTTGATAATTCTTGTATTTTTGAGCAGTTTTAAATTTGCGCCGGTCGCGATAATCCCCATCCGGGCTTCAATTTCGATATTTTGTTGATTATGCTTGCCTGAGATGAGAATTCCACGGGCGGTTTTCTCGATATTGTGGATATTGGTCTTCCCCTTGAAGATTGCCCCGGCCTGGATGGCTCGCTCAAAAATGAGTTGATCCAGTTTAAACCGCGGGATGGTCACCAAATAATTGGGCAGGTTCTCCTTTTGGGGGATGGGCATGTGCAGGTGTTGCTGCCGCGGTGCAAAGAGATGGATGCCATCAATCCGGAAACCCTCCCGGTGGACATCCTCCAGAAGACCCATTTCGCTGAGTATATCCAGCGCGCGCGGAGTAAGTCCGTCGCCGCAAGTTTTATGCCGTGGGAATTCAGCTTTATCGAGCAATAATACATTATAGCCCTGTTTTGTCAAAAAATAAGCCGCGGAAGATCCGCCCGGACCCGCGCCGATGATGGCGATGTCGTGTTTTGGAGATGATAGGGTAGCCGCCAAATCACTAACCTTGCTCAAACGCGCCCACAATATTGAGTACTGCCTGGCGCGAGAGTTTTTCCTCGCCGCGTTCTAACGCTTCAAGGGTGGCATACGCAAGGGAGCGCGGAATCTCAACGAAGTGCATGAAAGTTGTGAGCGGCAATGTTTTAGCGTAGCTACTGAACCCATCCAGGTTTTCGCGCGCATAGGTAAACATCTGCTCAAAACTCCAGCCATCGGGAAAATAATCGACGCCGCGGGCCAGGTCATCAACCCGGTTGCGGAGAATATTCACCGTTTGCAGCCCGCGCCCAAACTGGATGGCGTGCGTGCGGTGGATTTGTACCTTTTCAAACCAGGCCCAAATATCACACAGCAGCAGGCCAACCGCGCCAGCCACACCATAGGTGTAGCGGTCCAGGTCCGATTGATTATCTACCCGCCAGTTATCCACTGCCCACTGTGCCATGCGGTCAGACATGGTGGCAGTTGCTTCCCATACGCGCGGGGCGATGAATGTGGGCGCATAACAGGCCCATTCGCCAATCCGCAGTGTGACTTCGGGCAGTTCGTCGCGGTATTCACTGAAGAGTTGGGCAAACTCGGCATGGGCAAATCTTTCGACCGATGTTTGCGCCTGCAAGATACGGCTAATGCCATGCAGCAGTACAGCCTTAACCTGCCCATCCAGCGTGGCATGGTCTTCAATCTCATCAATTGCTCGCAAACAAAGATACCCCGCGGCGACAGCATCACGCAGCCCGGCGGGTAATTTAACAATGGGTAGATAAAACGTGCGACTGGTGAGTTCGAGCATTTGCATAGCTTCAGAATAGCTTGCCATTGCGTGATTCCTTTACGGGTAAAAGTATTTTATTCGCCGGAGCGCTGCACGCTGAATGCAACACTTTGGTTGTATTCATTCCCGGCAAGATCAATGGCCCGGATGGTCAGAGTGTGTTCGCCAATCCGGGGGAGCCAGGGTAGTGCGAAGGGGGGTTGAATTTGTATATCGAGCGCCTGATCATCAAGCAGATATTCAATTTGCAGCAAGCCCAAATTATCGCTGGCCTGTACCTGGAAGGTGATGGGCGTGGCAGGCTGATACTCGAAAACCTGCCCTTCTTCAGGGTAGATAATCGCCGCATCGGGCGGTAAATTATCCACCGTAACCTGGATGGTGTGCGTATCCACGCGTTGTCCGCTGCGCAGGACGATTAGCTGGATGGCGTATAGCCCGTTTAAATCGCGGGTATCCCAACTGCCGAGCCACTGGTTGCGAACCGGAGTGGTGATATCATCAGTGATCGCCAGCCAGCTTTGGGGGTTGAGTCCCTGCCCAACCTGTAAACGATAGGATGTGAAATCTGTTCCAGTTGCGCTGCCCTGAATTTCCACATTGCCGGTGATGGTGGTGAAAATTTGCGGCGCAATAATTTCTGCCTCTGTTGATGGGTCAGGCATGTGGATGACATCATAAGCGCTGGGCGGGGCAAGGATTGCGCTTTGAGCGGCCCAACTGTTGGCCTCAGGCGGCACCAGCATATAAACACGCGCTTCGATAAGCTCCGGGGGAGTGAACACCGTTGCCAGCCGTCCGGTTTCGCGATTGACTTCGTAGACGCGAAAAAGGGTGTCGGCCTGGGTGGGTTCGTGCCCGCTGAGAAAAACTTCGCTAACCAGGCTGGGACACTCCGCGGTGGGCAGCATCCCCGAAGGGTCGCAGACCGTCAGGGTGTTGATTCCCAGGGGCGCTTGCCAGCTTTCACTGGGAAGGTCGCGGGTAGCATATTGCATGATGGCGCGCCACAGAGCCGCGCTCATCTGCGGGGTTGGCGCGCCACCATGGGGGGAGTCCGCTGCATCCGTTCCCAACCAGACGCCCACCACCAATTGTGGTGTATAGCCAACGGTCCAGCTATCGGTTCCTTGCGCCGTCATCCCCATTTTTGTTGCCGTGGGTCGCCCGATTTCCAGCGAATTGGGATGCCCCAGGCTCGGCCAGCGCGCGGCTTCATCGCTGAGCATGTGGTTTATCAGGTAGGCCAGTTGCGCGCCGGTCACTGGCTGGGTATCGGCCTGCGAATTGCTGAACCAGATTTGCCCGTGCGTATCGGTCACCTGCGTGAAAGTGAGCGCGGAAAGTTCAGGGCCGTCATCGCCGGGTTGAATCTGCCCCGCAAAATTGCCCTCGTGCGCCAAGATACCGTAGGCTTGCGTCATTTCGAGCAGGGTTACTTCGCCTTCGCCCAGCAGATACGCGCAGCCCGGGCATTCGGGCAGGTTGTTGGCGCTGGTTTCAAATTGAGCCGAAATTCCAAATTGACCGATTGTGCGCCATACATTTTCGGCGCCGATCTGATTCATGGTTGCCAGAGCGGGGGTGAGATAGTCGTTGACCATTGCCAGGCGCAGGCGCACCGGCCCCTGATAGGCGTTATCGGGTTGGACGAGCTGGTTGATTTCGCTTCCGAAGACGGTAGGAATATCCCACAGCAGACTGGCGGGAGTGAAGCCGCGCGTGAACGCAGTGAGATAGACAAAGGGCGTTAGCAGTGAGCCAGGCGCGTGGCCGGGGAGGTGGGCGGGGTCGCGCCCGGGGGTGGTTTCACCGACCATCGCAAGCACCTGCCCCGTGAGCGGATCGAGCGCAACGATATTGGCATCCAGCGCTCCGGCAGGGAAGGTGTTTTCCAAAGCCAGCGCAGGCAACAGGCGGGCTGCGGCGCAATTTTCGGTGGCGATAACTGCGCCAGCCAGCTGCTGTAAATGATTCTGTGTTGCGCAAACGGCCTGTTGCTGCAAGTCGTAATCGATGGTGGTGATGATATTAAAGCCACCGCGTTCCAGACGTTGCGCGGGGATGTTGGGGGTGAGTTGTTCCCAAACCAGATTGACGAACGCCGGGGCGAGTTGCGTTTTTTGCGCCGGTGCAGTTTGAAATCGCGGCGAAATGGTTTGTGCCTCGGTCACTTCTGCCGCGGAGAGATAACCCTGTACCTGCATGGTTTCGAGTACCGTATGCCCGGCTTCGAGAATCGTATCGGGTGCATTAAAGGGGTTGAGGCTGGGTGATTGCGCGATCGCGGCCAGGATGGCGGCATCGCTGAGTTCGAGTTCGGCGATCTCTTTGCCCAGGTATACTTCGGCGGCCGCAGCCGCGCCGTAGATGCGATTGCCATAATAGGCGCTGTTGAGATACCACTCGAGTATTTTGGTGCGTCCAAAGTTGGCGGTGATTTGGGAAGCTAGCAGGCGTTCGCGCGCGCCCCGCCAGACGCTGTCGGGTTCGTCCCAGAGCAATAAGTCAGAAACGAGTTGTTGGGTGATGGTTTTTTCTGCTTTGATACGCGGGTCCAGCACGGTGAAGCCAGGATGTTGCCAGAAATCAGGGTCGCGGGTGGCAAGCGTAGCTGTGATGAGTTCTTCGGGGAATTTGTCGATGGGGGTGTAGTTTCGCGCTGAGAGCGCGGGGTTGTCCATCTCGAGCAAGATGTGTTCGCCGCTGCGATCATAAAAACGGGTAGGCTGCAAGAGCAAGCCGTTGGGGGGTTCCAGCAACAGAGGCAGGGTTGCCAGTGGGGGCAGGTCGCGAGTTAGCGAAGCGTAAAGCGCCGTGCCGAGAATGGCGAATAGCGCGATCGCCATACTGACCAGAATCGCAACACCTAAACCGGTGCGGCGCAGGGGCGTGTTATCGTATTTTTTATTGCGGCGATGACGTGAGCGTAATATCCCTGGGATGTTCGACATGGGAACATTGTACAACAGAAATGAATGCAGGTGATTAGGACTTGAGGGTTAGGTGCCCCCGCCCCCTGAATACCCAATTACCTAATCCCTTATTACCTGTTTTTGCTGCGCGATTTGCAAAATCTCGAATGCCGAGCGGAGGGTACTCTCGCTGACTTCGCCAAGCATTTGGGCAAGTTCTTGCAGGCGCTTGTCCCCGTCGATGGCTTCAGCCTGCGTGGTGGTGCGACCTTCTTCAAGATGTTTCTGTACGCGAAAGTGCTGATGACCAAATGCAGCCAGTTGTGGCAGGTGCGTAATACATAAAACCTGATGCTCCTGGGCCAACAGCCAGAGTTTTTCGCCCACAATCATGCCGACGCGCCCGCCAATGCCCTGATCAATTTCGTCGAAAATTAGGGTGGGGATGTGGTCGGCGCGTGCGAGGACGTTCTTCATCGCCAGCATCAAGCGCGAGGTTTCACCACCGGAGGCTACTTTTGCCAGGGGTTTCAGTCCCTCACCGGGGTTGGTTTCGATCAGGAATTCGACGCGCTCATGTCCATCGGGGGTGAAGACCACACGCTTGCCATCGGGCATTGGAATGCCATTGGGGTCCGGATCAACCTGAAAATCCACGGCGAAGCGCGCCCCAGACATGCGCAGATCGACCAATTCGCCTTCAATCGAACTTTGCAATAAATCTGCTGCAGCATGGCGTTTTTCAGATAAAGCCGCGGCGCGTTTGCCAAGTTCAGTCAATTGGGCAGTTTCTTCGCTCTGCAATTCGCTGATGCGTTCGCTGGCATGGGTGATGGCATCCAGCTCCATTTGCGCGTTTTTACCAAAGGCGATAATCTCTGCAATGCTGTCGCCGTATTTGCGTTTGAGCGCGTTGATCATATCGAGTCGGTCTTCAACTTGATCGAGGCGGCGGGGATTAAATTCGATATTTTCCAGGTAGTCGCGCAGAGTGTGGCTGAGGTCGGTGAGTTCTTCGAAGATGCCGCTGGCCTGTTCGTGAAGCGTACTTTGAGAGGCATCGGCCTGGGCCAGGGCAGCCAATGCTTGCAGGGCTTCCCCGAAACGGTCGCTGATGGAGGGGTCTTCAGGGGTGCTCTCATCAAGCAGTAATAAGGCTTTTTGCCCTTGCGCGGAGAGTTTTTCGGCATTTGCCAGGCGGTTGCGTTCTTCGATGAGGTCAGTTTCTTCGCCCGATTTAAGTTTGGCAGTTTCGATTTCGTCGATCTGGTAGGTGAGCATATCGGCGCGTTGCGCAGCCTGGCGCTCGTTTTGTTGCAACTCTTTGAGTTCCTGGCGGATTTTGGTCAGCTCGCGATAGGTGGTTTTGTAGTGGTCAAAGACGGCCTGCAAATCGATATAGCGGTCGAGCAGGTGCAAGTGTTCGCGCACGCGCAACAACGAAAGGTGTTCCGACTGCCCATGAATATCCACAAGTTGTTCGCCCAATTCGCGCAACACACTTACATTGCTCATGCGTCCATTGATGCGCACGACATTGCGGCTGTCGCGGCGGATTTCGCGCCCCAGGGTGACGAAATCGGGATGATCGAGCAGCGCTTCGCGGTCCAACGTTGCGTGAATGCTGCTACGGGTGCGTTCGGGAATCTTAAAGGTGGCTTCGACCAGTGCCCCTTCGGCGCCGCTGCGGATGAACGAACTGTCGGCGCGGCTGCCCAGGAGTGTGTTCAGCGCATCCATGATGATCGATTTGCCCGCGCCGGTTTCTCCAGTAAAGGTGATCAGCCCGGCCTGAAAGCGCAGTTGTAGCTGGTCGATAATGGCGAAATTTTCGATGTGAAGTTCTGTTAGCATAATATATAACTTGCGTTTTATAGCCTATTTCACCACAAAGACACGAAAAAGCACTTTCCGTCTCCGTGGTGATGATTTAACGATTAAAAACCAGGCCGCTAACCCGATAGTAGATTGTACTGGTAATCATAATGGCGTACGCGCCTTGCCAGATCAAGCTGTATAAGAGGCTCAAATCCAGCCCGTATTCAGGGATTGCGATGAGTATCAATACGAGTTCAAAAAGTGCAATTGGGAGGCTTCCCAAAAGGGCGGCGGCGGTAATTGTGCGGAAGAGATATTTCGAGCGACGCTTCTGGGTGACAAGGCGCACAGCTTCGGCGATTCCTGCTCCGGCCAGTGGCGCCAGGAAGATGACGAAAAATCCCAAATTGGGGATGATCCAGCTACCCAGAAAGGATAGCAAGCCTGTGAGGATGAATCCGCTGAGATAGTCGTACCAGAGCGCGGTCTCGAATATTTTTTGATGGCCGCGGATGCAATCTCGGCAGCGATAGCCGGTGGGGGTGTGTATGGCACACTTGCCGCAGATCAACTTCTCGCAACGATTGCAGCGCAGGCTGGTTTCTTTCTTGGGGTGGTTAGCGCAGTAAAGCGCAGTTTCGGTCGCAGTTTCGGTCATGGTGTTTTTTTGATGGCAGGATTATTGTACATGTGTGGAGTCAGGTTGCGGTAGAAATAACCAGGGTCCTGAATGCGCACAAATTGAACACTATGTTCACTGGCGCGGGCGTGGATGCTGTCGCCATCTTGCAGTTGAATTGGTTTTTGCCCATCAATGCTGATGACTGCCTGATGATCGGTATGTACAGTAATTGCGACGGTTGATCCCTCAGCGAGGACGATAGCCCGGTCAATGGAAAGGTGTGGGGCGACGGGAACCAGGAGGATATTGCGCAACTCCGGGGGTAAAATCGGGCCGCCTGCCGCAAGCGCGTACGCAGTGGAGCCGGTGGATGTGGCTGCAATCAGGCCATCGGCAACGTAGGTGGTTAAAAACCGCTCATCAACGCTGGTATCCAGATGTACCGGGCGCACGGTTTCTCCCCGGCTGACGACGATTTCGTTTAACGCTTGCCATTGGGCAATATTTTCGTTGCCGCGCCATTGTTCAGCGCGGAGCAGCATACGCCGTTCCAGCCAGGATGCACCTGTCAATACCTGGGAAAGTATATTTTGCCACTCGGGGTGTTTAACTTCCATCAGGAAGCCGAATTTCCCCATATTAATACCAAGAATAGGGACGCCATAAGGGGCGCACAAACGCCCGGCGCGCAACATGGTGCCATCACCGCCGAGAGCGATGAGTAGATCAACATCTCCAGCGGCGACCTGTGCCTGTAAATTTTCATCATACAGATAATCGTGGCAGGCGCTCCGCCCTTGAGCTTGAAGAAATAATGAAATTTCCTCGGCTTCCTCAAATGCGGTGGGAATATCCGGGTGCGCGGCGACGACAATATGTTGAAAAGGTGCTGTATGGCTGCTCATGAGGTCAATTATAGCGGTAAGTTGGCATTCAGTGAACTGTATCCGAGAAGCCGATTATAATCTTTGATCGCACATTGAACGATAGCCACAACGCTGGCAGCGCGGCGGGGATTGGTGCGAGCGATTGATTTTACGCAAATGGCCTTTGGTGCGGATTTCAGTAATCAGTTCAATCAATTGGGTTTCTAGCTCTGGGGTGTAATCAATGCGATAGGTGCGGTTAGGATAATGCAAAACGCCATAGGCTGGACGCACGCGATAGTGCTTCCCAACCAGATAGCAGTACGCAGCCAATTGGAAGATATGTGAATCATAAGGCGCTTCGGCCACGCGGGTAGATTTGACTTCGACAGGAATGATCTGCTTGCCTTGCTGAATTAAATAATCGGGCCGGCCAGTCAGCCCCAGGGCGTTATCATAGAGCGCTTCTTCAACGGGAACCCAGCTATGGGTATCGCTGTAGATGACTTCCCCTCCAGGGAGTCCGCTGACTTTTCGCTGGCTATTTGCCCACCAGAGCAATATCAACCCAAAGATGAATAAAAGAATCGCAAGAAGAGACATAGGTAGAATTTATTGAGGCCGGAAAACTATACCAGTGACGGTTAAATGGCCTTGAGTGTAAAGGTGATTGCGAGCATAATCAACCCGGCGAGCAATAACAAATATGCCAGAGAACGGATGATCCCGCTGGCGAGGACAGCGCGTCCGTGACGTTCATGCAGATCGCGCCCTCCAGCAAGTTGCTCCACATTTTCAGAAGAGATACCTTGCTGCCGGTACCACCAGGCCCGTTGACAATAAAGAAAGGAACTAATGTCCGAAGCGCGTATTTTTCGCATGATTTATTCTCGTTCAGCCAGTTTTTCCTCGAAGACGCGCAAACGCGCTTCGAGCCGTTCCTGGCGCAGACTCATGGTCAGGTCGCCGCGGGTGCGCTCTACGATACTGCGCAGAATATCCGTCATGCGGCGCAGCCCGCCGGTGATCGCATCGGGGTAATCCATCGTCACTAGCGCGGTGTAGATTTCATCCATCGTGTCCAATAGATAAATGGCTTCATCTGAATCGCCCTGGCGGAGTACATCCAGACTGCGTCGGCGCAATTCTCCCGCGGCTTCTGCCATACCTTTTAAGTAGGCTACTGGCTGAAGGTTGATCGCTTCGGGCGTTGGAATAGGTTGGTGGTTGACAAAGGCATAGGTGAGATGAGCTTCTGCATACTCTTTGAGGGCATCTTGTGTATAGCCTGCATAGAAGAAATCAGGATGCTCATCTTGATTTTGTGAAAGCGATGTGGCTAGTGCACGCGCCTCAGCGATATGCTGTTGTGCGGTTTCGTGTTCCATGCGGTGTACAGCCCGGATGGCATTAGCGCAATGCCGCGTCAGAAAACGGGCTTGTTTCAGCATTTCATCCCGCACTTTGGTGCGTGTTTCAAAAGACTCGTGAACTTGTTCGATGATGGAATCAAAATTGTGCATGGCTATTTCTGTGGCGGACGAAAGAGATGCTCAGCCAGCGAAGTTCCGCCGGGGAGGTTGATCTGCCCGAATTTAGCCTCATATTTGGCTAGATTCTCGCCCAGAGCATTGTGAAAAAGTTTAGCACTCAAGGGACTCATTAAAACACGCGTTTGAATCTCTGCCGGTGGGCCGCCGGGCACCACCAGGGCAAAATCCAATACGATTTCAGAGGGGGAGTGCGTGATGCGCGCTAAATTTACATAAGCCGGTTCTACATTTTCGGCGATTTTTAGCGAGAGAATTCTCTTATCCGGTTGTTCAGATTTGACTGTCATGGAAAGACTCCTGTTTCGAAAAAGGGCATCTGCTTGTGCAGACGCCCCTGGTAGCGTTGGGTCGTTAGAATGGAATATCGTCATCGGCTTCGGGCGCTGCTGACACCCCACTCGATTGGAAGGTTTCATCTTCTCCACGGGTTGACATAAACTGAACCGATTGAGCTGTAATTTCAAAAGATGCGCCATAAGAACCGTCACTGCGTTGGAAAACGCGCGGCGCCCCGGTTTGGCGGTCAGCAGTCAGGCGCCCCTCAATGAGCACTTTGCTGCCGCGTTTCAGATACTGGTTGCAGGTTTCAGCCTGACGACCCCATGCCGATACGCGGAACCAAACCGTTTCGTCGACGCGCTGTCCATCCTGACCGGTGTATTTCCGATTTGTGGCTACGGAAAAATTGGTCACGGCCTGACCACTGGGGGTGTAGCGCATTTCGGGATCGCCGCCCAAATTGCCCACGATAATGATTTTTTGGAACATGAGTTTCTCCTTTGCGATATGGGTGAGTGGCCTGTCTTTTTGTTTCCGGGCGTTTGCCGCTCGGTGCAGTGCCAAATTACTCTCACCTGACTATTAGAACAATTGTACTCGAAATTGATGCGAATTAGTATCTTTTTACAGCTTTTTCATTCCGATTGTGCTGTTCTTCCACACCTTTGCCTGCTGAAACAACTCGCTTAGAGGATAGAGTGCCTTCATGGGCAGAGATAGATTCGGGGTGCGCGTGCGTGGATACTGGAACACGCGCGAACCCGCGGGCAAGGTTTCTGCTTTTTGCCGGAACTCACCCCGGGGCATATATCCGCAAAAATTGATTTCCATGCCATAGACCCAGATATTGCCCCAATCCAGCGGCTGGATAACCCGCGTTTCATTCAGCACAGGGCTGTGAATGCCGATCTGCCCATCGGCGTGTTGCGGACTATGCAGCGAATTCAGGGCAAAAAATGTTTTTCGGGCGGTGACGCGCTTGCCGGGACGTAGTATGAATTGTTCTTTTTGGGGCGAACGCATCGGGTCTTGTCCGTTGAGTTCAATTTTTAATAGTTGACTCGCATTACTCTTGAGCGTGAGCGCGCCCAAAGGTTGCCATGCCTGGGGACGTGCCCAGTGTTTAGGCAGCGTGTAGATGAGATATACTGGCTGCTCGGCAGCGAGTGCTTTTTTTAGGGTTGCCTGATTGGGGGTCAGTAACGCGTTTAGAAAGGCGAAAATAAAAATATCATCATCAGTGCCGCGGTCCGCCTTGATTTGGTCGAGCGGTACCAATGCCTGCGCTTCGAGCAAATTGGCGGGTTGCTGACGCACCTGGCTGATACGCTCTTTATGCGTGAGCAAGAAACTCTTGATATCGCAGCGCCGCCCGCCAATGGCAATATCATAACGATCAGGATCGGTGAAAGGAGTGGCTCCCAGATTGTCGTGGGGAATTTGCTTCGCGGCCAGTAAGCGTCGGAAAGCCAGCTCTACTGCTACCCCTGCCACAATGCGCTGCAAGCGTTTCACCGGCGAAGTGCCCATGCGATTGTAGGTGAAGTGCAGCGATTTGCAGGCATAGGCAATTCCTGCCTGGGTCATATCGGGTGTGTAGGGGATGGTGATGAAGTCGGAGGAGGTTAGCATGGTTATTCGGTATCCAATAACTGCACACTCAGTGTAATCAACAAAAAGATTCACCACTTAGGCACAAAATCACAAAGGATGAAAATTTTTCGTCAATCGCTCAAGCCATATTCTTTGAGTTTTGGTGTCTTTGTGGTTATATTTTTTTTCGTTACTCATTCCGAAATTGCAAACAATAGTGGTGAAATGTATTACTCACCCAGGCGTTGCCCATCCCGTAAGGAAACAGACGAATATTATCCTGGCACCAGATTTTTTCGTCTTTGAGCGTGTAGGTTCCATCCAACCGCCGGGCCAAATCCCAGGCCAAGGGGTACATTTTGCCCCCTTTCTTCACATTCTTCACGATAATCGTGATATAAGCCCGTGGTTTCAGAAACGGCTTCATTTGGATATAAATCCGCACGAGCATATTTAGGAAATGTTCGTAATCGGGGATATTGCCTAAATCATCTGGGTGGTCGGAATACACCACGTCCAGCGAATCGTCTCCCCGGCGTTTTTTCTGGGTTTCCGCGCCTTTAGCGCTGAGCATATCCCAATAAGGGGGTGAAGTGATGACGTAATCAAGGGGGGGGATGTCATACTCTGGGAAGATTGTAGCAATTTGAGTGGAGTTGCCAGTGACGACTTCGGCGATGAGTGGGTCGTTGGTATCCCCCAGGGCTTGACGTTCCTCGAGCAGCATTTGACGCGCCATTTTTGCATAAGCCGGGTTGAGTTCAATGCCATAGCTGTGACGTCCCGCACGCAACGCGGCAATCAATGTGCTGCCGGTACCCGCCATCGGATCGAAGACAACCCCCTCTTGTTTGGTAAAAAACTCAATGAACTCCTGCACCAACGTTTCGGGATATTTTGCCGGATGTTGTAACACATCTTTTTTACGCGGCGGCGGATTATGCACAAACCACGATTTCTGAAATTTGAGCCATTCTTTGGTATCTAGATCGTTAAGCCGGTTGCGGAATTTGCGTTTACTCATAAGTAGTTTTTAGTGCAATGCCATCAAGTTTTTTTCTTTGAGCCTTAGTATCTTTGTGGTGTATTGTTTACGGTTCAATCTGATAGACCGTCAAATCCGAAAAGCTAACCGTCACTGCGGTTTCGCCTGCCGAGCGGATGAATACGCCTAACGCCCCATTCTTTAGTGATGGGTCACTGATGCTGAATTGGTACTGGTCGTTGACGAAGAAGCGCATCTCTCTCCCCGAGGCCCAAACCCCCAGGCGAGAAATGCTGGGGGCCGCCGAAGGTACCGCCGCGCTGCGCATCCAGCCCTGTGCTGATGAGGCCGTGCCGCTGATGACTCGATCCAGGCGCAATTGTCCATCGCATGAGAGCGAGAAGCGGTAAAAATTGGTGGGATTATTGTAACGCAAGAGCAAACCATATTCGTCAACTCCGCTGCACAAACTTGGGCTGGTGGTGATTTCGGCATAGAAATCGCTAAAAAAATACCCTTCTTGCACGCTGAAGAGAGAGCTTTTGGGTTGTGAAAGCGCTAGCGTGATCTCGTTATTGGCGACTGAGATATTGCTGTTCACTGTTGTGAGCAGTGTCCAACCCGCGGAGGAGGCAAAGGAATCACTGTATAGTAGGGTGCCAACCTCTGGGCGTAGTACCGGCGTTTCGCTGGGTAACAGCGTGGGGCCTGGCGTTGGAGTCTCCGTGGGCGGAAACCAGATCACTGTTGGGGTGGCGGTCTGCGTCGGGGCGGGCGTTTCCGTGGGCAAATCGGGCAAATCTTGCAGGGGCAGGCAGGCTGTGAGTAAAAGAGTTATTAAGATGATAGGTATGTGTTTCATCGGCTGAAGGTTAAACCCGCAAGATAATTTGCTCCCGCTCTGGGCCTACGGAAACCAAGGTTGCCGGCACCCCACACAATTTTTCAATCCGTTGGATGTAATTTTGCGCTTCGGCAGGAAGTTCTTCCCACGCTCGCACGCTCATAATATCTTCCTGCCAGCCGGGGAGTTCTTCGTAGACGGGCTCATAATCCAGATCGGTTGGCCCGAAGGGGAGATCGGTATAGACTTGATCGCCCGCGCGGTAGCCCGTGCAAATATTGAGCGTATCCAGCCCGGAGAGTACATCTAGTTTGGTGATGGTGAGTTCGGTGACGCCGTTGACGCGCAGCGCATAGCGCAGCAGCACAATATCCAGCCAACCCACGCGCCGCGGGCGGCCAGTGGTGGTGCCAAATTCATCCCAGGGGTTGGCGCCTGTGCCGCGCAAATGTCCGGCAACTGTGCCCGCCTCTTCGGTGGGGAACGGCCCTTCGCCGACGCGCGTCTGAAAGGCCTTTGTAACCCCGACCACGCGCCCAATCTGCCCAACCCCCAACCCCAGACCTACCAATGCGCCTGGCGCAGTGGGGTTGGAACTGGTCACATAGGGGTAGGTTCCGTGGTCGAGATCAAGTAGCGTGCCCTGTGCGCCTTCGGCGAGTACATTTTCTCCATGTTGCAGTGCCTGACTGAGCAAGATCGACACATTGCTGATATAAGGTTTGAGTTGGTGCGCGTAGTTCACATATTCTTCTGTTACAGCTTGCGCGTCAAGCGGTTCGGCATCGTAAAGAGCGGTCAGTTGTTTGTTGACGGTTTCAACATGCGTTTTGAGGGACTCGGCGAAATTTTCCAGGTTGCGCATGGCTTCCACGCGCAGGCCGGAACGTTCAGCCTTGTGATTGTAAGCCGGACCGATGCCGCGCAGTGTGGTGCCGATTTTGCCTGTGCCGCGTGCCTGCTCGCGAGCGGCATCCAGCGCCAGATGCGCCGGAGTGATAATATGCGCGGCGTGTGAGATTTTTAGCCGCTCCGGGTTGATATTTACACCATATGTGCCCAGCATCTCAATTTCTCGCAGCAAAACCGCCGGGTTGACGACCAGGCCATTGCCGATCACGCCAACCGTGTGGGGTTGGATCACGCCCGAGGGAATCAGATGCAGCTTGAAAGTCTGCTTGCCGACCTGTACAGTATGCCCGGCGTTGTCGCCGCCGTTATAACGGGCGACATAATCGGCTTGTCCGGCCAGTAAATCTACCACGCGGCCTTTGCCTTCATCACCCCACTGGGTGCCGATAATAATATTCAGTGGCATATAAATAACTCCTCGATCTTTCTAAAAATGTTGAAGTTTTGTTTTCGGATTTCCAGAATGGATACTTCACACCTGACAAGTGTCATTGGCGGTGGATTTTGTGGTATTGTAAAATACATCCGACCGATTCATTCTAGCATACTTCTACTTAACTGAAGGAGAGTATCATGCGAAAGAAAGCTATTCTAATTACCGGCGCGGCGGGGGAAATCGGTCATGCGCTGATTGAAGCGCTCGCAAAAACTGGAGATGTCCCGCTGCTTAGTTTGGATTTGGATCCACTGCCCGAGGATATACGCGAGCTGACCACACATTGGGAAGCTGATATCCTCGACCAGAAATTGCTTGACCGTCTGGTGAGCGAATATGAATTTGAAGCCATTTATCATCTGGCCGCGCTGCTTTCGACGCGCGGCGAATTTTCGCCAGGCGCGGCGCATCAGGTCAATGTCAATGGCACTATGCAATTATTGCGCCTGGCCGCGGAGCAATCGGAATGGCGGCGCAAGCCAGTGCAATTTATTTTTCCCAGTTCGATCGCGGTTTATGGCCTGCCCGATCTGGAGACAAAAACTCAATACGCCCGCGTACGCGAGTGGGAATGGAACTATCCCCGCACGATGTATGGCGCGAATAAATTATATTGTGAATTGCTGGGGGTGTATTTTAGCGAATACTATCGTCAATTGGCGGCAGAACAATCCACGATGGTGGATTTTCGTGCCGTGCGCTTCCCCGGCCTGATCAGCGCATTCACCGTTCCCAGCGGCGGCACCAGCGACTACGGTCCCGAAATGCTTCACGCCGCGGCGAAAGGCGAACCGTATGGCTGTTTCGTGCGCCCCGATGTGCGCATTCCCTTTATGGCGATGCCCGATGCTGTAAAATCACTGTTGGCCCTTGCTGCCGCGCCTGCCGAAGCCATTGGGCAGCGTGTTTATAATGTTACTAGCTTTAGTCTCTCGGCAGAAGAATTTAAGCAATGGGTGTTGAAATTCTTCCCTGCTGCACAGATTGACTTTACCCCGGATATGAAGCGTCAAACGATAGTAGATAGTTGGGCCGCGGAGATGGACGATAGCGCGGCGCGGCGCGATTGGGGTTGGCAGCCGGACTATGATGTTCAGCGCGCCTTTGAAGGGTATCTAGTGCCCAATATTACGAAACGTTATCAAGACTGAATCAGCAGCCCCTAAGGAGTTTTTATGTCAGCGAAATTAACGGTAGGATATATCGGCCTCGGCATCATGGGTAAATCGATGGCCCGCAATATCTTAAAGGCTGGTTACCCCCTGGTTGTACATAATCGCAGCCGCAGCGCTGTAGCCGAGTTGGTTGCCGAAGGCGCAAAAGAAGCTTTTTCGCCCGCCGAAGTGGCTGCCCAGGTGGATGTGATATTTACGAACCTTCCCGACTCTCCGGATGTGGAGTTGGTGGCGCTCGGTACTGAAGGCATCATCGAAGCTGCGCGGGATGGCCTGATATTCGTCGATAATTCAACCATCAAACCGGCTACAGCGCGCCTGATTTCCCAGGAACTGGGCCAAAAGGGCGTGCTGGCGCTGGATTGTCCTGTTAGCGGTGGCGATATTGGCGCGAAAAATGGCACCCTGGCGATTATGGTGGGCGGCCCGGCAGATGCGCTTGAAAAAGTGTTGCCAATTTTTAACGCGGTTGGCAAAAGCATCACTCATGTTGGCGAAGCTGGCGCGGGGCAAATTGCTAAAGCCGCCAATCAGATTATGGTGGCTGCCCAGATGGTGGCGATGGGCGAGTTGATGATTTTGGCAAAAAAGGCCGGGGCGGATCCTGAAAAGGTGGTTGCAGCTATTCAGGGTGGCGCGGCTCAGTGCTGGACGCTGGATGTCAAGCCTGAGCGTTTGTTCGCGGGCAATCGTCAACCCGGTTTCAAAGCCTATATGCAGGCTAAAGACCTGGGCATTGTCATGGATACGGCGCGCGAATATGGTGTTCCGATCCCTGCGGCAGCGGTGCATACCCAGCTCTTCGATGCTATGTTGCAAATGGGCATGTGCGAACTGGATAACTCGGCAGTCGTCGGTGTGGTTGAAGCCCTGGCTAATACATCCCTGTTGGACGCGTAGGCTTTAGCGCGCAATGCGTATTTTAAACCCCAATAGATTATCGGGTGAATTCCGCTTTACCTGGCGCGCGGCGCGTGATTACGCGCTGATTTTTGCAGGTGCGGCGCTGCAAGCACTGGCACTGCGCGTTTTTCTGGTGCCATCACAACTTGCCAGTGGCGGTGTTAGCGGTTTGGCGCAAATTACCAACCATTACACACAGTGGCCGATTGGTTTGATGGTTTTGCTGGGCAATTTACCGCTTTTTATTTTGGGCTGGCGCTTTCTTGGTGGACCGCACTTCGCATTCCGCACGGCCTTTGCGGTGCTGGTCTTTTCGATGCTGGTTGACCTCCCTGTGCGATTTTTGCCAGAGGGTGGTATTACCGACGATTTGATATTAAACGCGTTGTACGGCGGTGTAGTGAGTGGTTTTGGCTTTGGCCTGGTCTACCGCGGGCAGGGAACCAGTGGCGGCTCCGATATTCTGGCGCGTATTCTCAGTAATTGGCGGGGCATATCTGTATCGCAGAGTTATCTCTTTACCGATGCGCTGATCATTTTGCTGGCGGGTCTGTCTTTTAGCTGGGAAAACGCACTCTACGCATTGGTGATGCTCTATGTCAGCGGTTTGGCCGCGGAAGCGATGAGCCAGGGGTTAAACGTCGCCCGAATCGCACTGATCGTAACGCAATCCCCCGATCAACTCACGGAGCAGATCATCGCCATCCTCGATCGCGGGGTGACCATTCTCCCCGCTCGTGGCGGATATACTCAGGAAGAGCGCGCGGTGTTGTATTGTGTGGTCATGCCCTCCGAAGTACCGCGTCTCAAAGCGCTGGTGCGTCAAATCGATGAAAAAGCATTCATGGTTATCGGTCATGCACATGAAGCGCTGGGCGAAGGCTTCCGTTCTTTGAGCGGATAAGTTTTGCAACTTCTCATAAAAAGTTGCGTATATTAGGGCACAACAAAATGATCGCAGGAGCACAATTTTGAACGACAACGAAGCGATATGGCTCGCCAGTGCGCGGGCAGGCGATGACGAAGCCTTTACATATATCGTAGAAGCCTATCAGAAGCCGGTCTTTAGTTTGTGTTATCGCATGTTGGGCAACGCGGGCGATGCTGAAGATGCTGCCCAGGAAGCCTTTTTACGAGCCTATAAGAATTTAAATCGCTACGATCCAGAACGTTCTTTTGCAACCTGGCTGCTTTCCATTGCATCTCATTACTGTATTGATCAGTTGCGTAAGCGGCGTTTAACAACTTTTTCGATCGATGACGAACAACACGATTGGTGGCAGCCGCCAGACCCTGGCCCTTCACCGGAAATCCGCCTGGTCAATGATGAGAAACAGGCTCAGGTGCAGCAACTGCTTGATACTTTGCCTCAAAAAGATCGGGCTGCGATGATCCTGCACTATTGGTACGACCATTCGTATGAAGAAATTGCCGAATCGCTCTCGCTCAGCGTTAGCGCTGTAAAAAGCCGTCTCTATCGTGCGCGTCGTGCATTGGCTGAACAATATCAAACGATGGATGCGCAAATGCTTGAATCTCAAAATACTGAGAGGACGCCCTATGAAAAAACACCAGCCTTTTGAAACCTGGATTCTTCTCGATGAACCCCTCGCCCCTGAGCAGGCTCAATTATTAAACGCGCACCTCAAAACGTGCGAAGCGTGCCATGCCCTGAGAGCCGCCTGGGGCCGGGTGGATGCAATGCTTCAGGAAACACCCACACTTGAACCTGCGCCAGGCTTCGTTACCCGCTGGCAGGCGCAACTATCTCAACAACGCAGCCTGCAACGCTACGCGCGGCAACGCTGGCAATCGTGGATTACGCTGATTCTAATTGCCAATGCGGTTTCAGCCTTTGCGGTTTTATTAGGTTGGCAGGTTTTTAATAGCTTTAGTTCACTGACAGAAATATTAATACTCCTGGTGCAGCGCGCAACGACATTTATTACGGTGGTCAATGTATTTCAAAATCTATTTGCGGTTGCTTTCCGTACACTGCCGGGTTTGTTGCCACCAGCCGGGTGGGCTGTTGTCGCTGCTCTGATAAGTATTGGTAGTCTGATTTGGGTGATTTCACTCTCCCGATTGGCGAGAATGCGATGGAGGACACAATAATGAAAAAAATCAAAATATTCACCTATCTATTATTAATGATCGCGCTGGTTTGGCCGAACGCGGCCTTTGCCCGCGGTTTGGCTGATGATAAGGTTATTTTCGGCGGCACATATACGCTGGCCGAAGGCGAAACTCTGGATGGGAGTGTCGTGGTCTTTGGTGGGACGATTACGCTGGAAGCCAACAGTACCGTAAATGGCGACGTGGTTCTGATTGGTGGAACTGTGGATGCAGCAGGCACCATTAACGGCGATATGGTTGGTATTGGCGGAGTGCTTCAACTGAGCGAAGCGGCAATTGTCAATGGAAGCCTGGTTACGATCGGGGCTGCTCTGGACAAGGCGGTTGGGGCTGAAATCAATGGCGATGTTGTTCAGGGCATCAATCCCCCCTTCCAGTTCAACTTGCCCGAAGATGCGGTATACACGCCCGCCGTCAGCGTCGACCATAACCCGGCGCTTGAAGTCGTTTGGTTTTTCTTTCGCATGTTTATGTGGGCGGCCCTGGCAATTCTGTTGGTAATTTTCTTTGCCGAACCGACCGAACGGGTAGCCAATGCCGCGCTCAATGAACCGTTGATCACAGCCGGAGCCGGTTTGCTGACCGCGGTGCTTTCTCCGCTGGCAGTTCTGGCGCTGGTGATTACAATTATCCTTAGCCCCGTAGGGCTTGTGTTGGCAGTTTTGCTGGCGATAGCATGGCTGTTCGGCTGGGTGGCGCTGGGGCTCGAGGTTGGGCAGCGTGTGGCAAAAATGCTCAATCAGGAATGGGCGCCCGCAATTGCATCGGGCGTGGGCACGTTGATTCTCTACTTCGTGCTGGCCGGGTTCGATCAGATCGTCCCCTGTGTGGGTGGCTTGCCCCGTGTGGTAGTTGGTTTGTGGGGGATGGGCGCAGTAATGATGACCTATTTTGGCACGCGCGATTATCAGAACGTCCCGCGGATCGTCGCTGCCCCCCAGGTGGTAGCCAATGTGGATGTACGGGAATCAACCTCGGAGGAGGAAGCTGAACCACTCCCCGATGACGGGCTTACCCCCGAAGATTAGGAAATACATCCCTAACAAAAAAGGCGAGTTGCTTTGCAACCCGCCTTTTTTGTTAGGCTAAAATGTCATCAAAAATCCCAGGCACAAAAACGCTTGCCCGACATGATAGGTTGCCATCACACGAAAATTGCGCCAAGGCAATGGTTCTACAAAGCGATCCCACGCCAGCCAGGTATCCGAGAGTGAAAACAGCAGCGCGCCTCCGCTGGCAAATAGCGCCCGGTAGGTTTCAAAGGAATTACTGGTCAGGGTGTTCAGCGCCATAATTAGCATAACCGAGATTGTACTGGTGTAAATAAGTACAGGGATTTTTAACTTTTGATTACCTCTATGCTCTAACGCTCTGGTGATTTGCCGATAGATTTGATTTGCGGTTACGCTCACCATGCTCACGACGATGATTAGGGGGGCATTCAATGTGAATGTGCTGACGGCCGCGAAACTGATGATATAGGCCACATGTCCCAACAAGAATGCGACCAAGCCGGGAGTGAAGAAATTGCCGGGCAGCATGAGCAAAATATCGCCCACTAGCGAGAAGAGCAGCGCGCCGATTAGCCAATTGAAGCGGCCATCGGAGGCTATCAGGTAAGGGCGCAACCGCCAGACATAGGCCATAATTGCCAGTATGACAGCGGGCTTGGTGAGATAAACCAGCCATTTCCATTTTTTTGTGGCGGCAATCCAGTTTACGATCGCAATATAGAGCGCAATGTAGAGGAAGCGATATTTCATACTTACTCCCAGCGCTGAAAACCAAATTGACGTAACATCTTTTCGTTATTGCGCCAGTTGGGGCGCACCTTGATGCGCAGTTGTAGGTAGACATTGCCGCCGGTCATGCTGGAAATTTGGGTGCGCGCATGTGAGCCGATGCGCTTGAGCATTTTGCCGTTTTGCCCAATGACGATGCCTTTTTGTGAATCGCGCTCTACAAAAAGAGTCGCACGGATATAGACAAGCTCTTCGGTGCGCTGGGTATATTCGTCAATGCGCACTGCAATGGCGTGAGGAACTTCGTCGCGCAGGTGAATCAGGCTGGCGGCGCGGATCAGGTCGGCGGCAATTTCGCGCTCGTAGAGATTGGTAATTT
>Ga0233437_1000347_pt1 | contig 107789 bp, 96 predicted proteins | sample SI_122_August201_FD_182714 | JGI IMG/M metagenome (GOLD analysis project Ga0233437, IMG submission 182714) | Seawater microbial communities from Saanich Inlet, British Columbia, Canada - SI_122_August2016_200_MG | ecosystem: Environmental > Aquatic > Marine > Inlet | place: Canada: British... | reverse complement strand
CGTCTGGAGAATGGTTAGCAAGCATAGCTTCTGGTTATAGTATTAAACAAATATTTTTACCAATAATTTTATGTGTTGCATTGGTTGGTTTTACAAATATTTTTTTACAAGAATTTGTTTCAACCGCGATGTTTAAAAAAGCGGAAGAAATTTATCAAGTTGATATAAAAGGCAAGAAAGATTGGTCTATCGGGCTTCATAGAAATGTGATACTTCGTTTAAGTAAAGATAAAATTTTAACAGCACAAACTTTAGATGTAAAACATAAAATTATGAACCGTGTTGTGCTAGATATATTAGGCGAAGACGGCAAAATAGATTACCAATTAGATGTTGATAAAATGGTCTGGAATAATGAAATAGAAAGTTGGTTTTTTGTTGATGGCGTAAAAAGAACTTTTGATAATTTGGGTGGCTTTACAGAAGAACATTTCGACGAAAAACCATCTAAAATAACTTTTCCACCAAACACAATTGCAGTAACAACTTTAGATCCAGAATTTTTAACAATTAGAGAGCTTTTAGGTAAAATAAAATTTTTAAAAGTATTAGGAATTTCCAATTATAAAGAGAAAACTTATCTGTATCATAAGCTAGTAACACCGCTTGCATTTATCATAATATGTTTACTTGGTATGCCATTTGTTGTTTTGGTAAGAAAGGCAAATAAAATGGTAAATGTGATAATTGCATTAGTTATTAGTTTTGGTTTTTGGTGGATGATGAGCGTTACACTTTCGATGGGTGAAATGGGCTATATACCGCCAATACTTTCGGCATTTCTACCAATTATATTATCATCAGGATTAATATACTACGAGTTTAAGAAGTTGTGATTTTTTGTAAATTTCCCCTTTTTTTCTCCTAAAGTCCCGCTACTGCTTCGCAGTATTCGCTGAACGGACTAGTCGTCGAAAACAAAGAAAAAATTTCCTAAAAAATTCCAATTCTTTTTACTTCTTATTAAATAATGTTGTTGCTATTTTTTCTGCATAAGCAAGAAGTTCAAGTGTTTTCTTTTTAGTTTCTGCTTCGGCGTAAACTCGCACCACAGGCTCTGTGCCTGAAGGTCGCATTAAAAACCATTCGTCGGTTTCTAAAATAACTTTTAAGCCGTCAAAATCTAAAATTTCTTCCACTTTTGTGTTTGCTATTTTTTTAGCTAATTTCTTTTTAGCTTTTGTTGTAAATGTTGTTTTGTTAATAGATTCTGCAAGCGGGAAATCTTTTCTCAAAAATGTGCTTTTACCATATTTCTTTTGCACATCTTCCACCAACTGGCTGGCAGATTTTTTGTGTGTTGCCATAATTTCTAAAAACATAAGTGCTGTTAGCATTGCATCTCTGTCTGGCAAAGAGCCAAGCCATGCATAACCGCCAGATTCTTCTGCACCAAACAATACATCTTCTATATGCATTTTTTCGGCGATATGTTTGAAACCAACTGGTACTTCTTCGAAAGAAAAGCCCTTTTCTTCAGCGATTCTTTTAAGCAAGTAGCCCATCGATATTGTTTGATATATTCTGCCTTTAATTCGTTTCTTTTCAATTAAATAATCTAACAAAACGGCTGATAAAATGTGTGGTGTTATATAGCTTCCTTTTTCATCTATTAAAGAAATTCTGTCGCCATCGCCATCAAAAGCTATGCCTAAAATTGCTTTATTTTTTTTAATTTCAGCTTTTAATTCGCCTAAATTTTCTTCTTTAGGTTCTGGGTTAATATCACCAAAATTTGCGTCGTGTTTTGTGTGTATAGAAATTAGTTTTTTGGGGGAGAAAAATTGTTCCACAATACCTGTTGCGCTACCATACATATAGTCTGTAACGATTTTACCTTTTAGTGTTGTAGATATTTTTTTAAGATTAACTTTGCTTTTTAAATATTTTGTGTAATAGGAATCTAAACTTTTTATTTCTGGTTTTACACCAGGGAAAAAGAATACTGGATTTTTATTTAACAAACTTTCAATTTCTTTTGTTGTTCTTGTGGATGCAGAACCGCCATTAATTTTTATTTTTACACCATTATAATGAGGTGGATTATGACTTGCTGTAATCATAAGTCCAATCCAGAATCTTTTTGATGTTAAAGAGCTTATTACTGGTGTTGGTACTGGTTTGTCTAATAAAATTGTACCTATTTTATTACAGCGAAGAATTGTAGCGATATCGCTTGCAAACTTTTCTGATAAAAATCTTCTATCATATCCTACAACTGCAACTTCTTTACCGTTTTGAATTTCTGAAGGTGCATTGAAGTTGATAAAGTCAGCTACTGCCTGTGCGAGTTTTCTGACATTGTTGAAAGTAAAGTCCCAAGCAACGATACCACGATAGCCATCTGTACCAAACTTAATCTTCATTTTTACTTCTCCTTTTTCCGAATTTCTTTGTTCTTTTGAACCTTAAGTCCCGCTACTCCTTCGGAGTATTCGCTGAACGGACTAGGCGGTTCAAAACGCCTCGAACTTCGAAAAAATGCTTGTAAAAAGCATTTAGTAATAATATAAATTTTTAGAAAAAGAAACAAGCGATTAGCTATATTTAGTTTTTAAAAAAATTTTGAGATGAGTTTGGGTTTTCTCTGCGACCGTGGACTAGGCGGAAACGGCGAGCGTACGCGAGCAACCCTAGTTAAGGGAGCAGAAAAACACAAAATCACTCAAAAGATGAAGTAAAAAATGGGCGGAGGGGGAGTCGAACCCCCACGACCTTGCGGTCAACAGATTTTAAGTCTGTCGCGTCTGCCATTCCGCCACCCGCCCGGGTGTGTTTAAAAAGCTGACATAGAAAATGTCAGCTATAGATATTTTATCAATTTATCGTGTTAAAGGAAAGTTTTTTAATTTAAATATTTCTAATCGTTTGTTAAATTGAAGAATTTTTTGCAAGATAATACTCTTACACCTTCAAGTTCACATCGTTCTGCAAGCTCTCGGTCTGATGTCACAACTGCTACTCTTTCTTCATTACCAAATAAATATTCTGCTTGTTCTAAGATAAGGTCGTCTGCGGTTAAATCGTCTGAAAAACTTATTTTTACTTTACCTCTATGTAGGTTGCCGACATCTCTGTAATGTCCGTCCAAAATTACACGAATTTCGTTTTGACTAAACTCTTGTGAAGAACTTAACTCTTCCAACCAATCGAAAAATTCTTGTTCGGTTTGGTTTAACATTTCTTTGGTGCTAGGTTTTAGGAAACTTTTAATAAAGTTTAGTCCATCTATGATATATATTGTAGGTTTTGTGCTTATTTTCATATGTGTTTAGTATAGCAATTTCATCAGATAGTAGTACCCAATATCCTTTTTATTTCCCCCAATTATGCCTAGGTAATTACAAAAATCTTTGCCTGAAATAATTACCTAGGCATAAATTTTATGTTTTTTTGAAATAAAAGTCAATAGAGGCTGTTAATTTTTATTGGAAAATGGTAAAATATAAGTATACCTATTGGGGGCGAATTAGCTTCGACGGGTGTTCTTTGAAATTAGTTGCAGGTCTTGGTTGACTCGGATCAAGTAAAAAAGGGTCAAAACATAAGTAATTGGCAATAACCAAAACTTAGCTTGGGCAAACGCCTAAGCCCATACCCGAAGTTTCTCCTGTGAATTTCGGATGTATGGTCAAGCAGCAGGATGCTACTTTAATGGCGCGTTTCGTCTGTTAAAGTCTAAGATTACGAAACACACTTAACTCTTAGGCTGCTTTATGCCTTGGGTTTAGCAAGATAAAATAAAGCTAAACCTGTAGTAACTAGTTTTTATTGACATTCGGACTCGGGTGCAACTCCCGACGCCTCCACCATTTTTACTTCGTCTTTTTCCGCTGACCTTCGTTTTCAATCGCTCGAGTACCGCTACTGCTTCGCAGTATTCGCTGAATGTACTCCACGCTCCTTCAATCCTCGGTCAGCAAAAAAATACTCGTAAAAACTTCTCGGTCGTAAAGAAAATTGAAAATAAGCACGAAATACTTGTAAAACAAAAAAATACTCGTAAAAATCATTAGTCTTTTACTTCCCTATTTAATTAGTATAATAACCTTATGATAAAAGACCTTATATACACATTAAAAAATGTTTTTGGTTGGGTAACTACCGTTCACCCAATTGGTAAAAAATTCGCAAGAAGATTATTAATGATAGCCGCTATATCATTTCTCTTTTTGTATTTAATTTCTAATTGTTGGGCATGGTTTTTCTTAAAACTTTTTGTTTTGCTTGCGATTTTTACAGCGTTTTTCTTCCGTAATCCGGAAAGAAAAACGCGTATTAATGCAGACGAAATAATATCCCCTGCAGATGGCAAAATATTATCTATAAAAACTGAAGGCGATAAAGATAAAATTGTTATAAGAATTTTCCTATCTATATTTGATGTTCACATTCAACGAAGCCCAGTAAAAGGTAAAATAACAGACACAAAATATATACCGGGTAGTTTTTTATTTGCAAACAATAAAGGTGCAGATAAAAACGAAAGAAACATAACAAAAATTTTAACAACAAATAAAAAAGAATTTATTGTAGAACAAATTACAGGTGCTATTGCTCGTCGAATAGAGTGCTTTGTTAAACCTAAAGAAACTGTAGAAGCTGGACAAAGAATAGGTATAATATATTTTGGTTCGCAAGTTGCATTGCATGTGCCAAAAAGTGTTAAAATAATATGTAAAGAAGGTCAGAAAGTTGAAGGTGGCTTAACCACAATAGGACTATTAAAATAATGCCAACAAAAATAGCAAAAATAAAACGAACAAGTGTTATCGCATTACCATCATTATTTACAGTTGGTAATATGGCCTTTGGTTTCTTTTCAATATTAAATTCTTTTCATGGTAATTTTTTAAAAGCAGGTTGGTTTATACTTGGTGCTATGGTTTTAGATATGTTGGACGGCAGAATAGCACGAATGTTAAAAGCAGAAAGCAGTTTTGGTGTTGAAATGGATAGTTTGGCAGACTTTTTGTCCTTTTCAATAGCACCTGCAATACTTATGTACTTTTTTGCATTAAAAAGCTATCCATATGGTGCCATGATAGCATTTATATATACTTTATTTGGTGCATTACGACTTGCAAAATTTAATGTTTTAGCACATAGTGGGAATATGTCTAAAATACATTTTTCTGGACTACCAACACCAGCAGGTGCGGGGATTTTGGCATCTTTTGCAATATCTTATACATTACTTCAAATGGGTGCAGATAAGCATACAATTAAATGGCTCGCAAATTATATGCCTACTATATATAATGTTATAGCACTTGTGATGTTGCTTCTTTCTGTATTGATGGTTTCTAATATTAAATATGCTGCTTTTAAGGGTAAAAGCTTGTTGAAACCAAGGAATATAAGAGATTTAGTATTTTTAATAATTTTGGTATTTGTACTTATAAAATATCCTCAGGACATAATATTTCTAGTATTTTGCATATATGTAATAGTAGGTATAATAGCTATATTTTACAGAATCTTCAGAAAAATGGATAAGTAATTAGTTGTTTTTAATAATCTAATTAAAATTTGTTTGAAAGACAGCATCAAAATCTGCTAGAATTTGGTCTTAACATTAAGTTAGAAACTTGACACCGTTGTTTTTGGCACACGCAAAATAATTTCTTTTTATTAAACAGAAATTCCAAAAACTTTTTCCAAAAATTTAAAATAAGGAGCAACCTCTTATGATAGTTGCAGCATCGAAACAAAAAATAAAATTAACACCAAACCAAGAAAAAGTTATTAAAGATAAATATTTAAGAAACGCACCTTCACCACAAGTATGGTTAGAAGGTGTTGCACATAATATTGCTTTATCCGAACTTATGTTCCATCCGAAAAAAGATGAATGGAAAATTTTTGAAGGTATAGATTACGAAGTATTAAAAGGCGAAAATGGAATTTCAAACACAATACTTTTTCACAGTCCAACAAAAGATACCGATGAAAGAGAAGCCAACTTTGCAAAGGTTGTAAAAAGATTAGAAGAACTTTACAAAACAAATAAAGATGCAAAAGAAGTTGTAAAGTATTGGGAAACAGAATTTTTTAATTTGATGTCTAGCTTTCAATTTTTACCAAACTCTCCGACACTAATGAATGCAGGAAGAGATTTGCAACAATTATCTGCTTGTTATGTTTTGCCAGTGCCAGATAGTATTGATGGTATCGCAAAAAGTTTACATGGTCAAAGTTTAATTCAAAAAAGTGGCGGGGGAACAGGTTTTAGTTTTTCACAAATAAGACCAAAAGGCGATATTGTTAAAAAAACACATGGTGTAGCAAGTGGCGCATTATCTTTTATGCAACTTTTTGATAAGATGACTGATGTTGTAAAACAAGGTGGTACTCGTCGAGGTGCAAATATGGGTGTATTAGATTATACTCACCCAGAAGTTATGGATTTTATTCGCTTAAAGCACGAAAACAATGCAATGGAAAATTTTAATATATCTGTTGCAATAGATAAGAAATTTTTAGATGCCGCAAAAAATAATAAAGAATACGATTTGATTAATCCTAATACAAAAAAAGCATGTGGCAAAATGAATGCTAAAAAAGTATTTGATGCATTGACAAATTCCGCATGGAAATCGGGCGATCCTGGTGTTATCTTTATAGATAGAATTAATGATACACAATCTAATCCAACCCCAGAGCTTGGACAAATAGAAAGTACAAATCCATGTGGTGAACAGCCATTACTTCCGTGGGAACCTTGCAACTTAGCATCTATAAACATAGCTAAATTTGTAAGAGGCGAAATTACAAAAGCAACATTTGATTTTGACGCACTTGAAGGTGTAGTAAAAACAGTTATCAGATTTTTAGACAATGTTATAGAAATAAATAATTACCCACTTGCAGAAATAGAAAAGATGGCAAAAACTAATCGAAGAATTGGACTTGGTGTGATGGGCTTATCTGAAACATTTGTACATATGGGTGTTGGTTACGATACCCCAGAAGGTTTGGAACTTGCAGAAAAAATAATGAAATTTATCAACGATACCGCAATGATCGCTTCCGAAGCTCTTGCAAAAGAAAGAGGAATTTTTCCTAACTTCAAAAACTCTGTGTTTGACGAAAAAGGTAAACATTTCAGAGGCGAAAAACATACACCAAGAAATGCAGCTAGAACAACAATTGCTCCAACAGGTACAATTGCAATTACTGCAGGTTTACAAGGTAGCGGTATAGAACCATTCTTTGCAATTGCTTATACAAGATACAATGCAAAAGCATTAGAAGCTTTAAAAGATGGTAAACAACCAGATCCAAAAGATACTTTCTTTGAAGTTAACCCACTATTTAAACAAATAGCAGAACAAAACAAATTTTTTGGTTTAACAGAAAAAGAATTATGGCAAAAAATTGAAGAAAACCATAAAGCAGTAAGAGGTATTAAAGAAATACCGGCAGAAATTCAAAAAATATTCCCAACCTCTCATGATGTTTCAATAGAAGGACATATTAAGATGCAGGCAGCTTTCCAAAGACATATAGATAATGCAGTATCAAAAACGGTAAATATGTCTAATGCAGCAACTGTGGAAGATGTATCAAAAGCTTATATTATGGCACACGAGTTGGGTTGTAAAGGTATAACAATTTATAGAGATGGGTGTAAAGAGTTTCAAGTATTAAATCTATCTTCAAGCAAAGCACCGGTAGAGAAAAAGAATGGAAGAGATAAAAAGAAAGCTGGTTTTGCAATTAGTTCTCATTATTATCAAATAGAAACAGGTTATGGACCATTACATGTACACATTAACTACGACGATCAAGGTCCATTCCAAGTATTCACAAATATACCGCCACTTGGTACAGAAATTAGTGGTTTAACATCATTAGTTGGTATATTGCTTTCAAAATATTTAGAAAATGGTGGAGACCCTGTAAGCGTAATAAAACATTTAAACTCTGTTAAAGGTGATAAACCAATTGGTTTTGGTGAAAACCATATAAATTCTATTGCACATGCAATATCTGTGGCATTAAAAGAACATTTAAGACAAACAGGTGTTGGTAAAGAACGGCTAGAAAACGGCGATGCTAAGTTAGCCCTTTGGGACGCAGCAAAAACCAAGTATTGTCCTAAATGTTATAGTTCTAATGTGAGTTTTGAATCAGGATGTTCAGGACCAACATGCCACGATTGTGGATATTCTAAATGTTCGTAGTTAAAATTTTGGATTCTTTTCCATTTTTCTGCTCCTAAAGTCCCGCTACTCCTTCGGAGTATTCGCTAATGGACTAGTCGTCGCAGAGAAAATGAAAAATAACCTCAAAATTTTAACTATAAAAAATATTAAAATACTCGTTCCCTGTGGGAGTATTTTTAAAATTGGTTTCGCTATAGGTGGTAAACAAGCATTAGTAAAGCTAGTGTTATGTGGTCACGAAAACCAAAACAGGAGTGGCCTTGCCACACTTTACAGGCTTAAGGCTAGCGGGTAAAACCGCTAGCCTATTTTTTTGATATAATTAAACAATATGAATAAAGGTAAATTTATAGTATTTGAAGGGCCAGACAGATGTGGCAAATCCACTCAAGCTAATATGCTTGCAGATTTTCTGCGAACAGAACACAAACTAGATGTTGTTTTAACTCGCGAACCTGGTGGCACACCACTTGCAGAAGCAATAAGAAATATTTTGTTAGACCCTAATCAACAAATAACTCCATTAACAGAGCTTATGTTATACGAAGCATCTCGTGCTGCACATACAGAGGAAACTGTTATCCCAGCATTAGAATCGGGCAAAACTGTTATTTGCGAAAGATATACAATGTCCACATGTGCATATCAGGGTTATGGACGAGGCATAGATATGAAAGCGGTTGATACTTTAAATGATATTGCTACCAAATCTACCAAGCCAGATTTAACTTTAGTATTTTTAATGTCAGACAAGCATTTTGTTTCCAGAGGACAATTCTTGTTTACAGACAGAATGGAACAAGAAAACGAAAATTTCAGACAAAAAATGAGAGAAGGGTATAAAAAATTGGCGGAAACTATCCCAAACTCTACCATAATAAATGCAGATAATGATATTGACGATGTTGCCGAAATGGTTAAAGATGCACTAAAATCTCATAAAATTATATAAGATAAACACTATGACTTTTAAAGAAATATTGGGGCAAGAAAAAGCCTCTCAAGAATTAAAAAAATTTATTAAAGCTAAAAGAGTGCCACCGAGCATAATCTTTTACGGGGATAAAGGTATAGGTAAAAGTTTAGTAGCGAAAGATTTCGCCAAAGCACTAAACTGTGTTAATAAAGATTTTTATAGCAAACAAGAATTTTGTGGCACTTGTCTAAATTGCACTCATATAAATAATAACACTCACCCAGACTATATTTATGCAGATTTTAAATATCAAGCAAACTTGTTAAAAGAAGAAGAGGAAAAACAACAAAGTGTAAAAGTTGAAACTGTTAGAGATTTAACCAAAAAATCTCAGCAGTCAATTCAATTTGGCGGGTGGCGAGTTATAATTATAGACAATGCAGAAACAATGTCTACGGCTTCGCAAAATGCACTTTTAAAATTTATAGAAGAACCGTCGCCAAATACCGTGTGGATTTTAATTGCAGATAAAAAGTTTGCACTTTTAAATACAATATTATCTCGTTCCCAGGCGATAAGTTTTGCAACTTTAAGTAAAGAAAACATAGCGACAATTTTAGTAAGCCAAGGCACAGATTTGGAAACTGCACAACAAGCAGCCAAATATGCAAACGGCAGTGTGGACAGAGCCTTAAAAATTTTAGATGTTATAGACGATATTGAAAGTTTAGATACAGCAAGTGCAATATTCCCATTTGAACTTGCAGAAAATATGTCTCGTCCGTTAATAGCAGCAAGGGCAGAAGCAAATATTTTGATAGAAATTTTACTTGCAGATTTGCAACAACATTGGCAAACAGAACAAGACGAAAAACAAAAAAGAAAATATGTAAAAGTATTAAAAGAAGTTTCTGGTTACAAAAAAGCTATATTAAGAAATGTGACACCAAATTTACTTGTAACAACAGCTTTTTTAGAAGCAAAAAAACTTGGTATAGAAGTTTTAAATTTTAATAGTTAGGAGATATTATGACTAAAAAGTTCTACATTACTACCCCGTTGTACTATGTAAACTCACAACCACATATCGGGCATGCATACACAACTGTTGCATGTGATATTTTGGCAAGATACAAAAAATCTAAAGGAGTGGGTGTCCACTTTCTTACAGGCACAGACGAACACGGTGCTAATATAGAAAAAACCGCCAAAGAAGCCGGTAAAGATCCTCAACAATGGACAGATGAAGTTGCAGCAAAGTTTAAAGATTTGTGGAAAATTTTAAATGTGGAATATGACGATTTTATCAGAACAACAGAGCCTCGCCATAAAGAAGTTGTACAAAAAGTTTTTGCAAAATTACTAGAAAGTGGCGATATTTATAAAGGTTCTTATGAAGGCAATTATTGTTATTCTTGCGAAGCTTATATAGACGATAAAGAAGCTACAAAAGACGGCAAATGTCCGTTCCATAAAAAAGAATTAACACCACTAAAAGAAGAAACTTACTTTTTTAAATTATCAAAATATGGCGACAAACTTTTAAAGTTTTATCAAGATAACCCAACTTTTTTAAGTCCAAAAACAAGAAGTAAAGAAATAATAAATTTCGTTAAAGAAGGGTTGCAAGATATTAGTGTATCCCGCACAAAAGTGAGCTGGGGTATTAGCGTTCCAAATGACGATAAACACACAATTTATGTTTGGTTTGATGCGCTTGAAAATTACGGTTCTGCAATTGGAATGGGCGAAGCTTTAGATGGCAATATGGAAAACTTTAAAAAGTTTTGGCCGGCAGATATACATTTAATTGGTAAAGAAATTTTTAGGTTTCATGCAATAATTTGGCCTGCAATGTTAATGGCACTTGGCTTGGAAATGCCGAAAAAAGTTTTTGCGCATGGCTGGTGGACTGCAGAAGGCGAAAAAATGTCTAAAAGTATGGGCAACTTTGTTAACCCGCACGATTTAATAGATAAATTTGGTTTAGATGCATTTAGATATTTTGTTTTTAGAGAAGTACCATTTGGTAATGATGGCGATTTTTCTATGACAAGTTTTAAACAAAGATATAATTCCGATTTGGCTAATGATTTGGGCAATTTGTTTTCGCGAATTATAAACATAGCTGGTAAAAATTTGGAAGATAAAAAAATAGAAGCAAATTTTGACGGCGGTTTTGGTTTAACTAAAAATTTACCAAAAATATCCTCTGAATATGATAAGTATATGGAAGATTTAGCTTTTGATAAAGCCCTAGAAACCACATGGAAATTAATATCAGATTTGAATAAAGCAACAGCTACTCATCAACCATGGGTAATGGTAAAAGAAGATAAGGAAAAGGGTGTGAAGTTTTTAAAAGAAGTTTTAGTTTGTTTGGAATTAGTAGCAAAACAGGTAGCACCATTTATGCCAGACACCGCAACAGAGCTTAAAAAACGGCTCGCAACTTTAGAAAAAGGCGAACCACTATTTCCAAGAATACAAGATTAACTTTTTATTAAACTTTTTGATGTCATTTCCTCTGGTATTTCTATACCAAGTTCTTGTAAAACAGTCGGTGCGATGTCAGACAAAATCCCATGCTCTCGCAACTCCACATCTTTCTTATCATCGTTGATATATATGAATTCAACCGGGTTGGTGGAATGTGCAGTTTTTGTCATTTTAATTTTCTCGTCATACATTTCTTCTGCATTCCCATGATCTGCAGTTATCATAACGGTATAACCCTCTTCTCTTGCTACAACGCCAAGCCGTCCGCAACAAATATCCACAATTTCTACCGCTTGTTTTACACTTTCAAAATTACCAGTATGCCCAACCATATCGCAGTTGGCAAAGTTAACTAAAATAAATTCAAACTTACCACTTTGCATTTGCACTACAGTTTCTTCTGCCACTTTATAGGCTTCCATTTCTGGATGCTGAGCAAATGATGAAGGGTCAAAAGTACTTGGTATTTCTATTCTAGTTTCGTTTTTGTATGGCTCTAATAATTTGCCATTGAAAAACGATGTTACATGTTTAAACTTTTGTGTTTCTGCTATTCTAAGTTGATTTAAACCAGCTTTCGAAATTACTTCGCCAAGTAAATTTTCCATACCGCCACCATCTGTCATAGCACTAATTGCATTATAAGGAAATTCGTCATAATATTTTGTTAAACCACAAAATGTTATGTTTAATTTTTTATCTCTTTTCCCTTCGTATTTATCCTCGATAAAAGCCTGCACAAGTTGTATTGCTCTATCTTGCCTAAAGTTAAAAAATATTACGCTATCACCATCAGCTACACCTTTATAATTTTTAACTGCAGTTGGTGGGATATATTCGTCTACCATATCGCTACCGTCTGGTGTTTTTATGTTTTTGTAAGCATCATTTATGGCTTGTTCTATTGATGTTGATTTGTTGCCTTCGCCTTTTACTATTAGGTTGTAAGCTTTATCTGTGAGATTCCATTGTTTGCTTCTGTCCATAGAAAAGTATCTACCACAAATAGTTGCAACTTCGCCAAGCCCGTATTCTGAAATTTTTTCTTCAAGTTGTTTTAAATATTCCAATGCGCTTCTTGGTGCAGAATCTCTGCCGTCAGCAAAAAAGTGTACGAAAACTTTTTTTATACCAACTTCTTTTGCATGTTTTAAAAGTTCGAACAAATGGTCTTGATGTGCATGCACACCTTCGTCTTGCACAAGTCCCATTAAATGTAAGGCGGAATTGTTTTTTAAACAATTATCAAAACAATTTTTTAGGTTTTTGGACTGAAAAAAGCTACCATTTTCAATAGAATCTTTAATTCTTTTAAGCTCTTGCACCACAATTCTACCTGCACCCATATTTAGATGTCCAACTTCCGAAGATCCCATATATCCCTTTGGCAAACCCACCTCTTCGCCACTAGCATCTAGCACTGTGTTTGGATATTTTGCTAAATAGGTGTCTATATTTGATGTTTCCGCAGCTGCTACTGCATTGTGTTCTTTTTCCGTACTGATACCCCAGCCGTCTCTTATAATTAATAAAACTTTATTCATTATATTACTCCTTCAAACTTGCCGTTTAATATGGCATTTTTAACTATTTCAATGTCGCCAGCTAGGCAAACATCTTTTGTTGTTTTTTTAACCAAACTTCTTACTATATTGTAAGTTTTTAGGTTAAGTTTACCCGGTGTTAATGGTTTATGAAATTCAAGTCCTTGGGCTGATGCCATAAGTTCCACTGCTATTATTGTAGCTACATTTTCTATTACTTGTTGCAATTTTAATGCACCCCACATTCCCATACTCACAAAATCTTCCTTGTTTCCGCATGTTGGTATGCTGTCTGCTGAGGCTGGGTGTGCCAAGGTTTTATTTTCACTAGCTAAACCTGCTGTTAGATATTGCGAAATCATCCAACCGCTTTCTACACCTGGTTTATGTGCGAGCATACTTGGGAGTATGCCACCAGAATTGGATACTATTTGGAATACTCTTCGTTCGGAAATATTACCAAGTGTTGTTAAACTTGTGCAAGCAAAATCCCATGCAAGAGCAATTGCTTGTCCGTGGAAATTACCGCCAGAAATTATTTTGATTTTGTTGTTTTTGACCGAAATCAATGGATTATCTGTAGCACTGCCAAATTCTGTATTCAGAATTTGGCTTGTATATTTCAGAGTATCGTAAACCGCACCATGAACTTGGGGGATACATCTTAAACTATAACTATCTTGTACTCGAACATCACCGTTTTTATGCGAATTTCGTATTTTGCTGCCAGCCATTAGTTTTGTCAAAATTTTTGCAGTTTTTATTTGACCTTCATGTGGTTTTAAATTGTGTATTGCGATATCAAAAGGCGAATCTGAACTTTTCATTGCTTCTAAACTTAATCCTGCAGATAAGTTTGAAGCATTAAATACGAAATTCGCTTTTCTTAAACCTAAACCGCCCACACTTTGCATTGCTTGAGTTCCGTTTATTAAGGATAGCCCTTCTTTTTCTTCAAGTTGTAACGGTTTTATTTTTAATTTTTTGAATAGCGATTTGGTGTCTTGCCATTTGGTGTCGCCAATTAATTTTGCTTTACCTTCGCCAATAAGTACTAGTCCGGCATGTGCAGAAGGCGCCAAATCGCCAGATGCTCCCACGCTTCCACGGGACGGAATATGCGGTACAACTTTTTTATTTAGAACTTCTATAATAGTTTGCACTACTTCTGGGCGAACGGCTGAATGTAGGTAACAAAGCTCGTTTGCTCTTAAAAATAATATACCTCGTGCCTGTTCGTCAGACAAAGGTTCGCCCGCACCACAAGCGTGGGATCGAATCAAATTAAATTGTAATGTTTTGCATTCTTTTGATGGGACAACTGTTGAAGCTAAATCGCCAAAGCCGGTATTGATGCCGTAAACTGCACCTGCATTTTTTACATAATCTTTCATAAGCGAGCGATATTTTTTTAAGCTCGCTTTTGTGGAAGCTGTCATTTGCACTTTTCTTGCTAATGCTGAAACTTCGTATAAATCTTTTAAATTTGGTTTTTTTCCTAATGTAAACATTTTTTCTTTTCTCCTTAGAATTGCTCTAGTTTTTTTCTTGTTTGTAATTTTTGTATATCGCCTAAAGTTTTAGCTCCGTTTTCTTGGAACTTTTTTAAGAAATGATATAAAACCACTTCTGTCATTTTTGCATCTGCTAATGCTCTGTGCCAGCCTTTGGAATCGTGTCCGAGTTCTTGCGCTATAACACCTAATCTGTTTTTAGAAAATTCGCCATGTGTTCTTGCGTATTTTAAAGTATCTAAAATAACTTTACTTCCTAACCTAAAGCCACATTCTCCAAGCTCGCCGGCTATAAATTGAATATCAAAATCTGCATTGTGACATACTATAACACAATTTTCCAAAACAGATAATAATTTTGGTGCTGTTTGGAAGAACATTGGTTCGTTTGCAACCATCTCATTTGTTATACCATGTATTTTGGTTACTTCTGCACCTATAATTTTGCCAGGGTTTATTAGTGTTTCATAACTAAGCAATCTATTATTATTTTGTGATATTAATACCGCAATTTCACATAATCTACCACCTGTTGCAGGGCTAAGTCCTGTGGTTTCGGTGTCCATACATGCAAACTTTATTTCTGATATTGGTGTATCTAAAATATTCTTTTCTTTAAGTTTATCCATAATATATTATTATCCTTGCTATTATTCCAAATAAGGCTGTTAGACCAAAAGCTGTGTAAAAATTGAAGGCAGAAATGTCTATCAATCTTTTTTTCTTTACTACTATTCCTACACCAAGCCAGACTAAAATGAAACCTATCCATAAGTAGCCAGGAAGTAAAAATAATAAATAAAAAATTATACGATATGCTATTGTTAAATATCTTTCGTCTAGAGTAGGGAAGGGGAGGGTTGTGTTAAATAAATCCGACTCTATACAATAGGTTAAAAAAGTTGTGAAGTGTGTTGTCAAAAGTAAAAATGCAATAACTATAACAGCTTTTTCTGCAAATAAACTACCCGTTTGTGCAAATAGGTTTGGTGCAGAAAACATAAAAATTATTAAGAAATGGGAAATTTGATCGCCAAAGAAAAACAGAGTTCTTTTGTTTTTATATTTCACACTTGTTCTGCTAATGGCATCTATAATAAAGTGTATTGTGGTTATAATTGTAATGGCTAGCCAACCGTTTATTTTGAAACTGCCAAGTTGTATCCATATTTCGTTTAAGTAAGAGAATGTGAGCAAAATAGAAGTTAAAAAATGTATAACACTATGTGCTAAAACGCCTAGTAATGAGTTTCTTTTCCAAAAAATAAACTCTTTTGTTTGAAACACATAATCTGCAAGTAGATGTGCTAATATTAATCGCCAAAAAATAATCACTTAGTACTCCTTTTAGTTTTTGTAGGGATTAAACAAGTTATTGTTGTGCCTTTCGTTTTTGTGCTTGTTGCGGTTATTTTACCACCGTGCATTTTTACTATTAGTTTGGATATAAATAAACCCAAACCATAGCCTTTTTGATTGCTTAGCTTGTGGAATTTATTGAAAATCAAACCAAGCTCTTTTTTATTTATGCCAATACCATTATCTTTTACGGAAATTTTAAAGTTGTTTGTTGCCATTTCGTAAGTGATAGTTATTTTACCGTTTTTCTTGCTAAACTTTATAGCATTTGAAATTAAATTTAATAATACTCGCTCTAATAATTTTTTATCGCACAAAATTTTGGTTTTTGTTTTTAGTTCTGCAACTATTTTTATATTTTTGTTTTGGGCTTGATAGTTTATTTCTCGTAAAACTTTTTTAAGCATAGATTCAAAATTTTGTGCTTTTAAAGCAGGCTTCATTTTAGTGCTTTCTAGTCGTGCTGTGTCTAAAATATCCTCTATAAGAGTGGAAATATCTAATAAAGATGTCTTGGTGGATTCTATATACTCTTCCCTCTTTTCAGCTGTTATTTTTTTAGATTTTACACCTTCTAAATAACCTTGTGCAGATAGTAATGGCACTTTTAAATCGTGTGCTATGGCATTAAACAGGTCTTCTTTAAGCTGATTAATTTTTTGTTCCAACATAATTTTATGATGCCTGTCTAATTGATGTGCCATATTGTTAAAGGTTGTAAGTACTTCTTTAAGTTCGTCCCAGCTTTTGGTAGTATCTATTTTAATTTTAAAGTTTCTTTTAGAAATTTGTTTGGTTGCAAATAATAGTTGATCCATAGGTTTTGTGATTTTCCTTGCAAAATAAAGTGCTGCGAAATACGAAAATGTTAAAGTTACCAGCATAAAAAATATTATCAAAAGTGTTATTAGATTTATTGTGTAAAAAATTTCTCGCTTATCTTGAAGCGAAATTACATAAGCATCTTCCAGCGGAGTTTGATAATAAGCACCAACAAAAGTATGATTGTTATAACTTAGGTCTCTTATTATATTGCTTTGCTTTGCTAGAATATTTGCAAGTTGATCTTCATTAAAGCTGGGTGTGTGAGAGGTAAGAATATCGCCACTGGTATTGGCTAAAAATAAAATACCGCTTTTACCAATGGTGTTTTGTTGAATTTTAGTAAGTAAACTAAAAAAACTGCCTCGCCAAAATAAATTGTTAGAGTTTGAGGTATCTATCAAATCTTGCGGATACTCTTTTAAAAAGCTTGGGTTTTCTATATGTTGGGAAATATTAGATGTCGCCATTTTGGCTAAGTTTAAATGATTTTGTAATAAATTTTCTTTCGCATGCTTTTGATACGAGAATAAAAGTACGCCCATCGGTATCAATGGTATTATAATGACTATTATAAATATGGTAAATAACCTAGAAAATATACTCATATAACTATTATATCTTTTTTGCGGGGGGTGACTATTTTGTGTTGCGATTTTTGGCACGTGCCAAAAATCGCACAGATAATGCACATAAAAGTCAGAAATAAGGTATAATTATACTATAGCGTTATTTTTGAATGGCGTTATAAATAGAATAAGAACGAGAAAAATAGAGAGAGAAAAAAATGGAAAAGAATAAATTATATGTAGGCAATCTTTCATGGAACACAACTGAAGATTCCTTACAAGACAAGTTTGCAGAAGCTGGTGAAGTAATTTCTGCAAAAATCATCACAGACAGAGACACCAACAGATCTAAAGGCTTCGGCTTTGTAGAAATGGCATCTGATGAAGCTGCTGAAAAAGCAATTGAGCTTTTCAACGGAAAAGAAGTAGATGGCAGAGAAATAAAAGTTAACTTAGCACAGCCTAAAAAATAACTTTCAATATTTCAGAACAAAAAGAGAGTACTAGGGGAAACCCTACTACTCTTTTTTTATGCCTTTTTTTATAAATAATGTAAAATACCTATAAGTATTTGCAAATACCACTGGGGAGAGGAAATAAAATATGGAAATAATCAACATGATATGTAATTTACTAAGTATGCTAGTAGCTATTGGAATATTTATACTCGCTTTATATTGGAGAAAACAATATATAGAAAAAAACAAAATAGATGTTCAAAGAAAAATAAAAGGTTTATTTTTTGGAAGCATAAAATATTTGGAAATTAAAATGACTAAATACAAAGGAGATATTGCAGATAGAAAATATTCTTCTACAGAATATTTAATAAAAAAATCCAAAAAAATTAGAGATGACTTGAGATATTTAATACGAACTGATGGATTTGCTTTTTTGGACGAGAATTTATGCAAAAAACTTGATGATTTAACAGATGATATTGCAGAAGAATCAAAAAAAATAAAAGATGAAAACATTGATATATTGGATGTTATCATAAACGAAACCTCTAAAGATTTTGGCAAAGGTGATATATACCAAGAAATAAATGATAATTTAAATAGGATAAGAGAAAAGGTTAAAGAATTTTTAAAATAAGGAATAAATAAATAAAAATTTATTAATTAAGGAGAAATGGAAATGGAAACAGTAGAATTAATTGCAAAGTGGTTTTTAACAATAGTTCTTTTAGGTGCTATGTTTTTTTTATCAGTTAATGATAAAGCTGTGTTCGGATTTTCTGCAGGAACGCTTCTGATATTATTTGTTTTACATGGCGTCCAATATTTTCAATTTGGAAAAGATGGAATTACATTGAGAAAAACTATAAATGAAGCAAAGGGAGTTATAAGACATTTAAGAAAATTAGCATTAGCTATTACTTTACCAGTAATGGAAATTATGCCAAGGTTAGGAATAGTTGATGCTCAATTTTCTATTGAAGAGATGCTTGTGCACAGAGAAATGTTATTAGAAAACTTAAAGGGGTTAGGTGTTGATAAAAAATTAAGAAAACAAATGGTAAGGTTAGATAATGCAATGTTAAACAGTATTTGTTACTTAATAATATCTCCTATAAATGGAACTCCTTATGTAAAATATTTGAAAGAACTTATGGCTTGTTATTTTTATGACGGATGTTTAGATGACCCTGATTACAATCCTGATATTAATAAAATTAAGAATAAAATTGAAGAATTGGGATTAAACAATCTGTTAGATCACGATGGAAAATATTTATTCTTTGAAGCTGAATATTTTAAAAAACACAAAAGCATAAAAAATCTAAAAAAAATGCGCAAAGCTATTAACACCAGGACACATGGAAGCTATAAACCTAGCAATTAGATAATAAATGTTTACTAAAACAATTTACTGAGTGGTAAAACTAGCCCGCTGGCTAGCCTTGTTAATATTATAATCGATGGGTCGGCTTTGCCTCGCTCAATAGCACTTATATACCCTGCACTAACACCACACTCTCGGGCTAGTACTACTTGCGAAAAGCGTTTAGCTTTTCGCAATCTTCTTAAGTTAGCACCAAAACCTACTAACCACATTTCAATTTTTTCATCAGTTATTTTTCTCATATATATAAATTCTATTAGAATTGTTAAAAAAAGTCAATATAGAATAGAATTTATGTATGGGAAAAATAGAGCCAGTATATAAAAAGATAGGAAAAATAGTTAGAGAAGAAAGAATAAAACAAGGTAGAACGATAGAAGATTTGTCTTTTTCATGTGGTTTTTCTGTTAACTATGTCGGTCTAGTCGAAAATGCTAGAAAAAGAGTGTCGCTAGAGGCATTAAGAAAAATAGCTAAAGAATTAAAAATACCTTTATCTAAATTAACCAAAGACTTAAAATAATTTACTCGAAATAAAATAGCCCTCGTTCGATATTTCGAACGAGGGCTTTTCTTATATCTAAAAGGTGGTTATAGGGTATTAACAAAATAAGTGTTATGTGGTCACGAAAAACAAAAAGGGGGTGCCATTGGCACTGTTATGTAGTGTGCTTAAACAAAAAAAGGAGTGGACTTTCCACACAATATTATATACTTAAATTGTGGGGATATAGGGATCCTCATAATACAAAATAGGAGAAAAATTATGAGCTTTGATACTTTCTTATCAAAAAAACTTCAAAAGTTTTCTATTGTGGATATCGGTTTCATAAAAATCGTCTACACCATAGTAGGTTTATTGCTTATATCACTATTTCAAGGGTTGCAAATGCTTCATTGGGGCTACTTCTTAACATTAACTTTAATTGCTGTATTTCCTTTGTATGTTAATATGTTTTCTTATCAAGGTGGTTATTTTACAAAAGCAAGAAAATACATCCAACATAATAACCCGCAAAAACAAGTATTACTATTTTTATCTATGTTTGGCGCTGCAGGTATATTAGCTTGTTTTTTCCCAGTGCTTATTAGCTACTGTTGGAAATGGTATGTTATAGCAATAGCTGTATTTGCTATTAAACCGCTTACAAAAAGTTGGTATTGGTAATAGTTTAGTTTGAACTGTTTTAAAAGCCCCCGCTCACTAGAGCGGGGGCTTTTTATATATTTAAGGTTCTTTTTAAACTCAAGTAAATTGAGTGTTATGTGGTCACGAAAAACAAAAAAGAGGTGCCCTTGGCACTATTTTTTATCCCATTGTAAAGCTTTTCTTCTTTCTTGTCTATTGCCACCTTTTTTTGGCTTAGCTTCTATTTTAGCGGTTTGTTTCTTTTTGCTTTTATATGAAGCTGCTCTACTGCTTTCGTTTTTCTTTGGTTTAGATTCTCTGTTGTCTCTATCGCTTCTTCCACCACGGGATCTTCCACCGCTTCCGCCTCTGCTTTTGCTGTCACCAGAATCGCTAGACTTTTTACCAGTAGCTTTTTGCACTAAATTTCTTATTCTGCCTTCTGGACATTTCAATGTACTCAAAATAATTTCGGCTTCTTTAAATGGCACATTTACAAAAGAGAATTCGCCACAAACGGTTACGCCGTCTATCAAGCGTTGATTAATTTTTGTTTGTTTTTCTATCATCTCTACCAAGCTTCTTGGTGTGAGATTATCTTTTCTGCCCATTGCGATGAATAATCTTGTTTGACCGCTACCATCTTCAACAAAAATGTCTCTTGAATGCGAACCGCCTCGTGAGCTTCTATCGTTTCTATCGCCTCTGTCGCCAGAGCTTGGCACTATTGTTCTATAATGTTTAGGGTCTAGTTTATCGGCGAAGGAATGTTTTAATACGGCTGCCAATGCTTTTTTAGGATCAACCTCATTAAACATTTTTTCTACTAATTCTTCGTACATTTTCACATCTTCGCTTTCGATAATTTCTAAAATATCTTTCAAGACTTTGTCTCTTTTGATACTTATAACATCGTCAACTTTTGGAAGTGTCTTTTTATCTATTTTGGTTTTTGCCACTCTTGTTATTACAGATAATTTATAATATTCAGCTGGTGTAACAAATGTTATTGCGGTACCAGTTTTACCTGCTCTGCCGGTTCTACCTATTCGATGGACATATGCTTCAGGGTCTTGTGGCAAACCGTAGTTGATGACATGGGTGAGGTTGCTTACATCTATACCACGGGCTGCGACATCGGTCGCTACTAATATAGAGATTGTTTTTCTTCTGAACTTACCTAAAATTCGTTCTCTAAAAGCTTGAGCCATATCGCCATGAAGCCCTTCGGCTTGATAGCCTCGGGCGGAAAGTTCTCTTGCTAAATTATCTACATCTATTCGGGTTCGGCAAAACACTAAGCTGTAGAAATCTGGTTCTACATCTATAATTCTGCAGAGTGCTTCAAAGCGGTCTTTTTGTTTTACTTCAAAATAGATTTGGTTTATTAAGCTGGTTGTTATTTGATTTTTCTGTGCCTTTATAAGTTCGTAATCTGGCATATACTTTTTTGCGATTTTTAAAATAGGATTTGGCATTGTAGCTGAAAATAACAATACCTGCCGTTCTGGGTTTACATGTTGTAAAATTGTATCAATATCGTCTATAAAGCCCATGCTAAGCATTTCGTCTGCTTCGTCTAATACGGCATATTTTACTTCGGATAGGTTGAGGGATTTTCGCCCTATGTGGTCGAAAATCCTACCTGGTGTGCCTACTACAATGTCTACACCTCGTTTGAGATCTCTAAGCTGGTTGCTCATATTGGCGCCACCGTATATTGTGGCTACTTTTAAGTCTGATGTGCTTCGCAATGATGTAATTTCTTGTGCAACTTGTATGGCTAGTTCTCGGGTTGGAACGAGCACAATCGCTTTAGGTAGCTTATTACCTGATTTAATTTTCTCCATAAACACAAGCCCAAACGCGGCTGTTTTACCAGTGCCTGTCTGCGATTGTGCAATAATATCCTTATTACTATTGAGTAGTAGGGGGATAGTTTTAGCTTGAATTTCTGTAGGTTCTTCAAAGCCTTTATTTTTGATAATTTGAATAGTGGCATCTGAGATGCCTAATTTTTTGAAATTTTCCATTTATGTACCTGTTTACCTGTCTAATTTTAACTTGAATCTAATTAGAGGTTTACGGACAATGGAAACTTAATGAGATTATTGTTATTAAGTATATTATACCATTTTTGAGGGGGTATTTGATAAAAAACGGAGCATTCCACTGGGGTTTTTATTTATCTAAATCAATTTTTTTGCTTATGTAATTTAGTTTGTTTAAAAAATATTCATATTTGCTGTGTTTGTCTTTAATTTTCAATTCAGAACGTTTAAATTTTCTAGAATTATCTTGAATTTCTTTAGCAAGCCCTGCAAAATCAGGATATATAGATGTTGGAGTAAATCCTATATTTTCAAGAGATTTTAAAAAATCTATTCCATTCGCAGAGTTAAAAACAATTTTAAATAAAGCATCTTTTGGGGTGTTTTCTTCTAAGTTTTTTTCTTCAGCAAAGTAAAAAAACAATCCTTTTTGTATTGTTAATCTTTTGTTTTTAAGTTTTGGGGCAAATACAAAATTATTTTTTAGGATTTGGTGTTTTGTTTCTGGGGGGGTAATTTTATCAGTAAGTTTTTCTTCTATGGTGGCCCTTACTTCTTCTGAACAACACAATTCTGCTCCTTGGTCAAGTTTGGAATAGTCTAATACCCAAACACAAGGGGAAAACATTTCATATTCTTTATCAGTATCTTTAATTGCAAAATAAAGAGCAGTTAGTGCAGATTCTGTGAAATCTAGTAATCTAGTAGGCACTCCATAGTGTTGCATTAAACATAGAATATCTGTTGCAGAAAAATGTTCTATTTCGTCTTGAAAATATCCATTTGCCTTTAAACTAAAGTCTCTAAAAAAATCTTCTTCTAAATTTTTCAACTTATCATCCCTAAGAACGGATGGAAGTAGGTGGTAAAAAGAATGTCTTTGTCCTCTAAACACAATGTTATTATTTTTTGTTTTAAGTTTATCTACTACTTCTAAGTATTCTTTAAAAGACTTTACTTTTATAATGTTAACATTGTGTTTATTCTTTCTTTTATCATAATCTTCAATTTTTTTTATTTTAACTAAATAATTTATTGCTCTTTTTCTTTCTCTTATCAAGTGATTATTAGCATGAGAATTTAGAATCTTATTAAAAGTGGTTTTAGCGTCCTTGTATTTATTGAGTTCTAAGTAAACTTCTCCCAAGCAATTTAAAACACATATGTCTTGAGGATTTATGTCTAAAGCTTTTTTTAAGTGAATTTCTGCTTCTTTATATTTTTCCTTAATAAATAAATTGTTTCCCAAATAATAAAGAGCTTTTTGGTTGTTAGGATTAATTTTTAGAGTTTCCTTATATTTTTTTTGTGCTATTAGGCAGGTTTCTAATTTAAACAATGCTTTTTTATTATTAGGATTAATTTTCAAAACTTTTCTAAAAATTTCTTCTGCCTTTTTATTTTTTCTTTGAAATCCTAAATTAACCCCTAAATTAGATAATGCAATTTCATCGTTGGGATCTATTTTCAAAACTTTTTTAAAAACATCTTCTGCTTCTTTATGTTTTTTTTGTTCTCCTAAGGCAACCCCTAAATGAAATAATGCATTTTCATTATTAGGGTCAGTTTTCAAAATTTTTCTAAAAATTTCTTCTGCTTCTTTATATCTTATTTGGTGTTCTAAACAAATCCCTAAATTAATAAGTGCTTCTTTATTGTTAGGATTAATTATTAAAGCTTTTTTACAAATTTCTTCTGCTTCTTTATATTTTTCTTGCCATCCCAAAGATGCCCCTAAACTAACCAATGCTTTCTCGTTGTTAGGATTAATTATTAAAACATTTTTGCAAATATTTTCCGCTTCTTTGTGTTTTCCTTGTATTCCTAAAGAAAGTCCTAAATTAAGCAAATTATTGTCATTATTGGGGTTAATTTCTAAAACTTTTCTAAACATATCTTCTGCTTTTGTATATTTTTTTTCTTCAAATAATACTAATGCTTTATGTATTAATTCTCTTTCTTTTGACATTTCTTACTCCTGATTTTTATAGTATCTTCTAATTATACCACGAATATTTATTAATTACAAACCCACTGTAGTATTTACTACAGTGGGTTTGTATGTAAAACCGAAATTTTTTATTAAATTAAGTCTTTTAGGTTTATTTTTAGAACTTTCATTATCTTGTCTAGGGTGTCTATTGTAAACCCAGTATCGCCTCTCTCTATTTGCCCGATATGAGTTTGAGATGTTTTTGCTTTAAAAGCCAGCTCGTCCTGAGACATTTCTTTATCTCTTCTTATCTTTCTTAATTTTTTAGAAATTTGTTTTCTTAAGCTCATTTATATGTTCCTCCATCTTAAATATATGTATATACATATAAATTATCTGAAAAAACACTTGATTTGCATAGTTTGAAAAATATATAATATAGATGTATTTCCATCTATTTACGAGGAAATATTTTTTTATAATTTTATACGGAAATAGTGCCTTCCATATATGAAAATGTTGTCTAGTGGAAGGGGGGAGAAAAATACATGTGTTTACCTGGTATTAAATATTGGTTATATATAGTAGTAGAAGACAGCAAATGTAAAGATTGCAAGATTAAAGTTAAAAAAGTAAAACCTAAAATAAAAAAGCGATTCATAAAATTTTTTAATTTTTAGGTCAAAAATCTGCTTAATATTGGAAGCCAGTGGTATGCCTCCTAATATTTTCAATACAATATATTTTTATACAATCCCCCTTAAACTGCTCCAAAAATTATATACTATATGTATAATGAAAATAATCAAAAGGCATACCTATGCCAAATAAACTAAAACCTCTTATAATCGGCGACCTCAAAATTAATATACCCATCTTTCAGGGTGGTATGGGCGTAAAAGTGTCAACCGCTCCGCTAGTATCAGCCGTCGCAAACTGCGGTGGCGCAGGTACTATCGCAAGTGTCGGACTATTTGACGGACTCAATAAAAAAACTGCCAAATTTGTACAAGAATCTAGCGATAGTCTCCGAAAAGAAATTCGCAAAACTAAAAAATTAACCAACGGAGTTTTCGGTGTAAATATTATGGTCGCACTCAGCAACTACGAGGAACTTGTCAAAGTTTCCGTGCAAGAAGAGGCCGATTTTATAGTCTCAGGCGCGGGGCTTCCACTAAGATTACCAAAATTAGTAGAAGGTAGTAATATCAAACTTATAATAATAGTATCATCCGGCAGGGCAGCCGACCTTATAATAAAAACTTGGAAAACCAAATACAACCGCTTGCCAGATGCTATTGTAGTTGAAGGTCCACTTGCCGGCGGACATCTTGGTTTTAAACCTGAAGAATTATCACCATCAAAAACTCAGAACCGCTTGGCAGAACTGGTGACAGAAACTTTAGAAGTAACCAAAAAATATCAAGAAAAGTACGGTATAAATATACCGGTAATCGCAGCGGGCGGAGTTTTTGATGGCAAAGATATCGCCAAATTTATCAAACTAGGTGCAAGCGGTGTGCAGATAGCAACACGGTTTGTAGCGACTGATGAATGTGAAGTATCACAAAAATTTAAAGAGCGATATGTATCTGCTAAAGAAGAAGATGTAATTATTGTGAGCAGTCCAGTTGGTTTGCCGGGTAGAGCGATAAAAAACAAATTTACCGACGATGTAGCAAAGGGCAAAACAGTACCAACAGACGGATGTTTTAGATGTATAAGAAGTTGTAATCCGGCCAAAGTGCCATATTGTATAGCGACAGCATTGACACATGCTTTTGAAGGCAATTTAGATGAAGCACTTATTTTTGCAGGTAGTAATGTAGGTAGAATAAAAGAAATTGTGCCTGTAAAACAATTAATGGACGAACTAATCGAAGAAACTAATTTGGAACTTTCTAAAAAATAAAAACCAAAATAAAAATAAATTATTTTTTGTAAAAAATATAAGTTTCAAAGAAACGACTAACCAAAAAGCGGAGCGAAAAATATCAGTGGGCATTGCCCACTTATTTTTTTGGTATTGATCTTTTTCTTTCTATTGCATTTAATAGTTTTTTTCTCAATCGGATAGCTTTTGGTGTTATTTCTACAAGCTCATCAGGACCTATAAATGCTAAACAATTTTCAAGACTCATCGCTCGTGGTCTTTCCAAAACTAATGCTTCATCAGCCGATGATGTTCTCATATTTGTCAAATGTTTACCCTTACATGGATTTACTATCAAATCATTACTTCTATTATGTATCCCAATGATTTGTCCACCATAAACTTCTTCGCCTGCACCTAAGAAAAACACTCCTCTGTTTTTGATCTTAAATAATGAGTATGACGAGGTCGTACCTTTTTCCATATTAATTAATACACCGTTTTCTCTGTTTTTCAATTCACCGACATGTGTATCATATTTTAAAAATATTGAACTAATCGTTCCCATTCCTCTTGTTAAAGTCATAAACTCGGCACGAAAACCAAGTAGCCCACGGATTGGAATTGTATAAATTAATTTATTTAAATCATTTTCTTTTTGCATATCGGTGAGATGTGCTCTTCTGTCGCCCAAGTTCTCCATAACTTTACCCATTGTCGAGCCAGAACATGTGACTGTTAATTCTTCATAAGGCTCCAAAAGCTCGCCATTTTCTTCACGGAAAATAACTTGAGGCATAGTAACTTGAAGCTCAAAACCTTCTCTTCTCAATTTTTCTATCAACACAGATAAATGCAATTCGCCTCGCCCAGAAACTTTACAACCGATAATATTTGGTACATCTTCTACTTTTAAGGCAGCATCTGATAAAGTCTCTCGTTCCAATCTTTCTTTGAGCAATCTAGAATTTACAAATTTACCATCTAGTCCAGAAAATGGTGAGTCGTTTGGGAGAAAATTCATCGAAACGGTTGGTTCATCGATTTTGCTACTCTTCACAATTTTTGGATTTAATGGATCTGTAATTGTATCACCAAGAGAGACACCTTCAACACCAGCTATTGCGACAATCTCGCCGATACCAGCATTTTCTATGGGTTCTAATTTATTCCCAACAAATTGATAAATTTTTGTAACTCTGGATTTTGTGATTTTTTTACCATCTTTTGTATAGCAAATATCCTGACCTATTTTTAGTGAGCCACCAGTTATCTTTCCGATAGCGAGTCTGCCTAAGAAAGAGTCAAACGATAATAAACTCACTAAGAGTTGAGTGCTATCTTTGGCATCGCCGATTGGTGCGGGGATATGTTTTAATATTTTTTCGTATAGAGGTTCTATGTTTTTAGGTTTATCTTTTATATTGTTTATTGCATATCCATTTTTGGCTGATGCATAAATTACTGGAAAATCTAGCAAATGGTTTGGGGCATCAAGTTTGACCATAAGTTCAAAAACTTCGTCTAAAACCCAAGAGCATCGGGCATTTGGTTTATCAATTTTATTGACGACAACGATAACTGGTAAATTTAATTCTAATGCTTTTTTTAGCACGAAATAAGTTTGAGGCATCGGACCTTCTGAGGCATCTACGAGCAGTAAAACTCCGTCTGACATTTTTAGGACACATTCCACCTGTCCACCGAAATCGGCATGACCCGGAGTGTCCACGATATTCATTCGATATCCTTTGTACATGAACCCGCCATTTTTTGCGGTGATGGTTAGTCCTCGTTCTTTTTCTTGATCCATAGAATCCATCATTCTTTCGTCGACGGTTTGATTATCTCTAAAGAGACCACTTTGTTTGAAGAGTTGGTCTACGAGAGTAGTTTTGCCATGGTCGACATGAGCAATGATAGCTAAATTTCTGATATTTTCTTTATTCATTTTTATTATTCTCTTTGGATATTTTTTGCCACTAAAAAAACCACTCTCAACAGGAGCGGTATGTGTTTATCTATACTTATATTATAGCATTTATAGGATGTGTTTATAATCGTTATATAAACAAGCAATGCTATAATATAAATATGAAGAAAACAACTACTGCTATTCCTATGACACCCAAAAAGTTTATAAAAAAACATAAAAAATTTTTATTAATAATTTTTCTGATTGTTAGTGCCACATTATTAGCCATTTCTCTTGAAAATCTACGAAAAAATGTTAGTAGGAACCCATCTTATTCTATAAGTGATGTTAACTATTCTGTTAAGGATAAGAACTTCTTTACACAAAAAATTAACCCAAAAATATTGAAATATCTATATAAAGTAAAAATTGAATTTGATTTTAAAGCTACTGGCTATAACAATTATGACAATATATTTGATACATCTGGAAATCATAATGGTATCAGAATGGAATTTAATAAAAGTGGTGGATTAGGGCTTGTTACTCATGCAGGATCTTTAATTGCTGGAACACACATCGTAAATAAAAAAGAGTTAGAAGACGGATATCATAATGTCAAAATTAGGATAAAGGACAATCAAGTAGAATTTAATCTTGATGATCATAATGTTGAAATAAATCAACCCAAAGCGAAAATACAATTTGATTATCTCAATGTCGGATATGGTTTTAGTAAAGATAGATTTTTTACAGGTAAAATTAAGAATTTTTCAATAAAATATTACTCTTCACGGTTATTAAAGATTTTAAAAATTTTAATTCCGATATATGCCGTTATAGCTTTTATAATGTTGCTGACATTAGTGCCTTCTATTCTAAAAATATTTTCTATAGATTTTGATAAACATAAGTTCAAAATTCTATTTGGATTGTTTTTCTTTTTTATAATCGGTTCTTATGTTGGCAAAACTTTGATTGCATTTAATGATTATAGAGTTGTAAGTCCTGATATAAAGCTTAATTATAAAATATTTAATTTTCTCTTAGTAAACGAGCTGAAAAAGGATTATAAATATTTAATTACAAAGAAAAATATACAAGAAACCAATTTGCCAACTTTTTCTATAATAATAAAAAGAGAATATCTTGATAATCTAAATTCTAGTCTTCCAAAAAGTGGCAAGCGAAAGCCGTATAGAGGTTATTTAAAGATAGATGATGGCGAAGTTTTTAAAATTAAAATGCGGTATAGAGGGGAAGGTAATTTCCATTGGTTATATAAACAAAAATCCTTACGATTAAAACTAAAGAAAGGTTCTTTATATAATATGGAGAGAAAATTTAATTTAATTAATGGTCCATATATTCATAGTTTTAGAGAAGTTGCGAATTATGAGATGTCTAAAAAATTAGGCATAATTTCTCCAGATTGTTATCCGGTAAAAGTGTTCATTAATGGCGAATATTTTGGAGTTTATCTATATGTAAGTCAAGCAAATGAAGGTCTTCTTAGAAAACATAAATTAATGCCTGGTAGTGTTTATTACGGGGATAGTGGCGCACCTATGACTGATAGAGGAGTTTCAGATTTATGGTTTAATCAAAAATATTGGGTGAAAAAAGCTTCAAGAAGTGCTGAACATAAAGAATTTAGAGATGATATTAAATTATTTTTGGACAATGTTAATTACTCAAATGAAAAAGAATTTTATAAATTTTTTAACAGATTTATGAATAAGGAAAAATTTTATAATTTTATCGCACTTGATAGAGTAGTTGGTAGTGGTCATCATGATATGAATCATAACCATAAAATATATTTTGATCCATATAAAGGTAAATTTGAGCCAATACAATGGGATGTAAGAGAATGGGACGATAAAGTGAATAGTAAAGATATATCAAATGTTCCAACTGTTATGAGAGTAGATTTTAATCCGATTTTATCCTACGAGGCTGATAAAGCAACATACAATTTGTATGAAAATTCTATAACGGATAAGTTGTTCAATATATATAAAGAAAACATAATAAAATCAGAAAAAGCACTAAAAGCAGATATGCATAAAGATACAGCAATTCCTGTAAGAGACCTGTTTAACGGTGCTAAAGGTGCTATTTGGTATTCTGTCCCTTATGAGTATAAAGAACAATTATCTATGATGAATAAAGATTATGATGTTTTGAAAAATAGAAAAAAATTCTTAATGGATTATTATGAAACTACAGATATAAAAATACAAGTGAGCGAAATATCACCAAATATTAAGCAGATAAGATTTATTGTTGGTGGTAATTCACCCGTGCTAGTAGATTTTTCAGATTTTAGGAAAATGTATGATATTAAAAGATATTTCGATGAAAAACATATTCCATTTAATGACGAAATTGAAATACTCTATCCTGGACGAGTAATAGTAGAAAATAAAATAGCTACGGTTCCCCGAGGGCGAACGAAAGTGGTAAGTGCATATCAAGAGTATGTATATATTATTGATGCACCAATAGATGAGATTAATACCAGTAAAATTTCTTATAAAAATGCCATAACTGGTAAAAAAGTTATTGCTAAAAAAGGTGCAAATTTCAATATAAATGCTACTTCAATACATCCTTGGAAAATTGAAATGCCACAAACAAAAAACATTGTTTTAAGCGGAAAGATTTATGTTGATAAGGATATTGAATATAAAAATTATCAGGAAATAACAATAAAACCAGGAACTACTTTTGTAATGGGAGAGGGTAGTTCAATTGTGTTTTTTGGGAAAGTTAATGCTATTGGTACAGAGGATAATCATATAAAATTTGTTGCCAAAGATATAAATAAACCTTGGGGTTCTGTGATAGTACAAGGACAATCTACAAATGGTAGTGAATTTAAATTTGTTGATTTTGATAGCGGGTCTTTAGCTACGAAAAATTTAATTAATTATACAGGTCAGTTTAATATCCACGATAGCAACAATTTTATAATAGAAAATTGTACATTCAAAAATAATAAAATCGGTGATGATAATTTACATATTGCTTATTCAAAAGGAATTTTATCCAATTCTTTATTTTATAATTCTGGTTTTGATGCTATAGATGTTGATATTTCAGATATTGTAATAAAAAACAATGTGTTTTATAAATCTGGAAATGACGGAATAGATTTAATGACAACCGAAGCAAAAATATTGCAGAATATAATATCCAAATCTGAAGATAAAGGTATTTCTGTCGGAGAATGGTCCAATGCAACTATTGATGGCAATATTTTATACAAAAACAATATTGGTGTTGCGGTTAAGGATAAATCTAGAGTTGAAATAAAAAATAGTTTATTTATAAAATCTAAAACAACAATGTTAGATGCTTATAATAAAAATTGGCGATATGATGAAGGTGGTTTTATATCTGGTGATAATATTCTAGTTATTGGTAATGATAAAATAAAATCAGATAAAATATCCAAGATAGATGTTAAAACAAAAAAAACAAAACGCGTACCACGAGCATTTTTATGGTACAAAAATCTATATCAAATTCCAGCAGATATAATGGATTAGAGAAAATTAAAATGAAAAATAATAATTTAAAAGTTTATAGAAGTGAATTGAAATATCTTATTTCAAAAACAGAATATCGTGCTTTTATTAACAGATTAAAACATGTCTTACCAAAAGATAAACACTCTCAAATGGGTGAGGGGTATCTTGTAAGAAGCTTATATTTCGATTCGTATAACGATTCGTCTCTAAATGAAAAACAAGCTGGTATACTTTTTAGAAAAAAATATAGAATGCGGATTTACGATTTTGATACTAATGAAGTTAAATTTGAAATTAAACACAAACTAAACAATCAAATTTTCAAGGAAACCGCTACGATATCTAGAGAGACCGCAAAAAAAGTTATGAATGAGGATTATTCAGATTTGTTAAAGTATGATAATCCAATACTTAACAAAATCCATGCAAAGTTTGTTTTAGGTAGTTATAAGCCCAAGATTATTGTAGAATATCATAGAGACGCATTTAATGTTGGTTTATTTAATATAAGAATTACAATTGATAAATACACGAAAATGAACCATCATAACTTTGATCTTTTTTCAAGGAATATGCATACAACTCCAGTAAATTTTCAAGACAAGCATGTATTAGAGATAAAATTTAATAGGGTGTTACCAGATTATGTGAGAAAAATCCTTCAAATAGATTCTTTTGAAAGGGTAGCATTTAGCAAATATGTTTTAAGTAGAAGATTTTTAAAGAAATCAAGTTGGGAGGATAATTAATTATGATGAATACTTTTTCTTTTCAGGATATTTTCAAAAACAGTTTTTTAGCTGCAAGTACAACTGCAAACAGTATCACAATACCAGAAATTTTGATAAATGTTTTTATGTCCGTACTTATGGGACTAGGAATATATTTTGTATATAAGAAGACTTTTCAGGGTGTTTTATATCAAAAGAGTTTTAATGTTTCTTTAATTGCGATAACTGTTATACTAACCTTTATTATTATGATAATAAAAGGAAATTTAGTTCTTTCTCTTGGTATGGTAGGTGCCTTGTCAATAGTTAGATTTAGAACCCCAATTAAAGATCCTGTTGATTTGGTATTTATATTTTGGGCAATTTCTGTGGGTATAGCAAATGGTGTAGGATTTTTTCATATTTCTCTTATAACATCTGTATTAATTACAATAGTATTATTTGTGATGCTTAAATTTAAGGAAAACAATATTTCTTATCTGTTAATTTTACAATTATCTGATGCTAATGCAGAAAATAATATAACAAAAATGATTAAAAGTTCTGTTGATAGATATCATCTTAAATCAAAATCTATTAATCCAGATTTTGTAGAGATTATATCGGAAGTAAGAATCAAGAATGCAGATACTAGTTTTGTGAGCGAAGTTAATAAAAACAAGGGAGTAAACAAAATCACTTTGATTACTTCAAATGATGACTTAACATCATTTTAATTAAACATATCACATAATTTACAATAAAAAACCCCGCAAATTGCGGGGTTTTTTAAATTATGGGGTCAATATCAAAAATAGAATTAAACCAATTAGAGCAAGAATTAAAGCTAATTCATTCTGTAAAAGAGACAATTCCTACCTATATATTAGCCAAAATAGAAAAGGATGCTTCATTTAGAACACATCCTTAATAGTATTAAACTATATATTTTATTTAAGGGTGAGAATTTTAAATAAAAAAAATTAGTTCCTCTTTAATAGAAAAGTGTATAATAAAATTAAGTGTTTACAAGATTCACCCACATTGTTTTTCAAGACAATGTAAAAAAAAGGGGAGTAAAAAAATGAAAAAAAGAATAATCCTATTTCTAATAACATTCATTCTGGTTTTTCTAATTAATACAAATTCAAAAGCAGCAACATTTAATGTTGCTAATATTACTGAACTAAATACCGCAATAGCTACGATAAACGGAGCACCAGATTCGGACATAATAAACATAACCGCCGATATTTTAACCGGTGGTACTGCAATAACAACATTATCTCAACCTGCAACAATAAATGCTGGTGGGAATACGATAGATGGGCAAGGTTTGGGAAGTCTTTTTAATTTGACTGGAACAAATACGGTAAATTTCTCAACAAATGTATTTATAAATAATGGTACAAGGGCTGCTGGTGGTGGAATCTATGCAAATTCTGTCGCTGATATAACAGCATCTGGAACAATAAGTTTTTCAAGCAATACAGCAACAGCAGGAGCTGCTGGTGCTCTTCAGTTAACAGGTATAGGCGCAACATTTACAGCAAGCGACGATGTAACATTTGTAGGAAATGATGCATCAGATTATGCTGGTGCTATTAATGGTAATGCTTCAGATATAAATTTTACAGGTGCAAATTCAACGGTACTTTTTGATCAGAATACAGCGGGAAGTTTCGGTGGTGCGATTAATTTGACATCTGCAACATTTGATACAGCAGGTACTACAACATTTTCTACAAACACAGCAACAAACAATGGTGGTGCGATTTTTATGAATGCTGGGTCAGACTTTGCTGCAACTGGTACTTTAAGTTTTTTAAATAACTCAGTAACCACAGATGATGGTGGTGCCATTTATATGACTGGTTCAGGCACAACATTTACAGCATCAGAAGATGTTACATTTACAGGAAACGTAGCAGGAGTTGATGGTAATGATTCAGGTGGTGCTATTTATGCGCTAGATAGTTCCGATACAGATTTTACAGGAGCAAATGCCACAATTCTTTTTGATCAAAACACTGCTGGAGGTGATGGTGGTGCGGTTTATGTATCAAACTCAACATTAGATATAGCAGGAAGTACAACCTTTCATAACAACACAGCGGGATATGGTGGTGGTGCATTAAGAATCGCTGATGGCGGGGATTTTACTATAACAAACACAGTAGTTTTCTCAAGCAATACAGCAACTACAACACACGGTGGTGCTGTTAATTTAGGGAATGCAGGTACAACATTCACGGCGAGTGGTGATGCCTCGTTTACAGGTAATACTTCAGGGAACGGAACAGGCGATTTCGGTGGTGCAGTTTATATGAGAGATGCTGCAACAATGAATTTCACAGGGGCAAATTCAACCATTCTTTTTGATCAAAATTCAACTGCAGGTTATGGTGGTGCTGTGTATATGACAGATGCAAGTACAGCATTCACAGCAGCCGGTAATGTTACATTTAGTAGCAACACAGCAGACAATACAGGTGCAGTTTATTTAACCACTAGTGCTGATATGAATTTTACTGGCGCAAATTCAACCGTTCGTTTTGATAACAATACAAGTACAGATGATGGTGGTGCTGTTTCTATGAATACAGATTCAACTTTTGATACAGCAGCTACCACAATATTTGATGGTAATACAGCTGGAGGACACGGTGGTGGTCTTTATGTAATCAACGGGGCAGATTTTACAGCAACAAACGATATAACATTTTCAAGTAATACAGCAACCATAGGAAACGGTGGTGCAATACTTTTAAATTCTTCTGGAACAACATTTACAGCATCTGCTAATGCTACTTTCCAAGGAAACCAATCAGGCGATGCAACCAACGATTATGGTGGTGCAGTTTATTTAATTGGCAATAGCGCAATGAGTTTTACAGGAGCAAATTCAACCGTTCGTTTTGATGATAACTCAACCACAGGTTTAGGTGGTGCTATAACAATGACTGGAGCAACATTTGACACAGCAGCTACCACGGTATTTGATAGCAATACATCAGTAAGTCGTGCTGGCGCACTTTATATATTTAACAGTGCGGATTTTACTTCAACAAAAGATATAACATTCTCAAACAATACGACAACAGCAGGAGATGGTGGTGCAATTTATATAGCAAATTCAGGATCAACATTCGTTTCATCAGGAACTTCTACATTCACAAACAACTCAGCAGATGCAGGACTTGGTGGTGCTATATATATGGGAGCAGGTACATTTGTTAGTTTGGATGCGTCAACAAGCGATATTGTATTTTCAGGAAATACGGACTCTAGTGGTGCGAACGATATATATTTCGCAGGTACAGGAGAGTTACGATTATACGGAGCGAACGATATTTACTTTAATGGAGGATTAATTGGTGCGAACACAGGGAATGTAATAAACAAATTAGGTACAGGTACATTATATTTATCAGGTACCAATAATGTTGTAGGAGGTACTCTAAATCAAGATGTTGGCACAATAGTTTTAACAAATACAGGAACATTATCAGTTGATACTTTTGTCACATTGGCATCCACAACATTTGATGCTAATAATGGTGTAATAGATGATATAGCAGTGACAAACGGTTTTACTAATGTTGGTGATATAAACATAAACATAGATGCTGATGCAGGAACAGCCGATAAAATAACTGTCGGAAATACAGGTTTTGTCGTTGGTGGTACGCTTGGAGTAGCAGTAGCAGGTGTAGTTACAGGGACAGAAACATTTGCTATTTTAGAATCATCAACTTTAATAGGCACATTAGATGGTGTTAGTTTGTTAAGCGGTAGAGCCAGTTTGGCTCTAGATTATAGTACGGCAAACTGGATATATTTAACAGCAACTGCATTAGCAACAAATTATTCTAGTATATCTGGTTTGAGTCATAATCAGTTGCAAGTGGCGAATGCTTTAGATACAGGAAGTTTGAATTCAACATTAGATTTAAATACCGTGCTGGATACAATTGATAATTTAAGCGATGCTGATAAAAAATTAGCATTCAATGATTTATCGGGAAGCATATATGCCAATGCGATGACAGTTGCTACTTTAAATACAGGCAGAGATCATGTTTATGCGAAAATAGACGAAAGAGTTTTAACTTATAACAAGGAATGTTATGAATGTAATAAGGGAGTAAAAAGTGTTTGGGGTCATATGTACGGAGCAAACAACAAATTTGATGCTGATGAAAATACTCCAGGAAATTTCAAAGCAGATAGTTTTGGTTTAGTAGCAGGTTGGGATATTTATCGACCAAGTAAAGATAAATTTATCGGTGTTATGTTAGGGTATGGCGAACATGAAGCAAAACAAGTAGCTGATAAAGTAGATATTGAAGAATTCACATTAGGAGCATATGGTGGATTATTCGGCGAAAAATGGGATTTCAAAGGTTTTGCAGGATTAGGAAGTCAAGACTACGAGGGAACTAGAAATGTGGCATTTTTATCTAGGACAGCAAAAAGTGATTTTGACGGATATAGTCTTGCATTGGATTTGGAAGCCGGATATAAAAAAGCATTAAAAGAAGCCATAGAATTAAGACCATTTGTAGGGTTTGGTCTTGGTTATACAGCAATGGATGCATTTAATGAAACAGGAGCAGATAGTGTCAACTTACATGCAAAGAAAAGTGATTATTTAAGAACGGAGTTAAGATTTGGTGCGAATATCAACAATGGTAAATCAGAAAGGTTCGATTGGTACACAGAAGCAATGATAAAAGCATTACCATCAGGAGATACAGGCGAATATAAAGCAACTTTTGAAGATGTGGAAACAAGCACTATGACGATAAGAGGTTCGGATCAAGGAAAAGCTTTATTAGCATTAGGTTTGGGTGGCGAATATGATGTAGGCAAAAACTGGAGTTTGTACACAAACTTGAGAGCACAAAATTCTGGCGATGTTGAAGGTTATTACGGAAATTTAGGTGTAACATATAAATTCTGTGGTGGCGGAAATAAATGTAAGCAAAAAAAGGAAGAACCAAAAAAATCATAAGCATATAATATTTGTTTAAGTAAAAACCCCGCAAATTGCGGGATTTTTTAAATTATGGGGTCCCGTACGGGATTCGAACCTGATAGCTTACAAGAGTCCAAAGCTACTAATCTGGGAAAAACCGAAAAAACAGGCAAAATACAGGGAAATTTTGAAGAAGAGAAGAACAGACAGCTAAGAATGTTAGTTGAAATTGTATTTGAATCAGCTTGGGCCGAGGCAGTAAAGGAACAAAAAGAGAAGGAGAATCAAAATTCCCTAAAAAAACAACAGGGAATTAAAAAACAAGATTAGGGAATTATATTGGATTTATAGCAAAACTCTTGAATTTTAAAAAAGTTTTGTTATAATATGTTTATGAGCTTTTTGGCAAGCTCGCTCGTTCGTGCAAAGATTTTATCAGCCATTAGATAATATAAACCTTTTCAAGTTTATTATCTAAACAAAAGATTACGAACGCAAAATAAAATATAGATAACAAACTTGTATAATCAGGAGGAATATATTATGAAGAATATTGACTATTTCAAACTTCAGGCAAAAAACCTATTCAGGGACTATAAAACAAAAAAACCATATGTTGATGATATTGATGGAGAAACTTATTATAAGTATACTCCTAAGTATTTTGATATAGATCAAATCTTTTTAGACTATGACTGGGATGAGGAAAAGTTTAGCTTAATGAATGCTCAACATCTTATTGCAAATATGGTTGGATTTAGAAAGTGGAATGACTTAATAAAAGCATCTGAAACAGAATTAGAACTCGCAAAGCTATTGTTTGATAACCAAGACAAAATTAGTATAGATGAATGGCAAGACCATATAGGTGGAATAGCCATTAACAATAATGTTGTTTTGGATGATGAGAGCAAACTAGCCATATTTAAAAAAACCATTGTTAATGTAGATGGGCATAAAAGTATGTTTTCGAGTTATCGTATATCTAAGTAGTATATGTTTTGGAAAATATTATGGATAAAGATGTTTTAAAGTTTAAAAAACATTTGGAAGATAAATATAATGTTTCGATGACTTATGAAGATGCTACAGAGTCTATGAGAAACTTCTGTGGATTTTTTATGACACTTTATAAAATAGACCAGAGATTAAAAAAATATAAATAGCCTAATCGACTATTTTTTCAACTTGGATATCTTTAATGTTAAAGGTTATGGTTCCTTCTTTTTTAGGACTTATTTTCTTTTTATTTGTATCTCCAAGCATTGTATACTGTTCTTTTTTAGGAGGAGTAGGTAATGGGTTTAAGAGATCTGTGATTTGTATATTCTTAAATCCATTGGATGCTAAAACTTCTTTTAAATGTGTAATAGGATCCTTGTTTTTAGGTATTTTATGTTCCATTTGATTTAAATAGAAATTGTTATCGTCAATAAATCCTATAAATTGGTGATTAGAGGGGTGTTCACATGTAAAAGCATATTTAAAATACATGGAATGAACAATATCTTTAAATGATGTTGTGAATGTTTGTATGATTTTCTTAGTTCTTTTTTTTATGGTAAATTTTTTATCTACAATAAACTTATTTTTATTTGTATGTAGTATAAAATAAAAGGTTTTTTTTATCATCATAAGATAAGCAATATCAACGCTTTTTCCATCTACAAGATATGCGGAGGTTGGGGGTATGTTTAAAGTTCTAGCTTTGCCTGATTTTAAATGTACAATATCAGTGTTTAAATTTAATGTTAAGATATAGTTTGTTTTATCGTTACATACCACCAAATCTATTCTTTCTACATTTAAGTCTTTCTTTTTATTGTTAGTTATTACTAACTTGGAAATACATCCCCCGGGGTTGAAAATATCTCTGGTTGATGTAGGATTAATATGTATTTTTAGAAAAAAGCGGTCGTACAGATACATTATTACTTTATAAGAGATCCAGCCTACGAAAGGCACCAAAAACAAACCTGATAATACCTTATATTTCCCTAAAAAAATCTCAATATTATCCAACATCATATTTTATATCCTGTTTTTTTGAAGATATATAATTGTTCTTTGATTTGTTTTTTTGTTTTAGATAAGCCATTGCTGTTGCTTTTAAATCGAGTGTAATCAAACTCAACCAACTCCACATTTCCATATTTGTTAAACAAGTTTAAAATTTTATCTTGCTCCATGATGCCCTCATTATTATAACTCAAAACCAAATATTTATATTTTACCTGTTTAATAACTTTTTCTAGTTCTTTTATTGCTAATTCCTTATTACAAAAATTAGATTTTTGTGTTTTATAATCCCTCATACCTGTTATACCCTTAATATCGGGATTATCATATTTTGCAATAGTTTCTAGTAAGTGATAATTAGGAGCATATTGTCTCTCATTATACGGAGGATCCAAATATAAAATATCTACATCTATATTATCTATGAGGTTTATACTATTTTCATTAAATGAAAGATTGTTTTTATTGTTAGAAATTATTTGTATTGTTCTTAATCTAAAATCCTTTAATGCTCTTGGATCCCATTTTTTTCTAAAAGCAGCATATACTCCAGATATGTTTGCATAAAAAGGGACACTTTCTATTAAACATGCTAGAAGTATAAAATATTCATTTTCATTTATGTCTTTTTCTTTATACCATTCTTCTATTTTTGTTCTAATAGAGTCTATTTTCTGAGCATTTTTATCTGAAAAATACATTCTTGGAATTTCTAAGGATTTACTGCCTAAAGGAGAGTAGTTTTTATAAATAAAACCATCTATGAGAGGTAAATTATTTAAATAACCAATTACTATATCTAATGGTTCCTCAAATAAACGGTCAGAATTAATGTTTATTTTAGATAATAAGTTTTTGAATTTAGGTTCTTCATTATTTACTATATATGCTTTTTGTAAACAATACGAAAAATATAATAAATCAGACGATATTATTTTGTAATTTAATTTTTTGAAGAATCTAGCTACATTTGTTGTTCCAGAGAAAAAATCACAAAAAGAGTTCCCTGATATGTGTCTTTCCTTTAAGACATCATATATAGCATGGATTAGATTTTCCTTGTTCCCTATAAATCTCATGTGTGTTTTCCTGTGTCATATCAAATAGAGTTAGTTCTTTCTCTATCTTTGGTTTATAATTAGTTATTAGAACTTCAACTGTCTTGTCGGTATCATTAAAAGAAGTTTGATAGTTTGAGTTAGAATAGTTTTTAGCTATATAGTTGATTACATAATTATTTTTATTTAACCAATCTTTTAAAATATTATTAATTTTTCCTTTATGTTCCAAAACATTAGATAATGCAAATTTAATTTTCTTTTTGTTTAAATTATCTAGTAAATCAAGTAGTTTTTTCTCTTCTTTAAGACCCCAACCTTTAAAACCTCTTTTTCCGTCGTTATATGTTCCTGTGGTTATTAAGTATGGTGGATCGCAATAAACAAAATCATTGGAATCAAATTTATCAAATTTTATTTCGTCGAAGGAATTATTAAATATTTCAACATTTGATTCCTGTATTTTTTTAACAAATTTTTCCAATTTTTTTTCTATTGATATATTAAAACTGCTTCTGTTTTTACCGAAAGGATTGTTAAATTCATGACTATTATTGAATCTTATTTGATGATTAAAGGAGTATGATGTTAAAACGAACAAATCTAACGGGTTTTTATTATTGTTATAAAGTTGTCTTAGTTTTTTATAACCATCATCATTAGTCTTGGATAAATTATATGTGTTTATTCTAGAGTTTACATGTTCTATTACACTGGAATATGATTTTTTCTGAAACTCTTTATATAAATCAGTTAGATATGTTAAGTTATCGTTTAAAATAACTTTTTTTGCCTTTGTGTTTAGTCCTACATTACAGCCACCTGCAAACAGGTCAATAAAAGTACCAATATTCTCTGGAAACAGAGGAAGTATTTGCTTTAATATCTTTTGCTTACCTCCTATGTAATTTAGAGGTGAGCTAATAAAGTTATGTTTTTCATTTATTTTCATTTCTTTCCCCAAAAATCTATCAAATTTTTAATGGCTTCTTTAAAAATATCCGGAGCCTTAACTCCAAGAACTAGTTTACCATTTTCATTTAATAAAAATCCTACTTCTATTTCTATAATTTTTTCTGTTGTGCTTCCATACAAAATAACAGTTCTCTTTATCTTAAATTTTGGATAATGTTTTTTTATGTAGTTTTTTTCAATATAGTTATAGTTTTTAAGCTCTTGTATCCCATTAGCTCTAAACTGATATTTTTTGCCCTCTATGTTTATTATCTCACTTCTATCAAAGTCTATCAATATAAGATCTGGGATATGTACAATTTTACTCTTATCTCCTGCTTTGTATTTTTCTCTATCAGAGTATTTTTGAAGAGGAATATGCTCTCCCTTTGCGGTTAGAAAATAACCTTTTTCACAACCGGCATGGTTTTCAAAAATAGATTCACCTTTTGTAAAATTATCTACAACTATATGTATAAAAATAGTCCCTAATTTTTCACCATCTTTGTCATATTTCCAATACAATTTATTTTCTTTAGATTTTGGAACTTTTAGTCCATCAATATTAATTCCTAAATCATTAGCTATTGATATAAATTTATTCCCTGGGGTCAAATGTTTTTGCTTTAATCCGTGGTGAGTTATGGTAATATTTCTATTCCAACCTAGCTTTCTTAATACTGCAGAAATAATACTTAATGCTCCTATGTTTGGATCGTAAGATAGGCCATTAGATTTAAAAAGTCTTCCTGATACTGTTATTCTCAAACATTTTTTATTTATTAAAATGGGAACGTTGGTTTTATTAGGTTTTTTCATTTCAGACTTTACTTTAATAAGTTCTTCCACTGATGTAAAAGGTTTAAAAATATTCTTATCTAGCTTCTTGCCTAATATTTCAACACCTAATGTTAAAAGTAATCTAGTTCCAAAAATGGATGTTTTAGTGGGTTTTTCTTTTTGCTCTACTTGTAGATTATAGAGCATTATTTTCTTAACATTAGGATAATATTTCTCAATTAATACAAATTTTGAACATCGTTGATAAACTCCTGTGTTTCGACTTTCTTTATCGTCTGTTTTTGTTTCTTCGATAATATATAAAGGAGTGTCTTTTTGTGTAGGTTCTTTTTCTTGATGAAAAACTAAAAAATCAACGAAACTAGAGTATCCACTAACAATTTTTATATAGATTTTATCTACTATATTACAGCGAAATCCAATTACTTCATAAGTGAAGTTGAATTCACCATTTTTGAGTATTGGAAGTATCTGTAATTTACTGCCAAAAGCCCCTATTTTCTTATCTTTTGCAAATTCAGATAACATAGTTTCTAAAACTTTCTTTTTGGGTCTTTCTTCAGTTAAAATCCATAAATTCATTATATTCACCCTTATTTTATGTTTATTATAAAATTATAGTATATTAATGTATTTTCATTTTTAACTAATTTCTATTATATCCAAAGTCTCGGGATAAGAGGGCTTTTTTCCAATAGTTTTCTCGATCTATTATGATTTTGTTATCAGTTTTTATCGAACGATATTCTAGAAGAGTGAATTTAAAATTTTCTTTGGCATAATTTTGATTTTGCTGTTTTATCAATTCTTTTAATCCCTCGTTCCAACCATGTCCGGTTTCTATATAGCATCGCCATCTATCCCAAAGGTTGCCGTCGTTTTTATAAGCAGAACCCACATATTTCTTACCAGTTTTTGTGTCAGCAATTAAATAAATACCTTTTACACTTTTAAGTGCAGCTTTCCAGTCTTTTTTCTGAGTTTTTATGATATTCTCAAGCTCTGTAAATTGTAAATCTATGTTTTCAAAACCTGGAAAACTTCGTCCACTATATTTTTCTTTTAAAACTTCGTGAACCACAATGTTGTCGTAAATGTTTTCTAAATTTAGTCTTTTATTTTGAGTTTTGGAAGAAAATTCTACTTTTAGTCGACCTATTAGACTTTTTCCGATATTTAATAATTTTATTTTATAGAGATGTGCTTTTTTGGGATCTCTACCTAAAACTTCATAAATTCCACCGAATAACCAAACATCTTTTTCATGGTAAAATCTCATAAATGAAATAATATATTTTCTGTTGAAACAATTCCTTTTACCTCGCCAAGCATTCCAATGATCCCACTTGTTTTTATCCTGTGCAAAAACATCTAATGGTTCATCGTGTCCATTATAAACAGCTAAATGTATTTTGTAATCCTTCAAGTTTTTTATTGATAGTACTTCTGATAGTTTTATCATCTTTTACCCCTTTGCACCGCCCCCCGATTTAAACATAAAAAAGGGACGATGACATAATGAGGATCTCGAAACTCCCAAAATGTACATCGCCCCGCCGTACTAAAAAGCACGGCAAAGTAGGCGACGATTTTGGCTTCGAGATCGTTTTACCAGTTGCCTAGCAAAACAGCGTTATTCCGTTAGAATAACTCCAAAAATCAGTCTAAATTTTAAACTCTTGACCCATATGGATCACATAGACATTATATAACATTCTTCGCAGGTAAAGTCTAATTTGTATAATGATGTTTATGGAGATAAAATTTGTAGCAGAAAACATTAGTTTTGATAAAAAAGGCAAATCGTCAAGATATGCCGAATTTGTTTCTACATGGAAAGGAATACAAGAATATAAGAAAAATGGTTTTTCTGTGCCTGATAAGAAGACATATGAGTTATATCAAGCGTTAAAGCTTAATGATGATTTTACTACAGAAGTTGAAAGGTTTAGAAAAAAACATTCTATCCCAGATAATGTTAATTATAATGAGTTTCTTAAAATTATAAATCCAAAAAACAGAAAAAGAACTAATGCTATGGCAAAAGGCTTATCGAATATTGAACATAAGTATAGTATGCACAGATTAGTGCAGATGAATTTAGATTGTTTGTTTATAGGTGGATTTGTATTAGTAAATCAAATACCGAATATTTCAATAAGAGTTTTTAGGAAAAAAGATGAAACATATGAACCTTTCTGGTGGAATAGATTGCAAGATAGAAGTATAAATATACAAATAGCATCATCTACGGTTAATGAAAACCAAATAATAGAGTTTCTTAAAGAAAATAAAAAAGAATTAAAAAAACAAATTAAAAAAATAGAAAAAATAGAATTTCCAAACATAAATGCAAGAGACTTGAGTTTTATTAAAGAGAAAAAAAGAAAAACATATTATAATATGGCGAATGATAATAAGGTTTTAGATGAGTCTGGTATTAGAATGGCTTATTTAAGAGCCAAAAGAAAAATAAATAATTTGTTCAAAAAAAATAATCTTTAACATTTTTTCATTGATTCCTTGTTCTGTCGCAAAATAAATTATTCCGGTATCATATAAGTATAAACTTTAAAAAAGGAGTACTTGTATGAAAGAAAAACCAAAATTAGAGATAGAATATCTACCTCTTTCCACCATAAAGCCATACAAAAATAACCCGAGGGAGCATTCCCCGAAGCAGATATCTCAAATTGCCAAATCTATAAAACAATTTGGGTTCACAGCATCTATCTTAATAGATGAGGATAATGAAATTCTCGCAGGCCATGCCCGCCTAGAAGCAGCCAAAATAATAAACCTAAAAACTGTCCCGACAGTTATGATAAAACACTTGTCTGATGCAGAAAAGAAAGCATACAGGGTAGCTGACAATCAGCTTTGCCTAGTGGGTAAGTGGGATTTTGATTTGCTCAAGCTAGAGTTTGCAGAAATAGAAAAGCTAGAAAATTTAGATTTTTCTTTGGATATTACTGGTTTTGAAACAGGAGAAATTGACGTAATTTTAGATGGAAGCCTAGCAGATAAGGACAAAAAACTAAACGAAAAAGATAATACTATTCCTTTCATACCTAAAAACGAAATAATTTCTAAATTTGGAGATATTTGGGAACTGGGCAATCATAAAATCTTGTGCGGAGATGCACTACAATCCGAAAACTACAAAAAACTTCTTGGCGACAAAAAAGCAGATATGATATGTGTAGATTTTCCATATAATCTACATGTTGATAGTTTTGCTTGTAGTGGAAAAATTCAACACAAAAATTTTGCTATGGCTGCAGGCGAGATGAGTTCAGAAGAATTCCAAGAATTTCTAAATAAAAATTTCAAACTACTAAAAGAGTATTCTAAAAACGGAAGTCTTCATTATGCTTTTATGGACTGGAGGCATATTAAAGAAATAATATTAGCAGGAACTGATATTTATGAACACTATATAAACCTATGTTTGTGGTCCAAAGATAATGCCGGTATGGGCAGTCTGTATCGAAGTCGCCATGAATTAATATTTATTTTTAAACATGGTAATCGTCCACATACAAATAATGTTCAACTAGGTTCTATGGGACGATATAGGACAAATATTTTTGAATATCCAGGGGTCAATTCTTTTGGTAAGAATAGAGAAAATCTTAAGTTGCACCCTACATGTAAACCTGTCGAAATGATAAAAGATATGGTGCTTGATGTTACAAATCGAGGGGATTTGGTTCTGGATTCCTTTCTTGGTAGCGGTACAACCCTAATCGCAAGTGAAAAAATAAATCGTAAATGTTTTGCTATGGAAATTGAACCCTTGTATGTAGATACAGCTATAAGAAGATGGCAGGATCTTACGGGTAAAAGTGCTGTACATGTTGAAAGCGGTAAAACTTATCGTGAATTATTAGAAATTAAAAAGGAAAAGAAAAATGGAAGAAAATAAATATAAAATCGGCTACGGAAAACCGCCGAAAGAAACTCAATTTAAAGAAGGTGAAAGTGGAAATAAAAGAGGCAGACCGCGAGGTAGAAAAAATAACTTAACCATTTTTAATGAAATTTTGCAGAAAAAAGTTTGGATAAAAGATGAACAGGGAGAAAAGACAAAAATTTCTAAAGTTCAACTGATATTTATGCAACAAATTAACAAAGCTTCGAAAGGGGATTCTAAAGCTGTGCAAATAATTATGCCCCTCATATTAGAATGTGATATTAAAGAAGAACAGAAAAACCAAATTATTGAAAGTTTAGGAAAAAAAGCAGATAAAGATATTTTGCAAGGATTCTGTAAGGGAAATAAACCTATGGAGGAGAATAAAGATGAACGAAAAAGAAGTACTAAAATCCGTATTAAGAAGCGACCTAAAATCATTCACAAGGAAAGTGTTTAATGAGATATCTCCAAACGCAACATATCTTGATAACTGGCATATAGACATAATTTGTTATGAATTAAAACAAATTATAGAAGGTAAAAATAATCGAGCGATTATAAATATTCCACCAAGGTATATGAAGTCTATAATCTGCTCGGTTGCACTACCTGCTTTTATTTTGGGACATAACCCAAAGGCAACTATAATTGCTGTCAGTTATAGTGATGATTTGGCTGAAAAGTTCGCATTAGATTGTAGAAAAATTATTGAAAGCAATTGGTATCAAGAAATTTTTCCTGCAACAAAATTATCTAAAAAAAGAAAAAGTGTTTCCGATTTTGAAACCACTAAAAATGGTGGGAGGTATTCAACTTCTGTGCAAGGAACTTTGACTGGTCGTGGTGCAGATTACATAATTATTGATGATCCAATAAAACCAATAGACGCAAATTCTGATACCATTAGGGCTAAAACTAATAATTGGTATGGTTCTACTTTATATTCGAGATTAAATGATAAGAAAAATGGGAAAATTATCGTCATTATGCAACGACTTCATGAAAATGATTTTACGGGATATTTGCTTAACACAGATGACAGTTTTAAGCTTATAAAAATACAGGGTATTGCTGAAAAAAATGAAGTTTGGAATATGAAAGATTATTTTGGAAATATTAAAATAATTACGAGAGAGAAAGGTGTGGCATTGCATCCTCAAAGAGATGGTATTAATAAACTTTTAGAAGCCAAGAAAACTATGGGAGAACTAGTTTTTGCAGGGCAATATCAACAAAGCCCAAGACCACTTGAAGGTGGAGTTATAAAAAGAAGGTGGCTTAATTTTTACAATCCCAAAGAACTTTTTGAACAGATAAAAAATGGAGATATTGTTATAAAAAATATTATTCAATCTTGGGACACAGCAAATAAAATAGAAGAACACAACGACTATTCCGTTTGCATAACCATGCTAGTTGATAGTGATGATAAAAGATATGTTGTTGGTTGCTATCGTGAAAAGTTAGAGTTTCCTTTTTTGGAACAAAAAATAAGAGATAAATATGAATACATAAAAGAAAAGTATCAAAAACCTGTAGAGATTTTAATAGAAGATAGGGCATCTGGAACACAACTTATTCAAACTTTGCAAAGAAAGTTGAATATTATCGCAATAAAACCAGAGCATGATAAAAAAACCAGATTAATAACAGCATCTGCTTCAATAGAGACTGGAAAAGTTATGTTTCCTAATGATAATCCGCCTTGGTATTTAGATATGGAAAAAGAACTATTAATATTTCCTAACGGAAAGCATGATGATATTTGCGATGCATTAAGCCAAGCATTAATGCACGAAAAACAATATGCAGATATTAGTTTTAATGTAACACCTATTAAAAAAGAGTGGTATTAAAAACTTTCTGGAACAAGTTTTAAGGAATTAATAGAAATATTAACTTTTTCTAAGTTATCATATACTTCTAATACGTCTTCATAATCCCAATATTTAATTTTGGATAATCCAGGTAGACCTGTTGCCTCTTTTTTGATTTTCTCTATTTGTTCTTTATTTGAAACAGCTACTATTCCTTGTACAGCTGGGTTATTAGTCGCTTTTAAAAGGTTCATACACAAACTATCTATGCTGCCTTTTGTTTGTACTTCAAATACATATATTACTCTACCCATGTTTCCTATTTCAGATTGCCAGATAGTATCCACAACTGAGCCTGTTGCAACTTTTTTTTCTGTTTGCACTTCAAATCCTAGCCATTTTCCTATGTCTGCAAGTTTATCTCTTACTTCGTTATGAATAAATTCTTTATTGTCAGATTTTATATCTTCTTCAATGGTGTCTTTTTTTATAGTTGTTTTTGTAAGATTGTCCTCAACCTGTAATTCATTATAAAAGAAAAAATCAACATCCAAAAGTGAGGTGTGTTCAATATCAAAATCCTTCATGGATTTAGATATTTTATGACCAATATCACATAAATATTTATACTTTTTACCCGTAACTTGATAATTATAAATAGGTAAATCTTTTACTTCTAGATATGCTAAAGAAGCTAATGCTCGTCTATTCCATATTAAATACTTATCTGGACAATGTCTACAAAGAATTTCACTAATCATTGCTGGACCAAGCCCTTTTATGTTTTTTCTAAAATTATCCCACCTTGTGACAATATCATCTTTATCAAAAATTAGTTTTGATAGATGGTTTTTTAAATTTTCAAACCCATTATCACTGATTAGCTTATCAACATAATATTGTTTGTTACCCCAAATAAGCATAGCCCATAAACTTGAAATATACTCAAAAATATCATCTTCAGAAAAATTCTTTATGTTCTCTGAAGTGTACTTTCCATAAGTCATTGCTATTTTTTCTCTATCTTCTTGATCTTGTTTTAGTGTAATCAAAGAAGTTTTTTTATGTTTTTTTAAATGTTTGTTTAGTAGTTCTATATTCATTGTGTTCCCCTTAATATTTTATTAACTTGACTTTTGGGCTGTTGTAAGCAATCATTGTGGTACGAGCAAAGTAGCTTAAATTAATTATATCAGATAATGAGGATCTCGAAACACTCAAAGGAGCAGAAATGACCAGAATACCACCAAGGAAATATCAGTTTAAAAAAGGGCAGTCTGGCAATCCAAAAGGAAGACCTAGAAAGCCATCGCACAACAAAGATATACATGCTTTGTGGGTTTTGGTATTAAAAGCTGCAGACGATCCAAAAGCGATGAAAAGATTACAAACTATCAGGAGGGTTTTGGCAAATGAAAGAAAAAATTTATCTTCCTAAAACTTTTGATGAATTTAAAAAACTAAATTTTGCACAAATTTCAGTATTGTGGATTAGATATTTTGATAGTCCTCCAAAAAACTCTATTAAAGCAATGATTAGGAGTGTTTGGTATAAGGTTCAATGTGACAATATGAATTTGAAAATTGCTAAGAAAAATATTGCTCGGCTTAATAGATATTCCCAAAATCCGAACAAATATATAGAAAAAGCAAATAAACAAAAATATCATTTACGAGAGGGAACAGAAATTATAAAGAACTATAAAGGTGTTGAATATAAAGTTAAAGTTTTGGCTGATAATGAGTTATTTTATGACGGACAAACATATCAGACTCTTTCTGCTGTAGCAAAAGCGATATGTGGCTCAAAGGTCAGTGGTCCTGACTTTTTTGGGTTTAATTAACTAGTCATTTATTGATATAATTCATATTTTTTAAATTTATCTTGAAGTTTAAGCTCTTTCAATAGCACAAATCTTATTATTATATCCATTTTTTTAGAAAGTTCGTTTATTGTTTCCAAATTTAAATTTTTCCCATTTCTAAAATTTTTAGATATTTGTCTTTTACGGTATTTTCCAGCTGGATTTTTGTATTTTCCATTAAAAAAAGGATGTGCAAAATAATTTCTTATTGCCCTAATTTGTCCTACTAATTCTTCTTTTCTTTTTTTAAACGATTTTTTAGCAAAGAAAAATTTTCCATCACAATATCTTTCTACAAATAACTTATTAAAAGTACTTTCATCCAAATACTCGATTATGTAAGCAATATCATCACCTCTGTAGTTTCCTTTACTAATTATGTTTCCAAAAGTTTCTAATACTTGAGCTTGTTCTATGAAATATTTGTCTAGATATAAGGATTTGTTATATTCGTTGCAGTGACTTACTATAAATCCATAAATTTTGTATGAGCTGTACCATTTTTTAATTATTTTTTCAAAATTGTCTTTGATTTCAAAAAAAGTTATTTTCGGATAAAAAGTTTTATTAGGGCTGTAGTTGTATTCAGAAGGATAAAGAGAATTGGAAAAGTAGGTAGTTATAGTATTTTTGTTTGAAAAATTAATTTCTTTTGCAAGACATTGTTCTCCTGAAACAAAAGTAAAAAAAGACAGGAAAATATTTAATATGTCTTGAAAATCTAAAAAAGAAATAGGATTATTCGATGTTAATTCTATCTTTGGATTGGCAAAAGTTTTAATTTCTGGATATTCTTCTATATCCCAAAAAGGAAAAGAACTTACACGAATAGATAAGGTTTCTTTTTTAAACATCTTGATTTTATAAGAGTAATCTATATTTGGAAGGGTATACTCAATATGTGATGCATCACTAATGGATTTTATTTTGTTTTTGCTTTTATCATAAAAAGAAACTTCAAAATCTTGTGATATTATAGAGTGCTTTCCCCATAACCATTTTTCCATATTCTGAAAAGAAAAACTAATGTTTTTGAATTTTTCATCTCTATTAAAATATTTTCCTTTAGTTTTTTGCCTTGGGGACTTAAGTGTTTTTTTAGAATAAAGTAGATAGGTAAATGAAAAAGTTGTTTGTTCAAATTCTTGTATACAATTAAAAAAAGTTATATTTTCAAGTATAATTGAATTTGAGAAGAATCTTGCTCTTAATGTAAAATTTTGAAGAAATTCTTTTTCAGGGTCAAAAAGCTTGTTATTTAATTCGATTCTACCTTTTCCATTTTTTATTATAAGTTTCCCAGAGATTTTTTTGCTTGGTTTTGGCAAGAAAAATTCTCCAAAATACTCTCCATCTTTATAAAAATCTATCATAAAAAACCCCTTAAAATTGAGTTGACTTCCTAGCCCATTGTAAGCAATCATTGTAGTATGAACAACAATAGTATATCAAAAAACAAGGAAATACGGTGTGCGATATATGCTAGGAAATCGTCTGAAAAAGGGCTAGAACAAAAGTTTAATTCCCTGCATAATCAGGAAGAAGCTTGTAAGGCATATATTACATCTCAGGCATTTAACAATTGGACTCACTACAAAACCTATGAAGACGGAGGGATAAGTGGGGGGACGATGAAAAGGTCAGGACTTCAGCAGATGTTAAAGGATATTAAAGCTCACAAAATCAATATCGTGGTGGTGTATAAAGTTGATAGATTGTCTCGTTCGATTTTAGATTTCCATAATATGATGAAAGAATTTTCAAAATACGATGTTGATTTTGTGAGCATTACCCAGTCTTTTGATACATCAAATTCTATGGGCAAGTTAACCCTCAATATGCTCCTGTCGTTCGCCCAGTTTGAACGAGAGGTGGGAAGCGAACGAACCCGAGATAAAATCCGTGCCAGTAAAGCCAAGGGGCTTTGGACTGGCGGTCGCCGTATACTTGGCTATGATGTGGTGGATAAAAAACTTGTCGTCAATTTGGAAGAGGCAGAAATAGTCAAAAATATTTTCAAACAGTATTTAATAGTTAGTAGTCTTGAAGAACTTAAGCGGTGGTGTCGCCAACAAAATTATCTAAAGAAAAAATGGAAAACGTCGACCGGTAAAATGCTTGGTGGTACACTTTTTGGTATCGAATGCCTTCGCACGATGTTTAATAATAAACTTTATATCGGTAAGGTGGAGCATAAAGGGCTTAAAACGATTTATAAGGGTGTGCATGAGCCGATAATTTCAAAAGAACTTTGGGACGATGTTCATGCTAAATTGCATCAACATTTTACCAAGAATCTTATTCGCAAGAAATATGAAAGAAGCATACATTTACTTAATAATAATTTTTATCATAAAGACGGACAAGTTTTTAAGTTTAAGCATAGCAAGAAAAATGCGAAGCGATTTAATTATTACGGCATAGCAAGTTGTTTTTTACCTGCTGAACAGGTTGATAAAAGGGTTATAGAAAGCATTGCTCAAAACCTCAAAATAGTGACGGATAAAGAGCTAATATCAAAAGTGGTATATAGCAAAAAGGAAAATATCAGTCGGCTTGATATATTTATAAATTTTGAGGTTTTGAGTAAAAAATATCCTAATAAAACGGACAGAGATTTTAGGGGACTTAATTTTACTAACGACAAAAAGCATATAGTTTTGAGGGAGGAGTTTATAATAGATAACTTGAACAGCACAAAGCTCTCTGGAACAGGCAGAAATTTGCTTGATATTAGTGAGATTAACGAGAGTTTAATTAGGGCGATAAGTTATGGTTGGCGGTATCGTAAAATGTGGGAAAGTGGTATGAAAATAGAGGATATAGAGAGGCAAGAGAGCCGAACCCATAGGACCATATATAAATACTTAAATCTCAGCTATTTAAGCCCAAAAATTATAGACGATATATTTACTGGGAAGAACCCCAAAAACCTAAACCTACAAGATTTATTTAAACTAGCAGATAAAGAAATGAGTTTTAACAAACAGGAAATTATTTTTTATAATAATTAAAATTCTGAAGATATTTTAAGAAAATAATCTCTAAGACTTTTTATGCTATCAAATCTTTTTGTAGAGTCTGGATTCATGCCTTTATTTTTAAATACTTCTATTTCTTTTGATAATTTTTTTTGGAAGTTTTGTTTACCTGTCATTATAAAATATATTATTTGTGTAAGGGCATATGTTTCATCTTGAATTGAATAGTTAGAAAAACCTTTTAACTTTAAACCACTTAAGTCATTCAAAGATCCTTTAACAGTTGTGTTTGAACTGGTTAATAAGGATTCTTTTGTTTTTAAAAGTCCAAAGTCAGAAATTTTACATACTAATAAGTCATCATATTCTTTTATTAAAATATTTCTATAGCTTAAATCTCTATGTAAAATTCCTCTAGAGTGTAGATATTCCATAGCTTTTAATATTTGTGAAACCATGTTTTTTCTCTGAAGCAAGGTAAGAGTATCGTTTTTCTTCTTCATATAATTTTCTAAAGAAAAATCCATTAACTCCATTATATACGAATTATCCTCATCATATGAATATACTTTAACTATATAAGGAGAATTTAAAATTTTCATATTATCAAATTCTTGTTTAAATCGCATTAATTCCTTTTCATTTAAATTGTTTTTAATCTTTTTTAGGGCAAAATTTTCATTAAGAAAAGTATCTTTAAATTTATAAACAACAGCATAAGAACCTTCTCCTAGCATTATTTTTTCCGCAAAAACATTGTTATTTTTTCTTTTTATGTTTATCCGTCCTTCCTTCATAAATATAGGATTATATTTATCTATATTGAAATTTTTGATATTTGGAGGAATCTCACTACCACCACTCTCATCAAGAAAAGATACTGATTCTTCAAGTTTTATTTTGTATATTTCTGAAATTCTAAAGGCATATTCTGTTTTACTTAAAGATGAGTTAAAGGTATTTAATACCTCTATTATCCAAATAAGTTCCCTGCTCTGATCAGCATTAAAGTGTTTATTACCTTTTAATTTGTAGTTCATGAAATCTAATAGATGGTTTAATCTGCTATGTAAATATGAAAAAATAACTTTAAATTTTTCATCAAAATTATTGTACAACCTAGTGTATTTATTAAGATCTAATTGTTCAGTATCAATTCTAGAGGTTATTTCTTCATAACAATCTTCAACTATCATTTCTTCTTTAGTTGGAATTCTTTTATTTGAAAGAATATTTTTATCTGTTTTTTCTATTTTTATTTTTTTGTTTTCAAAGGAAGGTCTAGCACCTCTTCTTTCCTTTTCGACTATTTCATATCCTGCATATTTTAGATGAGAATTGTAATGATTTTTAAGCATTATTGTTTCTTCAAGATCTGTTCTTACAGCTGGGTGTATTGTTTCACATAGAAATCTTAAAAAAACATCATCTTCACAGTATAATAAATTAAATCTTCCATCATAGAAAATCCAATCCTCTTCCCAATCACTATTATTTACACGATGTTGGATAATATCTCCTTCAGCATCAGGAAATCGAATATCATTAGACTTAAGTTTTTTTAGGTTATATAATCTGGATAGAAAAGATGTTTCGCTTAATCTTCCCTCCCATATAATTTTTTTCTGTGAAAAAATATCTACGATATCTCTTCTCAATTCTTCTAATATTTCCATTTTTATCCTTAAATTTCGTGACTATGTGGAATTGGGTATGGTATAGAACAGGCATAAATTCGCAGATAATCTCACAACCATATAAGCTCACATGATTTATATTATACAAAAAACCCCGCAAATTGCGGGGTTTTTTATGGCGAAAAAGTTGTTTCTATCGACGATAAAAGTGATTTGGGTAGAGTTCTATTTGCAATAAATGGACCTTCGGAGATATCGACGACAAACTCCTTTTGTTGCCCCAAATCTGCCCAAAATTTGGAAAAACAGCATAAATACCTCATCATCTATCCCAACTCTCCAAATTTCGCAGAATTAACAACATATATTAAAAAAATTTATTTTAAATGAGTAAAACAGTTTATATCTTCAACAAATGTCCCATTCTTTCTTTTTTTGTTTTCAAATATTTAAAATTAGTTTCACATATATCAATATCTATATTTATTACTTTATTCACTTCTATTTGCGAATTCTTGAGAGTATTTATTTTATCAGGATTGCTAGTAATTAAATCGACTGAATTAACACCCAAATCATTCAAAATATCAACTGCTATTTTATAATCTCTTGTATCTGACTCAAAACCAAGTTCTAAATTTGCATCAATTGTATCCAATCCTTTTTCTTGTAGATTATATGCCCTTAATTTATTTAATAGCCCAATCCCACGACCTTCTTGACGAAGATAAATAATAATCCCACATCCCATTTTGCTTATTAGTTTCATGGATTTTTTTAACTGATCATTGCAATCACATTTTTTAGATTCTAAAACATCGCCCGTAAAACATTCCGAATGAATCCTTGTAAGGACATTTTTAGAACCAAACACATTTCCCTTTACTAATGCTATGTGTTCTTTGTTCTTTTCCTTATACCCAATAATTTTAAATTCCCCGTATTTTGTAGGTAATTTTGTTTCGACTATTTTGGTGATGTTATTTTTGCCAATATCCTTTAAATACTTTATAAGAAAATCTATCGAGATAATATTTAATTTATATTTTTCTGCAAAACTTTCTAATTCTTTTCCCTTTGCCATCGTTCCATCATCGTCTAAGATTTCACAAATTAATGCGACTTCTTTTAGTTTAGCTAATCTCATTAAATCCAAACTAGCTTCTGTGTGTCCTGCTCTTTCTAAAACACCTGCATTTTTAGCGATTAGTGGAAACATATGTCCAGGTGTTATAAAATTTTGCTGAGTTTTTTTCTCGTTTACTAAATCTAAGATTGTATTAAGTCTGTCTTTTATAGATATCCCAGTAGAAACTTTTTTTGAATCGATAGAAACTGTAAAAGCTGTTTTAAAAGTATCGGTATTGTTTTGCGACATGAGATTTAAGTTTAGTTGATTTGCTCTATCCTCAGTTATGGGTAAACACATTAAACCTCTTGCCTGTTTAGAGATAAAATTGAGAGTATTATAAGTCATTTTTTCTGCACTAACTATGATATCACCCTCATTTTCTCTATCTTCATTATCTATCACTATGACAGGGATTCCGTTTTTTATATCAGACAAAATTTGTTTTATATTATTTTTCATTTTTATTCTCACTGAGTAAAAGTTTTTCTATGTGTTTTGCTATCAAATCTGTTTCTATATTTACAATAGTTCCTATTTTATAGTCGCTAATTATTGTGTTTTTTATTGTATGGGGAATTATGCAAATATCGAAACTATTAGAATTTAACTTAGATATTGTTAAACTAATTCCATCTATGGTAATTCGTCCTTTTTCTACAACATATTTTTTATATTTGTTGGGTAGCGATATTGTGTATATTGTGGATATTCCTTTTTTAATTATTTTCTCTATTTTCGCTGTGAACTCAACATCTCCTGTTACTAAATGTCCTGAGAGATAATCTCTTAGTGTTAAAGATTTTTCCAAATTTACCTTATCTTGATTTTTTATATTTTTAAATTTGCTTCTGTTTAGAGTTTCTATCCCTATGTCTGCAGAAAAACCTTCTTTATTCAAGGATGTTACGGTTAGGCAGACACCATTAACTGCAATACTATCGCCTATATTTGAATTTTCTAGGATACTTTTACAACTTATTGTTATAGTTTTTCCAAAAGAATTTTGTTGGATATTAGAAACCTTACCTACTTCTGTTATTATTCCTGTAAACATTTTTACCTCTACGATTTCTTAAAGTGAAAACATACATTGTTTCCGATTTTTTTTATTTCCAGATTTTTCAAATATATTGAATCTTTAATTAGGTTGGTGGAAAACCCTGACACAAAACTTACTGCCTTGCTATCTCCAATAATTTTTGGTGCTACGATGATGTCGCCTTCATCAATAATATTTTCTTTGAAAGCTTGTGATATTATTTTATTTCCACCTTCTACTAGAATTGAATCTATATTAAGTTTGCCAAGTGCTACTAAAATTTCTTTAAAACTAAATTTCTTGCCTTTTAAGAAGATAAAATTGGCATTATAATTTATAGATTTCTTTTTATTATCTTTTGAAGTTATAATGATAGTTTTTTTATCTTCATTATTCTTTAATACTTTGCTTGTTTTAGGGATTTTTAAATTCCCATCTAGAATTATTCTATAAGGATTATTCTTACCTTTAATACGACAAGTTAAAGATGGATTGTCCTTGATAATAGTGTTAGCCCCAACTAGCAAACTCATATATTTGCTTCTTAACTGATGAGAGTGATGTCTTGCTGATGTATTAGTAATCCATTTGGAATTATAACTAGCAGTTGCTATTTTTCCGTCCAAAGTTATACCAAGTTTCAAGTATACAAAAGGTAATTTTGTTCTGATAAATTTAAAGAAAGGTTTATTAATTTCCTTAGCTTCCTCTTTACAAACACTAACATCAACTTCTACTCCATTTTCTCTAAGTTTCTTAATGCTTTTGCCATTAACTTTTGGATTGGGATCTTTTGAAGCTATCACACATCTTTTTATCCCAGCAGAAATTATTACATCTACACATGGGGGAGTTTTTCCGTGATGAAAACAAGGTTCTAATGTTATATAGATTGTGGCATTTTCACTTTTTTTACCAGCTTGTTTTAGTGCATTAATTTCAGCATGACTATTTCCAAATTTTTTGTGATAACCAGTGCCAATAATTTTGCTATTTTTTACAATTATAGAACCAACTAAGGGGTTAGGATTTACAAATCCAACCCCATTTTTTGCTTGCTTTATAGCTTCTTTCATAAAGAAAATATCGTTCATTTACTGCTCAATATTTTTTATAAGGTTTGCCATTTCAATAGCTGATAGAGCTGATTCAAAACCCTTATTTCCATTTTTGCCACCAGCTCTAGCGAAAGCTTCTTCGGTAGTATTAGTAGTTAGTATTCCAAAGATTATTGGGGTGTTAAATTCTAACCCAACACTAGCAATACCTTTTGAAACTTCGCTACATACATATTCGAAATGAGGTGTTTCGCCTCTTATTATAGCTCCTAAAGATACAATAGAATTGTACTTCTTAGAAACCGCGAGTTTTTTTGTTATTAGAGGGATTTCAAAAGCACCGGGAGTATAGATAATATCTATATTATTTTCCTGAACATTGTGTCTTTTAAGACAGTCCAAAGCTCCTTCAAGAAGTTTGGATACTATGGCTTCATTAAACCGTGAACAAATGATAGCAATTTTTAATTTTTTGCCATCAAAATTTCCTTCTTTTAAATACATATTTTCCTCCTGATTTTATAAATAATAATTTCAGGAATTGAAGGAAATATCTTTATCAAAAAAGACCTCAAGAAAATATTCCTTGAGGTCTTTTTTATAAAAATAAAAACTTTATTGTAGCCAAAAGCTACATAAGTTAATAATTTCTTTCATCCAGACTATACTGTCGGTATTGGAATTACACCAATTCTGCCCGAAGGCTCGCGGACTATACCGCCGGTAGGGAATTACACCCGACCCTGAAATTATATCTACAATAATAATATATCAATTTAGGAAAAGATATGTCAATTTAGTTTTATTGAAATAGGGTTTAGAAAGTTGTGACTATGGTTTTTTAGGCAAGGTATAGAAAGAAAAAAACTTGCCAAAATATTGACAAGTATAAAGCTTACAAGAGTTGTGTTATTGAAATATCCCCGAGAAATAGGGAGTTTTTATCGAGGAAAACATAATTAATTTACATTAGAAAAATGGATGGGTAGAGTTCTATTTGCGATAAATGGACCTTCGGACATCCTCTCTACAACCTGCCATAGTCCCCACAAACTTGCCGTATTCTCGGCAAACTACCTTAAAATCATTATATTATATCCTCCAATCCCAAAGTTGGCAATTTTCGTCTTTTCTATGCAAGTTTAATCAACTTATATTAACATATGCTAAAATATTTAGGTGAACTGACGATTAATATAAAATTCAATCAGGAGTTATTAAATGACAAATAAATACTTCAAATATTTAGTTTTAGGCTTAGTAGTAGCATTAGTTTTTTTATTAGCCGATAAAGGATTTTTTGATAAATATTTAAAACCTGAACAATCCCAAAAATCCACACACACAACAATGGACATATATCAATGTGCTCAAATGGGAGATTTTGACTGTGTGAAAAAGAAAGTGGAATCTGGTGCTGATGTTAATGCTCTAAGTCATAAAGGAATTTTAGTATTACAAGCAGCGGCTTTGGGTGGAAATGCTGATATTGTAAAATATTTAGTAGAAAAAGGTGCAGATATTAATGCTAAAGGAAAAGGAGAAACTACTGCATTACATGTATCTGTAGGAAATGGCAATGTAGAAGCAACTAAAACATTATTATATTTGGGTGCTGATCTAAAAACTAGAGATGCAAAAAATAACACTCCTGCATGCTATATAGCTCAATCTAACAACATTGAAATTTTAAAACTTATGCTAAATTACGGTACGAACCTTAATTCTAAATGTACCCAAGGATACACGGTAGCACAAATTGTAGCCTCTGGCAGAAACAATGATATGCTAACAGTATTAAAACAAAAAGGGTTTCATGCAAACACTAGGACTAAATCTGATAGAAATAGATCTACTAGAAACCCAATGATTAAATCTTCACAAGCATCACAAGCAAAACGAAAAGATTATGATTTAGATGCGTCTGGACAAAACCCTTTGAATGCTAGTCCATTACATATTGCTGTTGCTGAAGGTGAAATTGAAAAAGTTAAATCATTAATAAATCAGGGTGCAAACATAAATACTACAAATAGAATTGGAGACACACCACTTCATTACGCTACAGAATATTTTTTTATAGAAGCGTCAGTTACGGAAGGAATAAAGAAAGAAGTTAAGAACACTGGAAAACCTTGGCAATTTGTAGACCATTTTGGGATATCTGAAAAAATATTAAGAGAAAGATTAGAAATAGTAAAAATCTTAATCAGTGCAAAGTCCACTGTTAATGCTAAAAATAAATATAAAGAAACGGCATTGCATAATATTGCAAATATTAATACCGGGCAAGAAGAAATTAATATGTCAAAACAAGTGCTAGCTGAAGAGCAAGAAGAAATGTTTAAGAAATATTCTGAAGAAGATAAGATTAGAGTTAAGGAAGCCATGTATGCGGGGTTTGAAACAATAAATAAAAGACTGGCTGAATCTAACAAAATAATAATGGAAATGGCTAGAGCATTAATGGAAGCGGGAATAGATGTTAATGCAAAAGATTATAATGGTATGGATGCAATAAAAATTGCTGAATTTAAATATAATACTCCATTAGCAGAAGAAATACAAAAATATAAAAAATAATATTTTATTTCTTTTTTGTAACAAACTTTTGATAAAAGAACGATACTAATATTAATAATATCGCAAGTCCTACACAAGCAGCTACTCTATAAAGCTGTCCTAGGTGCCATAAATCAATAAAAAATAATTTTAAGGTTGTTATAGAGAATAAAACTATACTGGCTATTCTTACCTTTGTAGAATCCCTATAAATGCTTATTGCAAATAGTCCCATAGCAAAAATGCCCCAAGATAATGTGTAGGTCATATCTCTTGCGATGTTTCCTGTTAACTCAAAGGTCAAAGCTGTGCCAGTAGCAAAATAGTTTGCTATTTCTATATTCATAAGTAAAAATAATAGCACAGTTCCAAGTATTGCTAACACGGTCTTAGGATTACTTTCCATTATTTTTTCGTCATTAGGTTGCCATAATTTTGCAGCTATAAGAAGCGGTAAAATCACCAATCCATGAGTATATAAGTACGAATTTAAAATAGCAGGTTCTACATGGGAATTAGACATTAATACTATTGGGATTATTGCAATTCTAACAAAACTTATAATAAGTAATGCATATCCCCAAAGTTTTAGTTGTTTATATTCAATTGTTCTAAACAACCAAATAAGAGCCATACCCTCTAATGCCCAGCTGATAGTTAGCCATTCTTTATCAAATTGTATAGGGAAAATTAATGTGATAAATAATAAACTGACGGCAGCAAAAACACCTAACCTAACTTTCTGTAAATATTCTTTTATATCAGCAAAATGCGATACAAATAATGTGAAAGTTAAATATATAACAGCAAACATTGCTGGGATGAATCCAAGAGTTTGTCCTTCTAAAAGTTCTTTTGATAAATAATAAACTGGTATAAAACATAATGGACCAGCTAATGCAGAGCTTATCCATACATATTTAGAATCCATGAAATATTTTCTAAATAAAAATGGAAATATCAAGAACATAGACATAAATCCGCCATACCAATAATACATTGGGGCTAATTCTTTAAAGGAAAGGTGCCAGGTAATTTGAACTATAAAAGCACCAATAAGAGCCACCATTGAAATAAAATCTATCTTATATATTCTTACAATGGATAATATAATACCTACCAACAAAAGTGCTGCACCAAAAATAAATGTGGGGCTATCTGGTGTTGCCTTAGAAATAGCGGCAACCATTAAAATAAAAGGAAGCACTAAAGATATTCCATAAACAGTTAGAATATCTTTGTTTTTTTTGTAATGAAATAATATTATAGGTATTACGGAATTTAGAACTGCAAATGCTAAGTAAAAACCAAGAATATGATTGAGATTAGTTTTAGATAAGTCGAAAATTGTCCACATAAATAAAACTAAAAAGGTTATAAAACTTGCTGTTATATGCCAACCAACACAACCTTTTTCTTTATGCATAAGAAATACTAAATAAGCACTTAAAATAAGAAGCAATGATAAAACAGGAAAAGGGGTTGAGGTAGCAAACAACATATTCCATGTAAAAAATATATTAGCTATAATAAATATCCCTGCGGTATGCAAAAAAGTTTTACTTGCTAATTTGTATTTATTTGCAATTAATGCTGCTACAGAATATATAGCAGGAAATATTGCAAAAATAATTATTGCTGTATATGTTTTTTCATCATTGAAAAAAGAATCATACCAGCAAAACTGAGTAAAAAATGTTGCACCTGCAGTCATTGCTATTAAGAACGGCCAATTCATTCTTATAGCTATAAATATTATTGCGATGTTTAAAACGAATATATAGGTGAATAAATCTAAAGTTTTATCCACTCCGGTAGAAAGAAGAATAGGAGTTAAGAAACCACCAATAAGACCTAATATGGCAATGTATTTTGATTTTAAATGAACAGCACACCAAAAAGCCACCACAGAAACTAAAGCCATTGCAAAGAAAGCTGTGCTATTATTTATTAAATCGTAAAACGAATTTGCAGCATAAATGGATATGTATAAAACAGTAACACCTACACCACATAAAGTGTTAGCGGTTGTTTTAAATTTTCCATCTTTCATAATAATTCCGCTAGCAATAGCAGTGATACCTAAAACAAAACCTATAAGTATTCGAACTAATGGGCTGATGAGATTATTGTCAATGGCATATTTAAGAAAGAACACCATGCCTAAAAAGAAGGCAAAGCCACCTACCCAAGCGAACAGATTAACACCTGTAAATTTTTCCCAATCTATGGGTTTTTTCGGAGGGGCTTTTGGTTTTGAGATTTCTGCCTTTGCTACCTGTATAGGTTGGGCATCTTTTTGTATTGGAGTGATATTGGGTTCAGGTTCTTTTTCTTCTTGTGGTTTTTTTGACTTAGCTTCATCGACACTTAGTAATTTTTTTAAATCCTTAAAATCCAACATAATTTTATTAACTTTCTTAAAAAGAGCATAAACTAAAACAAATAATACCATTACCAGAAAAAATGTAAATGTCATAATAATCTCCTTAATGTAAATTTAGAATAATTATACAATAAAAATAGTTTTGTAAAGTATTTATTTGTCGAAATTTTTTATATACATAACAGCTAATATGGCACCTATCAAATTAGAACATAAATCTATTGAAGTGTTTATGTATCCACCAACTCCAGCACCAGGATCTAATAAGCCGACAATAAATTCGATAACCTCATTTAAAGCACCAAACCCACAACCAGCCATTACGACTATAAGTAGTAGAGAGAAATTTTTAGTTTTATTTTTGAGGTGTGGTTTTAAAATATCATAAGAAACTAAAGTTGCTGTGAAAAAACCAAAAGTATGAACAATTTGATCGTACCTTAAGATAGGTAACGAATTAGAAAGCTTTACTAGTATTAAGTCGTAAAGTCTAACATCTGCAACGGGTATTGCTCCACCTGACATATGTAAAAATGCCCATATAGTTAAACATATTAGGGATTCATTCGAGTAAGGTATTTTTTTTAGGGATAATCCTATTAATAGTATGAAAAACAAGACTACTCCCGCATATATTACAAATTCTAGATTAGAGTTTATAAGAAACCAAGGGATAAATAAAACTAAAATAAGTAAATTTGCTAATAATAAAATTTTATGAATGTTTTTTAATTGCATTACAAAAACTCCTTTTGTGTAGGTTTTCTGTATTATATAAAATAAAAAAATCTTGTGACTATCGATTTTTGGGTAAGGTATAGAAGGTTTAAAAACCTGCCAAAATATTGAAAAGTATAGAGCTTACAAGAGCTATGTTGTTGAAATAAGACCGAAAAAATGGGAGTTTTTATCGAGGAAAACATAATTAATTTACATTAGAAAAATAGATGGGTAGAGTTCCAGATATCAAATATGGACCTGCGGAGATATCGCCGACAACACTCTTTTGTTGCCCTAAATTTGCCCAAAATTTGAAAAAACAGCTTAAACACCTCATAATCTATCCCAACTCTCCAAATTTCGCAGAATTGATTAAAGTAATACTAATTTCGGTTTATAATCTTTTAATTCTTCTTCTGAATAGTCTGCATATGAGGCTATTATTATTTTGTCGCCTTTTTCCGCACATCTTGCTGCTGCCCCGTTTAAACAAATCTCGTTTTCTTTACCATATATTACATATGTTGCAAGTCTTGCTCCGTTATTGCAGTTATAAATGTCTACTTGTTCGAATTCTTTTAAATCTGCTTGTTCGCAAAGCTTTTTATCCACTGTGATTGAACCTTCATATTCAAGCTCTGTTTGACTGACAGTCGCTCGGTGGATTTTAGATTTTAACATTGTTCTTTTCATTTCTTTTTTCCTATATTGAATAATACTTTTGATAAATCCTGTGTATTCTTACATTTTACCACTTTCTTGCCTTCTTTATAAATAGTAAATGGTCTTGTTGTGCTTTTTTTGGCTTCTAGAAAATCGTTATGGACCACATAATCTGCTGATACTTTTTTAACTGCTTGTTTAATTTGTGTATCGCTTTTTGTGTTTGTTAACTTAAAACCTACTAATAAAGAATTTGAATATTTTGGAATTTTACCTATTATTTTGGAGTTTCTTTTTAGTTTTAGCTCTATTTCTTTAGCGGAAGAATCTATTTTGGATAATTTAGCAGGATTATATTTCTTGCTACCTACTTTCACGTACTTCACACTGTAATCTGACACTGCGGCTAAATGGATAATCATATCGATACGGATTTTTTTAAGAAAAGTTTTTAGCTTTTTATCTAGATCGTCAAAACTTGTATATTCCACAAGTTTTGAACCTTTAACATTTGGCTTAATTGCTCCAACTCCGTGAAAATAATAAACATCACACTTTTTTTTCTTAAAAAAATCCGCTAACTCTGCACCAGTTCTACCGGTACTAAAGTTTGTTATAAAACGAACTTTATCTATCGGTTCTGTGGTTGCACCTGCGGTTATAAGTATTTTCATTTCTTTAAATTCTCAATAATTATATCGTAAATTTTATCTGGGTTTAACAATCTGCCGTATCCTTCATCGCCACAAGCAAGATGTCCTTTTTCTGTATCCAAAATTTTCACACCCCAACCTTTTAAAACTTCTACAGATTTTTGTGTAGCAGGGTGATCCCACATATTCGTATTCATAGCCGGCGCTATTAGAAATGGTTTTTTTCTGTCGTGTGATAAAAATAAAGTAGACACACACTCGTCTGCAAAACCAGCACTAAATTTATTCATTATATTAGCAGTTGCAGGGGCTACTATGGTTAAATCTGCCCATTTATTAAGTTCAATATGATCTAGTGCGGTTTTTCTTTCCCACATATCAACATAAACAGATTTCCCTGTTAAAGTTTCAAGCGTTGTTAATCCGATAAATTCCGTTGCAGATTTTGTGCAAACTGCTTTTACTTCATATCCGTTTTGCACAAGCTTTGAAATTACATTACACACTTTATAACAAGCGATTGAACCTGTTAAGCTAAAAATTATATTTCCTTTAGATTTTGACATTGTCTATTAACCTCACTTTTCCTAATTTTACAGCACCGAAAATTCTGTCATCATGTTTTTCGATATAATCTATTTTAAAACCTAATTTTATTAAGCTTTTCTTTTTTTCTGGTACCGATTTTTTTGTTTTTAAAATTTTATAAAAATTTGGAGCAAGTTTTCGCTCTTTTTCTGTTAAAAGTAAATTTCTAGAGCTTTTTGCCAACCCATCTTTTTCTTTTATTGTTTTGCAGCCTATAATTTTAGTTTTCATAAAAAAAGTTTCAGCCATTTTTTTAATAAGAACATATTGTTGATAATCTTTTTCGCCAAAATACGCTTTATCTGCTTGGGCTATGTTTAATAGTTTCATAACTATTGTTAGCACCCCATCAAAATGCCCTTTGCGGGAACTACCACATAATATTTTGCTAAGTTTATCCTCTGAAACCTTATATGTATAGTTATCTGCATAAATTTCACTATATTTTGGCATTATTAGGTAATCTGTACCCATTTTTTTAAGTTCTTTAATATCTTTTTCAAGTGTGTTCGGGTAATTATTTAAATCTTTCTTATCATTAAACTGTGTGGGGTTTACAAAAATACTAACAATCGTAATTTTGTTTTCTTTTTTGCTTTTTTTAATTAAAGATAGGTGACCTTCGTGTAATGCTCCCATTGTAGGAACAAAACCAATGGTTTTTGATGTTTTGTTTCGTTCTACCTGCCAAGTTTTTATGCTTTTAAATATTTTCATTTAAAACTGTTTTCCTCTGTTGGGAATTTTTGTTCTTTTACATCTTTATCAAATTCGTTTAGTGCGTCTGAAATTAATTTCTGTCCGTTTAAATATTTTTTTACAAATTTAAATTTATTATCATTCATACCAAGCATATCTTGGATAACTAGTACCTGTCCGTCGCAACCAATACCTGCACCTATGCCTATTGTAGGTATGTTTATTTCTTGCGAAACTTGGGAAGCAAGTTTCGCAGGGATACATTCTAGAACAATTGCAAAACAGCCAAGCTGTTCTAATTTTTTAGCATCTGCTATTAGCTTTTCTGCCGAACTCTCGTCCCTTGCTTGAACCACATTGCCAGAGGATATATCTATTGTCTGAGGGGTTAAACCAAGATGTCCCATAACTTTTATATCTTTATCTACTATCTGTTTTATAATATCTTCAAAACCATCGACACCCTCAAGCTTAACGGCATTTGCTCCTGCTTTTATAAACCTGTTCACAACTTCTAAAATATTTTCGTTAAATGCTTTTAGGGGGATATCTCCTATAATAAGTTTGTCTGAGATTCCTTTGCATACTGCTTTTGTATGAGAAATCATTTCATCTACACTAATTTCTGGTGTTGAGTTGTGTCCGTGCATTGTCATAGCGGCACTATCGCCCACCAAAACCCAATCGATATTTGTGTCGCTTATAATTTTTGCTGTAGTATAATCGTATGCAGTTATCATAGATATTTTTTTGTTATTTTTTTTCATCTAAATATTCCTTAACAAATGCTTTATAAATGGTTTCTAACTTATCGTCTTGTAATGCTTTTAAGTTGTGTTCTATCGTCTGCATATCTTTTCTGTCAATTGGTCCGCTTAATGCTTTTTTATGGTCTTCTTTTATGTTTTTAGAGATGTTGTCAAAATATGCAAGCGGAAATTCTATGGGCATATTTAAATCTATTTCAAACTTTTTAAAAACTTCTTGCCATAATAAAACTGTAAAATTTCCGCTTGCAACACATAGTGCATGATACAAAGCGGCTTTCTCTTTTGGTATTTGATGGCTAGGGTTTTCTAAAGTAGGGAAAATTTCACTAAAACTAGGTTCACCTTCATGTGTTATGAACGGGATATTTTTATATTCTTCTAAAGTTTTTAAATTTTCGGTAAAGCTGGCTAGTGGGTGTATGCTTTGAGCAAAATTGGAATCAAGCGAGGCGGAAAAATGCACAAGCTTTTTATCTTTAAGAGGGGGATTATCCTCTATAAATCCATCTATTTCACTATCTTTTATGAGGATTAAGGCGGTATTACAGTCTTGTACAGACTTTTCTAATGAAACATCAGTATTTCTGTCCCATTTTTCAAAGGGAATTTTTAATAAAGACAAATAATTGGCAAAATTATTAGCAACCTTGCCGTTTCCTATTATTAAATATTTCATAATGCACCTTACCTATATTATATTACTTATGTGCATATAAAATCTTGTGACTATGGATTTTTAGGCAAGGTATAGAAAGAAAAAAAACTTGCCAAAATGTTGACAAGTATAGAGCTTACAAGAGTTGAGTTAGTGAAATATCCCCGAGAAACAGGGGCTTTTTTGGTGTTTTATCGACGATATATCGACGATAAAAGTGATTTGGGTGGCTAACGGGATTTGAACCCGCGACCTTCGGTACCACAAACCGACGCTCTAACCAACTGAGCTATAGCCACCATATATCTATATTATAACAATTTATTTATGCTTTTTGCGGTCTGTGTAATGTGTGTGGAAAAGTTCGTGCGCTAAACCCTTACCAACTTTACAGCCAAGCTCTTCATACACTTTTTTGACATAATGGTTTTCTTGTGATTTATGAAGTTCCAAAGTTACATCGGCTTTATACAAACCTTCTGCTCTTTTTTGTCTGTGTTTTACTTTGGAATATACAGGTTGACCCGCACCTCCCACACATCCACCTGGACAGGCCATTACCTCGATAAAATCGTAATGTCGTTTACCAGATTTTAGATCTTCAATTAAATCTTTAGCATTTTTTAGCCCACTTACTGCTGCAATTTTTACTTCTTTCTTGCCGACTTTTAAATTGATTTCTTTTACACCATCTATAGTTCTTAAAGCGGTGCAATCTATATCGTCTTCTTTTAAAGCAAGTTTTTCTGCGACATATCTTATTACAGCTTCTGTTACTCCGCCAGATGCTCCAAACAATACACCAGCACCGGTTTTAAAACCAAATGGTAAATCAAATGAAGATGGTTTTAAGTTTCTAAAATCTATACCCATTTCGTCTATCATTCGGCTTACACCTACGGTTGTTATGACATGATCTACATCTGCATATTGTTCTTTAGAAAACTCTTCTCTTTTTGCTTCATGTTTTTTTGCAGAACATGGCATTACAGAAATCATAGAAATATCTTTTCTTTTGCCACCTTTTCTTACAAAATCTTCTTTTACTAAAGCCCCCAACATTTGTTGAGGAGATTTACATGTTGATAAATTTTTATTAAGTTCTGGATAAAATTGTTCCACAAATCTTATCCATGCAGGACAGCAGGAAGTGTATTGTGGCATATTTTTATTTTTTGTGAATCTATCTAAAAATTCATTAGCTTCTTCAACAATGGTCAAGTCTGCCGAGAAGGAGGAATCGTATACATAATCGAACCCTAACATTTTAAGTGCAGTTACTATTAAACCAGTTGTGCTTTTGCCGGGTGCAAGGTCGTATTTCTCGCCGATAGCTACTCTTACAGCAGGTGCTATTTGTACGGCGACTTTTCTTTTTTTATCGTGAAGATCTGCCCAGATTTTTGATACTTCACTTTTAGGGGATAATGCACCTGTTGGACAAACTCTTGTACATTGCCCACAGTAAACGCATTCTACATCTTTTAAATTTTTATTGAGACTTGGTACAACTTCTGTGTCCGAACCTCTGAAAGCAAAATCTATCGCACCAACTGCTTGAACTTCTTCGCACATTCTTATACAGTCGCCACACAAAATACATTTGCTAGGGTCTCTTACAATTGCGTCTGAAGATAAATCCCGTGGAGATTTTTTTTCTGTTTTTTTAAAACGAATTTCTTTAATACCAAGCTGTCTTGCCAAGCTTTGTAATTTACAAAAAGTGTTTTTGGAACATGTTGTACATTCGTGATATCCACTTGCAAGTAAAAGTTCTACATTAACTCTTCTCATTTCTCTTATTTGTGCTGTATGAACTTTAACTTTCATACCAACTTTTGGCTTTATACTACAAGACGCTTGTATACCCATACCCTCGATATCTACCAAACATAATCTACATGCACCATATGTGCTTAGGTTGGAATGATAGCAAAAAGTTGGTATTTCTATATTGGCTTTTCTTATTAAAACCAATAGGTTTTTTTCGCCTTCGATAGGCACTTTAATATTTTCTATAGTTATAAAATTTTCTGTTTCTTTTATATCTTTGCTCATTTTGATCCTCCTACAAAAATAGCATCAAACTTACATGCGGTTTTGCATGCTCCGCATTTTATACATTTGGTTGAATCTATTTTATGTGTTTTGCCAGGCTCGCCCGATATTGCATCTGTAGGGCAAACTTTTTTACATAAGCTACATTTTTTACAATTTGCTTGGTCTATATTATATTTTGCCAAAGCAAGACATTCGCCTGTTGGGCAAGTTTTCTTTTCAATGTGTGCTATATATTCGCTTCTAAAATGTTTTATTGTTGAAAGTACAGGATTAGGTGCGCTTTTACCAAGCCCACATAAAGAAGCAGTTTTTACAACGGTAGCCAAAGATTCTAAAACCTCTAAAGTTTTCATTGTTGCTTTGCCTTCGGTAATATCTGTAAGTAAGGTTAACATTTGTTTAGTGCCTTCTCTGCAAGGTACACATTTACCACAACTTTCATGCTGAGTAAATTGCATAAAGAACTTTGCAATGTTTACCATACAAGTTGTGTTATTTAAAACAACTAATCCGCCAGAACCTACCATAGCATCTGCTTTTTTAAGGTTATCGTAATCTAGTTTTAAGTCTAAATGTTTTTTTGTTAAACAACCACCAGATGGTCCACCAATTTGAGCAGCTTTAAAAGCACCTTCTTCAATTTCGCCTTTTTCGTTTGTTACACCACCGGCGATATCGTAAATTACTTCTCTTAAAGTTGTGCCAAATGGTACTTCTATCAAACCGGTGTTTACGATGTGCCCTGTTAAAGCAAAAGTTTTTGTACCGGGTGAAGTTTCTGTACCAACTTTACCAAACTTTTTACCGCCCATAGCAAGTACTTTTGGCACTGTTGCTATAGTTTCTACATTATTAATAATTGTTGGTTTTCCAAACAAACCAGATTCTGCTGGAAATGGTGGTTTAGGACGAGGCATACCTCGTTGACCTTCAACAGATGCTATTAATGCGGTTTCTTCACCACATACAAAAGCGCCTGCACCTTCCATAACATGAAGTTTAAAGTTTTTATTAGAACCAAAAATATTTTTACCAAGTATCCCAAGTTTTTCTGCTTGTTTTACGGCTTTATTCATTCTGTCAACAGCAAGTGGATATTCCATTCGCACATAGACATACCCTTCATCTGCGCCGATGGCTTGACTGGCAATTATCATACCTTCTATTACACTATGCGGATTGCCTTCCATAATACTTCTATCCATAAATGCGCCGGGATCGCCCTCGTCGCCATTACAGATTATGTATTTTTTTTCGGTTTCTTGAATTCTGGCAAAGTTCCATTTTTTACCAGTTAAAAAGCCACCACCACCTCTACCACGAAGACCAGAGGCGGAAATTTCTGTACAAATTTCTTCAGCATTCATTTTCATTGTTGCTTTTTGTGCTGAGGCATAACCGCCATTAGCGATATATTCATTAATATCGTCTGGGTTGGTGTTGCCACAATCTTTAAGTAAAATTCTTTCTTGATGTTTGTAAAAAGGAATTTCTTCCATTTTTGCGGTAGATTTTTTTGTTTTAGGATCTAAATATAAAAGTCGCTCTATTTTTTTATTTTGTTTAATTGTTAGTTCAACAATTTCTTTAACATCTTCTACTTTTACTTGTGTATAGAAAATTTTGTCGTTAATATTCATCAAAGGACCTTGCTGACAAAAACCCTGACACCCACTTTTAGAAACATAAACACCAGCACATTTAGAATTTATTTCTAAAGAAACTGGCAGTCCTTGTTTTTTAATTTCTTTTTTGAGTTCTTCAAAAACTTTTAGCGCACCGCTTGCAATACACATAAGCCCTGCGCAAAGTACTATTTTATGTTCTACATTTTTATAATTATTTTCATAATCTTTTACAATTTTGTTAAGGTTTACTTTTTTACTCATTTTTTTGCCTCGTTTTTTATGCCATCTATAAGGTCTGATATTTGTTGAGTTGTTACCTGAGCATGCACATCTCCGCCGATAACCACAACTGGTGCAAGCCCACATGCTCCTAGGCAGGATACACATTCTAGGGTGAAAAGCCCATCTTCAGAAGTGTTGCTGTTTGTTAGGTTTAGCTTTTCTTTTATTTTATTTATAATAGCTTCAGATTTTTTTACATGACATGCAGTTCCATCACAAACTTTAATTATATATTTACCTTTTGGTGTAATTGCAAAGTGTGCAAAAAATGTTGCTACACCAAAAACTCGTGCAGATGGTATGTTAAGTTTATATGCAATAAAATCCATCACATCTTTTGGTAGGTAGTTGTATTCATCTTGCACTTTTTGCAAGATAGGTATTAATTTTTCTGGTTTATAAGAATAATTTTCTAATATCTTTGATATTTTTTCTTGGCTTTCTGTTTTCATTTATTCCTCTTTATTTTTTTTGCAATATAGAAAAAACCTTCGCTTGGAAGGTTATAAAAAATTCGTTATATTTAAAGTTTTTAGACAGGGGTTGCGGGAACTAGATTGACAATCACTTATTATATATATTTTAACATTTAGCGAAATACAGGTAAAGCTATTTCTTTGTGTGGTTGGTAAGATATTGCCCGCAGTTAGAGCCTATTTCATTTTCTTCAAGCTCACCCATACTCAAAATTACCTCATATCCTGCCTTTTTTAGTTGGGCTATGAGAGAACAATTATCGTCTGAAGTTTTAATGCCAGAGTTGATTTTATTCTTATTTGCAGAATTTGTTGGGTTTATAGGAGTTATTTTTATTAGGAATTTGTTTGTATCGAAATATTTTTTAAGTTCGTCCACATTTATCACAGAATCTTGCGCTACTGCAAAATTTAATGTTATTTTTTTGCCACCTTTTGTAAAAAAGCGATTGCCGTAATTTGCAATTTTTTCAAAATTCCATTTTTTTACAGGCATAAGCCAATTTCTTTTTTCTTCGTTTGTGGAATGTATGGAAAATTGCATTTGCATGGTATTTTTATAAAATTTATTTTTTATTTCTAACAAATTTTCCAAAAAAGTTTCGCAACCTTCTGGCGCGATTGTGGAAATGGATGGTACAAAGTTTTTTGTGTTGTATATTTTTGGAAAATTTGTGAGTACTTTTAAAACATCAGCATTAAAAGTGGGTTCGCCCATACGGGCAAACTGAATTTTAAACTCGTCTAAGTTTGTTTTATTATCGCCGAACTTATGGTTTAAAACGGTGGAAATTTGTTTAAAAATATCCTGTTCTGAAATATTGCCTTCAAAATAGCCACCAGCATCGCAAAATTTACAAGCAACAGGGCAACCGTATAAGGTTGATAGTGTTAAAACAATTTTTTTATTATCGCAATGCATGGAATATGCAAATTCTATAAGTTTGTTGCTATTTGTTTTTGCTACGAAAACTTCTGCTAAGTTTTTATTGCCTATTATTTGTTTTACTTTCATGATGTTTTAACTCTGTTCATAATTTTTAAAAATTTTCATCGCAGTTTTTACGCCGTCTGCTGAAGTTATGGATATTTGACGATAAATATCATTAACCGTATCGCCAATTACAAATATATTTTTGTTTTTTAATATAGCTTTTGATGTTGTCGGCAAATTTGGTTCTCTGCCAATTGCAACTATAATGGTATCTGCAAGTATGGGTTCCTTGTTTGTATTAACTTGAATGCCTTTTTTTGCCAAAGCTATACTCTTAATTTTAACATTTTTAACTTGGGTGATGTTTTGGTTGGCAATTACCCTGTTAAGCAAAGTTGTATTACATTTTGGTTTTGCGTTTTGGTTTAATATTAAAATTTTGTTGGTTTTAGCTAGGTTTAGGGCGTAATCGTACCCGGCATCACCTGCGCCGATAATTGCTATGGTTTTATTCTTTTGTTTAGGCATATCTGCAATTTCGTAATAGATATTTTTGTTAGCTTTTTTATCTATTTTCACACTTTTAGGCAAAACCCTTGCCTTTGTGCCTGTGGCTATTACAAGATAGTTTGTTAGCAAAGTTTTTTTGTTAGTTTTCACCAAAATTTGATTGCCTGGCTTAATGTTTTTAACATTTTGAAAAAGTGTTTTTATATTTCTATCTTTCACTTTTTTTTCTAATTTTTTGGCAAGGGTTTTGCCAGAAATATTTTGTTCTAAAAGCGAATAATTTTCTATCAAATTTGCATTTCTTATAAGCCCGCCAATTTTATGTTTTTCTATTAATAAAGGTTCAATTCCAAGATGTTTAATTGCAACTGCACATGCCACACCTGCGGGTCCTGCACCAACAATTGTTATTACTTGATTATTTTTCATTTAAAAGTTTCTCCCAGGTGTCTATAACTGCAAAACCATCGGCTAAATTAAGCAAGGTTGATTTGTAAAATTTAGGACTAAAATCTGCAGTACAATTTATTGGTACAAATGGTAAATATCCCCGTACAAAAGCTGATCTTGTGGTGGTTTCCACACATAAATGTGTGGCGACACCTGTTATCAAAAGATGTTTAATTTTATGTTTTTTCAAAATTTCGTCTAACTTTGTTTTATAAAAACAATCGTACTGAGTTTTGGAAATTATTTTATGGTTTTTTGTGTCAAATTCTTTGCAAATTTCTGCATTATATTTTGATGTTATAACATCTTTCCACCAAAGCCCCAAAATTTGTGCATTTTGTTTGGTGTTTTTATGACTTGTAAAAATTATCGGACGATTGTTTTTTTTATAAATTTCAATTAATTTATTTATGTTTTTTGATATCTTTTTTGTACCAGAAATATATGCATGCGATTTCGGATCGCAAAAGAAATTTTGCATATCTATTACTATTAAGGCAGATTTTTTAATATTTAGTTTGAATTTCCTCATAATAGTATTATAAGATATTAGTATGAGTAATAGTTCTATATCCCTAGTGTTAATAGCTAGAAACGAAGCACACGACTTGCCAAATTGCTTGGCAAGTGTTGAAGATTTAGTTAATGAAACTATTTTGTTAGACAATAATTCTACAGATGACACTATAAAAATTGCCAAGCAATTTGGCGCCAAAACAGAAACAAGAAAGTTTGATGGCTTTGCCAGTCAAAAAAACCATGCCATAAATATGGCTTCTAACGAATGGATTTTGCATCTAGACCCAGATGAAAGCCTAACTCCTGCTCTTAAGGAAGAAATAAGGCAAATAGTGCAAAACACAAAATATTCTGCCTTTAATATTCCTTATCAAAATTTGTTTTTAGGTAAAAAAATGCGGTTTGGTAGTTTTTTAGGTGAAAAACATATAAGATTATTTAAAAAATCTGTCTCCAAATTTGGTGGCGGGCTTATACACGAAGGTATAGAGGTTAATGGCGAAATCGGGGAACTTAAAAATAAAATAATCCATAATTCTTATCCAAATTTGGAAGAATATTTCAAAAAATTTAACGAATATACTACCCTCTCAGCACAAAAAGCGCACCAAGAGGGCAAAAAATTCACAATTTTTAAATTATTGGCATTTCCGTTAAATTTTTTGAAATTATATATTCTAAAGCTCGGCTGTTTAGATGGTATACACGGAATAATTTGGGCAACAATATCATCTTGTTACGGTTTCGTAAAATACAGCAAGCTGTATGTAATAGAAAAAGAGAATAAAAAATGATAGAGCAAATTTTATTTCTAATAGTTTTTTTTCTTGCCTTTAGCGCTCGTTGGAACTGGTGGCGAACGAAACAAAAAGGCATAGCTGTTCTTATGTATCATAATATTGGCAAAGTACCACATAAAGACAATAAAAGTTTATGGGTAAGCCAAACAAAGTTTGAAAAACAAATAAATTTTTTAATAAAAAACGGCTACACATTTTTAGGTTTTTCTGATTTGGGTAAAAAAACTTATCCAGAAAAATCCGTATTAATAACTTTCGATGATGGTTACAAAAACAACCTGTCGGCATTAGAATTTTTAATAAGTAAAAAAATAAAAGCAAATATGTTTTTAGTTTATAATGCTATCGGCAAAAAAAACTATTGGGACGAAAATTCTCCTCGTAAAAATGCAGAAGAAAAATTAGATTTGCAAACCCTAAAAAAATTACAACAAACCAATTTTATGGAATTTGGCGCTCATACTATGGACCATAAAAATTTAACAGAAATTAAACCAGAAGAAGTCAAATATCAAATAGCAGAAAGTAAAATTAAATTAGAAAAAACCTTCAACACAACAATACAAGCTTTTGCATATCCGTATGGTGCGGGTGCTTTTACAGAAAATATAAAAAAAGAAGTAGAAAAAACAGGTTTCAATTTTAATTTTAGTGTTAAACAAAATTTATGGGATTTTAAGAACTGGAATAAATATAAATCTATCCCACGAATATTCGTCCGTGGCGACGACTTTATGTTAGATTTTAAATTAAAGATAACCCGCGGAAAATCCAGGTTATAAGAAATTCTCATATAGTACTAATTTACCACCTACCACTAGTACTAAAGTACCTTTTATTAAAACCACGCAACAGGTAAAATATAGTTGTAAGGATATATTTAAGAGGTAAAAAATATGAAAAAGATAATAATTTTAACAATATTATTATTGCTAACGAATGTTAGTGGATATACTAGTTCTTCAATGAACGAATTGGTTGAAACAAAAGTAGAACAGGCAGAAATTATTGCTCCTGTGCCTCTAATGACACCCGTAGGAAAACCAGCTGGAAAACTATTAAAACTAGTGATAGAAGCATTTCAACAATCAGGCAAAAAGCTAATATCTATTGACGATTTTGTAAAACTAACAAAAATATCTATAAAAAATACTGACTCATTAAAAAAACTAACCTATAACCAGGCAGTAGGGTATATTTTTTGGGAAGAAATACAAGTTATTTCAAAAATTTCTAGCAATTTTAATCCAGAATTAAAAGGACAAAGAATAAATTTTGTTTTGGAGAAATTAGGAAAAGATATTGTTTCTAATGTTGAAGATTTAAAAAATTTACATTTTGTAACAAAAAGCAATATAGAACATAGAAAAGCTACGGAAATACTAAAAAAAAATAAAAGTTTAACCTTGGAAGAATTAGCAAGAGAAGTAAAAATAATTTTAAACAAACAATCTGGACCAAAATTAAATTTAGGTTCGGCATATAAATTAAAAACTGTAACAAAACATTTAATAACTGGTGGTAAAATTGTTTCAGAAATAGACCCTAAAACAAAAAAACCAATGAAAGAGTTTCTTTATAATTATGGTGGTAATGAAAAATATTATCTAAAGGATGAAATATCATATGTGTATAAAGAAGATGGAAGTGTAATTAAAGAAATAAAACAAAGAGCATTAGATGTAAATGAACCGTATATAAGTATAGAAGAGTATAATTCTAATGACAAACTTGTTAAAAAAATCAACTACGATTATGCTTATTATGACACTGCCAAAAATCACAATATAATAGAATATAACCCAGATACTGGTAAACCAACAATACATCGTTTTTATGAAGGGCATGCTGGTAGAAAATCGGTAGTGAAAAAAACAACTTATACTTATTTTAAAAACGGAGATGAAGTTGTTAAAACATATGAATATAAAAATTTAGTAGAAGAAGTATTAACTAGGAAAGATGGAACTAAATTAAAAAAAGAATATTCTCAATATTCTAGGAATACAACTTTAAAATATTCGTATAGAAAAAATGGATCTCTTGAAAGCGGCAAAAAATACATTGGGAAAGAATTAATACAAGAAGAATTACGACCAGTTAAAGGCAAAGGTTTTACCCATAGAATTTATGAGAATAATATTTTAATAGAGGAAACCATTCAGAAAGGAAGCGGACCAAAAATTACTAATTTTTACGAAGGAGATAAAATTACAAAAGAAATCACAGAGCATAAGTCTGGCCGAAAAATAATTAAAAAACCTGCTACCGCAGAAAGCCTAGCTTTTGAATCTAAATTTAAGAATGATGAATTTATAGAAGGAACTACCTTCGAAACAGATGGAAGTAAAACGGTTGAAAAATATAAGAATAACGAATTGACGGAAAAAGCAATCTATGACTCACAAGGTAATGAACTTAAAAAACTTTCTTATACTTATAACTCAAATGGTGTTTGGACTTCTAAAGAATACGAAAATGAAATCCTAGTTAAAAAAACTATTCATAAGCTAGATGGTGGGATAACAGTTATAAAACATGACCCAGAAAGCCCTGCTCAAAGAGTGTTGCAATATGATAAGTATGGAAAATTGCTAAAAGCTAGTGATAAATATGGAAGTAAGGATATTAATGGTAATTACGAATTTTTAGACAGTAAAACATTTGACCCTTTAACAGGGGATATAATAATTAGATCTACTCAAGATTTTAATTAAAACTTTAAAATACTCGTAAAAACCCGTTTGTCATTGCGAGGCGATTTGTAATCGCCGTGGCAATCTCCCAAATTTGCTAAAATATGAGCAGAAAGTTTAAAAAAGGGGAGGAGGCACTGCCACATGGAAAGTATAAGAAAGTTATTTAATATAGGAATGGGTCCGTCTAGTAGTCATACTATTGGTCCAAACCGTGCTGCAAAAATTTTCAAAAAAAATAGTCCAACAGCACATCGTTTTGTGGCACACCTTTATGGCTCATTGGCATTAACGGGCAAAGGTCACTTAACAGACAAAGCAATAAAACTCGCTTTTGAACCTTTAAAAGTAAAAATTGTTTGGCATAAAAATAAATTTCTAAAATTCCACCCAAATGCAATGCAGTTTGAAGCTCTTGATAAAAACGGCAAACTAATAAGACACAATACTTTTTACAGTGTAGGTGGGGGGAAAATTATCCATGAGAAAAATAATAAAAAAATAGAAATAGAATCTATCTACAAATACACCACCGTTAAAAAAATATTAAGACATCTAAATAAACACGATAAAACTTTTTGGCAATTTGTAGAGGATAGCGAAGGCGAAGAAATTTGGATATTTTTAAAACAAGTTTGGAAAATTATGAAACAAAACATCAAAGATGGCATTCATAAAGAAGGCTATTTACCTGGTGGTTTAAAATTAGCAAGAAAAGCAAAAACATATTACAAGAAGAATTTCAAACATAAAGCAATAAAATATAACAGCAATTTATTTGCTTACGCATTATCCTGTCCAGAAGAAAGTGCAAGTGGTTCCATAGTTGTGGCAGCACCTACATGTGGTTCTTGCGGAGTGATACCCGGCGTTCTATATTATATGAAGGAACAAAATAAATATAGTGATGACGAAATTTTAAAAGCACTTGCAACAGCTAGTGTGTTTGGTAATTTGGCTAAAACAAATGCATCTATTTCTGGTGCTGAGGTTGGTTGTCAGGGCGAAATTGGAGTAGCTTGTGCAATGGCAGCAGCAGCGGCTTGTTATTTAGAAGGTGGAAATATTTATCAAATAGAATATGCTGCGGAAATTGGTTTGGAACATCATTTGGGTTTAACTTGCGATCCTATTGGCGGGCTTGTGCAAATACCATGTATAGAAAGAAATGCAATGGGTGCATCAAGAGCATTGGATGCTGCAGCATATGCATTAATTTCTGATGGACATCAAAAAGTTTCTTATGACGATATACTTGAAACTATGGAAATTACTGGGCATGATTTATCTAAGGAATATAGGGAAACCGCTTTAGGTGGTTTAGCAAAATATATGAAAAATAGGATTAATAAAGAAGAAAATTGATTTACCAAGTACATACACGAGCACCAGAATCACCACTACAGCTTGCCCCTAAACTATTAGCTAACCTTTCACACCTTGCTACATTTACCGTTAATCCCCCTGAACCACCAAAACAATAAAGATAATAATCGCTAGAATAATATTCTAAAGCATTTTTAAGCACTAAAAACGTCCCGAAAGATTCATTGTGATAAGAAGAAAAGGAACTATAGTTTCTTCCTAGTGTGCTACTCGTATTTAAGTATGGATAAAGCATATAATCTTTACCTGAAACTTTTATCCTGCAATTACCACCTGTACAAGCACTTCCCTGATAATCATTGAAACTCATATCTAATAAATCTAAAGCAGAACCATCTGTACTACTATCAAAAAGACTTCTTCTATCCAAAGCATCATTAACATTTTTACCAATTGCCATTAACCCACTAAGATGAGCCTTATCTCTTGCTACCATATATTTTGGTAATGCAATGGCAGCGAGTATTGCGATAATAAGCACCACCACTAAAAGTTCAATTAAAGTAAACCCTTTAATACTCTTGTCACCCTGAACTTGTTTCAGGGTCTTACTAAAAGATGCTGAAACAAGTTCAGCATGACACATTTTTTTATTATTAAATAAGTTCTTCATATACGATATATTATTAAAGTTGGGGGGGGGTGTCAATGAAAAAGAAACATTTACCCTCACCCTAACCCTCTCCCTAAAAACGAGGGAGAGGGAAAAAGAGTGCCAGAAAAAGAAATTCCCCTTTTGGTAAAGTCGTGGACACAGACTCTGTGGGGGTGGTATTTGCAAAGCAAATAGTGGGGGTTTTAATGTAAGCTGAAAGCCGAATTTTTTAGCATTAATAGATATTACCGTTCTTTTTTAGTAAGTCGTATTAAAAAGTATTAAGTATGCTTAAAATAAAGAAAGCGAACTTTAATTAAAAAGTTCGCTTTCTTTCGTTCAAGTTCCTTAAATAAAACTAAAAATTACTCTTTAGGTTTAGCTAAGTTAACTTTGATTTGTCTACCGTCTAAGTCTTTGCCATCAAACTGAGCAATTGCTTTTTCGGCAGCTTCATCAGAAGCCATCTCAACAAAACCAAAGCCTTTAGAACGATTTGTATTACGATCTGTTATGATCTTTGCAGATACTACTTCGCCACATTCAGCAAAAGCGTCTTGCAATGAGTTTTCTGTTGTTTCCCATGAAAGGTTTCCAACATATAATTTATTTTTTTCCATTTTTCTCTCTCTTTATCTATTTTCTATGTAGAAACTACCCTAAGGCATTCTACACCTAGATTGTAGCATATATCCTGTGTATTTTAACAAGTTGATTTTTGCGGGGCAATTTAATATTATTAAAGGATAGATAACAAGAGAGGTATCACTATGGATTTAGGTCAATTAAGCTTTAAACAGCTTCCCCCTTCAAAAGAAAAGATTACAGATCCAAAAGAAATAGCAAAAGTTTATACTCGATGGCGATGGCGAATGTTTATTGGTATGTATCTTGGATATATGGTATTTTATTTTACAAGAAAAAACATTGCACCAGCACTTCCATTATTTGGTGAAAAACTAGCTTTAGATATTGTTCAACTTGGTATTTTAAGTACAGTTTTTTATATAGTATATGGCATTGGTAAATTTGTTAGTGGTCTTTTGGCAGATCGTTCCAACATAAGAACATTTATGGCATTTGGTTTATTGTGTGCTTCCATAATACATTTGTTTTATGGTTACCTAACAAGTTTATATGCTTTAGTGTTTTTCTGGGGATTAAACGGTGCATTCCAATCTATGGGATTCCCACCGGTAGCAAAGGCTTTAGTTCACTGGTTCTGTCCTAACGAAAGGGCAACCAAATGGGCATTATGGTCTTCCTCTCATACAGCTGGTACTTTTGGTATCGGTATTTTAATAGCTTGGATTTTAAGTATGTATTCTAAAGGATTATTGGATTGGAGAGCAATATTCTATATTCCTGGTGCAATAGGTGTTGTAACATCTTTAGTAATGCTTGTTATGTTAAGAGATAGACCAGTATCAATGGGTCTACCTCCAATAGATAAATACAAAAATGTAAGCTATCCAGTTGAAAAAACTAAAGAAGATGTTTCACATTGGAAAATATTAAAAAAATATGTATTCACAAACCCATATTTATGGGCATTATGTTTCTCTTACATATTTGTGTATTTAATCAGGTTCGGTACTTTAGACTGGGCAACAAAATTCATGTATGATGTTAAAGGTATATCTGCAGTTAAAGTTGCGTTATTTTGGTCTTTAATGCCACTTGGTGGTATTGCTGGCGGAATAGTTGCTGGCTACCTAGCAGATAAAGTTTGGGGTGGTAGATGTGCTCCTTGTAATGTCTTATATCTCATACTATTGATATTTAGTATCTGGGGTTTTTATGTATATGCAGGTCCAGATAATTATTTTGCAACAGGGTTTTACTTATTAGCAATCGGGTTCTTTGTTGATGGTCCTCAAGTTCTAGTAGGCGGTGTTCAAGTATCAAGGATTACCGTTAAAGAAGCAGTAGCTACTGCTTGTGGTCTTAGTGGTTGGTTTGGATATATCGGGGCAGCGTTTTCTGGTGTAGGGCTAGCATATATTACTAAGGTCTACGGCTGGGGTGGTATGTATGGTGCTTGTATGATATCTTGTGTAATAGCAGGTGGGCTTATGGCTATAGCTTGGAATAAAGAAAAAGAAGATCATTATAATCATAAGAAAAAGCATGCAAAGTGCTGTAGCTAGTACAGTTTTTTAATAATAATAAAATTAATTTTTAAGTTTCCCTTCAGATAGTGTAGACTATCTGAGGGGTTTCTTTGTTTATATATATAAATATCATTAATTTATTTATATAGCTATTTAGCATTAGAGGAGACTAGTAATAAAGTATCAGTGCTATATAGTACTAAAGTACCTTGTGGAAAAACCTGGGAAGTGTTAAATTGTTGGTATAGATGTAGTATCTTTACTTTTAAAATAAAAATTATTTAATATTGAGAGAGGTTTTAGTGACAGCATTTTATAAAAAATTTATAGCTACCTTTTTAGTTAGTTCTCTTTTATTTTTGAACTCAACAACATTTTTATATTCAGAAAATAATATTGGGAATAAAAATTATCAAGAGATATATAATTCCGAAATTAATAGTTTTGTTGATTTGCAATTGAAACAAAATTTAGAAGAAAAAAATGTTGTACCAGTATTACTAGATAATATCCAAACAGTGTCTGCAAAAATATTCCTAGACATATTAGAAGAAATAGAAATTGTGGATATTCTAACCAAAGATCTTAAAGAAAAAAGTAACGACTACATGGAAAATCTTATATCCATAACATATTATCCATCCGAATATTTAAACCAAATAGTTGATACCTTAATAAGATTACAAACAGTTAAACTTGTAGAAGAAGATGAGAAACAAATGTTATTATTGTCTTTAACAACCTCATTAATATCTAACATAAACCATTCTAAAGAAGTTGTAAATAGAATTCTTAAGACAATAACACATCTAGATGAGTCTTCAAACAATTATATAGATTATGAAAAAAGAATTTTGTTGGTATCTGCTATCAAGTATAGTGTTCCTACAGAAGACATATCCGATAATTTAACAAAACATATAAAGGAAATGTCAGATTTTATAGCTTCTAGTCATGATACTTTTGAAGTTAACCTTGATTGCTATACAAATGCTAATACTGCTGAAAACTATTTCAATACAAAACACAATGTTAATTTTTTAGGGATTCATGCTAGTATGGTAACAAGAGAGCCAGGTAAAAATCTTATAGGTAGTGATAGTTGTGATGAAAATTCTTATGCACATATGTTATTAAGTATATTGGTAGGTGCTTTTGTAAACCAAAAAATACAATATGAAAAAGGTAAACAAATATTAGAATTTATCTCAGAATATTTACAGTTAGATGAAGATGACGAATATATTAATTATCCTATGATAGCAGAATATGCTCTTATAAACTTAGAGGAATTAGTATATACCTTTGAAGAATATTTAGAAGATGAAACAATATCTTTCGAGCAAAAAAGTTATATAAGTGTTTCTTTAGAAAAAGTAGATATGTTGACAGAAGTTATAGAAAACCAAATAAAAGATACTGCTAGCGAAAATTGTAATTTAATTGATGATGTCTATGGTTATGGTTGTTTAGTTTTAGAATTTGCTGTTATAGGTAAAATGCTTAAATGGGTAGGAGTTGGTAGCAAATTATTGTTTTCTTGGTTATTACCTACAAAATGGATTCCTCTTGTAAGGCTTTATAATATGAAAAGAATATCCTTTTTTAAAAAATTAAGGATAGGTGTTGCTAAATATAGTGGGCTTACATATGTAAGGGGAAAAGTTGTACCACATCTCATTAACAATACTATAAAAAAATTAGAATATAATGCAGTGTTAAAAAGACTTGCTAAGAAAAACTTTATAAAACCTAAAACTCCAAGCACAATAGGTGAAAAACTTAGAGCATCGTTTATAATGGATAAAAACGGGGCCTTTGCTAAAAGTGAAGTAATTAAAGAAATACTTACAAAGAAAGATGTAGAGAAAATAAAATATATGAACAACTATTTTATGAACGATTCTGCAACCATAAAAATAGGAAGATATTTTGTTCCTGTCAACAATAAGACAAAATTAAACGAATTTGTTAATATTTTAAAAAACTTAAAAGTTCAAATGAATGCTACAGAGGTGTTAGGTTTTGCAACTATATCTAGAGGTAAGGGGCTAACCTTAAAAGATTCCTTTGTTCAAAATGTTCCTTCTACAATAGTTGCATTTGCAATGGCTCAGTTTTTAGCAAAATGGGGTAACCCAGTAATGCATTATAAAGCACATAAGGGTAATTATGGTTTAAAGATTTCTTTAGATTATGCAAAAAATTATTCAATTATACAATCAGAAAAAAACACTAAACTTACAAAAGTATTGTTTGATTTCCAAGAAATTGAAGACGGTATAGAGGATGGAAATTTAAGCAAATCTGAAGTAGAAGAAATGTTAAACGAAATTAAATCTTCTTACGATCAAATGGAAAAAGTGGAGAGTATAGGTGAACAGTAAAATAATTAAAAAACTTTTAGTTGTAAGTATGTCGACAGTTATAATTTTAACTTCGTCTATTTCCAATGCTTTTGCCGATACTAAAGAAGAGGCATTAAGAAACAATGTTTTAACTTGGTATAAAAAAATGTTTGTTGTAGAAGGTTTTGAAGATGAAGACTTTATGAGACTTCTTAAAAATGAAATAAAAATATTTATATCAGAAAATAATCTAGATGAAGATTTTTATAAAAAGCTAAATGCTATATCAGATTCTGTTATCTTACAAAACAGAATAGGTGAAGAAATAAATATTTTAAAAGCTAATATACCATCCTTAATAATTAATTCTTTTGAACAGGAAGACAATAAAAAAATTATTGTTAGGTATAGAAATATAATAGCTAAGTTTTTAGCTACAGAACAATTTTCTAAAGCTGTGTCTATTACTCTTACAAGTACAGTTGTAAAAATGATTAGAAGCAAAGATGCAGATGTAGAAAAAACAGGTATAATTTTTGCAATCAACTTACTTTTAAATCCAAGCACAAACAAAGCAATGAACGAAGGTATTTATGCAAATACAAATGAATATAAATTTATGAGAGTTTTAATTTTGCATAATAATGCGATAAATAATATAAATTTGGAAGAACAAATTTCATTAACCAATTCTATGGAGCTAATTTATAAAAAAGAATTTTTAAAACAAGATAATTCACTAGATTTTTTAGAAAATGCGCCTAGTGTTATAATGACAGTTTGTTGTTTAGTGTTAGTACATCAGGCTATTCCAAGTAGGATGAAAAAGCAAGCAGTAAATATATTTAAAAAATTTGATACTAGAAGAAAATTTAATTTATATGAAAACATAGAATTTGCAACAGTTAAAACAGGTAGAGAAAAATCGATGCAAGTTGCTCTTGTAGGCAGAAACCATGTAGTTAAAGAATTTTTAGCTAGATCTAATGTGGCAAAAATAGAAAATATAAGAGAATCTTTTTACTTATGGAGTTTAATAGAAACTACAGGGTTCACTCCTAAAGATGCCTTGCTTTTACAAATGGTAACTTTGTTTTTCAACATTGCTACAAACTATGTGGCTGGTGTGTATATAACCCCACATCTTACAGCAATTCACGGTGATAGACAAGATGAAATTAAACGAGAATTAAATAATAATTTACAAATTCAATTAAATGTTATTAAAGAAGAAAACAGATTTTTAGAGAATTTAAATTTTGGAAATTAAATAATAATTTAAAAAAGGTTAAAAATAATGAAAATTAAAAAAATAAAACAAATAACATCCTTAAGTTTATCATTAGCGATAGTGATATCTACAAATTCTTATGCATTTGAAAATATTAGTACTTCTATACAGCATAATGCAGAATTATATAACAATATAGAACAAAAAATAATATATCAAGCACAAGAAGAATTAAAAAATAGTGAAGAAGATTCTGAGTTAGAGCTGATTAATTCTAGAAAACAAGAATTGTTAAATATTATTAAAGCTACTATGGATTATGCAGGACTTACCCAAGAAGAAAAAGATTTTATATTTGCTGCAGGTATTTCTGATTCTGGTATTTCTGTAGAAATATCCCAAAAAATTAGTGACGATATTTTTGGGAAAATTATTATTGAAGAATTAACAAAAATTAAAGAAGAAGCAAAAACAATTATTCCTAGTGTAGGTTTTGAAAAGAAACCTGAAATGCTTTTAAATATGCTTCAAGTTTCTTATGTTAAACCATCAGCTTTAGAAGAAATATTAGTTATATTACAAGAAATGTTATCTTTAAACAAAAAAGATGTAACAGAAATGGTGTCTGTATTGGCTTCAAACTTAGCAAAAAATCCAAACATGAATTCTGTTGTTATGAGCAATGGTAAAACTTTTGAAAAGTCTGTTTTAGATATTTTATCAGGCAGTTATCAAAGTAATCAGAGCCAGGCTGTTTTGGCTGCTAGTATGACTGTAGAAAACAGTAATTTAAACCCATATTATCACGAAAAATTTTTTAAACGAAGCAATTTATATTCTCATGTTAAGTTTGATAAAGTTTGGGACACGACATCAATAGCAGCTTTGGTTTTAATAGCAGCAGGTTTTCTTAATATTTTTCTTGATAAAAAGGTTACGGTAGAAGAAAAAAGAAGAATGGAGAAAGATATATCTAAAGTAGTTACTAAGGGTAAGCCGATTCGTCATGTATCTTTAAAAAGGAAAGATCTTGTTAGAGTGGGCAAGGTCTTTGCTCAGCAGAATCTTAGGAAGGTTAAAGTAGACTTAATGAGGCTTATGCTCAAGTCTGATATTACATGGAGTTTTGGTTTTCATAACGCTAAAATATATATTGTAAGGTCTTTCTTGCAAACAGCAGTTATGGTATTCTTCTTTTCTAAAGGTTCTCCTAAGGATTTAACCTCAAACATGGAAATAATGCATGAATTTTATTTATTAAACCTAATAGAGCAAAAGAAAAGAACTTTAATTTTGTCAGATAAGATAGAAGGTGTTATAAATGATATAGACCTAAAGAAAGTTACCTTAACATCTATTAACAGAATAAAACAAATAGAAAGAGCTAATACACAAATAATAGTAAGCGAGAAGGAAGCATTAGAAGATGTAAAAATTTTATATAAAACTTTTTATGCTGAAAATGGAATTTTTGTAGATTAACTTTTAAACTTTTGATATAAAAACCCCCGCTTAAATAAGCGGGGGTTTTTTTATAAATTTAATTAATTAATTTTTTCTCTTTGCAGTGATTTTATTGCTAAAATGCATATTTTTGCAGTTTTTTACTGCAAAAATATGCAAAATACAGCTTTTTTGCAATAAAACTTGTCTTAAACCTGCAAAACTGATACTATATTTATGCGAAACAAAATTTAAATTAATGCTAGAGGTGTAATTATGAAAATAAAATATCAGTCATCGAAAGAGATATTTGGTAAATATTTATTTGATAGAAAAGCCATGCGTAGGTTTTTACCGCACGAAATATACAAAAAGTATATCAATGCTATGGAAAATGGTAGCAAGCTAGATGAAAGCATCGCAGACTTTATGGCAAACGCAATGAAAGAGTGGGCAATCTCAAAAGGTGCTACACATTACACACATTGGTTTATGCCAAGAACAGAAAATATTGCTGAAAAGCATATGGCATTTTTAAGTACAGATAAAGATGGTTCTAGCATAGAATCTTTCAAAGGTTCGGAACTTATAAAAGGCGAACCAGATGCGAGTTCATTTCCATCTGGTGGCATTCGTTCAACATTTGAAGCTCGTGGTTATAGTGCGTGGGATCCTACAAGTCCAGCGTTCATAATTAAAAGTAAAAAAGGTGGAACGCTTTGTATTCCATCAGTATTTATTTCTTTAAATGGTGCTTCGCTTGATATGAAAACACCTTTAATAAAATCTATAAATTCTATGCAAACTTGTGCTATGAAACTTTTAAAAAAGTTTGGAAACAGAACAGTAAAAAGTGTAGATGTAACAATAGGTGCAGAACAAGAATATTTTTTAATCGACGAAGAAAAAGCAAAAAAACGACCAGACATCACATTATGTGGAAGAACACTTATCGGCGAAGCATCACCAAGAGAACAAACAGTTGAAGCACATTATTTTGGATCTATCGCACCTCGTTCTTTAAGTTTTATGGAAGATGTTGAAAGGGATATGTACAAAATAGGACAAGTACTTTTAACAAGACATAATGAAGTTGCACCTTGTCAATTTGAATTCGCACCAGATGTTTCAGAAGCTAACCTTGGTTGCGATATGAACCATGCATTAATGGAAGCAATGCGAAAAGTTTCAATTAAACATAAAATGAAACTTTTACTTCACGAAAAACCTTTTGCAGGTATTAATGGTAGCGGTAAACATTTAAACTTTTCGCTAAAAGATAGCGATGGCAAAAATTTATTAACGCCATCTTCTCATAGAACAAGGAACATCCAGTTTTTAACATTTTTATCTGCCTTTTTACTTGGTGCTGCAAAGCACGATACTTTGTTAAGGGCATGTATAGCATCTCCAGGTAATATGCACAGACTTGGCGGTTTTGAAGCGCCACCTGCTATTATGAGTATCTATTTGGGCGATCTTCTAACAAACATTTTAGATACTATTGGTAAAAATCCGGTTACAAAAATTAATAAAAGATCTTTTATAGACCTTGGTTTGCATCAAATACCAGATGTTAAAAGAGAAGATTCTGATAGAAATAGAACCTCGCCAATAGCATTTACAGGTAATAAGTTTGAGTTTAGGGCAGTGGGTTCTTCTCAGGCGATTGCTGGACCATTATCTAATATTATAGCCGTTTGGACAGCAGGTATAGATGAAATTACCGAAATTATAGAAACCAAAATGGATGCAACTGGTGGCGATATAGAAAGATCAGCTTTAGAAGCAATAAGTCATGCTGCAAAAGTTAGCGAAAAAATTAGGTTTGAAGGTAATTCCTATTCAGATGAATGGCCAAAAGAAGCTAAAAAAAGAGGTTTACCAATTGCCACAACAACTTTTGATGCTTTGCAACTTTTACTTAAACCAGAAAACAAAAAACTTCTTGCTAGGTTAAACATAATGAACGAAAACGAGCTTGAAGCTTTTCATGAAATAAGAATGGAACAATATGTAAGTTCTATCGATGTAGAACTTGCTACTTTAAAAAGAATGATATGGGAAGGTGTGATGCCTGCGATTTCAAAACAATTAATATTAGAAACAGATTCTATTAAAGGGGTAGGCGAGAGTTTTTCTAATCATTGGAAAACTCATATTACCAATCTTGCTGGTATTAAGGACGGATTATTTAAAGAGCTTGAAAATTTAGAAGAAGTTAAAGCTAGATATCGAGCATTGGGGCTTGTAAAAAAAGCCGAAGTAATAACAAAAGAGGTGCTTCCGTTAATGGACAGGATTAGAACTTTGGCAGATAGTTCGGAAAGGGTTATTGCCGAAGAGATATGGCCATATCCAAAGTACAAAGATTTACTTGTACTAGACTGATAACGTCGTCTTTTGAGTTCTTTTTCGTTTTTCTGCTCCTAAAGTAGGGATGCTCGCATTCGCTCGCTCTACCGACCTACTAGTCGTCGCAGAGAAAACGAAAAATAATCTCAAAAGACTCGTTCCCTTCGGGAAGTTTTTTAAAAAATATTTTTGTTAAAATATTCGTTCCCTACGGGAAACTTTTTATTTTTTTATAAATTTTTTCTTAAGTAAAATTCCCATTAATGCTAGTAAACCGAAAAGTAAAAACACCGATAATATTTTTACGCTCATTATATCTTTCACACTATTTATTGTATGTAAACTATCGCCCGCATATGCGTAAACGAAACTGCCAGGGATTATGCCAAGAGATGTCGTCCATAAAAAATGTTTAAATTTTATTTTGGTAAAACCACCTGCAATATTGATTAAGAAAAATGGGAATATCGGTACAAGTCGTACGAAAAGTAAATAGAAAATTCCGTTTTCTTTAAATTCTTTATTAAATTTAAAAAGACCTGTGGAATATTTTTTTTGAACACTTTCCCCAAAAAAATATCTTGCAAGTAAAAAGTTTATGCATGCCCCACAAGTTGCCCCAATATTAATAAACAAAGTTGCCCAAACAGCACCAAATAAAAAACCACCTGCAATTGTTAATACCGTTGCTCCGGGGATAGATAAGCTTACAGTAAAAATATAAACACCAATATAGGTAAGTACAGAAAGTAGAAAATTTTGGGTAGTGAAAAGTTTAAAACTATCTGCATTTGCTTTTAAATTTTCAAGCGTAAGCTGATCTGCAAATGGTGTAAAACGAATACCAAGTATTACTAAAATTAAAATTACAAGTATAACATCTCTTCTCATATTATTTCCTCAAAAGTTTTACTATTGGATTATCCAAAATTTTCTTAACGAATGCTTTTTTTGCAGGTTGCCGAATAATATCGGAATAAGTTGGATAACTGTGTATTAAGTTTTTTGCTTTATAAAAACTTATGCCAAGTGTTTTCATTGTTTGAACTTGATTAATAATTTCGCAACTATGTTTACCAACTATATGTGCACCCAAAATTTTACCGCTTGAAAGATAAATAAATTTTGCCATACCAAAAGTTTCAATTTCTGTTTTGGACCTATCTAAATCTTTATATTTGTAGGTTGAAACTTTAACCTTATTGCCATATTTTTCGCGGGCTTGGGTTTCTGTTAGGCCTAAATGCGAAATTTCTGGTTGTGTAAAAATTGTCCAAATAATATTGTCATAATTCACGGCTTGTTTTATTGGTAAAAAAGCATTTAAACTAGCTTTTACGCCCTCATGTTCGGAAATATGGCTAAACTGAAATGGTGGCACTATATCCCCGCAAGCCCAGATGTTTTTTGCAGTTGTTTTTAGGTATTTGTCCGTCTTTACACCACCTTTAACTAATTGCACTCCCACTTTTTCTAAATTGAGTCCATCTAGGTTTGGTTTTCTGCCGGCAGCCACTAAAATTTGGTCTGATTTTATAGCTTTTATTTCTTTACCTTTTTTTATTTGTACAAACTTTTCCAAACCTTCTTCTGATACTTTTTCCACACCATAACCCATATAAAAATTTATACCTTCTTGGGATAATTTTTGTTGTAAAATTTGGGTTAAATCTTTATCATCATTAACCAAAAACCCTGCCATATCCACAACATTAACTATTGTGCCAAGTTTATTAAAAGCATTTGCCATTTCTACACCAATTGCACCGGCACCAATTATGGTAAGGGTTTTTGGTATTTCCGAAATTTCAAACAGATTGGAATTTGTTAAATATTTTGTTTTATCTAGTCCAGAAATGGGGGGTACAAATGGTGAAGAACCTGTTGCAAGTATAAATTTTTCTGCAGTTAATTTTTTGCCGTTTAAAGAAATTGTATTGTTGTCTAAAAACTTTGGTTCGCCGAAAAGTACATTGATGCCTGCCTTTTCAAAAACTTCTGGTTTGTGTCCTGCATAAACAGATTGTACAACTCCACGGACATGATTCATAATATTTTCGTGCGAAATATTGCCGTCTGCTTTGATGCCATATTTTTTACATTCTTTTATATTGCCATAAACTTCCGACGCTTTTATTAATGCTTTACTTGGTATACAACCGCTCCAAGTACATTCGCCGCCAAGTTTATCTTTTTCTATTAATGCAACTTTTTTACCCATACCCGATGCTGTTTTACTAGCAGTAAAACCAGCAGCCCCACCGCCGATAACTATTAAATCGTATTTGAATTTTTTGCTCATCACTTCCCCCGATTGATATACCTGTTATAACTTTGCAAATCGTCCACATCTTCTAAACTTTCTAGTGTTAAATATGTTTTAGCAAATTTTTCTAACTTTGAAATTGTTTCTTTATATACAGTATCTGTACTCCATTCAATATTTTCAAAAACTTGAGGAAAAAAACTGTTTTTATTGAACCCAAGTAAATAATATCCACCGTCTGGGCTTGGTCCTATAACCGTGTCGCCTTTTTCTAGCAAGCTAAATGCCCGCCCCAAAATTTCGGGGGTGATTTGGGGGATATCACTTCCTATTATTACTATCTTGCTATAATTTTTAGCAAAAACTTCTATAAAAGCATTTGTCATTTTACACCCCAAATCACCTTCTTGTTGTGGTTTATATTCAAAATCTTTACCAAGCCAAGTTTTAAACTTTTTTAAATTTATATTTTGGGGCGGGCTATAAAAAATAAAAATATCTGCATTAGTTTGTTTTGCTTTTTGTACAGTTTCTTGTGCTATTTGTTTATAGAAGTTTGTAGCATTAATATCCCCGATATCTTTGGCTAGACGGGTTTTAACTTTACCTGTTTCTGGATATTTTAAAAAACATATTATTGCATTTTTATTATTTGTCATATTTTGTGCCGTAGTAAAGTTTATAAAGTTTTTCTGGAGGGCTATCTAGTAAGTATAAAAATCGTATTTGTAAATTTTTTGCTGTGGTTTTAATTATCCCATGTTTTTGCCAACGGCGTGCTGATGTTAATATTTTAGAATTTACTATTTTAAAACTTTTCCTTGGTATTCGTTTCATAATATCAAGGTCTTCTAGTAGGGGGATATCTTTAAAACCACCTATTTCATTAAAAAAAGCTATGCTCATAAAAAACCCTTGATCTCCGCATGGCGAATTTGTTATTAGGTTTCTTAAATTAACCAAATATTCTATTATTTTTAACCCAGTTGTTGCATTTTCTATACCAAACTCAAATGCACCTGCTGGATATTTTTTTATTGTTGTTGCTATTTGCGAAAAAGCGTCGTCAGCTAGCAAGCTATCGGCATGTAAGAAAAGCAAAATATCGCCAGTAGCTTTTTCTGCACCTTTATTCATTTGTGTGCCACGACCTTTTTCGCAAGGTACCTGCTTTACTTTTGAATTTGTTATGGTTTTTAAGGTTTCTTGGTTCTCAGTAGAATCTGAAACTATTATTTCTATATCAAAATTTTTGGCTTTTCTATGCACATCATCAATAATTTTATTGATATTATCCTGTTCATTGAAAGTCGGTATTATTACAGATATCCTCATCACTTCTCCTTACTTTTCTTTTCCTCTGCTTTTACAGCATTCCAATTTGCAATTGCTTCCTCTGGCGAACTTGCTTTTTTATCTCCAAACACATGCGGATGCCGACGGATTAATTTTGCATTAATTTCGTCTAACATACCCTCTAAATTGAACCTACCCTTTTCCTCCGCTATATTACATTGCAAGATTATATGAAGCAAAACATCGCCAAGCTCTTCTTTTAGATTTTCCCAATCTTTATTGTCTATGGCAGTCACCATTTCGTCGGCTTCCTCTCTGAAATGTTGAACCAAAGTCTCAGGGGTTTGCTTTTTGTCCCAAGGGCAACCATTGTCTTTACAGCGTAGTTTTTTGGCTATTTCTACTAATTTTAAAAATTTCTTGTCTAAATCTTGCATTTTTATCTCCTTTGTTTTGAAACATAGCCCTCACCTCGCTAGCCTGTTTGGCTAGTCGTCCTCTCCCAACGGGAGAGGTGTAGTGCAGAAGCCGAAGGCACTATGTCGGTGGGCACTGCCCACCTGATTGTTATTTGTCTATAAATAATATAAAATTCTATTATGACAATACACCGAAATTATATAAAAATAATCATATCTTTGGTAATAACACTTTTATTACCGATATCCGCCTTCTCTGAAGGTCTCTCTATAGTAAAACAATCTGGCACCAGAGTTTATATAGACACTACTGAATTTAAAGGTGAAGTTTCTAGAAACGAATATTTTGAAGTACTCGAAGAAGAAACCTTAATAAATAAAAAAACTGGTAAAAATCTTGGCATAATTGAAAATCAGATAGTAGATGGTAAAGTAGTAGAAGTCAAAAAAAATTATTTCATAGGAAGATTAAGAAAAGATGTAGAAGTTAAGGAAGATTATATAGTACGACTTTTCGACGAACCAAAAACAGAAATTTCTAATGAAGAAGTTTTCGCAGCAGCTCCTGCAGTAATAAATAAAGAAGATGCCTTAATATTTAAGAGCCAGCCATTAAAAGGCAAAATGATTGATATAGATTTTATAAGTATCAACACAGAAAAAGGCAAAACCAAAAAAGGTGTAATAGCACTTTTTGAAAATGGTGATATCGCTACATATACAATTAAACAGACAGCAGAAGAACAAGTTTTAGAACCTGTGTATACATATGGCATAGGTAATTTTAAACAACCAATTTCCCTAGAAGTTTTTAATAAAGGCGAAAAAGCACCTACTTATGTTTTGGTAACCGTTTATGACAAAACCAAACATAAAGTTAAAACCGAAATTTACAATTATATGAATAATAAGTTAGATAAAGAGGACGAAGTTAAATTTATGGTTCGGTCTACTTATGCAAAAGGGAAGAAAACATATTATGGACAATCGGTTTTATATTACGATAAGTTCAGAGTAGGACCAATAGCAGAAGTATATGAAAAAAATGGTAAATTCAAACTTAAAAGTGAACCTATAGTATGGCACAAATTAGATTTGGTATACGGTTTTAACAAAACAGATTTAGATAAAGACGAAGCAGGACCAGAGTTCCTTATAACAACAGATAATTTTAGAATAAGAGCACAATACGAGGATAAAAAGATTTATGTAGAATCGCTTCGTGGTTTTGGTAGAACACCAAACAGACTAAAATGGGGACAAGAAATTATAGGTTTTTATAGCAATATCCCAATAGTAGAAAAACAAGGTAGAAGCTATGTTTTAGGTACAGCAAATAAAGTTAAGAGAGGACTTTTAACAGAAAAATTTTCAAGATACAAAAATTCTAAATTATATATTGTTGGTTGGGAAGATTCCAATTTTAAAGAAAGAAACAACTTAGAGCTTGGTGGTTATGTATATAATTTCCGAGCGGGCGAAATTTTAGGGAATAAAGTTGTTTTGATTCCAGTAATTATGCCAACTGGTAAAACAAAAGTAAAAATTATAAGTTATGAGAAACTTATTTAAAGCTACACTTTCTGCAAGTATTATAATTCTGTTTTTTGGGGCATTATGTTTTGCCCAAAAAACAGATAAAGGCATTTTATTTATTGAAGATTTTGGTAATGTTAAATATTATCAAGCATTAGAAGCTAGTATGAAAACTCTAGGGCAGAAATATCATATTGGCAGGGTTGGTAAGCTAGAGGGGTATAGAGAGTTAAAGCTCGTCGTAAGAGAGATGGAAAAGAACCTTGTTAATGAGATAATTTTAATGCCAGCAGTTCTTGCGGAAAACGATCCGTTTTTAGGCTCGGTGGATTATGTTTTTAATACCGGAGCACCAAAACAACCTATAAGAGATAGGGATTATAAGAAAATAAAAACCGATATCAAAATTAAGCGAACAGAAATTTTAGGTCATTATGATGATGTTTTTGAGGGGAATATAAAAAGACTTATAAGCAATCTCACAATAAACCCAAAAAGACCGCAGGATTATGTGATAATAATAATTGCAAACAGTACATTTTATAAAAGTATAGATGCAGGTTTGCAAAAAGAAATAAATGTTGTTGCAAAAAATATAGAAGATAAATATAAAATTGACTCGGTAGGGTATGTTTTACCACAAAGACCTTCATATAGGTTAAATTCTACTGGTGCAAAAAAGATAAAAAATGAAATTTCGGTAAAATACCATGGCAAAAAAATAATATTTTTAGGGTTTTCGTTTGAACAACTTTGGTTGAGAAAGCAATCTAAAAAACTAGCAACCTTTGCCACATGGGGTGGATATGCAGATGTAAATCAAAGCAAAATATTATCTTGGGTAAATTCAAATTTAGAAGAAAAAATACAAATAGAAAAATCGGATAAAACAGAAGGAGAATTACAATATGACAACAGATCAGAAAACTATCGTCAAAATATTAGATAAGGGGTTTGTAAAATTAATAGATTTTATGGGAAGTGATGTTCGTGCAGCGAACTCTGCCCGAGTAAGTTTTGGCGGTACAGCCAAAGGTGAAGAAAGAGATAAAATTTTAATTAAATATCTTTTAGAACATAGCCATTATTCCCCGTTTGAACATTGCTATTTTCAGTTTCATATTAAATGTCCAATATTTGTGGCAAGACAATGGATGAGACATCGATGGTGTTCCTATAACGAAATAAGTGCAAGATATACAGAAGTTAAAGAAGAGTTTTATATACCAGAAAAATTTAGAATTCAAGATAAAACAAATAAACAAGGTTCTTTTGAAAGTAAAGATTTAGATAATGCTAAATTGCTAGCAATTTACGAAAAAGCTATTGATGATTCCTATCAAGCATATAAACAATTGCTAGACCAAGGTGTAGCAAGAGAAATGGCAAGAATGATACTTCCTGTAGGACAATATACAGAGTTTTATTTTAGTGTTAATGCAAGAAGTTTGTTAAACTTTTTATCTTTAAGATGCGACTCTCATGCACAAAAAGAAATTAAAGATTATGCAGATGCTATGGCAGAAATTTTTAAAGAAAAAATGCCATGGACATATGAAGCTTTTGAACAAATAAATAAAAAGTTCGCACCATGTGCCAATTAGCATTAGCGAAACTGGTGTTATGTAGATAGCTTTAAAAAAAGGGAGGTGCCCCAGGCACATGAAAAAAGTTTTGCTTTCAACTATTTTAATATTACCCTTTTTCTGTATTGTGCTTTTTGCACAATCAGAAAAAGGGGAGCTTATGCCTAAGCTAATAACTACCTCGGCAACTCAAGTTCCGTCAACCGAAATGGTTATAGCTGTTAAGGGTAAATATTACCCGCAAGATTTGGTAGAAATAGTAGCACCTCAGGGTGGTGTGATAAAATATTTTTTTAAAGAAAACGAAAGAGTGGAGAAGAAAGATAAATTAGCTTCCATACTCTCTAAAGAGCTTTTGGCAATTCAAAAAACAACATTAAAATATCACGAAGAAGAAATAGAAAATTGGAGTAAAATTTATCCAACATCAGATATTTATACAGGAACTAGTGGTTTTATTTTAAAATTTGAAAAAGAAAATTTAACAGAAGTTTTTGAAGGCGAAAAAATTATTACTATTGCTAAAAAAAATTATCTAGCTGTAGAAAATACATACAAAATGCTTGTAAAACCATTAAAAGGAAGCAAAGTTTTATTAACATCTAAAAAAACTGGCGATAAAATAGAAGCTTTAGTAAAAAGTTTTATAGAAAAAGAAGAAGGCTTTTATAAATTCAAATTAGCTGTTGTATCAAGAGATACCCAACTAATTTTAGATGACGAATTTATCGGCGAAATTTTAATAAACAAAAAAAACATAACTAGCATAGATAAAAACACCGTGATGACTCGTGATGGTAAAAGTTATGTTTTAACTTTACAAGAAATAATACCTATCACCCTAGAGGGTGAAAATTTAAAAGTTAAAGGTTTAAAAGGTGGCGATAATGTTTTACTTCCATCAAGTTTGAATCCAGAACCAAAACAAGAATCAGAACTAAAAACTACACAAGAAGGCGAGAGCCAAGGGGAATAGTAAATGAAAGTATTAGGAATGATAATGGCTGGCGGTAAAGGGGAGAGATTGTATCCTTTAACAAAGGAACGATCTAAACCATCGGTGCCGTTTGGCGGAAAATATAGAATTATAGATTTTGTTATTTCTAACTTCATAAATTCCGGTATTCATGCTAATTATATTTTGGTTCAGTACTTATCACAATCTTTAATAGAGTATTTAAGAACTTCTTGGCGAACACAGGGTTTAACAAAAGAACAATTTATAACCGTAGTTCCACCACAAATGAGGCTTGGCGAAATTTGGTACAGAGGAACGGCAGATGCTGTAAGACAAAACTTAAATTTAATTAAAGATTTCGCACCAGACCTTGTTGTTATATTCGGTTCAGATCACATATATAGAATGGATATCCGCCAGATGATAGATTTTCATGTAAAAAATAAAGCAGACATCACTGTCGCTGCAAATATAGTACCGACAAAACAAGCAAAGGAATTTGGTGTAATATCTGCAAATTCTAAAAACAAAATTGTTGGGTTTGACGAAAAACCAAAAAAACCAAAAGAAGCCCCAGGTAAAAAAGGAAAATCTTATGTATCTATGGGAAATTATATTTTCTCTTACGATACTTTAATAGAACTTTTACAAAACGAACATTTAGATATCCCAGGGTTAGATTTTGGTAAAAATGTATTGCCAAAAGCATTTACTACACATAATGTTTTTGCTTATGATTTTTCGTCCCAAAAACTACCAGGTGTAAAAAATTACGAGGATAATTCTTATTGGCAAGATGTTGGTAATATAGAAACTTTTTGGCAAACTCATATGGATTTGCTTGGTGCAGAACCAAAAGTAAATTTACATAATACTCGTTGGCCGATACATACAAGTACAAAGAATTCTCCTCCAAGTAAAATGCTTGGTGGCAATATAACTAACAGCCAGATAAGTACAGGTTGTGTAGTTCATAAAAATGCAAAAATAATAAATAGTGTTATTGCCAGCGATATAGAAATAGAGGAAAATGTACTAATAGAAGATAGTATTGTTATGGATTCTTGTATATTTAAAAAAGGTAGTAAAATTAAAAAAACTATTGTAGATAGGTTCAATATAATAGAAGCCAATGAAACCGTCGGGCACGATTCTACACAAGATGCTCAAAAATATTTTATAGATCCTAGTGGCATAGTAGTTGTGCCAAGAGGTAAGAGCAAATTTTCTTTAGACGATTAAAAATTAATGAAAATAAATATTTTTTATAAAACAAAAGTTAATTCTTATCTTAAGAAAGATGCCCTATTTAAAAAAGTTATTTTAAAGGGGCTTGATAAACATGCAAAAACAAAAATGCATATAAATGTAGTGTTTGTTGATGGCAAAGAGATAAAAAAACTAAACAAAACCTTCCTAAATCATACCTATGAAACAGATGTTATAGCATTTGAATATGGTATTGGTAATAAGGGTGGTGAGGGTGAGACCTTCGGGGATGTTTTTGTTTGTTATGATGTTGCCAAAAAGCAAGCAAAAGAATATAAGCATACTATTTTAACAGAAATGTTGTTACTTGCCTGTCATGGTGCTTTGCATTTTGCAGGGTATAAAGATAAAACCAAAAAAGAACAAGCTAATATGCACAAACTAGCAGAAAATATTTTAAAGGATCTTAAATGTCTTGCCTAAAACACCTAGAAAAAGAACTTATAAAAGTAGCTGGAAGAAAAGCGGTAATAAAACGGAAAAAAGTTTTAGAAACTTGTTCTGGCGATTATTCTTTGTACAAAAAAAATCCATCTTTAGTTATAAAACCTAGTAAATTGGCAGATGTCGCCAAAATTATAAAAACTTTATATAAATATAAAACACCTTTCACACCAAGAGCTTCTGCAACAGATACTACGGGTGGTTGTGTGCCATTAAAAAAATCTGTCGTGATAGATTTGGTTTTGCTAAATAAAATTTTAGAAATTAATACTAAAAAAGGTTATGCAGTAGTTCAAGCAGGTGTGGTAAATAAAAATTTGCAAGATAAACTTGCCAAACTTGGCTACTTTTATGCACCAGATCCTGCTAGCTGGCAAGACAGTACTATCGGCGGAAATGCAGCCAATAATGCCGGTGGTCCACGATGTTTAAAGTATGGCGTTACAAAAGATCATATTTTAAAAGCAGAGCTTGTAAAACCAAATGGTGAAGTTGTGGTTGTGGATAATTCGCATCCAAATATTTTAGGTTTGATTGTAGGTAGCGAAGGAACTTTTGGGATAATTACAAAACTGTGGTTAAAAATTTTAAAAAAGCCAATTGCTAAAAAAACTTTACTTTTAGGTTTTGCAGATATTCATAAATCTATGAAACTCGTGTCTGAAATAATTGCATCTGGCATAACGCCATGCGCTGTAGAAATGATGGACGATGTTGTTATAGAATTTGCCCAAAAAGCTGCCCCTAAAGATTTGCTTACCTGTAAAAGTGCCTTAATTATAGAGGTGGACGGCACAAAAAAAGAAGTGTTGGAAGATTTTAATAAAATTTTAAAAATCTGCAAAATTCACAAGCCAAAACTTTTGCGAACTGCAGAAAATGATGAAGAAATAGAGAATATTTGGCAGATAAGAAGAGACGGACTAGAAGTTTTAAAACAAAACTTTAAATATATTTTAGACGAAGACCCTGCCGTCCCCCGCAATAAATTAGTGCAGTATGTTTCTGCGATATCAAAGATAGCAAAGCGAAATAATTTTAAAATTTCTTATGTGATGCATGCGGGGGACGGCAATGTTCACCCTAGGTTAATTTTTAATAATGGAGGAGCTAAAAGAGTAAGGGAAGCTCAGCAAACTGTGGAACAAATTTGTAAAGCATGTGTAGATTTGGGTGGAGTATTATCTGGCGAACACGGGGTAGGAATAGAAAAACGAGATTTAATGAATTATCAATTCAATAAACAAACACTTGAAACTTTTGCCTCGCTTAAAAAAATGTTTGACCCTAAAAAATTAGCCAATCCTGGTAAAATTTTACCTACAAAATTACCAAAAAAAGCAAAAGCTCAAATAAAATTATTACCAAACGAAAAATATTTGCTTAAAATTATTAAAAAACAAAAACCAATTAAAATTTCTAGCAAGCTAACAAAAAAACTAAATAAAATTTTAGAAATAGATAAAAACAATTTCACTATAACCTTACAATCTGGTACAAAAGTAAAAGATATCGCCAAAAAACTAAAAAAAGAAAATTTATATTTGCCGTTTGAAAGCAAACCAGCGACTTTAGGTAATATTTTAGCAACTGGCGACATTGAAGGGCTTAGCAGGAATGTACTTGCTATGGATATTTTGCTTTCAAACGGCAAAGTTGTTAGTTATGGCGCTAAAACCGTCAAAAATGCCACCGGATACGACCTTAATAAGTTAGTACTCGGTAGCCGTGGCAGTTTGGGAATAATACTTAGGGCGATCATTAGGATTTATCCTAAAAAACAGTCAATTAAAAAAATAAAACTTGGCAAAAACAATAATTATTATAAGGATATTAAAAATATATTTGATAAAGATAATTTATTTATATAAAATCTATTTAACAATATGACTCCATTAACAGCAGAAGAAAAACTAAAATTACTAATAAACTTTGGAAACGAAATATCCACAGAAGTTCGTCTAGAGGCTTTGTTAGATAAAATTGCACATAAAATTACCGCAATGCTAAATTGCGATAGATGTATTATTTATTTGCTAGATAAAAAGAAACATCATCTATGGTCTACCATAAGTAAAGGTAAAGGTTTGGAACATAGCGAAATAAAAATACCATTAAAAGCAAAACATATAATTTCAGATGCTGTTAAAGAAAGAAAAACAATAAATATATCTGCCAAAAAATATGATTTGTCTTTAACAATGAATATAGATTTGGTCACAGAATATAAAACAAAAAATTTACTTTTAGTACCAATAACAAATGAAAAGGGCAATGTGCTTGGAGTGTTTCATGTATCTAACAAAGTTGATGGAAACGATTTTGATAAAGACGACGAAGGCATTTTACAACTTCTTGGTACGATGGCTTCAAACTACATACAAATATCCAAATTATATGAGAATTTACGGCTTTCCCAGTTAGAAACAATTTATCGTTTAGCTGTAACAGCCGAATTTAGAGATCAAGAGGATACTCCTGTTCACTTAAAACATATAAGTATAATTTCTTTTCTACTTGCTAAGGAATTAAAGCTAAGCAAGTCTAGGGCAGAGGATATAAAACATGCAAGTCCACTTCACGATATTGGTAAAGTAGCAATACCGGACAAAATTTTATTAAAACCAGGCCGTCTAACTAATGACGAATTTGAAATAATGAAAGAACATACCAAATACGGAAATAAAATATTAGATGGCGCACATTCTAGGTTTTTAAGGACTGCTCAAAAAATATGTTTATATCATCATGAAAAGTTTGATGGCAGTGGATATCCGTTTGGTTTAAAGGGCGACAAAATACCTGTAGAAGCAAAGATAGTATCTGTGGCAGATGTGTTTGATGCTTTGTGTATGAAACGACATTATAAGCCAGCATGGGCACCAGAAGATGCTTTTAAATTTATACAGGAAAAGTCTGGAAAAGATTTTGATCCAAAAGTAGCAAAAGCGTTTGAAAAGGTTTATAAAAAGATAAGACCGCTTTATAATAATGAAGAAGATAGTTCTTTATTGGAAGAATTTTCATTTGTATCCACTTTGCCAATTTCACAATAAACCTTTGGCTACTTTTGAGCGATAATTTTGTCAAAGCCACCCTCAAATACTATAAAGTGTATTATACGGGTGGCTTTTCGCATTCTCATCTCAAAATTAACCAAAGAAAAATTTTTGTACTAAAAAAGCGGGCGACTTTTGGTCGCCCGCTTTAAATTTATAAGTAAAAGTTTTACTTAAATAATGGTTCGATAAGTTTTAATATCGGTGCCATTGTTAATGCGACAGTCGCCATAAGTTTCATCAAAACATTTAGCGATGGTCCTGCGGTATCTTTAAACGGATCGCCCACAGTATCGCCGATAATGGCTGCTTTATGTGCTTCCGAACCTTTACCACCCATTTTGCCAGTTTCAATATATTTTTTAGCATTGTCCCATGCGCCACCTGCATTTGCCATAAATAGTGCAAGCATCACACCAGAAATTGTTGTGCCTATTAAAACACCACACAACATTTCTTTTCCAAACAATACTCCAACTAAAATTGGTGTTACAACACCAAGCGATGCTGGCATAATCATTTTTTTAAGTGCAGATGCTGTAGAAATATCTACACATCTTTTATAATCTGGTTTGCCTGTGCCTTCCATAATACCTGGTATGGTTTTAAACTGTCGTCTTACTTCTACCACCATATCATAAGCAGCTTCACCAACTGCTCGCATTGCTAAAGATGAGAATAAGAACGGCATCATTGCACCTATCATAAGTCCGCTTATTAAATAAGGGTCTGAAATATCCACACCGGTTATTCCCATTGCACTTTTATATGCTTCGAATAATGCAAGTGCTGTTAATGCAGCACTACCAATTGCAAAACCTTTACCAATTGCTGCGGTTGTATTACCAACGGCATCAAGCTTATCGGTTCTTGCTCTTACACCTTCTTCTAATCCTGCCATTTGTGCGATACCACCGGCATTGTCTGCTACTGGTCCGTAAGCATCAACAGCAAGTTGAATACCTGTTGTAGATAACATTCCCAAACCAGCGATTGCGATACCGTAAAGTCCGCAATATTTGAAAGCTAAAATTATAGCAATACCTAAAATCAAGGCAGGCAATGCTACTGATAACATACCAGTGCCGAGTCCTTCGATAATTGCTGTTGCAGGTCCGCTTTGTGCAGATTTTGCTATTCGGATAGTTTGTTTTTTACCTTCTGCTGTATAATAGTTTGTTATAAAACCAATTAATGTACCAGATACAAGCCCAACCAAAACAGCCCAAAATATTCCTGTACTGCCGTAAGTTTGTCCGCTTAAACTAAATGTAGCTGGTGCTACATATTTTATTATTGGATATGCACAAATAATAAATAATATACCTGCTATTACCATACCCATATCTAATGCTATTTGCGGGTCGCCTCCGTCTTTAGTTCTAACAAAAAATGTAGCTATTATAGATGCTATTATCCCAACACCTGCAAGCACAAGCGGAAGTACGCTTAATGCTAAACAGTTGCTAGATATTGCCACAGCACCAAGCACTATACTACTTAAAATTGCACCTGAATAACTTTCAAACAAGTCAGCACCCATACCTGCCACATCGCCGACATTGTCGCCAACATTATCTGCAATACTAGCTGGGTTTCTTGGATCATCTTCTGGTATACCTGCTTCTACTTTACCCACCAAATCTGCACCGACATCAGCAGCTTTGGTATAAATCCCACCACCAACACGAGCAAATAAAGCTATGGTGCTTGCACCTAAAGAAAAGCCAGCTAGTATAGGAAGTACAGTTTCGTTTAAACTACAATGAGTTGTGCCGAACATTTTTGTGTATATAAAGAATAGTCCTGCAAGACCAAATAAAGAAAGCCCTACAACACACATACCCATAACACTACCGCCAGAAAATGCTACTTTTAAAGCAGGGTTCAAACCCTTTTGTGCAGCAGCGGTTGTGCGAGCATTAGAATTTGTTGCAACTTTCATACCGATATATCCTGCAAGTCCTGAACATGTAGAACCGACGATAAAGGATACTGCAACAAGTTTGATAACACCGACATTAAAAATTCCTAAACATAAAGCAACTATAACTAAAACAATAGCTATGATGCTGTATTCTCTTTTTAGAAAAGCGTTTGCACCTTGGCGAACTGCTTCACTAATTTCTTTCATTTTGTCTGTACCTTCAGATTGTTTCAAAACCCATTTGGTTTTAAAGAAAGCAAACAGCAAAGCAAGTAGCGCTGCTGCGAGTGGGTAAAAAATAATGTTTTCCATTTTTGATTCTCCTATTTGAATATTATTAAATAACTTACAGATATTTTAACATATAATAAAAAATCCCTGCTAGTATTCTAGCAGGGATTTTAAATTAGTTAAGAGCTAATTAGTTGCTAAACTTTTGATTTATATCTAAATAAACACCTGGTCCCATTGTGGAACTTAATGAAATGCTTTTTACATAAGTACCTTTACATGCAGACGGTTTAGCTTTCATAATAGCGTCTATTAAAGCTGAGATATTTTCTTCTAATTTAGCTTTATCGAAACTTGCTTTACCACAGATAGAATGTATGATACCATAATCATCTGCCTTAAATTCTATTCTACCAGCTTTTAAAGCTTTAACAATATTTTTAAGTTCAAATGTTACAGTTCCGCTTTTTGGGTTAGGCATTAAACCTCGTGGACCCAAAAATTTAGCACAAGCTGCTAAGTCTTTCATAGTATCTGGTGTTGCTACTAAAACATCAAAGTTTATTTTACCAGCTTTTATTTCTTCTATAATATCGTCAAGTCCGACAATATCTGCACCGGCTTCTTTAGCTTCTGCAACTTTTTCGCCTTTTGCTACAACAGCAACTTTTTTAGTTTTACCTGTACCGTGTGGTAATGACATTGTTGCTCTTACTTGTTGATCTGCTTTTTTTGTATCTATACCAAGTTTGATATGTAATTCAACTGTTTCGTCGAATTTTGCTTTAGCATTGTTTTTGATTATATCTACTGCTTCAGATAATTTATAAAGTTTATCTTTATCTACAGTTTTATTTGCTTCGTTAATTCTTTTTCCCATTTTCTTTTTTCCTTAGTTTTCGTGGCTACATAACAAGAGTTTTGTTAGTGTTTTATTGCCACCTTAACCATGTTTAAATTTTATTTTTCCAATTTTTACCAACTTTAGCCGAAGGCAAAAAAGGGGGCGAGCTTCTCGCCTAGCCTATAATTTCAACACCCATACTTCGTGCGGTGCCTTTTACCATTTCGGCTGCTTGTTTAACATCTTTAGTATTTAGATCGTCCATTTTTTCTTTAGCGATTTCTTCACACTGAGCTTGTGTTAATTTGCCTACTTTTTCTTTATGCGGTTCGCCTGAACCTTTTTTAATACCTGCTTTTTTTAGTATCAAAACAGCCATTGGCGGTTGCTTTGTTATAAAGGTAAAGCTTCTGTCTACATAAACAGTTATTATAACTGGGATTTTTATCCCTTTTTCCAATTTGGAAGTTTTTGCATTAAACTGTTTACAAAAATCCATAATGTTGACACCTTGTTGTCCAAGTGCTGGACCAACTGGTGGTGCTGGATTTGCACTACCTGCTGGTATTTGCAGTTTAATGTATCCTTTTATCTTTTTTTCTTTTGCCATTTTCTTTTTTACTCCTTTAAGGTACAAACGAATTTCTGTATACCAAAAATTCTCCCTTAATGTGCCAAGGGCACTTCTTTTTTTTTAAACTTTCTATATTACACTAGTTTTGTTATAGCTTTTTATAAAAAAATTTTTCCCAATATTTACTAGCCTAGTGGCAGGCAAAAAAGGGGGGCAGGGGTGGACTTTCCACCGAGCCTCTCGCCTAATTTATTTTTTCTACTTGTAAGAAATCTACATCAACAGGTGTTTCCCTGTCAAAAACAGTAACCTTTACAGTTAATTTGGTTTTTTCCTCGTTAACTTCTTCTATAACACCTACAAAGTGTTTGAATGGTCCTTCTATAATTCTTACATTTTCGCCTTTCTCAAACTGAACGGCATGTTTTGGTTTACCTGTTTTAGAGCTTTCTGTTAGTTCTACAATGCCTTCAATTTCTGAAGGATCTAAACTTGTTGGATTAGGATCTCCCAAGAAACCTGCTACACCATTTATATTTTTAATAAACCAATATGTTTCGTTAGTTAGGTTCATTTGAATCAACAAATAACCCGGAAAGAATTTTCTTGTTCTTAAATTCTTTTTGTTTTGTTTTACTTCTACAACTTCTTCTGTTGGTACTAAAATTTTAAAAATTTTATCTTCTACGCCGTGCACTGGTGCTTGAGAGGATATTGTATCTCTTATTTTATCTTCATGCCCTGTTTGGGTATGAACTACATACCAGCCCTTTTCTTCGGACTGTTTTTTATCAATATCAATGTTTTTATTTTCTTGATTTTCCTGTTCTGACATTTTCTAATTTATCCTCCTAATATCATGCTAATGAATTTAGACAATATTAAATCTATCAAACCCACATATATAGCAACAAGTACCACAACTACAGTTACAAGTATTGTGCTTTGAATTACTTCTTGTTTAGAAAACCACTTTACTTTACCAAGTTCTGCATATGCTTCTTTTACAAATCTTGTGCTTTTTGATATTACATTCATTTTTATTCCTTTTTTCTTTTGTTTTTGTGGCTACATACTACTTGAGTTCTTTTTAATTTATTGCCACCGTATGTTAAATTTCAAAATCTTTTTTTTCACTTACCCTATGTTTTACAAGGGCTTTGTGGAAATTTCGAAGTCGACTTTTTGCGAAGAGTACGAGTGAAACGAAGTGCGAAGCACTTCAAGTACTTGAGCAAAAAGAGACAAAGAAATTTTCCAAAGACCGCAGTAAAAAAGCGGGAGTGATAGGACTCGAACCTATAGTCCTGGTTTTGGAGACCAGTGGTTTACCAGTTAACCGACACTCCCCTTTACTTCTTCTTTTAAGTGCTTTTTTGTTTTTCTGCTCCTCGAGTAGGGGTGCTCGCATTCGCTCGCTCTACCGACCTACTAGTCGTCGCAGAGAAAACAAAAAATCATCTTAAAATAATCGTAAATTTTTTGTTACCGCTCCTTCAATCCTCGGTCAGCAAAAAAATACTCGTAAACCTATTTGTCAAAATATTTTCTTAAAAATTATCTTTTCCAACGGAAAAGAAACAACGAACAACGCGAAGCGAAAAACACGAGGCGAGGTTCTCGCCTATCTGCCTTTTTTTACTATGTTAGTGTTTTTTGCAAGTTTGCCTTCTTTATGCAAAACACTTTTTCCACATTTTTTACAAAACTTTTTTACTTCAACTTTGAACTCTTTTTTCTTCTGACTTCTTTGTTGATAATAATTTTTATTCTTACAAACTGTACAGTTTAATGAAATTACAACTCTATCACTTGCCATTTTACTTCCTCTTTTCTGTAAATTTTCCCTTTTTTGCTCCTCTAGTACCGGTCCTCGCTTCGCTGCGGTCAGTACCTTTGTACTATTCGTCGCAAAGAAAGAAAAAATTTCCTAGAAAATCATCGCAAAAATTTATTCTTTTTTTCTGTTAATTTACGGGGACACTTTTTTGTGTCCCCGTAAAATATATAATTTTTAATTACTCAACTATTTTAGTTACAACACCAGCTCCGACGGTTCTTCCGCCTTCCCTGATTGCAAATCTTACTCCTTCTTCTAATGCTACTGGTGTCAATAAATCTACTTCTATCTCTGCATTATCGCCTGGCATTACCATTTCACCTTTAAACTTTAGTTCGCCTGTTACATCGGTTGTTCTAAAGT
>Ga0233437_1000345_pt1 | contig 107845 bp, 88 predicted proteins | sample SI_122_August201_FD_182714 | JGI IMG/M metagenome (GOLD analysis project Ga0233437, IMG submission 182714) | Seawater microbial communities from Saanich Inlet, British Columbia, Canada - SI_122_August2016_200_MG | ecosystem: Environmental > Aquatic > Marine > Inlet | place: Canada: British... | reverse complement strand
GGGGGGGGTTGCATAAGATTTACTCCTTTGTTCAGTAAAATGTTTTCTTTGGCGTTATCATCATGATTTCTTTATACATTTTTAACATTTAAAATACAAACACTATCTTTACAAAGTCAAATTAAACCGGTTCTTTTTTTAGATACCACAATCTTTCTGCTGACCATCATCTGTTCCTCCTTGCCTGTTTGAGTGTCCTGGATTTGAAACTTATCCCGGAATGGGAAACGGAATTTTCACCGTGTTTCTGCAACAGATCTTCCCTTGGCCCGCATGGGAAGGGGAATATAGAAATAGATAGCATCTTTAGGACATTCCACATCACACGCACCGCAATGCCAGCATTCTTCCGGATAGGAGATCACCGGGTGTCTTTTTACAGTGGAACCATAAAAGACATCTTCCGAGCAGACCTCAACGCAGCGTCCGCACGCGTCACATTTTTCCGAATCGATTTTTGGGGGCATAGATTGTTCACCTTTTCAGTTTTTATAAAGGAACCGTATCGGTCACCAGGTGTCCGTTTTCGCGTCTAACGGTCAAAAACTTACGCCAGTTTGTATCATCTGGGGAAGGATAGTCCGCCCTGAAGTGATAGCCGGGTTTAAGCCGGCTCTCGGTTCGGGTCAACGCCGCGGTCATGACCGCTTCCCCGATGGTAATGAGATTGAATACTTCCAGCGTTCGGTATCGTTCATGAGGGTTTGCAGCATTAATATCGGAAAGCATCTCTTTTTTAAGCCACGACAAGTGAGAAAGACCGGTTTTAAGCATGGTCTCGGAACGTACCAGACCGCCGTAATCATCCATAATGTTCTGAAGGGCAAGCTGGGCTTCCTGCCAGGTGGCATCCCCCTGGCCGTTGGAAATCATTGAAACCATCTCTTTCCGATGCTTTACCTCTTTTTCCCCGGTAAAATCGAAATCGGCACAAACCGCACGCCGGGCTGCACCGGCAGCCTGCTCACCTGCAAACCAGCCCAATGTCAAGGCGCCTGGGCAGACCGCTCTTTTTACGCCGCCGATGGCATCTCCTGCGGCATAAAGACCGGGCAAGCTGGTTTCACAACTGGAATTAATATAGAGACCGGAGTTGCCGTTACTCAGTTTCGGTTCATATACGGAAAATTCGATCATTTGCTTATCCAGTCCGAATCCCTCTTGGGAAAGATGATCCAAAAAGACCGTATTCCCTTCGTTTCGAAGGGCCCATTCAATATACTGAATCTGTTCACGGCTATTGGCCGTACAGTCCATATATATGGGACCGCGGCCCTCCTGGATCGTTTTCATAAAACCTTCCGGGCTCTCTACGGCGGCATGCAGAGCGCCTACGGCCCGGGCATTTACCGCCACGGAGGAATCAATCCTTTTGCTTCCGGAGTCGGATCCATTTGCCGGGTGCTCAGCCGGGGTTCCCAATCGTTTGCCGGACCCGTCCCTCAGCACGCCGGGGACATAGGTCCCCCGGCCGCAGCGCTCAAAGAATTTCGGCCCGGTCTGCATGGTAATAAATTCCATGTTTATCAGAGCCGCCCCGGCCCGGAGCGCCATGGCCCGGCCGTCTCCGGTCTCGCTGGGCGGGTGGCTCAGGTTGAAGGGCATGCCCGTGGGATTTCCATAGAGACGAAACACACTGCCGGTAGTCAGGACCACGCTTTTTGCACGGATCGCAAATAACTCCTGAGAGCGGGTACTGATGCCCACACAGCCGGCGATCTCACCCTCTTTCACGATAAGATCGGTAATCATTGCACGGTTCAGGATTTTTATCCCTCTGCTGCGAACCGTTTTTGTCAGTATGGCCTTGAGGTCCCGACCGGCAAAATGAATAAAGCTCGGCACACGGTGAATCTTTTTCACCAGACGGAATACGCCGTTTTCATCGCGCATGGGCACGCCGAACCGTTCCAAATCCAAAATCCGCTCATAGCTGTTGTCGGCGATGCGGTGGACCAATTCTTTGAAAATAAAACCTCCGGCATTTTTCGCATGATCCTCCACAATGTCTTCAACAGAACATGCCTCGCCGTGGATGTGAGGAATATATGACCAGCAGTGGTCGATACCTGTGGCGGCGCAGCCGCTGCGTCTGGTGTTTGCCTTTTCAACAATAAGAACATCGGCGCCCAATTCACTTGCACGGATTGCGGCCATGCAGCCGGCAATTCCTCCGCCGATGACCAGGACATCGGTCTTCAATTGAATGTCCTGCAATGATCGGTTCATGTCAAAACCCCCAATATTGGATAAACGGGATATCCGGTTTTCAGTAGGGCACCACGCCTGCCGGAACCATCATCCGCAGTGGAAACCGGATCACGATGGCCGCTTCCGGACAATCCTGGCGGCACGATCCGCAGTGCCAGCACTCGTCCGGGTATTTTATATGGGACCGTCCCTCTTTTAGATCCATGTAAATCACATCCAGGGGACAGGCATCCTCGCAGGTGCCGCAGCCGGTGCATAAATTCTTATCGATTACAGGAGGCATACGGTTTCTCCTCGTTATTTGTAGGTCAGTGGTGAAAAGACCGTTTCGGTCCGGTTGATCGCCTTTCTGCGGATAACGACCTGGCCCAGCCAGTTGCCGTCATCGGTATCCGGAAAATCGAGTCTGTTGTGGCATTGACCGAATCGGCTCTCTTTTCGAAAGTCGGCGGCCTTTATCATGCAGCGGGCCATGGTCATCATATTGTAGACTTCCTGTGTCCGGCAGAGATCGTGATACGTTTCGGCCTTTACCTGGTTTTTCCATGCTTCGAGCAGATCCAGGTTGTCCCAGGCCTTTTTCATTCCCCAGTCCGAGCGGACCGGTCCCAGCCCTTCGGTGACCGTGCGCTGGAGAACATCTTCAAACTCATGCCAGGGTACGGTTCTGGAATCCTCCATGGGTGCATAGACCCGCTCACGAATCTCGGACAGGCAGTCTGCAGTAATGTCCGGATGCGTGTTTTCATTCTTTTTGACATACCGGGACATGGTGTCTCCTGCCCGGATACCGCTGGTTGTGGCCATGTGAAGACTGCGGCATTGATCGGCCGAATTTCCGGCGGCAAAGAGACCGGGTAGGCTGCTTGAGCAGTCTGCATCAATTTTAACACCGCTTCCACAGACTTCGTTGGGTCCGCCCTGCATCCCCTCCGAGGTGGCGATCTCCAGAAGGTCCTGTCGGAGGTCGATATTTTTCTGTTTGAAAAAATCAGGCAGTGTATCCTTGTCATATCCCAATGTGGTGATCAGATGCTCCATGGCTTCGGAATCGAGATGTCGACAGTCGATATAGATCGGGCCGCGGTGGGCCTTCAACTCGCCCAGAACGCCTTGGGCCAGTTTGTACCGGGGGCCTTTCATGCCCATGGGGTCGTACCGGAGCATAAAATCTTCTCCCTGACCGTTGATGAGCTTACCACCCAGCCCCACAAGGGCGTTGAGGCCTGCTGCGCTAAAACCTCTCGGTATCAGCGTCATCCGGAGGTATTCCACGTTTGCAAGGGCGGCGCCGGCCCGGAAGGCCATGGCTTCCCCGTCTCCGGTATTTGCCGGGCACATCCAGATATTGAAGCTTAAACCGGTGGGGTTCTGGTAGAGGCGATTGGTACCACCGGTGGCCACCAGCACGACCTTTGACCGGACCACAAAAAAACGGCCCGTTCTGATATGAAATCCGGCAGCACCGCAGGCTTGACCGTCTTTGACCAGGATATCTGCAGTGACGACCCGGTCTAGAACCCGGCAGCCGGCATTTCGGGCTGCTTTGGCAAGAAACGGCTTGAGCCGCTTGCCGTTAAAATTGATCCACCACGGGCCCGGCTGGCCGTAGGATCGGGTCCTGAAAAAGGTACCGTCTGTCTTTCTGAGGCTGCAGCCGATTTTTTCAAACCGTTTGATTGCGGCTGGAAGCGCATCACAGTAGACCTTTTCAACCACGGAAAGATCCGTGGCGCCCCTTGCACTGCGGGCGGTAAAATCGAGATAGGCCTCCCGGGTATCCCAATCCGGACCGGTTTCAAGGTATGCGGCAAAATGGTCGATTCCGCCGGCAAAGTGGCCGGAGCGTTCGATGACGGCCTTGTCCATGATGATGACATCATGGCCGGCCTCTCGGGCAGTTATGGCAGCATTCAAACCGGCTGCCCCGCCGCCGATGATTAGAATGTCTGTTTTTAAAGATTCTGTTTCCATAACCCTTTCTCCCATGAATTAGATACGATAAAAAAATAGACGATTCGTAATAGCCTCTCCAAAATTCGATGTGGTACCGGTTGGAAATATTGAATAGGGCATTTGGTGAAACGTCCTCTGTTTAGATATGCGGTGTTTTTCTGAAAAACAACAAACGTCCGGACCGGTTTTTTTAAATGACCCGGACACAATCCATAATCACTCGATTTTCGTCAATAGTTTTTTCAATAAAATTACGTTATTAGCTACGATGCAGCTATATCGTAGTTTTTTGCGGCATAATTTTTCCCGTTGCCGCTAAGAAACAGAGGCTCAAAGAAAGAATCGTAATGATATACCTCATCGCTGCATAAAAAGTTGGAACCATTTGATCTTCAATCAAAACAAGGCTAAAAGCAGATAACAGATGCATCCGGCTTTACTTTTTTCGGTGCATTCGGAAGGAGACCCTGTGACAGAACTGAAACCGACTGTCTGCCAAATCTGCGGCTGTAACTGCGGCCTTCTGGTAACCCTTGACAGGGGGCGTGTCACTCATGTCCAGGGAGATCCCGGTGTCCCCCAGAATCGCGGCGGAATCTGTATAAAGGGGAAGATGTCCCCCCGGGTGCTCTATTCGCCCGATCGATTGAAGCAGCCGATGATCCGTCGCAAATACGGTGTCGGATTTGTCCCTGCATCCTGGAGCGACGCCGTGGGCGAAATTGCCTCGCGGCTCGAGAAAACAAAGGAACACTTCGGGCCGGAATCCCTGGCCATTTACCGGGGTCGATCCACCCGATTCATCGATCGGGCATTTATTTCGGCATTCGCCGCCCTGTTCGGAACGCCGAACGCCACCGGTGTTTGGACTCTTTGCGTCGGTCCAAAGCTGATCGGATATCAGACAACATTCGGAACACCGCTTTTCCCAAGATGCGACTTTCGGAGCGCAGAATTGATTCTTCTCTGGGGGACGAATCCTGCAGAGACAAAGATGCACCGGTATTTCAACCTTACCAATGATATCCGTTCAGCCGTCAAGAACGGGGCGGAGCTTATCGTTGTGGATCCGCGCCGCCACCGCTTTGCAAGGGAAGCAACCCTGCATCTGCCCATCACCCCGGGAACAGATTCGTATCTGATTATGGCATTGATAAAAATTCTGATCCATCGCAACTGGGTGGATCATGAGTTCATCCGGACGCATACCTCCGGATTCGATCATCTGAAAGCTGCTGTAAAGGGACTGGATCTTAAGAAAGCTGCGGAGACAACAGGCATCTCCGTCGAGACGATCCATGGGGTGGCTGAGCGGTTGGGGAACAAGAAACCGGCTTCCATCGACAGAAGGGAAGGAGTTATTCACCAGCAAAATGGTACCCAGATCAACCGGGCCCTGGCGATACTTACCGCCATCACCGGCAATGCCGACGTCTCCGGAGGGCTCCGCTTTAACGATCCGACCGAATGGAACATTTTTCCGGACATTGAAAACCGGGCAAAGATGCCGGCCGTCTGGAGCGGCAGATACCCCATGGCTGCAGACGGGGCTCAGGTGCTTACCGATGCCATACTGGAAGATGAACCTTACCCGGTCCGTGCCCTGATCAGTGTTTCCGGAAACCCCGTTTCGGCCTTTCCCGATACAAAAAAGACCCTAAATGCGCTCGGAAAGCTCGACCTGCTGGTAGTAAATGATCTGTTTATGACCGAAACGGCCCGGGTGGCCGATATCGTGCTTCCGGGGGTGACTTTTTTTGAGAAAGGGGAATTCCACACCGAACCCCTCAAACCGGTGCCGTGGCTCCAGACAACAGAACCTCTGGTATCGCCCATGGGTGCCGCCAAGCCGGAGTGGCGCTTTATGGCCGAACTGGCCGATGAGATGGGTTTTCCGGAGCTTATCCGGTTTGTAGACGCTGACGAATTCCTAAGGCAGGTATTTGCAGATTCCGGAAGACCGGATCTCGATCCGGCAGATATGCGGCATGGCATACGGCTGGAACCCACTGCCTTTGGAAAGCTGCGAGAAAACGGGTTCAATACCCCATCCGGAAAGATCGAACTCTATTCCCATCAGTTGGCCGAAAAGGGACATGCGCCGCTTCCAGAAGCCGAAGATGTCTGCAGATGCAGTGCCCTGTATCCCTACCGCCTGGTCACGGGGTCACGGGTCGATGCGTTTAATCATTCCCAGCACCGGAATATTGCCGAGCTTCTGAAACGCTGCCCCCATCCGGAGGCCGAAATCGGGCCGGATCTTGCCCATAAACTCGGTATGTCAGATGGTGATTTTCTTACCATCGAAACAGAATGGGGAAAACTCGACATGCGGGCAAAGGTTGTCGAGGGGATGAGTCCGGTAACCGTTTCGATACCCCACGGGTGGCCGGGGAATGAAAACGCCAACTATCTTGTGGGCGACGTCCTTCGGGATGCCGTTTCGGGCACGCCTGTCTATAAAGCGATTCCCTGCAGTATCTCGAAATGCAGATCCTGACCGGAGAAACCGAAATTGATTATTGAAAATTGAATATTTATGAATCGTTCGCGCAGCGCAGGCCCTGCTGGACACTCTTTTTTTCTATATTGACAGCGATCCACAAATATCCGATATACAATTGAAAATATTCAACTGTCGAAAAATGATGACTATCCCCGTTTCATTATTTTCACAAAATGCATCACAATAAGAATAAGTGCCGACGCTGCCATGCGCCTTGCCGTCATCTCCGATATTCACGGGAATCTGGAAGCACTGGAGCGGGTTTTTTCCGATATCGAACTATCTGATGCCGATGGTATCGTCTGTTTAGGCGATATGATCGGTTACGGCCCGGATCCGGAAGCGGTGGTTGATATGATAAGGGCGCGCAATATATTGACCCTGATGGGAAATCACGAACTGGCCGTCTCGGATCCCGGTTTCTTAAAATTTTTCAATCCCCTTGCCCGGAAATCCCTTGAAAAAACAGTTCCGCTTCTCTCAGACGGTACGATCCGGTATGTGCGCCGGTTGGAACATTTCCGGATTGCGCATTCCTGTCGGTTCGTACATGGGTTCCCGCCGGATTCTCCGAGGACCTATCTGGTTCAGGTATCCCATCGTAAACTGGAAGCCGTTTTTGACCGGATAGGGGAGCGTCTCTGTTTTGTCGGCCATACGCACATACCGGCCATCATCGAATTTGACGGTGGCGCCGTTACCGAGCAGCGGCTCAAACAGGGACGGTTCGACTTGGATAAAAAACGGAAATACATCATCAATGTCGGCAGCGTCGGTCAGCCCCGGGATGGAGACAGTCATGCAAAATATGCGATTTGGGATTCCGAAAAGTATCAGCTTGAATTAAGATATGTATCCTACGACATCTGGGCGGTGGCCGAGAAAATAACGGCCTTGGGTTTTCCCGAGGCTCACGCCCGAAGACTCTGGTAAAAGGAGGTCTGCTATGGCTTTTTCATTACCCCCATACAACCCGCCGGATTTTACCCGTAGCGAATTAAAAAACCTGCCTGCGGTGACATTCAAACCGGCCCCGAAAGACGGTGTTGCACCGGAGGGATTTCATGCGACCTCTGTTTACCCGGAATACTTCCAGATTCGACCCGGAGAGTGGCGGCTGATCACAGAATCCCGAATGGACTGCGTCGTGGTGAAAGAACGTGACGGCGCCCTGTCGGTTAAGGAGTTTCGAAACCTTAAACAGGGCGAACAGGTCGCCTGCGGACGTGGCGAAAACGGTGAAGACGGTATTTACGTTCACATAAACGCATTTGATGTTCCAGGCCGCATATTGGAGAAATTTTCCTTCAGATCTCACCTTACCCGGGAGACGTCGTTTTCCATCGATTATGACCAGCTTTACGATCTGCTGGAGTATGAGCGTCACAACGGATTTGTTATTTGGGTGCTGGGACCGGCCGTTGTGTTTGACCGTGATGCACGGGACGCCTTTGTCGCTTTGATTGAAAAGGGTTATGTCCATGCGCTGCTTGGGGGCAATGCCTTGGCAACCCACGATGTGGAAGGCGCGTTTTTCGGTACGGCACTGGGCCAGGAACTCTATTCAAAGGAAACGGTGGCACTCGGACACTACAAGCACCTGGATGCATTAAATATCGTTCGATCCGAAGGGTCCATAAAGAATGCCGTTGAAAGGGGCCGGGTTCAAGACGGCATCATGCGGGCGGTTATCATGAAAAATATACCCTATGTGCTGGCAGGCTCGATCCGGGACGACGGCCCCATGCCCGAGGTTACCGCCGACGTTTACCGGGCCCAGGACCGGATGCGAAACCTGACCCGGCGGGCGACCACCGTTATTGCCATGGCGACCCAACTCCATGCCATCGCCACGGGGAATATGGTCCCCTCCTATACCGTACTGGGAGAAAACCGTGTACGGCCGGTCTATTTTTATTCCGTGGATATGTCCGAATTTGCCGTCAGTAAACTGGCGGATCGCGGTTCCCTGACGGTACGCTCTATTCTTACAAATGTTCAGGATTTTGTTGTGACCGTTGAACGGGGTCTTCGGGAAAGAACCTCGCAATCCGAATAAACTTACAGGTGATGACGATGTCACGGCCCGCCAGTGATCAGATGGAGGTTTTGATACCGGAGAAGGCAAGGCTGCTGGATCGGTTGAAACAGAGAAGCTTCAATGTCCCGGATTTTATATTCGTCCCAGCCGAAGATTTTAAGAGTGAAAAATTTGAAGCCTTAAACACTTTTCTTAAAGACTTCCAGGAGAGTTACAAAGTCATTGCGCGCAGTGGGCATCCGCTGGAGCAGTACTACAAGGGCGGTACGTTTGATTCCCTTGAAACTTACGCAGACATTGCGGGTATTGTCTATGCCCGCAAACGGATGATCAATTCCGCTAAAAACGCCCGGCGACTCTCTTTTATCCGGCAGCAGAAATTTGGGAACGCACCTGAGGTGAATCTGGAGGAAACCGGCGTGATCGTCATGCCGTTTATAGACGGTATCAGTGTCATGGCAAAAAAACTCGGCGGTCACTGGGAATTCGGTTACTGCCACGACCGAACGCCGAATGTGCAGAGCGACCCCTATGTCACCGACACGCCCCATGATCGGAAACTCATTGAGATATCGGAAGAAATTCAGCGGTTTTTGGGTTTCAGATGTGAAATTGAATATATCGTTTCCCAGGACGGTGACATTTATGTTGTTCAGGCAAAAGATATCTCGGGGTTCGACACCCTCGAGCAAAAAGAGAGCGAGCGGTCATTAAAATTAGACGGTATCCGGCGGATTCGAATACGACGCAATTATCGGGAGCGGCCCATTTACTTGATGGATAACATGTCGTTTTTTATCGACCTGATCGGTCGGTGCGAAGATATGGTCCTTGGTTGTGACGGCCCGCAGCCGACCATCGAAGATATCCTCAATAGGGTCGCCGATTATGAGGCGGAACTTGAATCTTTTGCCCTGCGGCATGAGCGGTTCGGAATACTGGGTATCTCGATTCAGGTTCCGGAAGATCTTTTTCAAATTGCCAATCATTATCTGGACGAAACACCCACGCTGCAAAAACAGCTGTCAAAGGCGCTTCACAACAATCTCTACAAGAGAGACTATTTTTTATCCGAAGCAGACACCCTCATTGCCAAAGATAAGGTGCGGTTCAACCTCGGCACCCACACGGCTTACGGCATCGATACGGTTCGAAACCCGCTCTGGGCGGTTTACTGGTATGTGTCCCGGCATACGGAGGTGGTTAAAGAGGTGAAGCGGATCGGATTTCGGACCGGCGACACCATCGGAATCGATATCGATACCGATGGCACCCCCACCGTTTTTAGACTATAGCCACTCGTTGTTCTTCTTACCGTCTTACAGACGACCGGTTGCCACGTCCGGAAGCATATTTTTTCCGGGGCGGCTTACGCCCATGGGGTCGCTTCTGGCTTTTCGGGATTTTTGGCTTCGGAAGGATCAACCATTCATCTTCCGGCTGGGTGCAGTTAAGACTGCGGCCCATAAACTCTTCGATGGCCGGGATGTAGAAACCGTCTTCTTCGTCTGCAAAGCTGACCGATGTCCCGCTGGAACCGGCTCTGCCGGTTCGTCCGATCCGGTGCACATAGTCTTCCGGATCACGGGGTAATGAAAAATTGAAAACATGATCCATGCCGTCGATATGGATGCCCCGGCCGGCGACATCGGTGGCAACCAGAATCCTTATTTTTCCGGACTTGAATTTTTCGAGACGACCGATTCTCTGCTTTTGGGAAACTTCACCGGACAGTGTCGAACAGTTGATACCATACCGTGTCAATGTTTCCCCCAGCCTCCTGACCTCATCCCGCCGGTTGCAGAAAACCAGCACCCGATTCAGATCCTTCTCGGTGATGATGTTGTAGAGCAGTGCAAATTTATCCTGGGTCGTGACGATGTATACGACCTGTTCAACGGTATCGACCGCAACCTGCTCCGGTTCGATTTCAACCCTGACCGGACTGCGGGTCCACTGCTCGGCCAACCGGGTGATATGGCCTGTGAGGGTTGCACTGAAAAGGAGTGTTTGACGCTTCTCCTTTGGCGGGGTGCTGTAGATGATTTTCTTAACGTCCGGAATAAAGCCCATGTCGAGCATCCGATCGGCCTCATCGATGATCAGAACCTCGATGTCTCTTAATGAGATTTCGCGTCTCCGTTGAAAATCGAGCAACCTGCCCGGAGTCGCCACCATGATATCGACCGGGCCGGCCACCAGTTGCTTTCTCTGTTTTTCATAATCCATACCGCCGAATACGGAGATGGTCTTTATCGAACAGTACTTGCAGAGCTGAAGCGCTTCATCGGCGATCTGGAGCACCAGTTCCCGGGTCGGTGCAAGGATCAGCACCCGGGGGGTGCCTAATTTCCGTTTTCCTTGTAAGGGCTTGTTCTCTATCCGGTTGATGACGGTTATCAGAAAGGCGGCTGTCTTGCCGGTTCCGGTCTGGGCTCGTCCACTGGCGTCCTTACCCGACAGGGTGTCGGGCATTATTGCCGCCTGGATGGGCGTGCAATACTCGAACTCAAGATCGCTGATGGCATGCATCAGGGGAACCGGAAGGTTAAGGTCGTGAAATCGGGTTTTATCTTCAACCTCCGGAACTTTGAACTGAGAGAGTTTCCAATCCGCATCCGGCGCCTTGCCCGCGGATCCTGCCGGTCCCGTCACCGGGCCGCGATTCTTTTTTTCTCCCCGACGCGGTGGGCGCTTTCGATGAGGTCGTTTTTCCGGCTCGTGAGATACCGGGGTCCGTTGGGAGACCGGTCGATTCTTATCTCTTTGCCGGGGTTTCTTTTGTGCACCGTCTTTTTTTTCCGTGTCCGGTTTTATGAAATTGTTGATCTTTTTTAATGTCTGTCGAAAAAATTTTTTCATTGTTTATATAAAATGCTTCCTGTCTGGCGCCGGGCTGTGCCGCGTCCATCCGGTCATGCAGATCGGTTGAATGGTTTTGATAATAGGAGCTAAGTTCGATAGATCGCGAAGCACTAGGCGGGAGATTAAAATAAATTCGCGGTATATCATTTCACAATTGGCACTGAAAGACTTTGGGGATGACAGTGAAACATTAGCTTTTCAAATTATCGGATATATATCAATGCGATATCATATCAGATATTTTTGCACATACAAACAAAAATGTTATTTTTTCGCGGAATTGAATATTTCACCTGATGGGCGGCTTACCCGGGACAATTATTCTGGTATACGATTGATTATCCTGAAAAACGTGCTACTGTATCAACATTCTATAATAGTCCGCCAATAATCGACGGACCGGTTTTGTTCGGAAGGGAGTACGCGTCTTCAAAAACTGGGCATTCCATTAAAATAGCGGAATGTCCTTTTGATTTTGGCAATTTTTACAAATTCCTGGGATTATTTAGAGTTTTTTCTAAGGAATGTGCTATTCTGGTTGACTCAGGTTTATATTTTTATTAAATAGTATTTTAAAATAAATAGGTTCGGTTCTATCCGAGTAGGCATTATCTGCCTGAAAATCCTACCGAATACCTTGGAGAGCAAACGGCCAAAATTATAAAATAACAATCAAACGAATACGCAACTCACCGCAAGCATTCAATAATTTAGAACCTCTGCGATTCCCATTATTTTCCGGTGAGCGTGCCTCATCGACCGAAAACGCTTATCTAATACCAAAGTCTGGAGAATTGTTAAAAATGTCGGAAAACCTGGAAAACGGAAATAACGAAGAAGAAGAAATGGAAAACGAGGAACAAAGTTTTGCCGAATTGTTTGAATCGTATCAGGCGGGAATGAGCGATGACCTGAAAGTCGGAGACAAAATTACCGGCAAAATCATCGCCATGGATGCCAGCAACGTTTTTGTCGATACCGGATCAAAAATTGACGGTGTTGCGGAGAAATCAGAATTGTTGGATGAGAACGGCGAGTTCTCGCTTTCCCTTGGAGACCCTCTGGAACTATACGTTGTCGCCGTGGACGAGACCGAGATCAAACTTTCAAAGGCGGTTGCGGGAATTGGTGGGCTGAATACACTTCGAGAGGCAAGCAAAAGCCGAATCCCCGTGGAGGGAAAAGTCCAGGGGGTGAACAAGGGTGGTTTCCAGGTAGATGTTCTTGAACGACGTGCTTTCTGCCCCTTGAGTCAAATGGATGTCAGATATGTTGAAAACCCGGAGGAATATGTCGGAGGCACCTATCGGTTTTTGGTCAAACGGTTTGAGGACAACGGCCGGAATATTGTACTGTCCAGACGGGAAAATCTGCAAAAAGAACAGAAGAAGGTCCACCAGGAGTTTCTAAAAGACCTGGCACCGGATGCCATCGTCGACGGCAAAGTGACCCGTCTGATGCCATACGGCGCATTTGTGGAATTGACACCCGGCCTTGAGGGGATGGTTCATATTTCCGAGTTAAGCTGGTCCCGACTCGGGAAACCGGATGAGGCCGTTAAAACCGGCGAGAAGGTTCGGGTAAAGATTTTGAGCATCGAACCTGGCAGGAAAGAAAACGAGAAAAAGATCGCGCTCTCGGTCAAACAGATTTCCGGTGACCCCTGGAATACGGTAAGCGATACCGTTCATCCCGGTGACAGACTCCAGGGAAGGGTTACACGTTGTATGGGGTTTGGCGCTTTTGTTGAGGTTGCACCCGGTATCGAAGGATTGGTCCACATCAGCGAGATGAGTTATCTCAAACGGGTTCTTAACCCTGAAGACGAAGTTAGCCCCGGCGATATGATCTGGGTGGTCGTAAAGGACGTTGACCCTTCCAATAGAAGAATCTCTCTGAGCATGCGGGATGCCGAGGGTGATCCCTGGGCTGATATCCATGATAAATACATCATCGGTCAAGCAGTGGAGGGCACCTTTGAGCAGAAGGCCAAATTCGGTTATTTCGTTTCGTTGGAGCCGGGTATTACCGGGTTGATCCCGAAATCAAAAGTCAGCAGAACATCTGCCGCCGGCGCTATCGACAAACTGAACCAGGGGGAACCCATCACCGTCATTATAGAAGAGATTCAACCGGAAACCCGGCGCATATCCCTCGGAATCACAGATGCAAAGGAAGAGGGGGAGTGGCAGAACTTCAGTGGAGACGCTGATAAATCACTCGGTTCTCTGGGCGAGCAATTGCAGCGGGCCATGAAGGATAAAGATTAAAAAGAGGGGTATCCGGAAAGCGTACACATACTTAAAAAAATATTCGATAAATTATAGGGCCCCGGGTGTCGTTGTGCCTTGGACCCATGGACTAATGGGGGAGACCGGTTGATAAAGTCTCCCCCTTTTTTTATTCTATTAATGAAGACTTGGTACTTCCCTCTGCGAGGGGGCCTGAGTCAACAAGCGTTGCTGGAATCAGTCCAAAACAGGAATCCAGGAGTCTGAATTCTCTGCCTCATCTGGTATTTGCGATGGATAAACGAATCAGCCGGTTTCGGGGAAAAATTTCCCCCGTATTGTTTTGCGGTTCCCTCATCGTGCTGCTGTCAATCGGGTTGAGGACAAGTTTTGGCCTCTTCCTCAAGCCCATGAGCATCGATCTCGGCTGGGGGCGGGAAATCTTTGCGTTCGCCATGGCACTTCAGAATCTTCTGTGGGGGGCTTTTCAACCTTTTGCAGGTGCTGTTGCAGACAGGTGGGGTTCGGGCCGCGTGCTGGCCCTGGGCGGATTCATCTATGCGGTTGGGCTTTATTTCATGTCGACGACTGCAAGTCCGATCGCACTCTATATGAGTGGCGGCGTACTTGTGGCCCTGGGGCTCAGCGGTGCCGGTCTTGCCATTGTCATTGGTGCCGTGGGCCGATCGGTGAGCCCGGAGAGTCGGTCTCTTGCGCTCGGCATCGTCACGGCAGCCGCTTCCATGGGGCAACTGCTCGTGGTTCAGGCCGGTCATGCATTTCTCAGCCGCTACGGGTGGTCGACGGCGTTTCAACTGCTCGGTCTCTTGGGACTTTTTATGATTCCCCTTTCTGCAGCACTTACCGGACGTGTCGAACAGACAACCGAAATGCGTGACCAGAGTCTATTAGAGGCCCTGACTGAAGCGCGGCGGCATCGGGGTTTCTGGTTTCTTACGGCCGGCTTTTTCGTATGCGGATTTCACGTGGCGTTTATCGCCGTTCATCTACCGGCATATCTCAACGACTCTGGACTGTCGATGGGTTTGGGGGCGGTATCGCTTTCAGTCATCGGGCTGTTCAATATCATCGGCTCTACGATTTCGGGAATTCTGGGCGGTAAAAAGAGCAAAAAGAAATTGCTGAGCGGTCTGTACTTGCTGAGAGCTGCGGCGTTTCTCGCATTTATCCTGATACCGCTGAGCGTATGGTCTGTATTGTGTTTTGCAGCGGTCATCGGTTTTCTGTGGCTCGGTACGGTTCCGCTCACCTCCGGACTGGTTGCACAGATTTTCGGCCCCAGATACATGTCGATGCTTTTCGGTATCGTGTTCTTCAGTCACCAGGTGGGCAGTTTTATCGGGGTTTGGCTGGGGGGATATCTTTTTGACACCACCGGTTCATACATGATCGTCTGGTGGCTTTCAGTTGCTTTAGGCCTCTTAGCGGCCGCATTGCATGTTCCCATCAACGAACAACCCCTGGATCGGACCCAGAGACCGGGTGGGTGACGTGCAATAGAGGTAATCTGGCATTGGCAACTTTCTACGAGAAAGTGTAAGGTGCCTAAAGTTTAAGCTGTATAAAGTTAGAGGAATGTTATCAATAATATGAAGAATGTGAATCGAATCGAACGGGGGGCCGATCGGTATGTTGTCGGGCATGTCGAGCCCTACGATCAAAAAAACGAAATGTTTAAGCGCCCTTTCTGGGACCCGGACATGAAGCAGCTGGGTCAAAAATTCTATTTTGAACCGGTGATGCCCAAAGAAAGACCGGGGTATCGCCTATATGACCAGTCCATGGTCAACGCCTCCTGGCGTTTAGACAGCGAGTACGCCCTGGGTGTTCGTTCCGGTGGGATCGGGATGTATGCCTGGGACTGGGATGGTAAATTCTCATACCCCCGTGTGCCGTCCGGGTTGAAAATATCAATCGATGATCCGGCCGGCCTTACACGGGGGGTTAAGAAAACCGCCCGGCTTTTTGGCGCATCCATGGTGGGGATCTGTAAACTGGATCGCAGGTGGCTGTACGATCCTGGCTATCTGATAACGCCGGAAGGGGGAAAGTCCATCGATATCACCATCCCGAAACATTTTCAAAATGCGGTCGTTGTCGCCCTGGAAATGGACTATGGGGCCATAAAATGCTCTCCGGCGCACCCGGCCGCTGCCGCCACCGGTCTGGGTTATTCACAGATGGCGTTTACGGCCGGGCTTCTTGCCCAATACATTCGGGGGCTGGGCTATTCGGCCTTACCATGCGGCAATGATACCGGCTGCAGCATCCCCATGGCAGTCGACGCCGGATTGGGCGAAATGGGTCGGAACGGTTTGCTGGTGACGCCTGCCTACGGTCCGAGAGTCCGGTTGGCCAAGATTTTTACCGATCTGCCGCTGATACCGGACCAACCGGTCGAATTCGGTGTCTGGGATTTTTGCCTGATTTGTGAGAAATGCGCAAAACGATGCCCTAGTAAAAGCATCCCCTTCGGCCCCCCCACTGCAAAGACAGACGATATCTCAAACCGGAGCGGGGTTAAGACCTGGCATATTAATGCCGAATCCTGCCTTTCCTTCTGGGCCGATAATGGTACGGACTGCTCAAACTGCATCCGGACGTGTCCCTTTAATAAGCCGCCCGGAAGGTTTCACGACTTGATCCGATGGGGCATTCATCGCACCCGGGGCCTGAACAGACTGTTTCTATGGGGAGATGAGGTGTTCGGGTACGGAAGAAAGGGGAATCCGGATCAATTTTGGGATAAAGATGAATAGGCGAGTTATTGTTTTTGTCCTGACGTTGTATAAATATGTTTAATCATTTATGAGTCAAACATGAGGAGATCAAGCATGGCGGGGGTAATTACAAAAATAACCGTTACACTTCTTGCCATTGGAACCATCGTCGGAGGTTTTTTCTACCATGACGGTGTGAAAAAGAGTGCGTCCTTGGGCCGCAACGCGGAAAAGATTAAATCCCTCACCCAAAAGATAGCCGAAACAGATACACAGCTTAAAAATTTCCGAAAAAGAGCAGGGGAGGATGAACGTCTCATCGAACGCCTGGAGGATGAGGTAGAGACCATGGCGCATCTTAAAACCTCACTGTCGGACGAGGCGTCGGTCAATGAAGCGGTGCGCAGAGAAATTGAAGAATGCAGGAATGCCAAGACATTAATTGAAACGCATCTGGGGGCTGAAAGAGAAAACGGCAAGGCCCTTGGAATAAAATTAGAAAATCTCCAGGATCAGGTCATAATTCTTAAGGATGGGATTGAGGGTAAAAATCGGGCGTTGGCGTTATCGCAGGCAGAGTTTACAGAACTCACAGCAGGGAAAATGAGTGCACAACAGGCAGCGGACCAGAAGATTGCCGGGCTCAATAAAACGCTCTCTTTCCGTGAAAACGATATTCAGACTGCAAGGGATGCCATCAGGAACCAGGAGGAACGGATCGATTCCTTGAGCCGAACCATGGAAGAATCCGAAGCCCGGGTCCAGAAAGCCGAGGAGGAGATTCAGAGACAACGGATCGATTTTAAAAAGGCCGAAATAAAGATAAAGGCAAGGGATGCACAGATATCATATCTTCTTGGAGAGATCCGCAAAGTAGAAGATGAGGCGGCCCGGCGAAACTCCCAGTTGAAGGGGCGGATCCAGGAAAAGGAAATGCAGATCGGAAAGGCCCGGGTGCAGGTGCTGAGCCTGCGAGCCCAGGTTGAACAGGACAGGAACACCCAGGTTTTTCTCGGAAAGAAATTCTTCAGACTTCACGAGCAGAGAGACAAAGAACGGATCGAGGCCGATAGACAGGTTTCGCAACTGGAAGCGCACCTGGCCGAAAGAGACCTTCGTCTGCTGGAAAAACACCGGCAGCTTGAAGAAAAGGATCAGCAGATCCGAACAGCCCGGACAGAGAATACCTCGCTCAAGGCCATGGTGGACGCCGGCAGGATCAGCCAGGGAGTTCAGAATAATAGGCTTTCCGATTTGGAGAAAAGCCTTGCCGCGGAAAAGGAGATGCTCAAAACGATCTCCGGGCAACTCTTGGAGCTCATGGCCAATAAAGTCGCAGAGCAGGAAACCATGGAGAAGCGCATCGTCTATTTGAAAGACACCCTTTCAGAAAGGGAGACTCGAAATGCCGAATTCCAATCCGAAATCGGTACCATGAAGGATCAGATCGAAATAAATAAAACAGAATTGTCGCTGCATAAAGAGAGCGTCTCTAACCTCAATATACAGTTACGCAGGGAGCAGTTAGAGGCGGCCCAGCGGAATGCGCAGCTAAAAAAACTGGCCAGGGAAAAAGAGATACAGCTTGAAAAAGCCACGGCCCAGCTTTTAAAAATGAGAGCGGCCATCGAGGAGGTCATCGGTACTCGGAGCACGATGGAAGATCAGATATCTGCGCTCAAAGCAGAGGGACGGGCAAACATCAGCCAGCTTTTAGAGCAACTGGATGAAAAGGTTCAGGAGCGGGACCGGCAGCTTGACCGTGCGGTCAAAGAAGTTGATAAATGGAGAGCTCTGTACGAAGACCTCGAGGGCGCGCTGCATTTGAGCCGGGATCAGTTAAAGACGCTTGAAAATATGGTTTCAAAAACCAGGGAAGAAAAGGGGGCTGTGGAACACCGGTTAAAGGCCATGGGGGCGACCTATGGTGCCATGATCGATTCACTCAGGAATAATCTGCAAAGCAAGGAGGCGACGATCAAGGAGTATCGGAAAAAACTCACCCTCACCTTTGTCGATAAAATACTGTTCGGACGGGCTGCAGTTAGGATTTCTTCCGAAGGAAAACGGATTTTACAAAAAACCGGGGAAGTATTCAAGAATATTCCGTATGGAAAAATACGGATTGTGGGTCATACCGACAGCGATCCCATACGATCGAAATATCGGCGGATATACCCGTCAAACTGGGAGCTCTCAAGCGCCAGAGCCGCCGCTGTTGCCCGGTTTTTCCAGAGATCCGTCGGAATCGACCCCGGGAGGATGGAGATCATCGGAATGGGGTATACCCAACCCCTCGCCGACAATGAAACCAGGGAGGGGAAAGCCAGGAACAGAAGGGTTGAGATCATCATCGTACCCAGGTCCTAGGCCGTATCTTTTATATGATGAAACGGCCGCTTTCTGTGTAACATTCGAATCGAAAGGGAGAGAACATATGGGCACCCCGAATTCACTGTTCCTGAAACCGCCTTATGAGCGAAGGATTTTTACAAACCGTACATTGAACATGAACAGCATCCAGGCCATCGGATATGACATGGATTATACCCTGATCCAATACGATGTTAAACGATGGGAACAGACGATGTACGATTATCTGAAGCGGAAGGTGATGGAACTTGGATGGCCGGTGGAGGATCTGTCATATATTCCGGACATGATCATCCGTGGACTCGTACTCGATAAAAAACTGGGCAATATTGTGAAACCGAATCGTTTCGGCTACGTCAAACAGGGCTGCCACGGAACGCGTCTGATTCCGTTCAGGACATTACGAAATATCTATTCACGAATCACGGTTGATATTCGTGAAGCCAGGTGGTCGCTGCTGACAACGCTTTTTGATGTACCCGTTGCATGCATGTATTCCCAGCTTGTGGATAAGCTTGACCGGAACGATTTCCCGGAGGTTATGGGTTACGCCGATCTTGAAGAGCGGATGACCAGTAATCTTGATGCCGCCTATGCCGGTGGGATGCTCAGGGAGGAGATTCTCAAAGATCCGAGTCGCTATGTGGTGGAAGACGTGGAAACACCACTAGCCCTCCTGGATCAGAAGCATGCGGGAAAGAAACTTCTGCTGATCACGGACTCGGAATGGGAATATGTCAGCGGCATCATGCCTTATGTCTTCGACCCCCATCTGCCGGCAGGGATGACCTGGCGCGATCTTTTCGACATGGTTATTGTGTCTGCGGGGAAACCCAATTTTTTTCTCCGCCAACAGCCGGCCTTTGAAGTGGTGACCGAAGATGGGCTGCTCAAACCCGTTGTGGGCGCCTTGAAAGAAGGTGCCGTATACGTGGGAGGGCATGCGGGACTGGTAGAGGAGACATTCGATCTAACGGGTGGTGAGATGATGTATGTGGGGGATCATGTGGAGTCGGATGTGCACGCAACCAAGAGTATCCTGAGATGGCGGACGGGGCTTGTCTTAAATGAGTTGGAGGAAGAGCTGGCAAGCCTTAAGCGGTTTCAGGATCTACAGGGTGATCTTTCGGCATTGATGACCGATAAGGCCAAACTTGAGCGTAAACTTGCCCAGCTGAGGCTATACATCCAGCGTCTGGACAAAGGGTATGGCCCGGAACCCGCCCTCTCTGCTGCCGAGTTATCCCATGGAATCGACAAACTCGAAGCAGAAATTTCCGATCTGGCCAACCGGATCAGTCCCATGGCGCGAAAAGCCCAGGAGATGTTTAATCCCCGATGGGGACTTCTGACCCGGGCGGGGATCGATAAAAGCTATCTTGCACGGCAGGTTGAAGGATATGCAGATATTTATACGTCCCGGGTATCCAATTTTCTATACCAGACCCCGTTTGCGTATCTACGTCCCACCCGGAGCAGTCTACCCCACGATGGGGCGTCTCTCGGGGGCCGGAACCAGGGGGAGCCGTTGGAATACTAGGGGCTGCTTTTTTGGTTCTTCTCCAATATAGTTGGCAAAGAGGGTTCAAGGATTCAAGGGGTCAAGTGTTTGTTTTCCAGAGACTTTATAAGCGCTTTTAGCATTCTTTCAATTTCTGCTATGTCCTTTTTTATGGTGCCCAATCCACCTTTTTCAATGAAACCTAAATCCCTTGCCAATATTATCTGAGTTTCCAGTTCGCAAATCGAACCATAAGAGATGTAAAGCATCCTGATGTAATCAGCAGTTGTCTTTCTTCCATAACGCTTGGTTTCTCTGCTATATTCGAGGGAATAGATACATCAGAATTTTTAACTCCGATGTTAAGCCACCACTTTTAGTGGTGGACTCGGGCAGGTTCTACCGTTCCGGCGAGAATAAAAAACACGCGAAAGTGGCGGAGTAGCGTTTATTTTTTGAACATCCAGGTAGCGAAGACTCCGACATCGAACACTGAACGTTGAACATCGAATAATGAACTCGCTCCGCTCGGCCATTTTATTGAAATAGATAGCATACCTTATTCAAAATTCGACGTCGGAGTCTTCGCTACCTGGGCGTCGGAGTCTTTGCTTACCTGGATGTTCGACGTTCATGGCTTTTTTGTTTTAGCTGAAGCATCCTTGATATATAGGTAGAAATTTGTATAAAAGCTATGTTTTTAGACCCCTTTGAGGGGTCTTCCTGAGGCCACCCGCTCCGCGGGTGCGAGTAGTCACTCTTTATCATTTCACTCGAATCCTTGAATCCTTGACCCCTTGAATCCTCTGGGATCACACCCGTTCAATTGAAGATAATCCACTTAGTCTCCTTTAATTTACTACAACTAATCGGGAGAGGATTCAAATTTCTAACCATTTCTGGAAACCGGTTGTGGCCCGGAAGTGATGCCGTAAGAGATCAGAAAGCGTTTCTATATATCGATTCAATATCCTCCAGCGAAAGTTTTCGCGGGTTTAAACGCAGCAGGCTTTCCAATTGAATCGTGTTTTCCGCCATGGGGCGGATATCGGACTCCTTCACCCCGATCTCTCTCATTCTGGACGGTAATCCGACATCAATAATTAGATTCTTGATATGATCGACCGTTTTCCCTGCGGCTTCAAATTCCGACAACCCCTCGATGCTTTCGCCCAACCAGGAGGCGATGTTCGCCAGTCGCTGTGCAGATACAGGAATGTTGTACGCCAGCACATGGGGCAGCAGCAGACCGTTGACCAGACCGTGCGGGGCATGACTGACCGCACCAAGGGGCAGGGCCATTGCATGAACCGCGGTTGTTCCCGAGTTTGAAAAGGCCATTCCGGCCAGAATGTTGGCCAGAGCCATGTTTTTCCGTGCACCGACATTTCGACCCTGATCCACTGCCGTCCTTAAATTTTCACCGACCAGAGTGATGGCATCCCGGGCCAAACCGTCGGTTAACGGATAAGCACCGTGATACACCACGGCATCGTCTTCTTCCGGAGATACCGGCAGATACTCAAATGGAACGGCCGTGTAGCTTTCGACTGCATGGGCCAGGACATCGATACCCACACAGGCCGTAATAAAAGGCGGACAGGTCATTGTCAAAAGGGGATCGACGATTGCAAAGTCGGGCCTCAGGCGGTTGTCCCGGATACCCTTTTTTGTATCGGCTGCTTTGTCGGTTAAAACGATTGTCGGCGATACCGAAGAGCCGGTGCCGGCAGTTGTAGGGACGGCCACGATGGGAACCGTCGGTCCGGGTATTTTCCCTTCCCCGAGGTAATCTGCGATATCTCCGCCAAAAGAGATGAGTATGGCAAACGCTTTCCCCAGATCGATGACACTGCCGCCGCCAAGGGCGATGACCGCATCGTGCTTTTTGTCCCTGATAGTTTTGAAGTGATCATCGACAAAGGTGATGCTCGGCTCCTGTTCGGCTTTGTCAAAGATTCCGTGATCGATACCGGCCTCTTTGAGCACTGAGATGATGCCTTCCAATAAGCCTATTTCTTTAACGGTCTGATCCGTAACAACCAGTGGATATTTACAGTCTAATTTTCCCACGGCGCTGCCCAGACGCTTGACGGCATTTAATCCGAAAATAACTTCACGGGCACAACTAAAGCCCCATTGTTCGCGCATGATCATTATATCCTCCTTGCTGCATATTTATTCCAGAATAGAATGCCGGGTCCTTTGGGCCATGTGATAAATCAATGGCTCTGCCTTGGTGTTTTGATCTAAAAAAACAAACTCCAAGCACCAAATTACAAATAAATCACAAATCACAAATTCCAAACCGGTTCAGAGCGATTGTTTTTTGTTTGGGGTTTTGGATTTCGGTAATTGATATTTGTTTGTATTTTGGGATTTGCTATTTGAAATTTCAATAAGGCAATGAATTTTCAGCAAACTAAACCCCCTCTGAATGTAACCAAAGCCTGGTCGTCTATCTGAAGGTTTATCGTTCTGCTTCCTGGATGACGGATAGGAAAAGATCCCCGTACCGATCGGCTTTTTTTTCCCCGACCCCGGTGATTCCCAACAGCTCGTTTCGGGTTTTAGGCCTTAACACAACCATCTCTTTCAGGGTTCTGTCGTGAAATACGACAAACGGCGGTATACCGTGTTCTCTGGAGATATCGAGGCGGAGCCGACGCAGATTTTCCCACAGACGGTTCGGTTTCTCCCCGGTGATGTTGACATCCGGTTCATGCTTAAAGGACGGGCCTCTGACTTTTTTCTTTAACACGGGCAGAGGATCTTTCCGCAAACGGATCGGCTCTTTCCCATTCAGAACCGGGCGACTTTTTTCAGTCAACCGGAAGCCGGAAATTTCCGCCAGGTTGACGGTCAAAAAGCCGGCTGCTAAAAGTTGCCGGAATACAGAACGCCATTCGGTTTTTGACAACTCCCGGCCCACACCAAAGGTTTTTATCCGGTCATGCCCGAGCCGTTCTATCCGGCTGTTGCTCTGTCCCATCAGTACATCCGTCAGATAGGCAGCGCCGAATCGCTGGCCGGTTCGGTAAACAGAGGAAAGCGCCTTCTGGGCGGCAACAGTGCCGTCCCATGTTTCGATTTTCTGGTTGCAGTTGTCGCAGGCATTGCAGGGCGCCGGGTATGTTTCGCTGAAATATCCCAAAAGCACGGTCCGCCGGCATGCCACGGTTTCACAGTACCCGAGTAAGGACTCGAGTTTCTGCCGTTGAATCCGTTTAAAGGATTCAGCGGCATCCGAAGTGTCCTGGAGCTTGCGCATGGCCACCAGGTCGGACAGGGAATAGACCATCCAGGCATCTGAAGATCCTCCGTCCCGGCCGGCACGGCCCGTTTCCTGATAGTAGGCTTCCATGCTGGCCGGCAGATCCAGGTGGGCGACAAACCGCACATCCGGTTTGTCGATACCCATGCCGAAGGCAACGGTGGCGGTCATCACCATGCCGTCTTCCCTCAAAAACCGCTTCTGATGTTCAGCCCGGATGTTCGCTGCCAGTCCGGCATGGTAGGGGAGGGCATTGACTCCTTTCTGTCTAAGCCAGGATGCCATGGAATCGGCTCGTTTCCGGGTGCGCACATAGACAATGCCGGAATCCCCGGGATGCTCTTTACTTATGAATTCATAGAGCTGTTTCTTTTCGTTGTTTTTTAGCGTTACCCGGTATTCGATTTCGGGACGGTCGAAGCTGGATACAAACCGGGCGGCATCGTTAAGATCCAGTTTCTCAAGGATTTCCCGGCGGGTGTGTGTATCTGCCGTGGCGGTGAGCGCCAGCCGGGGAACCCCGGGAAACTGGCTGGTCACTCCGGTGATGGCGAGGTACTCGGGTCTGAAATCGTGACCCCATTGGGAGACACAATGGGCCTCGTCGATTGCGAAAAGAGAGATTTGAAATTTTTTTAAAAATGCTTGAAACGGTTCGGACAGGAGTCTTTCCGGCGCAACATATAGAATGTCGGCCTCACCCGACAACACCCGGGTTTCAACCCTGCGGGCTTCCTGGAAAGAGAGGCTGGAATTCAAATATTCCGCCTTTATCCCGTTTTGGCGAAGGGCGGACACCTGATCCTGCATCAGGGCGATGAGCGGGGAGACAATCAACCCGACTCCGGGGCGAATAATCGCCGGGATCTGGTAGCAGATCGATTTTCCGCTGCCCGTCGGCATCAGCACAAACACATCGTTTCCAGCCAAGACCTGTTCGATGATCTCCTGCTGATGCTCACGAAACTCGTGATATCCGAAACCGGTCTGCAGGATTTTATGTGGGGTTGTTTCCATAGCAAAACTCCGTGTGTCAGTTATGCTAGGAAAAAGATAAAATGATCAACCCTTTTATGCTGCTGCGGCGTTTTGTTCGGTGGTGTTCCAATCTTCCGAATCGCTAAATTCGGGCAACGCTTCAGATCCAAATATTTTGTTGATATCGATAATGAGTATAAATTGGTCGTCCCGTTTACCGATTCCCTTGATCGAACCGGTTTTTAAACGGGCGCCCACGGCAGGGGGCCTTTCGATCTGATGCGGTTCGATCTCGATGACATCGTGGACCGAGTCGGTCATGACCCCGAACATCAGGGTTTTGCCCGCCATGTTGAGTTCCACCACGACGATTCGGGAGTCCTTGCTCGCTTCGGTCTGCTCCATGCCGAACATGCGCTTCATGTCCACCACGGGAATCACGCTTCCCCGGACATTAATGATCCCACGCATAAAACCTTCGGATTGAGGGATTTTGGTTATGGAGATGATGTCCAGAATCTCCCTGACCTGAGAGACATCCAGGGCAAAAATCTCATCTCCCAGCTTAAAGGTCACGTATAGGGCTGTTTCTGTGATATGTGCCTGTTCCATTCGAATTACCTCCAGTGCCGAAAAAAGGCGGGGAATGCACCGGTGTATCTTTACTCCGATGCATTCGGATCTAAAATTTTACATATTCCGAATCCCTTTTAGGATCCGATGCGGTAAATTCATCCAGGTTTAGCGAAACACCGCCATCAACCCCATCATGAGCGTCTGTTGACGTGGTAAACCGTTTCTCTACCTCCGGGGCTGCGGCAGCCGCTCCCGCTGTTTGGGATTTACGCGATGGTTTTTGAACATGTGCAGCATTACGGGCCGTGTGTCTCTGATCGTCAAGTTTGAAAAACTCGATGCTTGTGAGCAACTGTTTGGCCTGGGTGGCCAGTTCATCTGAAGTTGAAGCCATCTCCTCTGAGGCCGATGCATTCTGCTGGATGACGTTGTCTAACTGCTGGATGGCCTTGTTGATCTGGTCGGCACCGCTATTCTGCTCGTTGCTGGCCGCCGATATTTCCTGTACCAGTTCGGCGGTTTTTTGAATATCGGGAACGAGCTGGGCCAGCATGCTGCCGGCTTTTTCGGCCACTTCGACACTTGAAGAGGAAAGCTGGCTGATCTCGCCTGCGGCGGTCTGGCTTCTTTCGGCAAGCTTTCTTACCTCAGAGGCAACCACTGCAAATCCTTTTCCGTGCTCGCCGGCCCGGGCCGCTTCGATGGCTGCATTCAACGCCAGAAGATCGGTCTGGCGGGCGATCTCTTCGATGATCGATATTTTCTCTGCAATTTCCTTCATTGCCATAACGGTATTTGCCACCGTGTCACCGCTTTCCCTGGCATTACCGGCGGATTTTAGGGAGATATTATTGGTCTCCATGGAATTGTCTGCGTTCTGCTTGATGTTGGCGCTCATCTCCTCCATGGAGGATGAGGCTTCCTCGGCAGCTGCTGCCTGTTCGGTTGCTCCCTGGGACATCTCCTCTGAGCTTGCGCTCAGTTCCTGGCTGCCGGAAGCGACATTGGCAGAGGCTGTTTTGATATCGAGCACAATGGCTTTCAAGTTGGCAACCATATCCTTCATGGCACCTGCCAGGACACCGATTTCATCACTCTGTTCCACATCGATGTCGGCGGTGAGATCACCCTGTGCCACGGTCTTGGCAAATTCCACACCCTTTATCATGGGCCGGATAATTCCCTTTGCAAGCACAAAGGCACAAACGGCGCCTAACAGAATGGCAATGCCGGCAAAAACAATAACACCGTATCGTGTTTTGACGGCGGCATGGAGCATCTGTCCGTCGGTCATGATATTCTGTTTTGCCTCTGCCCTGACTTTGCCAAGTAAATCCTGGACTGCGGCCAGGTTTGAAACGGTTTTTCCTGCGTATACTCGATTGGCTGCGTCGAGTCCGGCCTGAAGATTTTTTTCGGCACCGATCGCCGCCTGGAAGTGGGATTTGATTTCTTCAAGAAGTTGATGGACGTCGATATTGTAGATCTTAATCGCCCCGCGCATATCCAGCCGGTTGACCCGGTCTTCGATTCGCACAGCGCTTTCGTGCAGTTTTCTATGCGGCTCGCGCAGGGCTTCCAAGGCAGCTTTGAACTCGGGAAAACCGGCAGCCAGTTTTTTTGTTTCGGGGTCGGCCAGAAAACGACCGAAGCCGCACTTGGACGGGTCGGGCTCAACACCGGCGGTAAAGGGTTTTCCCGCTGCAAAGTCGTCTGCCCGGGAGAGCAGGATCGGGTCTTTGTGATCCAGATACACCCCGGTACCGACAATCCAACCCCAGGGTTTGTACATCTTCACATAGGAGATTTTCGGTGCCAGTTTGTCGGTGCCGGGCAGCGGCCATTGATAGGTGACAAAGCCCTGGCCCTTTTCCCTGCAGATGCGTGTCATCTCAGAGAAAAGCCGCTTGCCGTTGGGATCCTTGCTGTTGCTGACATCCTGACCTTCAAGCTCCGGTTTGTGCGGATGCATTACCATCCGGGTGGAATCGTCCAGGGCAAAGAAATAGTCCTTTCCATCGGGTCCGTAACGCAGCCCCTGCACCACCCGGTATGCACGGTTTTTCCGTGTATCGCGATCATCGATGGCCGTGTCCGCATCGATGGTTTGGATAGCGGATATGGCTTCATCAACCGCGTTTTTTAACTGAGCCTGGTAGGAATGCAATCCGCCGGCCTCTGAGGCCAGTTCCTTTCCCAGTTTCCCGAACCAGTTGACGTGGTCGGCCAACCGGTTGGCCAGCAAGATCGCCAGATCCGAGTGCGGCTGTTTGAAGACCTTTTCGATTTCGACGGCAGACTCGTGAAGTAGCCGGTGCGGTTTTTCGATCTCCTTCAGCAGCGGGGTAAGCGATGGTGCCATCGCCTCGGCCCACTCGCGCCCCTCACCGTAGAGCCAGGTCCCGAAACCGCATTTGTGGTCATTGGTCTCGACGTTCAGGTCCGTCACCTTGGCATCGGTCAACAGGGAGTTGACGTTGTTGACCCAGTTGAGGTGATCGACCTCTTTTTGCGCCAGTATTCCATCCAGTTTGTTGCCGTCGATGACAGTGGTCGCGTTTCCGACGATATCGCTGATCCCCAGAATGGCCCAACCCGACAGTACGGCAAGCAAGCTTAGGATGGCACCGAATCCGATGCCGAATTTTTTTGAAAGCTTAAGATTCTTCCATTTCATGGATGTATTTCTCCTTCCAAAGAGTGTGTGCAAAATTAAAGCAAATTTGGTGCCACAAAAGAATGGAAGGTGACGGAAATAAGGAGGTAGGGTAAAATGCGATTTTAAATCAGTTTGTTGGGGTTATCGATATGGGTTGCGGCGGTATCGAAGGGAGAAACATACGGTCAATGATCCCGTCAGGTAGGTGTTACAATGAAAATATGTGCCCTATCATCTTCGATGATAGAAATTTTTTCGGCTATGCCTTTCATAGCGCCTACGGTCTGGGTCACCGCTTTGCCGCCTTTATCGGCATCAATCACAGAAGCAGGCTGCTTTTGTCCGATTTGATCGGAATATTCCACCCGGACCGGACACCGGGGGAGGAAACGATGGCATACGGATTCGAGGCGGCGAACTATATCACCGGCGCGGTGCTTTATGTGGACGGGGGCGATGTTGCCGAAGGAACACCCCGCGTGATGGACGGCAGCGGCGTACCCTGATCGCGTCCGGGGCGGCACTATTTTGAATTGCTTATAGGGGCGCTAAAACAGTCACACATTGTCTAAAATATCCCGAATGGTATTGGCAATTTCATGCATGATGATCGGCTTCATGACAAAGGCATTGATACCCATCTCCTCGGCGCTTTTTTTATCGACCTTTTGGCTAAAACCGGTACAAAGGATAATGGGAATATCCGGCCGCAGCGCCATCAATTTTTCGGCCAACTCCCTGCCCGTCATTTTCGGCATGGTCATATCCGTAATTACAAGATCGAAGCTGCCGGGTCTACTCTCAAAGGCTTCAAAGGCCTCGATACTGTCGGTCCGGGCCGTCACCTTGTATCCGAGTTTCTCAAGCATCGACCGGATTACATCAACAGCGGCCTTTTCATCATCAACCAGAAGGATTCTTTCAGTCCCTCTTGGGAGCTGGCCCTCCGGTTTCACAATACTGGGAATACTCTCATCAAACTTTGGAAACAGTACCTGAAAGATCGTCCCTTTCCCCGGCTCACTGTCAACCGTGATATCTCCATTGTTGCTTTTCACAATGCCGTGGACAACCGATAGCCCCATGCCGGTCCCTTTCCCGCTTTCCTTTGTGGTGAAATAGGGATCGAAAATCCTGCCTATGAGTTCGGGATCGATCCCGTGGCCGGTATCCTTTACGGTGAGTCTTAAATAAGATCCCTGGCCCAGGTCTTCAAAACTGCTGCAGGTCTTGGAATCAAGATACAGATCGCTAAGTTCAATATCGAGCACACCCCCTTTTTCCTGCATGGCATGGGAGGCATTGGTGCAAAGATTCATCAACACCTGGTGGATTTGGGTCGGGTCGGCAATGATGGTGTCTTCTTCTTCTATGAGGTTAAGCCGGATCTCGATGGTTGTCGGCAATGATGCCCTTAAAAGTTTAATCGTCTCTTTTATAATGGGTGTAATTTTCAATGGTACCGGTTGCTGTTCGCTCTGTCGGCTGAAGGCGAGTATCTGTTTAACAAGTTCTTTAGCCCTGAGGCCCGCTTTCATCACCTCCTGTAAATTAAACCGGATGGGATTTTTCTTTTCAATATCCATCAGGGCCAGTTCCGAGTGAACGATAATGGGGGTTAAGATATTGTTGAAATCGTGTGCGATGCCCCCGGCCAGAGTGCCGATGGCTTCCATCTTATAGGCCTGTTGAAGATGGTCTTCCAATCTCTTCTGTTCCTCTTCCATCTGTTTGCGGTGGGTAATATCTTCCATCAACCCTTCATAAACTTTTTTTCCGTCTCTGTCGGCTGTAACCCGGGTACTCATTTTTATCCATACTTTTTTTGAGCTTTTCCCCTTAAATTCGACCTCTCTTCCCTCTATATGTCCGCTTTCATTGATCTCCTGTAAAATTTTCGACCGTTCTTCTGGATATGCATAAAGGCGGGTAACATTGTCAACATCTCTTAATAAATCCACTGATGACGCATATCCTAATATTTCGGCCATCTTCCTGTTCGTTACTCGGATTTTTCCCTGTTCATCGACCTGAAAAAAACCGATCACAGCATTTTCCATAAATTCCCTGTATCGTTTCTCGCTCTCCCGCAGTGCCTCCTCTGTCTGTTTGCGTTTGGTAACGTCAAAAATCGTCGATATCATCAACTTCTTATCCGGTATCGGTGTATTGCCTGCTGTGATAAATGATGTTTCGCCTCCCGCACGGGTGATCGGCACATCCTCCCAATGCATACGCTCCGGGTCCCCACTGGCGCAATCATCCAGAACTCTTTTTTTAATCTTTTCCCTGAATTCCGGCTCCTCATAAACGACATCCCAGAAAATATCCGGGTCGGCAAGTTTTTCTCTTGTTGTCCGGTAAAATTTCGGAAAATTGTCGTTCATATACTCAAATTCCACAGAAGGATCGACTGAGTTTACGGCAATACCGATGGGAAGATTATCCATGACCGATTTTATAAAGGCTTCGTTCTCCTGCAGTTTCTTCTCCGTTTCTTTTCGCTGAACAATACTCGTATTTGCCTTTCTGAAAAGAAAGAAGACGATGAGTCCAAAAAACAGACAAACTGCCACCACGCCCATGCCGACGGATTTTTGTAAAGGGATGGATATTTTTTCCGAAACTTCGTAACGGTTGTGCAGGTTGACCAGTTGCCAGTCGGGATAATTCCCAAGGATCTGCTGATGCACACGGTATTCATTGCCCTGGTTGTCCACAGCGGTATCCTTACCCATCTTTTTTAATCCCGTCCAAGCCCAGGGCCCTTTGCCAAATTGTCTGGTTGTGGAAATTTTGGAAACCGTATCGGATGGGGCCTTCCATAACAGATGGTAAAGCCAGGCCGGGCGATTGGAAAAAAATATAACCCCGTGAGGATCCGTTAACAGTACAATCCCGTCGCGAGCCTTTATGATATTCTTTTCGATCCGTTCAGCAGATGCCTTTATGACGACAACCCCCAATGGTACCCCTTGCCCCTTTTCATAGACCGGGTGACTAAAATAGATTCCTCGCTTTTTGGATGTAATTCCCAGCGCCATATAGACAGTCGGTATGCCTTTCATGGCCTGTTTAAAATAGGGGCGAAAACGGTAGTTTTTCCCCACAAAACTATCCGGGGCATTGCGGTTGCTGGAAGCGATGGTGTTTCCGGTGGGGCCCATTAGATAACAGACACTGACCTTTATGGCCTCACAAAAATGATCCAGAACTGCATCGGTCTCAGCAAGGGCAACGACATCTGCCTGCAGCAGAGATTGTCTCAGTTCTTTAAGTCCGGCCAGGGATTTTGCCGATCGTAGAGACCATGTCAGATGCGTGTCGATATCGTTTCCCAGATCTTTCAAATGTTCTTCAGCGTCTTTATGCGCCAGCTCTATTGAGGATTGGCTCAAGGTTGAATAGTAAAGATATCCCCCTACTGCAGGGCATATAAAAGCGATAGTGGCCAAAACAATGAGCAGTGTTCGAAGATTGATCTCAGGTTTATTCATCATAAATCCTTAAAACGATTTTGCCCTTCCTGTTATTGTGCTCTGAAAGAATTATTATGGGGGGCTAATTTTTTAAAGTGCCGGTTGATGAATCCAAAACCGTCCGAATCGTATTCGCCATATCTTTCATGACAATCGGTTTCATCACAAAAGCCCGGATTCCCATTTCTTTTGCCTGGTTTTCATCGATCTGTTCGCTGAATCCAGTACAAATAATAATCGGGATGTCCGGGCGGATGGACATTATTTCTTTGGCAAGCTTTTTCCCTGTCATATTGGGCATCGTTTGATCGGTGATGATCAGATCGAAGGCATCCGGTTTGCTCTTAAAGGTTTCAAACGCTCCCATACTGCTGGTTCTATTGGTAACCTGGTATCCCAAACGTTCAAGCATCGTCTGTACGGCATCCACCATGGCTTTTTCGTCATCAATGAGCAGGATACGCTCATTGCCCACGGGTAGTGCCTTGGCAGCGATAGAGGTCGCCCCGTCGTTTTCTTTATAAACAACAAGCGGAAAATAGAGAGTGAAGGTGGATCCTTCACCCGGTTTGCTTGTGACGGTTATTTCACCGTCAAGCGCCTTTACGATTCCATGGACCACCGAAAGGCCCAAACCGGTGCCATGATGTTTGTCTTTTGTTGTGTAATAGGGGTCAAAAATTCTTTGGAGAATCGCCGGTTCTATACCGTGCCCTGTATCGCTGATCGATAATTTCAAATATTCACCCGGCAACAGCTCGATTGAGCCATCTTTATCCTGGTGATCTATGGTTTGGTTGTCGGTTTTCACTCCCAGGATCCCATCCCTTTCGGACATTGCGTGGGTTGCGTTGGTGCAAAGATTCATGATGATCTGATGAATTTGAGTCGGGTCTGCCAGAATCGTATCCGATTTCGCCGTTAGTTTCAGTTGGATATCTATGGTTGTGGGTATCGAGGCCCTGAGCAGCTTAAGCGCTTCTTTTACGATGATGCTCACCTCAATGGGTTTTGCTTCAATGTCTTGCCGGCGGCTGAATGCCAGGATCTGCTTAACGAGATCTCTAGCCCGGTAACCGGCTTTTAGCGCCTCTTTGAGATTGTTCTGCACCGGATAGCCGTCCGGGATATCCATCATGGCCATTTCAGTATGGATAATAAACGGGGTGAGGATATTGTTGAAATCGTGGGCGATGCCGCCTGCCAACGTACCGATGGCTTCCATTTTCTGGGCTTGTTGAAGTCGGGCTTCAAGCTGTTTTCGATCCGTGATGTCTCTAACGATCCCTTGAACAAGCCCTTTGTTAGAATCAACGAGACTTGAGCTGATATCGACATCTATTACCGTCCCATCTTTTTTAACGAATTGGGTCTCAAAATTGGTATTCCCTTTTCTTTCGGTTTCTTCAATTGCCCGCCCTGAAACCGCCAACACCGATTCAGGATGAAGCATTGATATCGATAATCGATTCAATTCCTCTTTTTTATATCCAAGCATCATTTGTGCTTTTGTATTCGTATCAAGGATGTACCCCTCCATGTCATGCAAGAAAATCCCATCATTGGATTCCTCAAAAAGGAGCCGATATTTTTTTTCACTGTTTCGCAGTGCCTCATCGCTTATTTTGCGTTCGCTGATATCAACAAAAATGCAGGCAAACTGGTTCTGCGCAGGCCTGAAAGCCGTCACCTGAAAGTGACGGTCGAGTTCCTGTGAATAATTTTCAAAGAAGGTGGATTGCCCGGTCAGCGCAACCTGGCCGTATCTTTCAATCCAGGTAGATTCTATATCGGGCATGACTTCCAGGACAGTTTTTCCAACCAATGATTCACCCTTTAAACCGGTCAGGCGTTCGAAGGCAGGATTGACGGCCAGGAACCGATAATCGAAGGGGCGTTTCCGGTCGTCACAAATGATCTCGTGGAGTGCAAAACCATCAATCATCTCACGGAACAGCATCTGATATTTCTGCTCTGACTCATATTTGTCGGTGATGTCCTCAATTGTTGCCACCATGCCTTCGAATATACGGCTTTCGTCACGAAGGGGGGCGGCATTGATGGACAAAAGCACCCGTTTCCCATTCGGCCATTCAATAGCATGCTGAATTCCGAAGACGGTCTTACCTGTTTTCTTGACAAGATAAAAGGGCAGATTTTCATCCGGGAAGGGGTTCCCATGGAAGTCTTTAATTTTCCAGGCAGGATCATTGTAGATTCGTTCATTGTTCTCCGACAGTTGAACCCCGAGGATCTTTTCTGCGTGAATGTTCGCGTAGAGGATTTTTCCATCGACATCGGTACGCACGATACCCGCTGGACTGGTTTCCATCATGCGCTCAATCAGATCACGCTCATATCCTAGCGCTTCTTCCGCCTGTTTTCGTTCGGTGATATCTCTGATCACACTGAGTGTGGCCGGTTTTCCTGAATATTCTATGTAAGTTCCGGTTGCTTCAACATCAATTACCTCTTTATCAAGCCTGACATATTTTAATTCTTGGGGAGGTAAAGTGGTTCGATCTTTGTATACTCTTTCAATACGGGAATATACAACTTCATGACAATCGGGGTGAATGAGTTCCATCGCCGGCTTGCCAATGAGCTCCTCCGGGTCTGTTGCCCCAAAGATTTCTGCTCCCCTGCGGTTGATATATTTTATGAATCCCTTTTGATGAACGAATACCGCTTCCGGGGACAACTCCACAAGGCTTCTATAACGCGTTTCGGATTCTATTAACGATTTTTCTGCTCTCTTTCGGTCCGTAATATCATGGAATGTGGTATAGACCTGATATGGTCTGTTTTCACCTTCCCTGAATTGAGGCACAGCATTTATATTTAACCAACTTCGTCTTTTTTCGACCGGATTGAACACTCCCATGGTGACATTGTTTATTTTTGCCCCTGTCCGAAGCGCCTCCATAGCGGGATGGGCCTCACCCGGAAAATCGGAACCATCCTCCCGAACGGTTTTCCATCTTATATCCAGAGATGTTCGACCCTTCAATTGATCAAGGGACAATCCCAATAATTTTTCAGCTGATGGATTGGCCGAAATTACTTTTCCATCGGAATCCTGATAAACGACACCCTGGGTCATTGTTTCAAAAAGTGTTCGGTATTTTTCTTCACTTTCCCTCAACAACGTTTCGACTTTTGTTCGGTCGGTGATGTCACGGAGGAATACGACAAATCTGCCTCCTTCCATGGGAAAGTAGCGAAAATTTACTTCCACATCGAAGGTGCTTTTGTCTTTTTTCCGGTGGACAGTCTCGAACCGATCGAATCCGGTCTCGACACCTTTTTGGATGTGCCGAGCGACATCTTCGGGGTTTTCACTGGCCTCTATATTCGAAATTTTCATACACATGAGCTCTTCTATGCTGTAGCCGCTCATTTGAGCATAGGCAGCGTTGACCTCCAGGAAATTCCCGCTTGTATCGGTCAGCCAAAAACCATCCATGGCCGTCTGGATAATCGTTCTGTATCGTTCTTCATTTTCACACAGTTCCACCTCGGTTCTGTTATGCTCAGATTTTACTTGCTCTAATTGCCGGATCCTTTTCTCCAGTTCTTCATAGGTCGGTTTTTCAGCCATATGGGAATGTCCTTAAAATTGAAATGAACGTGATAAAACGTCAACAATACCAGAGATGGTCCAAAATTTTTTCTTTCTTCCGAGCTGGCACAGTTACACGCTCTTTAATTCATCTGCAACCTTCTGGAAGATTTTTATGGTCTGTTTCACATCCACTTCGGTGTGGCACGCACCGATGTAGAACTTCTGGCCGCCCTTTAGGATGCCGTGTCTGAGCATGGCTTTTTTGTATTTTTCCAACATATGGATGTCGGCTTTTAGACTTTCACGGTAGGTTGTGACGGGCTGGTCAATAAAATAAATATCGAAACAGGTCTCCACGCCCGAGACCTGGACAGGGATACCGACCTGGGAAAATGCATTTTTGATTGCATCCATAAGTGTTTTCCCGGTCCCATTGACTTTCTCGTAAAAACCGGGCTCTTTAACAATTTTAAGTGCAGCCAGGCCGGCGGCAAGCCCCAAGGGGTTGCCGTTTAAGGTTCCAACCATCGAAACATAATCGGGTTTGGCAGTCTTAAAGGAGTTGCAGACCGACATGATCTCCTCACTGCCGGCAACTGCCGCAAGCGGCATCCCTCCTCCGAGCACTTTCCCATAGGTGGCCATATCGGGTGTGATGTTAAAGTATTCCTGGGCGCCGCCATAGGCCATGCGAAAGCCTGTGACCACTTCATCGAAAATAAGCGGCACCCTGTATTTTGCGGTGATATCCCTGAGTCCTTCCAGAAACCCCGGCACCGGGGGAAGGATACGCTGCACCGGCTCTACAATGACTGCGGCCAACTCATCATGGTGCTTGTCGATAATGTCGCCTGTTGTCTCAAGGTCGTTATAGGGTGCCACCAGCACCATATCCAGGGCCGCCTGGGGTATGCCTGCAGATTCCGGAATTGCTGCATATGGGAATTGGAGGGCCTCCTTGTGGGTGATGCTCACCCAGCCGTAGTCGCTGGTTCCGTGATAGCCGCCTTCGAACTTGAGTACCTTGTCGCGTTTTCGAAAAGCCCGTGCAATACGTATGGCCAGTAGATACGCCTCGGTTCCGCTGGCGGTAAAACGGACCTGTTCGGCACAGGGGACCGCGTTAACGATTACTTCGGCCATCTCTACAGCGGTTTCATGGGCATGGAAAAAAGTGAATCCCTCCTCAAGAGCATCCCTCACCGCAGAGACGATCTCCGGGTTGGCGTGACCCAGAAACTCGGGTCCCGATCCCAGCATGTAGTCGATATACTCGTTTCCGCTGACGTCCCAGACCCGGGATCCCTTGCCGCGAGAGACGAAAAACGCTTCATCCCGCGTCATCATAATGTTGCCGGGGCTTCCGCCCGGCATGTATCGAAAGGCCTTTTCCACAAGTCTTTTTTCTTCATCGGTCCGCTTCGGCATTGATTTGTCCTTTATGGGAGGGGCTTATGCTTAACCGATTTTAATCTTATGTCCATTGTTTGTCAAAAGACAATTGGCGCATTGAAAGTCTTCCGAGAATAAACCGATCTCCGTACCGGAATGATTCCAATACAGAAAGATTGCCCTGACAGCGTTTCTAATGCTATCGTGGGGAAGTTGTTTTAAACTTTTGGACTTGAGCTTATACCGGAGGTGTATATGGCGGCGACAATGAAGGCGCTTGTAAAATCGAAACCTGAACCGGGTCTCTGGCTGGAGGAGATTCCGGTCCCGGAGGTGGGAATCAATGATGTTCTCATTAAAATATACAAGACCGCTATCTGCGGAACAGATATCCATATCTACAACTGGAATGAGTGGGCACAAAAAACGATACCCGTACCGATGCCCATCGGACATGAGTTTGTCGGTAGAATTGAAGCCATCGGCAGCAACGTTCATGATTTTAAGCCGGGGGACCTTGTTTCCGGTGAAGGGCACCTTGTCTGCGGCCGATGCCGGAACTGTCTTGCCGGCAGACGTCACCTGTGCATGCGAACCAGCGGGGTGGGGGTAAACCAGCCGGGCGCCTTTGCCGAGTATTTGCGTATTCCGGTAACCAACACATGGTACTGTGAACAAAACATTCCCATGGAAGTCCTTGCCTGTTTTGATCCACTGGGAAATGCAACCCATACAGCCCTTTCTTTTGATGTGTTGGGTGAAGATGTGCTGATCACAGGCGCTGGCCCCATCGGCTGTATGGCCACCGCCATCGTCAGGCAGGCCGGCTGCAGATATGTGGTGGTGACCGATGTGAATCCATACCGGCTCGAGCTTGCCAAAAAAATGGGTGCAACCCTGACCCTGGACGCCCGAACCGAAAAGATCGAAGATGCCCAAAAAAAACTGGGCATGAAAGAAGGTTTTGATGTCGGCCTCGAAATGTCGGGCAACCCGGATGCGCTTCGCGACATGCTGAAAAACGTCTGCCACGGCGGCAACATCGCACTGCTCGGGCTTTTGCCCGGGGGAACGGATATTGACTGGGATCTGGTGGTTTTCAACGGTCTTACCATCAAGGGCATTTACGGGCGTGAAATGTATGAAACCTGGTATAAGATGACGGTCTTGATCCAATCCGGGCTGGATATTACACCGCTGATTACCCATCGATTCCATTTTGAGGCGTTTGAAGAAGCGTTTCAAGTGATGCGGTCCGGGCATTCCGGCAAAGTCGTACTCAACTGGGTTGAAGCGTAATACTTGATGCTCCAATTTGTAAATACGGTAATGTGTTTTTCCCAGGAAAACGATCCGTATAAGCTGACATTGAAAGTTTGAAATTTGAAGTGACTAAAAGTGGAGTTTGAAGTGCCTAAAATTTAAAGTGCCTAAAATTAAGGTATTCTATCAATTATAATGACCGCGCTGTCGGCATTCCACAATTTTAGCTCACTTTAGGCACTTCACATTTCAAACTTTACTTTACGGAGATGAAGGAGGAACTTCCCATGTATGGCAAGATAAAAACGCATTTGACCGATGGACTGGATCAGATCCGCAGGGGCGGTCTTTATAAGGACGAGCGGATTCTCGCCGGTCGGCAAGGTACGCGCGTTCGCCTTTCCGGAGGTGCCGAGCTGATTAATTTATGTGCCAACAATTACCTGGGGCTATCCGGCGCCCAGGACCTGGTGGAGGCTTCGAAGGAAGGTCTCGAACGGTGGGGTTACGGACTCTCTTCTGTCCGCTTTATTTGCGGGACCCAGGAACTGCACAAGACCCTTGAGGGGAAAGTTTCCGGCTTCCTCGGCACCGATGATACAATTCTCTACTCCTCGTGTTTTGATGCCAATACCGGTCTTTTTGAAACCCTTCTGGGTCCGGAAGATGCAATTATTTCAGATGCGCTCAATCATGCCAGCATCATCGACGGTATCCGTCTTTGCAAGGCGCAGCGTTTCCGGTATAAGAACAACGATATGCGGGATCTTGAAGCGAATCTGCAGCAGGCCCAAACTGCCAGGTTCCGATTGATCGCCACAGATGGTGCCTTTTCCATGGACGGCATCATCGCCGATCTGAGACATATCTGCGAACTTGCGGAAAAATACGATGCCCTGGTGATGGTGGATGATTCCCATGCAACGGGATTTGTCGGACCGACCGGTCGGGGAACCCCGGAATACCACGGGGTGATGGAACGGGTCGATATTGTTACGTCGACTTTTGGAAAGGCTCTGGGCGGGGCTTCGGGCGGATTTACCAGCGGCCGGAAAGAGATTGTCGAAATGCTTCGCCAGCGCTCACGGCCCTATCTTTTTTCAAATACACTTGCCCCGGGCATCGCTTCGGCCGTTCTTAAAGCGCTGGAAACACTGAGTCTGTCAACCGAACTTCGGGACAGGCTGGCGCACAACACCGGATACTTCCGCACTGGAATAACCGACGCCGGGTTCAAGGTCAACCCGGGTGATCACCCCATCGTGCCGATCATGCTGGGAGATGCCAGACTGGCCGGAGACATGGCAGACAGGATGCTTAAAGAGGGTATTTACGTGATTGCTTTTTCCTACCCTGTCGTGCCCGAGGACAAGGCCAGGATCCGGGTCCAGATGTCGGCCGGTCTGACCATCGAGGACCTCGACAAGGCGATTGCCGCCTTTACCAAGGTCGGAAAAGAAATGGGCATTCTGTGATATTTTTCGGGAAAAATATCAATTAAGAATAACAAATATCCAATAACATCTTTAGGAGGAGGTGCATCATGGCGCATGATATTCTGAATTTAAAAAGTGTGCATCCGACTGTGGGCTACTCCCATGTTGCAAAGGCGGGAGACACGCTCTATATCGCAGGTCAGGTGGCTCAAAATGTGGAAGGTAACGTCGTCGGAAGGGGAGACTTTGAAGCCCAGGCCCGACAGGTATACACCAACTTGAAAAACATCCTGGAGGAAGCCGGGGGAACCCTGCAGAACATCGTAAAGATGACCACATTTCTGACGCATCACAATTATGTGGAAACCTACCGTTGTGTTCGAAACGAGTTTTTCAGCGAACCGTTTGCTCCAAATACGCTCTTGATCGTTGAAAGTCTGGCTTCACCGGATTATCTGATCGAAGTGGAGGCCGTTGCAATCGTGGACTGATCCGTGAAAAATAAGAACGTCCAGCACCGAATAATGTATTCTGTCCGTCCGCTCTGTATTCTTCAGACCGCTGATGCGAAAGACTAAGAAATCCGCAGCGATTCCCGGGCTTCATCCGGGCTGGCCGGTTCTCTGTCGAGTGCATGGATTATCCGGACAGCCTTTTCCACCAGTTCCCGGTTGCTCGCGGCGCGTTGCCCCTTTTTTAGATAAAGATTGTCCTCCATACCGACACGGACATGCCCCCCCAGAAGCACCGATTGTGCTGCCGTTGGAAAAGAGGCGGCACCGATTCCAAACGCCGTCCAGACGGCATCTGCGGGCAGGGCATCCTTCATCATGATCATGTTTTTTGCCCCGGCCGGAATCCCCCAAGGCACGGCCATACATAGCTGAAAAAGCGGCGGACCGATAACTTTCTCCGTCTTTAGGAGATGGTTTGCGATTTCGATATGTCCCATGTCGAAAACCTCCAGTTCGGGTTTGATACCCGCATCCCGAATGACCTGGGCCATGGCTTCCACGTGAGACAGGGTGTTTACGAACACATGGGCTCCGAAGTTCAGCGAGCCCACATCGAGTGAGCATATTTCTGGCTTTAAACGCAGTACATGCGCCATCCGTTTTTGCGGCACGCACAGCGTCGATCCGGCCCCGAAACCGAGCGGGTCTTTGTCGTCCGGTATAAAACGGGCGCCGGCACCCGTACTGAGGTTGATGATCATATCGGATCGGTCCCGGATCCGTTCGACAACTTCCCGGTAGAGCTCAAAGTCCATTGAGGGAGCACCGGTTTTGACATCTCGTACATGGATGTGGACCACGCTTGCTCCTGCTCTGTGAGCATCCACCGCGCTTTCGGCAATCTCTTCGGGTGTAATGGGGATAAACGGGGTGGTCCGGTCTCCAAAGGAGCCGGTTACCGGTACGGTGATGACAACTTTATCGGTTTCCATGAATAAATATCTCCTTTTTGATCCGCAGATTAACACAGATTGGCTGGAGACGGCAAAATAACTTGCACACCCGGTTCGTTATCGTTACAGTGGGTGAACCGTTTTGATTTTTCTCATGCCGAAAATTTTTCCGCAAAATGCACAAAGTTTCTAAACGCCTATACCTGAAGGGGAGGGTGAAGTGGCAGCAAACTCGGATGTGATTATTATCGGCGCAGGCATCATCGGGGCTGCCACCGCCTTCGAGCTTGCGAAAAAAAACTATCGTCCGCTGGTCTTCGACACGTTGCCTGCAGCCGGCTACGGCTCCACAAGCAACTCCTGCGCGGTTATCCGGACCCACTATTCAACCTGGGATGGTATCGCCATTGCCTATGAAGGGTATTTTCACTGGAAAAACTGGGGTGCCTATATCGGGGTTGAGGATGATCGCGGTTCAGCCCGTTTTGTAAACAGCGGCGGGCTTATTCTTGGACATATCTCGGACCGGGTTCTGGGGTATTTTAATAAACTGGGCATCGAATTTGAAGTTTGGGATATGGATACACTGGCCCGCATGGCCCCGTACTATGATCATCACGATTTTTCACCACCCAGAAAACCGGAGGATGAACACTTCTTTGATGACCCCACATCAAAATTCACACAGGCGGTCTATGTGCCTTCCACCGGCTATGTCAATGACCCCCAGCTTACGGTCCATAATCTTCAATGTGCAGCAGAAGCAAACGGGGCGCGGTTTTTTTTCGATCGAAAAGTTGTTGCCGTCCATCGGGGTAAAACACGGGTAACGGGGATTACCCTTGAAAACGGGGACCGTATCGATGCACCGGTGATCGTAAATGCCGCCGGGCCCCACTCGTTTATCGTAAACCGGATGGCGGGTGTGGAATCGAATATGCACATTAAGACCCGTGCCCTGCGGCATGAGGTCCATTTTGTGCCGGCGCCGGCAGGGGTAAATTTCGAAAAAGAGGGTTATGTGACCTCTGACGCCACCCTGGCCACCTATCATCGCCCGGAAGCAGGGAACATGGTCCTGGTGGGGAGTATGGATCCGGAATGCGACGAAAAAATCTGGGTAGATGATCCGGACCGGTTCAACCGGAACGTCACCACAGAACAATGGCGCGCACAGGTGTACCGTCTGGCACGTAGAATACCGGAACTGCCCATACCCAGTGCGCCCAAAGGTATCGTGGACTTATACGATGTCAGCGATGACTGGATCCCCATCTATGACCGATCCGACTTAGACGGCTTCTATCTGGCCGTGGGCACCAGCGGAAACCAGTTTAAAAACGGACCGGTGGTGGGGCAGATGATGGCCGCATTAATCGATGCCTGCGAAAACGGCCACAAGCATGATGAGGACCCGGTAACCTTTAAAACGACCTATACGGATCAGCGTCTGAATATGGGGTTCTATTCGCGCCTCAGGCAGATAAATCGGGACAGCAGTTTTTCGGTAATTGGATAAACGTTAAACTCTGGAACTCTAAACCTGTGTTTTAGAGAGATTGGAGAAAGATCAACATTAACCTGACCCGGATAAACCGGAAATCCCAAAACACAAATATCAAATACCAAACAAATCACAATGACCGAAATTCAAAATCCCAAACAAGCTCAACTGTTTTGGTCACATGCAGCGCAGGCGCCTGCGCCGCGTGTTGAATATTGAGATTTGTAATTTATTTGTGATTTGGTGCTTGTTATTTGAAATTTTAACAGTTCGTGCTCGTGCATTGGTTTTTTCTATAAAATGCAAAGAAATAACAATTATGGAGGTGTCATGATGCGGAAAATGTGTTTTATCTTATCGGTATTGTTGGTTGCGGGGCTCATCGGAACATCCGCGGCGGCTGCGAAAATGCTGCGTATCGGCGAACATCAGATCGTATCCCATCCGGCCCTGGATAACGATTCAAAAGGATTTGCCCGGGCACTGGCAGAGGAGGGCTTTATCGAGGGTAAGAACATTACCATCGATCGTCAGAATGCACAGGGAGAACAACCCAACTGTGCCATTATCGCACGCAAGTTCGAAGACGACGGAGTCGATCTGATCCACGCCATCAGTACTCCCAATGCACAGGCTTCGGTAAAAGTTTCCAAAACCATTCCCATTGTCTTTTCCTCGGTCACCGACCCGGTGGCAACCGGAATCGTTCCAAAGATCGGAAAAACCGGCACCCATGTCACCGGTGTCAGTGACCTCTGGCCCGTAGAATTGCAGTGCAGGATGTACCAGGATCTTTTGCCTGCTGCTAAAAAATGGGGAACCATTTATAACCCCGGGGACGTCAATGTCACGTTTCATATAAAGGAGATGAAAAAGACCATCGAAAAAATGGGCGGCAAACTGATCGAAGCCCATATTTCGAACAGCTCCGAAGTCATGCAGGCGGCCCAGAGCCTTGTGGGGCGGGTGGATGCTATCCATATCACATCAGACAATACCGCCGTATCGGCCTTTGAAGCCATTACAAAGGTATGCAACGAAAACAACATTCCCCTTTTTGCCGGAGATCGCGATAGTGTCCCCAGAGGCGCCATCGCCGTTTATGGTCTCGATTATTTTCTGGTGGGCTATTCTGCCGGGAAAAAAGCGGCCCGGATCCTGAAAGGTGAAAAACCCGGGCAGATTCCCGCGGGCCTGGCCTCCGGATACAGCTTGTGGGTAAATCTGAAACATGCAAAACAGCAAGGTGCGAATCTGCCGGCAGTACTTTTAGAAAAAGCGGCCGATAAGCTGTGGGATTCCCAGGGCAGATTGGTGAAAGGGGAGTAGATAGCCATCAAGAGCTTCAATTTATCGGGTGTGATCGTGGAGGATTCGAGGGGTTTCCCAAAGGATTCAAGGAGTCAAGGATTCGAGGGTTCGAGTGAAACGCGGAAGAATTACACATATGATGGTTCTGTTTGTGAACTGGAAACCCAGATATTATTAGCAGAAAATTCTTATGACACTTGAAGGACTGTTGCGCACACTGCCGGTTTCCCTTGAACAGGGACTGGCCTACGGGCTGGTTGCGCTAGGCATCGTGATCAGTTTTCGGATACTGGCGTTTCCGGATCTGACCGTTGACGGCAGCTTTACCCTGGGCGGGGCGGTGGTGGCGAGGCTGATTGTTGAGGGGCTGAATCCTCTTTTTGCCATTTTCGTGGCTACGGGATGCGGTTTTATGGCCGGCTGCTGTACCGGTTTTTTGAACACAAGGCTTAAAATCAACAGTCTCTTGTCCGGTATTCTGATGATGACCATGCTTTATTCCATCAATCTGCGCGTGATGGGTCGATCCAACATCCAGCTATTGACCGTAGAGACCATTTTAACCCCCCTGGAAAACCTGGAGATGAATCGCTTTGTTCCGATTATTCTCTTTTTTTTCCTGGTGACAATGACCATAAAGTTTTTGACCGATATGTTTCTGCACACCCAGCTCGGATTCGCCATGCGCGCAACAGGCGATAACGAACAGATGATCCGAACACTCGGGGTGAACACCGACAATATGACGGTTCTGGGTCTGGGGCTCTCCAATGCGCTGGTGGCACTGTCCGGCGCGTTGGTAGCCCAGGATCAGGGATTTTCAGATGTCGGCATGGGGATCGGAATGATCGTTGCGGCCCTGGCCGCCATTATCATCGGGGAAACTTTGATCGGTACACGCACAGTGGGGCGTATGACCCTTGCGGCCATCGTGGGATCGATCATCTACAAGCTGATCATCGCCATCGGCCTGCGGATGGGGCTTGCCCCCACCGATCTAAAGATGGCCACCGGTCTTCTCGTCATACTGGCTCTGGGGATTCCGGCGTTGAAAAAGAAAAAGGAAGGGAAGATTCACCTGAGGGGGGTATGATATGGCACCCTAACTCGGACAAACCAGTTTTAGCGAATTAGACTTACTTTTCAGCTTGGGGCTACGCTCTGCGAGCTACCACCCCACAAGACGACCCGAAAAAGCGAAAATCCCAAAACTCAAATATCAAATATCAAATAAATCACAATGACAAAAATTCAAAATCCCAAACGCGAATATGATCTTGAAGAAAGAACTTTCCAATTCGCTAAAACTGTTCGAATTTTTGTTAAAACATTGCCAAAAACCATTGCGAATATCGAAGATGGCAAACAATTGATTAGAGCCTCCGGTTCAGTCGGTGCAAATTATAGAGAAGCCAACGAATCCCTGAGTAGAAAAGACTTTCTGTTGAGAATCAAAATAAGCCGAAAGGAAGCTAAAGAAAGCGGCTATTGGCTACGATTAATTCATGAGACGAATAGTATAGAGAATGGTAATGATGCCAAGAATTTGATCCAAGAGGCAAATGAACTGAAAAAGATTTTTTCAGCAATTATTGAAAAATCAAAATGAGCTGAATCCGAATAATTTGTTTTGGTCATTGGATATTGTAATTTGAAATTTATTTGGTATTTGGTGCTTATAATTTGGAATTTCTGAATGCCTTAATACCCACAAGAGCATCTCTATGAACCCTGCTTAATGAAGAGAAGTTACGAACTTAGACACTTATGGTACATATCGACGGACTGAAAAAAGTATTTCATCCGGGCACTGCCGATGAAAAGGTGGCCGTTGACGACATATCCCTCAATATCCCTGGGGGTGAGTTTGTGACGGTCATCGGCAGCAACGGCGCCGGTAAGACGACGCTGCTCAACTTACTCGCCGGCACTCTTTTTGCCGATGCGGGAAAGATATTTATCCACGGCACCGAAGTTACGAAGATACCGGAACACAAACGCGCCCGGTATCTGGGCCGGATCTTTCAAAACCCGCTTATGGGTACGGCTGCCTCCATGACCATCGAGGAGAATCTCGGTATGGCCGATCTCAGGGGCAGGCCCCGGGGTCTTAGATGGGGAGTATCCAGAGGGCGGCAGGCCTATCATCTGGAGATGCTCAAGATGATGGAGCTCGGGCTCGAAGATCGTATGAAACAATCGGTGAGCCTCCTTTCTGGCGGCCAGCGCCAATCCCTGACGCTGATCATGGCCACCCTGTCCATGCCCAAACTGCTCCTGATGGATGAGCACACAGCAGCCCTGGATCCCAAGACTGCAGCACGCGTCATGGTGCTGACCCATAAAATCATCACCGAAAACGGATTGACGGCAATAATGGTTACCCACAACATGGATCAGGCCATCCGCTTCGGCAACCGGCTGATCATGCTTCATGAAGGACGGGTTCAGCTCGATATAAAGGGTGCGGAAAAAGAAGCCTTTACCGTGGAAGAGGCGGTGAGGCGCTTCGGCAATACGCTAAAGGATGAAACGCTGCTGGGTGCTGCATGATCAATCCAGATCAGGGAGCCAGGAGTCAGACTCCTGGCTCCTCGTATGAAACGTACTTAAAGATGAACATCGAACATCGAACGTCCAACGTCCAACATCGAATGAAAAAACAAATAGAAAAGACTGCATGTTTCCTCTTTGATCAAACTGGCCGCATTTCAGGCCAGCGGCGGTGCTGGATTCTGAATTCTCTGGTTCATTTGTTTCACTTGAATCCTCGAACCCTTGGCCAGCTCGGCTGAGTTTGCCGAATGTCCTTGAATTCTCAGAATTAATCCAAATTCTGTATGCTTTGGGAGTAAATTGATGACAAATTCTGAAAGATGGAAAGAAGACTTGATCCGGCTCGGGGAGCTGGGCAGAAAGGTGCCCGTCCGAATAGAATCCCGGGAGCAGCTTCAGATCGACAACGGACTGTACCGGCTTGAAGGGACCGAGGCGTGTATCCGATCCAAGGCGTACGTGATCCAGAAGATGAAGGCCGCAGGCCTTAACGTCCGCATCGACAGAATCGGAAACATCTTCGGGAGAAAAGAAGGCTCAAATGAAAACCTGGGCGCTGTCATGTCCGGCTCACATCTGGATTCGGTTTTAAACGGCGGCATGTTTGACGGACCCCTCGGGGTGATCAGTGCCATCGAGGCGGTCCGGAGAATCGATGATGAGGGTTTTGAGAACAAAAGGGCCATCGAGGTCGCCGTTTTTATGGGTGAAGAGGGCTCGGCTTTTAAAAAAGCCCTGTTCGGCAGCCATGTACTGGTCGGCGATATGCCGATTGATGAAGCTCTGGCCGTTAAAAATGAAGAGGGGATCACTTTAAAGGATGCTTTGGGGCAACAGAGGGGGGATTTTGAAATCGACCTTAATGGCATCGATTTTTTTATCGAAACCCATATTGAGCAGGGCCCGGTTCTTGACAGAGATAATGTGTCCATCGGGCTTGTGGAAAATATTACCGGCATGTCATGGGTGAACGTGATTCTGGAAGGGGAGGAGAATCATGCCGGCACAACACCGATGTTTGATCGGAAAGATCCCCTTGTCATCGGTGCCGAAGCCGTGCGCTTCGTCGATAAACGGGCAAAGGAGATGGTGAAGGAATTCGGGGGATCGACAGTGGCTACCGTGGGGAAAATGGTTGTCACGCCGGGTGCCCCCAACATTGTTCCCGGGAAAGTCGAAATGGGTATCGATATCCGAGACGGAAACAGAGAAAATATGGCCCGTCTAAAAAATGATATCATAACCGGTATCGAAAATATGGCCCGGCAGCACGGGATAAAATGCACCATCGACACCGCTTTTTATCATCCGCCCGTACCCTGTTCAAAAACGGTCGTCAATGTCCTGGAAGGTGCGGCATCGTCATTGGGAATCGATACCCGGCGGATGAACAGCGGGGCCGGACACGATGCACAGAATATCTCCAAAAAAGTTAAAACAGCCATGATTTTTGTGCCGAGTGTAAACGGGGTCAGTCATTCCCCCTTTGAGTGGACTGACTGGCCGGATGTTGAAAACGGGATAAAGGTGTTGACCTGGGGCATAAAGACGCTTTCAAAATAAAAATTATGCCGGAACTTGTACTTTTTCGTACAGAAATTCAGGAGCAAGGTCGGCGCCGTTTGGCCAACAGAGAGTGTGGAACTCCGGATGAATGGTGAATCGTTTGAAGGTTGCAGTATTCTTCAGGGGTTCAAACACTTTCCCATAAAGTTCCTGACTCAGGTCGATGTCACCTTCGGTTCCGTCCGAGAAGCGAAGGTGAATTGTATAATCGTGTTCGTAATGTGCTTCAATTACCTTTGGTATCATTGTCCTACTCCAATGGTTTGATTCTCTTCGCTGGACGTCCTTCTTGAATAAGGTACCAGTTTTCAAAAAGTTCATCTTTGTGGAGATCGAGCCACTCCAACACAAGGCGCAACGCCCTCTTCGGGAAGTCTCCATTCACGGTACCGTTTTGAATATCGACCGTAATCTGATATTCCCCATACACCGCATGGAAATGTGGAGGAGGATGCTCACGCGAAAACATGCCGATTATGATTCCCAGGAATCTTGATAATTCAGGCATACTTGTATATTACCAGTATCCTCTCTATTCTTCAACAACATATAACGAATAGCGTTTTACCCATTTTCTGGCCTTTTGCTGTATGGGCAATCATTTTCAAACCAGTGGCTCGACAATTATCGATGGAGTTCCGGATAGAATCGTGAAATCATCCACCGTGCGTGAGGATAAGAAAATACCCTCGCCCGTGTGTCTCTCAGAATCTGTGGTTAATTTACCTTTGGAAAGCTCTGTGATTGCATGACGTTCATCGAGTAAACTCAGTTCCCTTTGCTTGACACGCATATCCTTTTTTGCCATAGTCGATTTGGGTCTGCCTATAACGGAGGCGGCAGGCCATAAAAACCGAAAATCGAATAACAATCAAACAAACAAACTACGCCACAGAAAAACGCGAATCGGTACCCATACGGGGTTTGCCAAAGCCCTGTCTTCGTACCCGGGTTTTTACAGCCCGGACCGTTGAACTCTGAACCGCTTAACCTGTGTTATAGAATAACTATCTTTTGCAGCTTTCAAATGGGAGAATAGGGGCTCTTGCCGTTATTGAGCCTTAACCGTAATGTTCCATTAAGAAAAGGAGGTCAACAAGATGATGGTGTTATTTAAGAGACGGATGTTGGTAAGCCTGTTTGCAATGGCGGTTATCGCAGGATTTTTCTGCACGTTTGCTGCCCCGGCCATGGCTGCCGACAAACCCGTTCTGTGGAATATGTCGCTTTGGGGAGGAAAACGGGCATGGACCTCACCGCTTCATCAATGGGCGGCCGATATGAAGGAAAAGACCAATGGCGGTTGGATCATAAAATTTCACTACGGTGGTGTGCTTGCACCTCCGAAAGAAAATTATGACGGCCTCAAGGCGGGGATGTTTGAGGCAGCCGGCATCTGTTCTGCTTATACACCGGGTAAAAATCCACTCCACACGGTGGGTGAGCTCCCCTTTATTGCGCCCGACGATACTGAGAACATCGTTCGAATGATGGTCGAGTTGTGGAAGCATCCGGCGCTTAAAAAGGAACTTCTCATCTGGAATGCGGTTCCACTTCTTCCCAGTGCCCTGCCGCAGTATCATCTGATGGGGAACAAGGCGGTCCGGACGGTCAAGGACCTTGACGGCGCCCGGATACGGATTGGGGGCGAGATCGCAAAGGTGTTGAAACAGTTCGGAGCGGTGCCGACGCTTGTCCCGGCCCCGGAGGTATATGAAGCGGTATCGAGGGGCACCATCGATCTCGTTGGATTTCCATGGACCTACTCGTTTGGATCCTACAAAACCTATGAGGTCTCAAAGTATGTCACCATACCGGTTTCTTTGGGAACCATGTCCTGTTTCTATATTGCGAACAAGGATGCCTGGGAGGCCCTGCCCGAAGCATACAAGAAGATACATATGGAATGGTACAACAATGCACCGAAAATATGGGCCGCGGAATATAAACGGGCAGACGACAAGTGGATACCGGAATTTAAGAAAAAACTGGAGTTTATCGATTTCCCCAGTTCCGAACGGGATAAACTCGTGGAAAAAGCAGGGGACATCTATCAAAACTGGGTCAAAGCCAGGGAAAAGGAAGGGCTTCCCGGAAAAGAGATCCTCGAGTATTACCTGACAAAAAGAAAAGAAATTACCGGAAAGTAACAGCTATATGTCGCCCGGGGGACGGTATGTCTCCCGGGCGGTTCACTTCATACTCTAAATTTGACTATATTATCCCCTCCGCCCGGAGTGCCTCGATGTCGGCTTCCGTGTACCCGAGCATCGATTGGAGGATCTCTTCCGTGTGCTGCCCCAGAAGCGGCGGCGGGCGACGAATGCTTCCCGGGGTTTCGGAATATGTTACCGGGATACCCACCAGTTTGATTTTTTCAGCCGTGGGATGATCCATCTCAACGACCATGTCGAGGGCTTCGATCTGGGGGTGATTAAAGACCCCTGCCATGTCATTGACCCTGCCGCAGGGTATCTTCATCGCCTTGAATTTCCCGAGCCAGTGATCGGCGGTTTGACCGGAAAAAATCGCCTCCAACATGGGGATCAGTTTCGTTCGATTGATAACCCTTTTTTCATTTCTGTCGAATTCGGGGTCTAGTTCAAGGGTCGGTTTTTCAATGACCTGACAGAATCTTTCCCACATTTTTTCGCTGGTAACCGCCACCATGATGTAAGCGCCATCGGCGGTCTTAAAACCCTGATAGGGGACGATGCTCGGGTGTTCCAACCCCCACCGTTGGGGGACGGCGCCTGAGATGAGATAATTGGACGCCATATTAAACAGGGTGGCCACCTGGGACTGAAAGAGAGAAAGATCGATAGATTGGCCGTTGCCGGTCTTTTCCCTGTGATAAAGGGCGTTCGAAATAGCGCCCTGTGCAAACAATGCTGTCAGAACGTCGGTGATGGCAACTCCCACTTTAGCGGGCGGGCCGTCTTTCTGACCGGTAATCCCGGTGAGTCCTGATTCTGCGGCAACAACGATATCCACACCGCCCTCATCGGCATAAGGGCCAACCTTTCCATAACCGGTGATGCTGCAGTAGATTATTTTCGGATTCAGCTTTTTTACCGGCTCATACCCGAATCCCATTTTTTCCAGGGTTCCCATCCGGAAGTTTTCTATGAGTACATCCGCCTCTGCAATCAGTTGCCGGAGGATCTCCTTACCCTTTTCCGATTTCAAGTTTAAGGTAATACTTCTTTTATTCCGGTTTAAAGAGATATAGTAGGCGCTCTCACCTCCTGCAAAGGGAGGACCCCACATGCGGGTGTCATCACCGATTTTAGGCATCTCGATTTTTATCACATCCGCACCCATATCACCCAATACCATTGAGCAGTAGGGGCCGACGACAATGCGGGACAGATCGATGACACGGATGCCTTTTAAAGGACCGGGCATAATTTCACTCCTTTACTCCATATCCATGAATTGACTGGGCACGTTTATCCGCGGCCGGTTTGCTTTCTTGTAACCCAGGGCATCGTCTGCGATCAGCAGGCGCATAATGTTAGACGTTCCTTCGCCCACCTGGTAGAGTTTTGCATCACGATAGTATTGCTGAACCGGCATTTCCAGGGAATATCCCATGCCGCCGTGGATTTCCATGGCCTGGCCGGCACATTTAACAGCGGTTTCGCCGGCAAAATATTTCGCAATGGCAGCCTCTTTGGTAAACGGAAGATCCTGATCGTTTAACCAGGCGGCCCGGCGGACCAAGAGACGTGCGGCTTCGACATTGCCCACCATCTCTGCGATGGCAGCCTTTACCAGTTGGAATTTACCGATGGCCTGGCCGAACTGGACCCTTTCATTGGCATACTTGATGGAGACATTCAAACAGGCCTGGGCGACTCCCAAAGCGCCGCTTGAAACACTGATTCGGCCCCGGTCCAAGGCGGTCATTGCCACCTTGAAGCCGCCGCCCCATTCCCCGAGCAGATTCTCTTTGGGAGCGGTGACGTTGTCTAAGAAAATCTGAGCAATGGGTGAATGCTCATCCCCGAGCTGATCGATTTTTGTCGATGTCCAGCCCTTCTGGTCGGTTTCAACGATGACGGCACAGATGCCCTTGTGTTTTAAACCTCTGTCATAGCTCCCGTAAACGATGGCAGTGTCAGCGATGGTGCCGTTTGAAATCCATGTTTTGCTGCCGTTTATTAAAAAATGATCCCCCTTGTCTTCGATCATGGTCTCCATGGCCGCGAGATCTGAACCGGCGTTGGGTTCCGAAAAACAGGTGCACCCGGCTTTTTCCCCGAGCACCAGAGGTTCGATGTAGCGCTCTTTTGCAGCGTCGGTTCCCCACTCCATCATGGTATAGGGGACAGTCATGGCCTGGAGGTTAAATAGGGACCGGAGCCCTGAATCATAGGTAGAAATCTGTTCACACACCACAGAGTGGGCAAGAAAACCGGCCTGGGTTCCGCCATACCGCATGGGAAATGCGCATCCGAACAGACCGAGGTCACCCATTTTTGGGATCATTTCCCGAATGTCTCCGCCCCGCTCCGCCCAGGAAGGGATCTCCTTTTTTGCGAAGTCTCTGGCCGCATCCTGCATCATTTTGTGGTCGTCGTTTAAGTTAAAATCCATACCTTACCTCGCTTTCGTATTAAATAATCCCGTCTTTTTAGCGTATAGACGGCCATACTCCGCTTCGAGTTCGTCCCGGAATTTTGGATGGGCAATCCGGATAAGTGCTGCTGACCGCTGCCTTAAGGTTTTTCCTTTTAAAGCGGCGATACCGAATTCGCTGACCACATAATCGATATCGTGTCTTAAGCTTGTGACCGATGCGCCGAGATCCAGGAAGGGGACGATCCGCGACCGCTTTCCTTTGGACCGGGCCGAGGAGATGACGATAATCGACTTTCCTCCTTTTGAAAGGCCGGCGCCGCCGACAAAGTCCGACTGGCCGCCCACACCGCTGACCTGAATACCTCCGATGGTCTCAGCGTTGGTCTGGCCGGAGAGGTCCACCTGGATGGCGCTGTTAATCGCATGCAGCCTGTTTATTTTTGAAAGTGTGACCTCATTGTGGGTAAAATCCGATGGATACGATTCAACCTGTTTGTTTTCATGTACAAACCCGAATAGACGATCGGTTCCGATCATGGTGGTACCAACGACCTTTCCGTCTTTAAACCCTTTGTTGCTGTTGTCGACGATGCCTTTTTCCACCAGATCCACCATGCCGTCGGTTAGAAGCCCGGAGTGAATGCCCAGACCTTTTTTATCCTGCAGCGATTCCAGTGTGGCTTCGCTGAGTCTTCCGATGCCGATCTGGATGGTGGCGCCGTCATCGATAATGCGGGCGACATGTTCACCGATGCGCCGGTCGGTATCGGTCAGCTTCGAAGTCTGTACCTGGGGGAGCTGTCTGTCGGTCTCGACCATAAAGTCGATCTGATCGATGTGGATAATGCTGTTTCCATAAACCCTTGGCATCCGGTGATTGATCTCGGCCACAACGATACCGGCATTTTCGGCCATGGCCCGGGTAAAGTCGGATGAGACGCCATAGGTGCAGTTTCCCGATGCATCCGGCGGGGATACGGAAATCAGGACCGCATCGAGTCGGATATGGTCTTTGTGGAAAAGTTCCGGAATATTTGAATATCGGCAGGGTATGTAATCGGTAAACCCCTTCTGGATACCCTTAACCGTGTAACGGTCGACCATAAATACATTCAGCTTAAAATTTTTTGAAAGATCGTATTCAAGGAACCGGTCGGTCCAGTAGTGGATCATTCCATAAATCTCAACCGACTCGAATGCGTTTCTACTCTCAATGAGCGCATCGATGAGCGTCTGGGGTTCGGCACATGCATTCCCAAGGCCGATGGCGGCTCTGGGGCCGATAATTTCAGAAAGGTCTTCCGGATGAATTTTTTGCATCTGGGTTTCCTTCAGAACTAGTTAAAAAATATATGCAACCTTGAAAAAGTTTAAAATTTCTGACGCTATCATATACAGGCAATTGTCTTGAGATAAATACGTTACCGTGTTTACGAATTAGAGCACTCAGGGTCGAAACCCGTGCTTTTCTTTAAGTGAACCGTTTCCTATTGTCAAGCGCCAAGAAAGCATTATAAGCCGAGGATCCGTTTGGCATTATCGGCAAAAAGCATCTTTTTCTCCGCATCAGAAAATGGAAGTCTAAGCAGCTGTTCCCACTGAAGTTGTGGATCCAGTGACGGAAAGTCGGTACCGAACATGATCCTTTCAACCCCGATTTTTCGAAAGATCCGGACAACATCTTCCTCGGCCAGGCTCCGATGGGAGCAGTAGGGGATACGGTCCGGTGAGGCGAACCCCTGTGAGGTATCAAAAAAAATATTTGGGTATTTTTCCGCAAGCACAATCCGCTCATCCCACCAGGCAGCGCCGATATGGGCCAGGATAATGGTCAATTGCGGGAAGGCCTCGGCCACCGGTGCCCAGTTGACCGGCTCTCCGTAATCGACCATGTATTCAGAGTGGGATGTTATAACCGGTGATGGAAACTGAACCAGCACGTGGGGGGCGGGCCAGGGACCTGAATCGGCAAGTATCGGCAGCCCAAGTTCCTGGCATTTTTCATATGCCGGAAAGAGCGCCGCGTCATCCGGAAAAAATGAAAACATGCCCGGGTGCATCTTTATGCCTCTGACCCCCTGGTCCGCCCGGAGGGCAACCTCTTGTGCCATGGCATCGGCATCGCCAAGCTCTTTTGATATGCAGGAAAAAGGCAGCAACCTTGGAAAACGTTTTCCCACTTCACAGCCCCACTGATTAAACTCCCGCATGATGGGTGCGACCTCTGCTCCAAGAGCCGCCTCTTTTTTCCGTCTCTCCATTTCGGGCAGTCCTGATAGTCTTGCCTTTTCTACTAGCGGGCCGCGAAACTGGCGCGGGATCAGGGTCAAAAACGCCATTTTGGAAATTCCGACACGATCCATATACGTCATCACCCGGTCCGGGGTCGCGTAACGGTCGCATGCACGGCGTCCCGGAACCTGGAAATAGTTCTCTTCCTCTTCACGGGTCCGTGCAAGGTGGGCGTGGACATCGATAATTTCAAAATCGATCATCGTTTTCTCCTTTTCCTGAACGTTTATTTGCTTATACGATAAATCGCTTCTTAAAACCATGGTTTAAGCGCTGAAATGATTCCGAAGCAGGAATCCAGTAGTCAGAATCAAGAATTCAGAATGTGGTATTCGACTTCGGCTTAATAAAAATATTCAAAATTAGCCGGAGCGACATTCGAATTCTTCTGGCTCCTGGCTCCAGGATTCTTTACCCCATCCCTTGTCTCCCGGTCTAAAAGAGAGCGTCGGCACACGGTTTGCAAGTTCTCTGCAAAATTTGAATTCAATATTTGGACCGCATGATGAAACCAAAACCATTGCGCCGAATATTTTGAATCTATTTGGACACTTAAGCAGCTTTAATAAATCAGATTTTCCGGCTTATGGAAATCATAGAATCGAAGCGATCCGTCAAAAATACCAGGCTGACGGGTCATAAAATGGAAAAGATATGGGAATGGCGCCTCTACATAAGGGTTTTCTAAAACAGCTTATAAAAGCGACAGTCGCTTTAACACTCATCCTGTTTCTGCATCTGTTTTTACCTTTTTCTGTTCACGGCAGCGATGCGATCAGAGTCGGAATCTTTCAAAATAAGCCGCTCAGTTTCCTTGATGATAAGGGTGTTGCACAGGGTATCTATCCGGATCTGGTTCGGGAAATAGCCCGCAGGGAAAATTGGGACATCGAATTTGTATTGGACAGCTGGTCCGGATGCCTGGCCCGCCTTAAATCGGGCGATATCGATCTTATGACCAGTATCGTTTTTTCCAAAGAGAGGGATAAGGTATTCGATTTTTCCAAAGAAACGGTCGTAAATGCCTGGGGGCAGGTCTATATAGGGGAGGATTCAGATATTCCGAGTATCCTCGACCTGGAAGGCAAAACCATCGCGGTTATGGCAAAGGATATAAATGGCAGGCACTTTATCGATCTGTGCAACAAGTTTAGGGTGAAATGCAATTTTATAAAAGTAAACACATATGATGAGGTCTGTGAATTGGTTTTAGCTGGAAAAGCGGATGCAGGGGTTATCAATAATGTGAACGGCCCTTTTCTTCTTAGAAAATACAATATCCGTTCCACCTCGATCATGTTCAACCCGGTGAGCGCGTCATTTGCGGTTTCGAAGGGAAAGAATCAAGCCCTGGTAACCGCAATCGATTCATACCTGTTGCGATGGAGAAGCGATAAGGGTTCTGTGTATTATGAAATTCTGAATAAATGGTATGGAAACATAGAAAACGGGGATGGAATCCCACACGGAGTATTCGCAACGATCATCATCATTGCAGCCGGTTTCGCGCTTCTTTTTTTTGTCTGGAATAGCCAGCTCAAACGTACGGTAAAAACTCGAACCGAAGCACTCCGATTAAGCGAGAGGCGGTATCGTGAGATCGTTGAAGGTACCGACGATCTTGTCACCAGGGTGGATGATAAGGGTAATTTTACATATGTAAATTATATAGTGGAAAAAATTTATGGATACCCCGCAAAGGATTGCATCGGTTTATCTGCATTCGATTTTTTACACCCGGATGATAAGGATAGAACCCAAAGGGCATTTAGCGGCTGGTTAAAAAATCGAAAAACAAGTGCATCCATTGAAAACCGCCAAGTAAGCCGGACAGGGGATGTTCATCACATGCTTTGGACAACGAATTTTCGATATGATGAGGGCGGTAAACTTGTTGAGGCCACCGGTATCGCACACGATATTTCCCAACACAAACAGGCGGAACAGGCCTTGCGTGAGAGCGAAGACCGATTGAAAAGCTTCTATGAAGCGACATTTGAGGGACTCGCGATAACCGGAGATGGAAAGATTTTAGATGCCAATCCTCGATTTTCCGAAATTTTCGGATACCGGCGTGATGAACTGATAGGCGCGGATGTAGTGAGTATTTTATCCGAAGTTGTATCCGAAGAGGATCGGGAATTGGTATTAAGGAATATCCGGTCAGGCTTTGAAAAGCCTTATGAACATAGGGCTGTGAGAAAAGACGGTACTGTCCTTTATATTGAAGTCCACGGTCAGCAGATTCAGTTCAATGGGCGTCCGGCAAGAATCGCGGCGATCCACGACATCACCGAGCGTAGACGGGCGGAGGAAGCGCTTTTAGAGAGCGAAAAACGGTTCCGGGACCTAGTGGAAAGTGTACCGGTGGGCATCTGTATTTTTAAAGATGGTCGTGCGGTTTATATAAACCCGGAGCAGGAAAAGATACTCGGCAATTTTCCGATGCATTCCAACTTTACCGATTTATCCATTCATCCGGAGGACACAGAACAATTCATTAAGAACTGTCATTCCGTTTTTGCACCGGGTGCACCGGGTCTGTCATTTGATATGCGGATCTATCCCACAGGAGCTGAATCCGGTAATGAGAAGATGAAATGGGTCCATTGCAGCACCGGTTTGATGGAGTTCGAGGGGGGGCGGTCTGTTCTTGTATCCATGGTGGATATTGACCGTACAAAGGAACTGGAAATGCTTCTCCGGATAAAAGATAAGATGATCTCTCTGGGGCATGTGGCAGCCGGTATCGCCCATGAGATACGAAATCCCCTTTCCGGCATTAATGTCCTGCTGGACGGGATCCGGGAAAACATCGGAGACCCGGAAAGTGGAGAAATTGTTGACGAGCTTGTCGATGAAGCCCTGAGAGCTTCGGGGAAAATCGAAAATGTTATAAAGCGGGTGCTCGATTTTTCACGTCCCGCCGAAACGAATCTGCATTTGTGTGATATAAACGATACCATAAAAGAGGCCATCAAACTGTATAACACAACGCTTCGAAAATCCGGCATCAGTATTGAAATAGAGCTGGGTGAAAACCTTCCGTCTCTGTTTATCGACAACCAGCTAATTGAACAGGTGTTGTTGAATTTGGTCAACAATTCATTTTCGGCGATGAAAAACATAAACAGAGAAAAAATTATAAGAATCTTATCTTCGTTGGAAAATGATGCGGTGATTATCAGAGTTTCAGACTCCGGAAACGGGGTTCCCGAAACAATGCGCGAGAAGATCTTCGATCCGTTCTTTACCACCCGGAAAGACGGCTCAGGCATCGGTCTGAGTTTATGCCAGAGGATCATCGCCGATCATGGCGGGACCATTCAGGCATTTTCATCGGATCTTGGCGGGGCTGAATTCAGAATCAAAATACCTGTGGAAAAGAGGCAGCATATCAGATGATTACCTATCGTTTATTTGTGGTGGATGATGAACAGAGTATCAGACGGGGTGTTTCCTACGGTTTGAAGAAAAAGTATCAAATAGAGACATTTTCTTCTGCAGAGGAAGCCCTTTGCGTCATTGAAAAAGAACCACCCGATCTGGTTCTTCTAGATATCGGGTTACCGGGCATGAGCGGTATCGACTGCCTGAAGCGGATCAAGACCTTAGATCCCCATATTCCGGTTATCATGATCAGTGCCTACGAGGATATCGATACGGTTGTCTCCGCCATGAAATCAGGGGCTCATGATTATGTGACAAAACCGATTCATATGGATTGCGTAAAGCTCGCCATAAAAAATGCCTTGGAGACCATCAAACTCCGAAAAGAGATTCAGGCGCTTCAAGCCCGTTATTTCAGAGAAAACATGCCGTGTATCATCGGTGAGAGCCAGGCGATTCAGGACGTGATTCAGTTTGTTGAAAAAGTATCCAAAAGTCCTGATACCCCGATACTGATTATCGGGGCCTCGGGTACCGGAAAGGAATTGATCGCCGGCGCGATTCATTACAAGAGCCCGAATTTTAAAGGTCCTTTTGTAACGATTAATTGTGCGGCAATACCTGAGGAGTTGATAGAAAGCGAGCTTTTCGGCTATGAAAAAGGTGCCTTCAGCGGTGCGAATTTATCGGGTAAAAACGGTCTTATCGAGGAGGCGGAAGGCGGCACCCTGTTTTTTGATGAGGTGGGCGATTTGAATAGTGGGGCTCAGGCCAAACTCCTTCGCTTTCTTGAATCGGGTGAATTCTATAAGGTGGGAGGGACCCAAAAACACCGTGTAAACGTTCGGATTGTTTCAGCCACCAATAAAGATCTTTCCCGTATGATTAAAGAAGGTCAGTTTCGAATCGATCTTTTTTATCGACTTGCCGTCATAAAGGTTGAGGTTCCGTCTTTAAATGAACGGCTGGATGATATCCTTCCCATTGCCGAGTTTTTTCTCGTTAAGTTCAACGAAAAACACGGAAAACAGATAAAGGAGATTTCATCAGAGGCCCGGGAATATCTTAGGAATCACCAGTGGACGGGAAACGTAAGGGAGTTGAGGAATTTAATCGAAAAGGGTGTTCTCCTGGCAGAAGGAGATCAATTGACCCTTTCCAATTTTGGCGCCGAGTCCGTAAACTCGGATATTATGAAGCCGCTTCCCCAGTCTGACAATGTTATCGATTTTCCGCCGCTGCCGGCAAAAGGCCTCGATCTTGAAAATCTGGAAAAACATTACCTAATGGAAGCCTACCAAAAAGCCGAAGGCAATGACACAAAAGCCGCCAAACTACTCAAGATGAGTTATTATTCCTTCCGGTATCGAAAGAAAAAGATAAAAAATCTTACCAATTGATATCCACGAAAAAAAATAACCGCAAAGGCGCGAAGGACGCAAAGTTAAATAATGTATTTCTTTCGCCGCCAGGCGAACAAAAGAATAATCCGTGAAAACTTGTCGCGGAGTAGCCTTTACCGTGGCGAAGACGGATCCGTGTCAAAAAAAATATTTCTTTAGCATTCCACTCGAATCCTCGAACCCTTGACCCCTCGACCCCTTCTTTAGATTTGTCCATTTGACCAATTTTAATTTGGCTATTTGGCCAAATCTGGTCTGATAATCACTATCGTCGAAATTCCTCTTACATACTAACCAACTAATATTACACATATTTTAAAACTAAAATTCTTTTGGCACAGTTCCTGTAATAGTTGTAATTCTAATAGTTCAGTTCCGGCTATACAAAAAAACTGAGCATATCGGAGAACAGAGTTGGATAAAGAAAATCTAAAATCGATGAAAGTGCTGCTGGTTGATGACGACGACCTCATACGGACTGCCATGAAATATTTTTTTAAAAATAAGACGCTGATTTTTCAAACCGCTGAAAGCGCGGAACAGGGTCTGGAATATCTGGATATGGAACAATGGAATATCATTATTTCAGATTATCAACTGCCCGGAATGAATGGGGTCGAGTTTTTAGGAATTGTAAACAGGAAATTCCCCAATGTGATTAAGGTGATTATTACCGCTTTTGGCGACCGGGATATGGTGGCAGAGGCTGAGAAAATAGGTGTTGACGACTTTGTGCTAAAACCCTTTTCAGCACGTAGCATTACAGAATCGTTGACGCGTTTATTATACATCCAACAAACTGAATTGTAGAGGTAATTAAAATGTTTAAGAATCTTAAAATTGGGACAAAACAGATTGGCGGTTTTATTCTGGTCGCCTCAATTATTGCTGTCGTCGGTGCGACAGGTATTTATAGCATAAAAGCCATGGGAGGGGCCTTCGATGTTGCCATGGATGAGGAAGTGCCTTTAGCCGATGCCTCAATGGAAGGAATGATAGCGCTTATCAGTGGTAGGGATGCAATGGGGGAATTCATGCTTACCGAAGATGCTGCAGAATTAGACAAAATTGAAGTGGAATTTAAAAAGACGGTAGCTGATTTTGATAAAAATGCCGGGTATATTCAAAAAAACGGAAACGGCGAACTTAAGAAACTTAGCAGTCAGGCGGATGAATACCACAATGTCTTCCTGGAAAATGCCAAAGAGCTGATGGTTCATCAACGTTTGCATATTGCAAGTGAACAGAAAGCTGATCTTTTGATGAAAGGTTTTGACCAGCACGTTGATGAACTAAAGAAACTGCTGGGTGACTATGAGGAAGAGCTCACCAGCACAAATGAAATTGATAAAAAAGTGGATGCTGCAATGGAGTCCAAGACCTTTATGGTCGAACAACAGGCAATCGCCGAGGAGTACATGGGGCTTGAATCCCTTGGGGAAACAAAAAACCTGAGGGAAGTCTTTAAGGAAAAAGAGCTCCAGTTTGACGCATTGGATGAGTTTTTGTCCGAGAAAGTAATAAAAGAGCATGAGGATTTTAGCAAACTTGCAGTAAAGATGTTTGACCAACATGATGAAACCCTGCGGATGGCTGAGGAAACAAAGAAACATATGGCACAGGTCGATGAGTTTAGTGAAAAAGCTGATCTGACCATGGACAGGGTCGAGGAGATTTCGGCAGAAGGTATGGCTGCTGCCATGGCTACTGCCGACAAAACAGAGAATCTGGCCAACCGGCTCATCATTATTATAGCAGTTCTTGGCTTTATAATTGCGGTGGCTCTTGGATATTTCATATCACAAAGCATTACAAAACCGCTTATAAATGCGGTAGATGCCTGCACAAGGGTATCAACGGGTGATCTGACGGTTGACATCGATGTAAAAAGTAAAGATGAGACCGGGCAGCTCCTTTCAGCCGTGAAAACGATGGTTGAAAAATTAAAACGGGTTGTCGTGAGTGTAAAGACGGCAAGCCAAAATGTAGCCGCCGGGAGTCAGGAGATGAGCTCGAGTTCCGAGGAGATGTCCCAGGGTGCCAGCGAGCAGGCAGCGGCAGCCGAGGAAGCCTCTTCCTCCATGGAAGAGATGGCTTCAAATATCAACCAGAATGCAGACAATGCGGTTGAGACCGAAAAGATCGCAAAACAATCATCTGTCGATGCGGAAGAAGGCGGCAAAGCGGTTATCCAGACCGTCGGGGCCATGAAAGAGATTGCAGAAAAGATCTCGATAATCGAGGAGATCGCACGCCAGACAGACCTGCTGGCGCTCAATGCCGCCATTGAAGCGGCCCGTGCCGGTGAGCACGGCAAAGGATTTGCAGTGGTGGCATCCGAGGTTCGAAAACTGGCCGAACGGAGTCAAACTGCGGCAAATGAAATCAGCAAGCTCTCATCCTCAAGTGTCGAAGTTGCCGAGAAGGCCGGGGAGATGCTGACAAAGATGGTGCCGGATATTCAAAAAACATCCGAATTGATCCAGGAGATTTCGGCCGCAAGCAATGAGCAGACCTCGGGTGCCGAGCAGATCAACAAGGCGATTCAGCAGCTGGATCAGGTAATCCAACAAAACGCCTCGTCTTCGGAAGAGCTGGCCTCTACCTCGGAGGAATTGTCGAGCCAGGCGGAACAGCTCCAGGCATCGATTTCATTTTTCAAGCTTGATGACGGTATGTCATCAAAATCGCGGCAAAAATCGATGAGGGAAAATACAGCCCCGGCGAATACGGCGGTACACAAAGCCGTTGCCATATCCAGCGAAGCGAACGCGGCGCGTTCCGGAGGAAACGGCGGCGGTATCCCATCGGGAAAAGAGGGCGGGAAAGCGAGAGGGTTTGATTTTGGAATGGACAGGGGTGCTGCATCTGAAGATTCCAAAGATGCAGACTTCGAGGCCTATTAACCCCAGTTGAGCGAAAGCGCTCATAGGAGAAAACACAAATGAGTGAACAGAGCATAGACCATACGGCACGCTACCTCACCTTCAGGCTGGAAAAGGAAGTATTTGCCCTGAACGTTTTGCAGGTACTTGAGGTGCTGGAGATGTACAGCATAACCAAAGTCCCCCGGGCTCCAGAATTTATGCGTGGGATTATCAATGTCCGCGGCAGCGTTATACCGGTGCTCGATTTTCGGATGAAATTCGGACTCTCAAGGGCCGAAGAAACCGTCGATACACGGATTATCGTCATGCAGATTCAACTCGGTGAGGATACCCTTGTTATCGGGGCCATTGCCGATGCCGTGGATGAGGTTATGGAAATCGAACCGGATCAGATCGAGCCGGCCCCAAAGATCGGCGGACGCTGGCGGTCTGATTTTATCAGGGGCATCGGCAAACGGGATGAGGAATTTATTATCATTCTTGATATCGACCGTGTATTTTCTGCGGATGAATTAACTCAGATAGAAGACACCGAAGCCGGTAGTGAACGAATCCGTGAAGAGAAAGCGGCCTAGGACTTTATTTCTTTTGGAAGGGGGAATAAATCCATGAAATGGAAAAACCTTAAACTCTCGAAAAAATTTGGAATCGGATTCGGCGGCATCCTCAGCTTGCTTGTGGTGCTGGCGGGATGGGCCGTTTTTGGAATCAGCGACATCGTAGGCAATGCAACCGTTGTAATCGAAGGGAACAAACTGGATGGCCTGTTGGCTCAAAAAGAGGTCGATCACCTAAACTGGGTGAACAAGGTCAATGCATTGCTCACAGACGATAATGTGACCACCCTAAATGCTCAAACGGATCCGCACAAATGCGCTTTCGGAAAATGGCTCTATGGACCGGAGAGGGAAATAGCCGAGCAGACGGTGCCGGCCCTGATGCCGTTATTAAAAAAAATTGAAGAACCGCACCAGAAACTGCACGCGTCCGCTGTGCAGATCGGAAAAGTGTTTCAACCCGCCGACCTTAAACTGGGTGATTTTTTACGGGAGAAGAAAACCGACCACCTCGCATGGGCACATCGGGTAAAGGATGTGTTTGTGGATCGTTCCATCAAGACCATTAAGGCACAGATGGATCCAAAAAAGTGCGGCCTTGGCAAGTGGATGTATGCACCTGAGACAGAAGCGCTTAAGAAAAAAGACCCATTATTCGCATCGGCCTGGAAAGCACTCGAACAGCCCCACATAAGTCTTCATGAAGGGGCCCGGATCATACAAAAGGATTTAGATTCCGGAAAATTAGAAGAGGCCCAAACCTATTATATCCAGAAAACAAAGCCGTTGGCATACGAATGCCTTGATAAAATCGATATGTTGCTTTCCTGGCACGAGGCGAAGGTGCAAGGCATGCAGAAGGCCGATAGCATCTATGCCGGTGAAACCACCCGGGCGCTGAAAAAGATTCAGAAGCTTCTTGGAGAAATTCGTTCAAAGGTCAAGGAAAACATAATGACCGATGAGCAGATGCTCAATGCCGCCGTCAAGACCAAATATGGTGTTATTATTTTTGCCGGCATTGCCATTCTTTTAGGTGTTGTCTGTGCCTTTGTGCTTGCAAGGGGGATTATCCGGCCCATGATAAAGGGTGTGGAGTTTGTCAAATCGGTGGCACAGGGTGACCTGACAGCCGACATCGATGTGGAACAGAATGATGAAATCGGTATCCTGGCAGGCGCCATGAAGAATATGGTGGTCAACTTGAAAGCGATTGTGCTCGATATAAAAACCGTAGCCGGTAATGTAGCCTCCGGGAGTCAGGAGATGAGCTCGAGTTCCGAGGAGATGTCCCAGGGTGCCAGCGAGCAGGCAGCAGCAGCCGAGGAAGCCTCTTCCTCCATGGAAGAGATGGCTTCAAACATCAACCAGAATGCAGACAATGCGGTTGAGACCGAAAAGATCGCAAAACAATCATCTGTCGATGCGGAAGAAGGCGGCAAAGCGGTTATCCAGACCGCCGGGGCCATGAAAGAGATTGCAGAAAAGATCTCGATAATCGAGGAGATCGCGCGCCAGACCGATCTGCTGGCGCTTAATGCCGCCATTGAAGCGGCCCGTGCCGGTGAGCACGGCAAAGGATTTGCAGTGGTGGCATCCGAGGTTCGAAAACTGGCCGAACGGAGTCAAACTGCGGCAAATGAAATCAGCAAGCTCTCATCCTCAAGTGTCGAAGTTGCCGAGAAGGCCGGGGAGATGCTGACCAAGATGGTGCCGGATATTCAAAAAACATCCGAATTGATCCAGGAGATTTCGGCCGCGAGTAATGAGCAGACCTCGGGTGCCGAGCAGATCAACAAGGCGATTCAGCAGCTGGATCAGGTAATCCAACAAAACGCCTCTTCTTCGGAAGAGCTGGCCTCTACCTCGGGGGAATTGTCGAGCCAGGCGGAACAGCTCCAGGCATCGATTTCATTTTTTAAGCTTGATGACGGTATGTCATCAAAATCACGGCAAAAAACAATGAGGGAGAATACAGCCCCAGCGACTACGGCGGTTCACAAAGCCGTTGCCATATCGAGCGAAGCGAACGCGGCTTAGACCCGTATTATTTAAAAAATTAGAAGAACCGCACCGGGAACTGGACGCGTCGACTGGGGAGATCGAAAAAGCATTTCAATCTTCAGATACTATGCGAAAGCCTGATGGTATGGATCCTGCCGTATACAATACAGCCATAAAAAAACAACTGGACTGTGCCCGAAAGCATCCCAGGGATGCAGAACAATGGGTGGCTTTGGGACGTCTACATGGAAAAAAGATAGAGACAATCCAGTCGCAGACAAAAAATAGTCTCGCTATCCGATACTTTGTCCCCATATATTTCCTGTTTATTTTATCCGTTATCCTGTTGGGATTTTCTGTATTTACCAACCCCTATTATTTTATGTCTTCAATCAGGCTGTTTCTTATTTCTTCAGCCATGATACTGGCCGCAACACTAATGGGTTGGATATGGCGTTTGAGGTATCCCCAGGCCGGGAGAAAATATTTTAAGAAAGCCATCCAGATCGATTCTTTTTGTGCCGAGGCCTATATGCACCTCGGCCTCATTGCCATAAAGAGACGACAAAAACAGACGGCCTGTCGATACCTGGAGCAAGCGGTTAAGCTTAAACTGGGTAATAAAAAAATAGAGCGAAAATTAAAAACGATTTATGAAACGGAGTTTTTATCTTTTTTTAACAAAAAGACAGAAAAGGAAACCGGATATCAAGAGATCATTGAAGCTCAGATGAACGAGATTATTGAACTCCGTTCAAAAATCCCCCTCTATGAAAGGCATATCGAGAGCCTAACCGGAAAGGCCGATCAGGCCAAATGGGAAACGGACCACAAGACGAAGCGGATGACTAAGGAGATGAACGAGCGGCTAGGGGAGATGAACCAGCGGCTTGAGGCCGTTCAAACAGAGTATGAAAAACAGATCACGGATATCAAAAAATCCGTGGAACCCCGGAAGGATAAGGAAGATCGATCGGAAAGAGATTTTATAAGACCTGCGAGCGAAGAATCGGAAAGAAAAACTGAGTCTGAGGTTTCTTCGCTTGCCAAATCCGAAAGCGATCTGGAAACGATAATGGGGTCGGATCCCTGGCAGTCGTTTTTGCCAAGGACCCGAAAATATCTTGCCACAGCAGAGCATACCTTTCGCATGCTTGCCGCAGAAGCGGATACTCCGGATTACAGCCTTATCGGTATGGAGGTCTGCAAGGCGCTTGAGACAGAAATCAACAGAACCCTGGTTTATCCATTTGTGGAATTTCTCAATGGAGATAAAAAGGAATTTCTTATGGTCAACCAGGTCGGGGAGAGCAGGGGCAAACCGAGATATTTTACCTACCTGGCCCAGATTGTTGACCAGCGCAATTACCCGCGCATAACCACACTTACGCTTGGACAATATCATTTTACCCTTCAAAGGGCGTTAAACGGGGAGTATGCACTAAAAAAATATAAAAATTTTCTAGGCAATCTTCTAAAATCCTACAACATCAAAATAGACAATAGTTTTCTGAAAAATCTGGAAACAGTGACCAATCGGTACCGAAACACCATTGCCCACGAATCGCCCATGACCAAGAACCAATGCAATCATTTAAGAGAGTTGGTATTTTCAGGAAATGGATCCTTGCTTAAAAACTGTAGCAGTTACGGAACAGGGAATCATACGAATGCCACAATAAGTATGTAGACATATGTAACCGCAAAGTTCGCAAAGGACGCAAAGAACAGGCGGAGAGAAAAATCTTTCACGTACCTGGCGCCGTGCGTGCCTCGGCATAGCCTTCCAATCATCAGACATCACGTGACGATATTTACACAAAATTACCTGATAAATTCGACTTTTTACGAATTCATCAATATATAACTTGAAAAGACGATCCATCTCTGGTTGATTCTATCCTACAGTTGCATAAATTGCTCAAAACATTGTCGGTCGATAAAAAGATTTATACAATGTACGGTAGCTGTATTTTTTATAGAAGGGGATAAAAATGAAACGGGTGCCTTTAAAATTCAAAAAAATGTATTTCGTTTTGACCATACTGTTTTCTGTTTCTTTCTCATGGACGCCTCTATCTGCATCAACTCAACAGATGACCATCATCGGCACCGCCAGCCTTCGCGGTTTTCTCGATCCGCACACGGCAAGACTCGACCTGGACGGCGACGGTAAAAAAGAAAAGCTTCAGGCAGGTGGGATCTCACGTCTTTCCCACCTTATAAAGGAGATTAAATCGGAGAACCCGGAGGGGACGGTGGTGCTGTCGGGTGGTAGTGATCTTATGCGCCGCTATTTTCATCATTACAGGGGTGAGGCCATCTTTTCGCTTATGTCTACTGCCGGTTACGAGATTTTCAGCTTAGGCAACCACGATTTCGACAAAGGACCGGAGGTGTTGGCCGGGGCGTTGAAATATGCAAAATTCGAGCGCCTCTGCACGGATTTGAAGGTGAAGGGAACGCCCCTTGAAAACCGCTGCGTACCGTTTCTTATCCGTGAATACCGGGGGCTTAAGGTCGGGTTTTTCTCCCTGATGACAGAAGATTTCCCCATTATTACAAACGGGGGGGATGTTGCTTTATCCGGCGGCAATATAGAAACCGCCAAACGGGCGGTCGAAAAGCTGCAGAAAGACGGCGCCCACCTCGTGGTCGGTCTGGTCCATGACACCTATGAAAAGGCTGCTGCGGTGGCATCTGCAGTACCGGGAATCGATATTATTTTCGGCTCCCTTTCGAGCTGGTATTCAAAAGACTATTCAACTGTGGGCCGGACGATTCTGTTAAACGGCGGAGAAAACGGTAATTACCTCGTACGGTTCGATTTTAAAGTCGATGACACCGGCCATATCGATGCCGGAAGTTTAAATTACAGTCTGATTCCTGTGGTTGAAACTGTTTCGGTTGATAAAAAGACCGAATCTCTTTTGGCCGGATATCGAAATAAGATGCCTGAAACCACCCCGTTGGGGAAAACAGATGTGGCATGGGATTTAACCAAAAAGGCCCTGCGGCAAGGGGAATCTCCCATCGGCAATCTGCTAAATGACCGACTTCGAAAGAAATTTGATGTCGACATCGTGCTGAACAACGGTGGAGCGTTCCGGGGGAAAAAGGTTTATCCGCCCGGAATCATCACGGATACAAGACTCCGGGAGATCGATGAGTTTGGAAACCGCGCCATCCGCTTCGAACTTAAGGGAAAATACATAAAAGATGTCTTGGAACGGAGTGCCGCATGCTTCGATAGCGGCGGATTTTTGCACCCCTCAGGGCTTCGTTATACCGTCGACTTAAAAAAAGCCGCTCAGAAAATCGACACGGATACGCCGGGCCGGATTTCGGTGACCGAAAAAGGGGAGCGGGTTGTCGATATTGAAATTCTTGACCGGAACGGAAAATGGTCGGCATTGGATCCGGAAAGAGTTTATCGTGTAATTACAAACAGTTTTCTCGTAAACAAGAGCGGAGATGGTTATTTCTGGTTTAAACGGTACGGGAAAAATTTTGTGGACACACGTGCCACATTCTACGCCATCCTCGAGGAGCTTGCCCAAAGCAGCAATATTGTTAATCCCGGGAAACCGGATGGACGGGTGAAGATCATCCCGTAAATGCCTGAGATGTTTATCCCTTCAGCTATATAGGCTGTAGGCAGTTAGGCTGTGAGGTACCGCAGGAGGGAAGCATGCGTGATCATACGGAACTCAGAGCGTTTGAATTTGCTGATGAAGTGGTTCTTCTGAAACTAACAGCCTTTAGCCTACAGTCTAAGCAACCTGAACAGTTATTAATATTTTCAGCACAGATATTTGCAAACAATGCGCAGACAAAGAAATAATTTTGGTCCGGCGATCCGATCTTTTTCTTGACAGCTTGACATTTTATCTGTAGGCAAAACTAATATTGTGCACAAAATAATAAATTGTGCTCAATATGGCAAAAAAATTCGGAGCTGTTTTGGAAATCGAAAATACCGCCTATCGGATCATAAAAGATAAAATTTTAAACTTTGATTACCGTCCCGGGTTTCAACTCAAGGAAATCCCTTTGTCAAAAGAGTTGAATCTGACCCGGACACCGATTCGCAAAGCCATTGTACAACTGGCAAACGACGGGCTTGTGAAAACCTATCCACATCGAGGCGCTTTTGTCGCAACTCTCTCCGATAATGAGGTTGAGGAGATTTTCGAGGTCAGAGAGGCGCTTGAAGTAAAGGCGGCATCACTGGTCATTCGCCGGGCCAGCCGGGAGGAGTTGGATCACATCCGGTCGGCCCTCAAAAAAAGAGAGGCGTCATTGTCCCGTACAAAACCGAAATATGTGATTCCCGAAATAGATTTCCATCAGGAACTCATAAAGCTGAGCAAAAACAGCATTCTCATATCCATGTGGATGGGACTGCACACGAAGCTTCAGCTTATCCGGATACAGTCATCCATGCGCGGCCGTCGATTCCTGGAGGCAATGAAGGAACATGGGACGATTCTATCCTGTATATATGAAAATAGACCTGCGGAGACCGAGGCGTTGCTGCGGGCACATATCCAGAATGCAAAACCGGATCTGCACAGACCGGCTCCAAAAGAATAGGAGATCATTTTCTGAGTTGTCGTGGTTGATTCAGGCAAAATGTCTTGGTAGTGTTTGCAAAGTTCTTTAACCCGATCCAAACATAAGGGAGGTCGCCATGTCTTTGAGAAAGTATCGTATCTTAATACCGTTCTTCGCCGTTTTCTTTTTGTTCGCATTTACGGGACCCGCATGGGCTGCAGACAGTTATCCGGATAAGGAAATTCGGATCATCGCCGGTACAGGCGCCGGGGGCAGTGTCGATCGGATGTCGCGTGCCGTCCAGAGATATCTTCCGGATATCATCGGATCCTCGGTCCTGGTGGAAAACCGGAAAGGCGCCGGCGGAAAGATCGCATTAAACTATGTACGCAAGCAACCCCCCACAGGCTATCATATCTTTGCCTATCATCAACCGGGTGTGACCAACATCATCAAAAAAAACCCGGGACTGCTCAAACTGGATGATCTCGACTATATAAACATCAACTGGACAGACCCGACGATTCTCGTGGCCAATAAAAAACTGGGATGGAACTCTCTGGATGACTTTATTGCGGCGGCCAAAAAGTCGCCCGGTAAATATAGTTTTGCTGCACCTTCAGCCAATTCCGCCGGTACCGTTATGGCCAAGATGCTGTTTCAAAAACTGGGGCTCGATATCAAAATCGTGCCGTATGACGGCGGCGGCAGCGCCCGGGCCTCATTCAGAGGGGGACATACGGATTTGACTGGAGGCGGTTCAGCCGGAATGCTGGTGGTTGAAGATGTCGGCTCACCCATCGGTGTCTTCTGGAAAAAACAGATTGCCACGTGGCCAAAGGCAAAAACCATCAACGATCAACTGGCCAAACTGAATATGAAGCTGCCGCTGGCCGGCTCATTCCGCCTGTTTGCCGTACCCAAGGAGTTTAGAGAAAAATACCCGGAAAGATTCAAAACACTGGTTGCGGCATTTAAAAAACTGGTTACCGAAAATAAGGAATTCCAGGCTTTTTGCGACAAAGGGGATATCGGTCATGACTGGCTCGGTCCAGAAGAGTCCCTTAAAATCGTCAAAGAGGTTCATGAGACCTTTAAAAATGTTAAATTGTCCAAGAAGAAGAAAAAGAAATAGAACACCCCAAGAAGAGGGAGCGGTAGATGCTTTTGAAAAAGGCTTCCGGCCGGTCCCTCTTCCAATTTAAACCGAATCTCTCAAAAGTTTCTTTTTTCGATCAAACTGGCCGCTTGCGGCCAGCGGCGGCGCCGAACACGGACACCAAAACCAACGATTTTGACTTTCACCTACAGGAGACGATGAACAGGGGAGGTTTCCATGGAAATATCCGTTAAAGGGCGACACATCAATGTGGAAATGTCTCCCATCATACTTACCACCGCTATTCTGGGATGGTCGGTCTACTACTATTTTTCCACCATCAACATCCCGGACGGCGGGGATGAATCCGTACTCTTTATCCGCCCCCTGGTCATCCTCCTGGCGATCTGTTATCCGTTTGTGATTTACGGCGCCTTGGAAATTTCCACCGACAGCAAAGTCTCCGCCGTGGAACCCACGGAAACATCTGCTGATGCGGATCGTGGTTTTCTGGATCCTCGCAGACTCTTTTTTGCCGGTTCTCTGATTGTGTACGCCGTCGGTATCACTTTTTTCGGATATATAATTCCCAGCATACTCTTTGTATTTATTGTCTGTTTTTATCTTGGCGTTCGGAATCTATGGATTTTAACAGGCTTACCTGTGCTTCTGTCCGTCTTTTTGGCGGTTGTGTTCAGAGTCTTTATCGGCGTGCCCATACCGATCTGGCCCTGGGGGAATTGACCCGAACGTTGCATTAAAAGTTGGAACCAATTGATGTTGTTACGACAGAAGCGATTGAAAATATTGATAGATACTCGATTCTCGATGCTGGATTCTCGATGTTTTTGGAACACACTCCGAGTTCATTGCTGATTATCGAGCATCGAGTATCAAATATCCAGTATCGATCCCTATGGAAGCAATGATATTGAATAATGCCCCGATTATTACTCACAAAACTGTTGCAACGTTAGGGTTAATGCAGACCCTAACAGATGAATTCCTTCGAAAGGGGAGATTGACTAATGGTTGACTGGGGAGCCTTTGTAGACGGACTGGTGCTGATTGCCACGTGGAAAACCCCGTTGTTTATATTCGTGGGAATGATGACCGGGCTTATTTTCGGTGTCATACCCGGTTTGACAAGCTCCATCGGTATCGCCATCATTCTTCCCATCACGTTTCTCATGACGCCCATCGATGCTCTGGTGCTGTTGACGTCGGTCTACACCGGCGGGCTCACCGGCGGGGGGATTACCGCCATTTTGATCAACACGCCCGGCGCCCCCGGCGCCATCGCCACCACATTCGACGGCTACCCCATGACGCAAAAAGGGCATCAAAACCAGGCCCTGGGGCTCCAGATCACTTCCTCGGTCGTCGGCGGTTTTTCAGGCTATATTTTTCTCCTCTTTTTTATCCACACCATGGTGCGGTTTGCCCTTCAATTCGGCCCGTCTGAAATGATATTTCTCACCATTTTTGTTTTAATCGTCATCGGCGCCATCCGGGGTCGAAGCATTGCCCGTACACTCTATATCGGACTCTTCGGGTTGCTGGCGGGCACCATCGGAACCAGTGAGGTGACCGGTATCGTCCGCGGCTCAATGGGCCTTGACGGGCTGGAGGACGGAATCCCGCGGGTTATTTGCATCGTCGGCCTTTTTGCCGTTCCGGAAATGCTCAACCTGATCACTCGCGGATTTATTGCAGATATCGCGGTTGCCGAAGCCCAGGACGTAAAAAAACTTTTCGAAGGCGTCAAATCCACCTTTAAGTACATCAAAACGATGATCCGGGGGGCATTGATCGGAATTACCATCGGGACATTGCCGGCTGCCGGATCGACCGTGTCGTGTCTTCTGAGCTATTCCCAGGCAAAACGCGGGGCAAAGCCTGGTCAGCATTTCGGTGAGGGCGAGCCCGAGGGTATCGTTGCCGCCGAGACCGCAAACAATGCCTCCGAAGGCGGTGCAATGGCCATTTTACTGGCACTGGGCATCCCCGGCAGTGGTTCCACCGCCATATTGATTGCTGCCTTTACGCTTCACGGGTTGGTTCCCGGACCACGACTGTTTAAAGATAACGCCGCGCTGGTTTACGGGTTGATATCGGCAAATCTTTTCCAGATGATCCTCCTCGGTGTTGCCGCGCTTTTTGTGGCCTTTTACCTTGCACGTGTTGTCTTTATTCCCACACGAATCCTGGCGCCTGCACTGATGGCGGTAATGGCCATGGGGGCTTACAGCGTTCGGAATCTTTTTCTCGATATCTACCTTCTCTTTTTTGTCGGTATTCTGGGTTGGTTTTTACGACGGTACGATTTCCCGACCACCAGTTTTATCATCGGATATATTCTCGGAAAGAATCTGGACATGGAGGTCTACCGGTATGCGAGTCTGTTCGGTACCGATTTGAGCGTTTTTATTGAACGCCCGATATCGGCTGTGCTGATGATAATGACGTTTCTTACCATCGGGTTTCAGATCTATCGTTACAGAAAAGAGAAGGCCTAGAGCAAAGAGCAGAGAGCCAAGAGTAGCTTTCCGCAGCATTCCCAAAGGCGACGCCGTGAGACAGAGGGAATAAATGAATACCTCTCATACCCTATGCCCAATCCTTCAAAACCGGCTGGGTGATGCGTGAGGGTCTGGAATAATTGCACAAAAAAAATATTCATGAAATGGGAGCTGTTTTGATATGGGAGAAAAAAGCGTTTATCCGACACTCACCGATGATGCCTGCGTGAGTCACTACAACGTTATGGATGAGATCCGGAAAGGACACCATTTTCCAGAAAAGATCCATCTCAAAGACCAGACCCTCCGCGAAGGGGAACAGGCGGCGATGAGCGGGTTTCGACTGGAGGATAAAATCGAAATCGCCCGCATGCTAGACGAGGTGGGGGTTCACTACATCCAGGTCGGTTATCCCGGTCTGTCTGAATCCGAAAACAGGATGATAAAAAAAATTGCCGGCCTCGGCCTGAAAACAAAGGTAGGAGGAATTGCCCTGGTCTATCTTCCGGAATGGAAAGAGCAGATCGACCGGGCAGCCGATACCGGTATCTACTGGCTTTCCGTTGCCTATGGATTGTCCCCGGTGCGGCTCAGCCACATGATGAAGGTGCCGCTGGATGAAGCCATAGATAGAATCTTAAAGGCCACCGAGTACGCAGCCGGTAAAGGACTCTATGTTCAGTTCAATGCAACCGATACCACCCGGACCCCTTTGGATACGCTTCTGGACCTTTACAAAAAGGCGGTGGATGCAGGTGCTTCAATGGTCAGCGTCTCTGATACCGCCGGTGCCATGGGGCCGACGGCCATGCGGTTTCTGGTTCGAAAATTGATCCAGGCACTCGACGTCACCGTGGGAGTTCACACCCACAATGACCTGGGACTCGCCATGGCAAATGCCGTTGCCGGCATCGAGGCCGGCGCCTCCCTGGTGGATGTCACGGTAAACGGGCTGGGCGAGCGTGCCGGAAATGCATCACTCGATGAGGTTGCAACGGTTCTGACCTACATGTACGGCTACGATCTTGGGTTGAAGATACCGAAACTGATGGCCCTTTCTAAAAAGGTGGCTGAAATGAGCGGGATTTCCATACCGCCAACAAAGCCTTTGGTCGGAGAGTCCGCCTATACCCATACCCTGGGCGCACATCAGTGGGGGGTTCGGCAATCCTGGTCCACCTATGAGCCGGTACGGGCCGAAGCGGTGGGCAATGAACGGAGACTCCCCCTGGGGCGGTTGACCCATCACCTGCTGGTGCGCGATATGCTTTCGGCAAGCGGTTTTGAGAATTTAGGGGATGAGACTGTCAAACGTATTACCGAACGCGTACGGGAGTTGGCGGAGAACGAAGCCCGTTTTGTTACCGATGAAGAACTGGTGGATATTGCCAAAAAAGAGATCAAATAATCGATAGGAGAAGTTTGCTATGGGAATGACGTTGGCTGAAAAAATTCTGTCCCAACACGCCGGCCGTGATGTAAAGCCGGGTGAAATAATCGTTGCCGATATCGATGGCACGGTTTCACATGATGCCAATCGTCCGCTTGCGCTGGAGGCTTTTGAGCGGATGGAGGGGAGCGCATTGTTTGATCCGAAACGGGTGGTACAGGTCATCGACCATCACTATCCCGCACCCGGGGAGGCAAATGCCGCCGTTCATCAGAAAATTCGAAAGATGACGAGCCAGCTGGGATGCAAGTTGTATGAAGGTGAAGGGATTTGCCATGTGGTATTGCCTGAAAACGGGTATGTACTCCCCGGGGACCTGATCGTTGGAACCGACTCACACACCTGCACCAACGGGGCCGTGGGCGCTTTTGCAACCGGAGTGGGATCCACCGACATGGGGGTTGTGCTGATCACCGGAAAACTCTGGTTCATGGTACCGGAGACCATAAAAATGAATGTTGTCGGAACGCTCCCGCCGGGGGTTTTTGCCAAAGATATCATCCTGCATATCATTGCATCGATTTCCGCCGACGGAGCCACGTATCAGGCGGTGGAGTATGCCGGGCCGGTCATTGAGAAGCTGTCCATGGATGCCCGGTTCACGCTTTCCAACATGGCGGTTGAGATGGGAGCAAAAGCCGGGATGGTTGCACCGGATCAGACCACCCTGGACTGGATTGCGGCCCACAACCCCAAACGGGAGTTTACACCTGTGCAACCCGATCCGGATGCCGGATATGCCAAGGAGATGGAGTTTGATGTTTCAAACCTCTCCCCTTACGTCGCTACCCCGCACTATGTCGATAACGGGGTGCCGGTGGAAGAGGTGCTGGGTACTCCCATCAACCAGGGAAACCTGACATCCTGCACGGCAGCCCGCTTCGAAGATCTGGAGATTGCCGCCCAGATTTTAAAGGGGAAAAAGATTGCCGACGGCATCCGGTTTTTCATCATTCCGAGTTCACGCAGTGTGCTGAAACGGGCCCTTGAAAAAGGGATTATTTCCACCCTGGTGGAAGCCGGTGGGTGTGTCGGCTCCCCCAGTTGTTTCGGGTGCTCAGGCGGCGGGCATTTCGGTGTGCCGGGAGATGACGAGGTGGTGATTTCGACAGCCAATCGTAACTTTCAGGGCCGCCTGGGAAATCCACGGTCGCGTATTTTTCTGGCGTCTCCCGCCACGGTGGCCGCCAGTGTGCTGGAAGGGAAAATTGCAGACCCGAGAAACTATTTGTAGAGGGTTCCCCGCAAAGGCCACGGGATCTTCGACAAGGGGTCAAGGATTCGAGGATTCGAGTGAAATACTAAACGCTATCGTTGCATAAACTATTAGATTCATTAAAGGTCGATACAATGGAATCTATTGATAATAATTGCACATTTCGGATACTGGATGCTCGATGTCTTTGAAAACCACTTTTGATGAATTATTGATTATCCAGGATCAAGTATCCATCATCCAGTATCGATTCCATTTAACGCACCTGTAACTCCGAACGAAGAAAGGATAACCGCATGAGCAAGGAAGGCATTGCACACGTATTCGGTGATCATATCAATACAGACTATATTATTTCCGGCAAACATAAGGCCCGACTTACGGACCTTGGCGAGATGGCCCGATATCTGATGGAAGATATTCGTCCCGGGTTTTTCGACGAACTGAAACCGGGGGATTTTATTGTGGGCGGGATCAATTTCGGCTGCGGTTCTTCCCGGGAAACAGCTGCCTGGGTCATTAAAAAGGCCGGCATTTCCGCAGTACTCTCCGGGTCATTTGCACGGATATTTTTCCGAAACGCCATCAATATCGGACTTCCTGCCGTGCGCGTCGATACCAGCGCCATCCAGCAGGGAGATCGTCTGCGGGTCGATCTGGATAAAGGGATCGTAGAAAATGTGACCCGCGGACAGACCATGGAGACCCAGCCGCTGCCGCCTTTTGTCCAGAAGATTCTTGATGCCGGCGGCATGGAAAATTATTTTAAAATGCATCCCACATTTGATGTGTAGTTAGAGGACTGAAGATGACCCGTGAAAATGCGATTATACGTGCTGAAAAAATGTTCGATGACGGAACCTTTTTCGATCTCCTGGCCCGTCGCGTATCCCATACCACCGAAAGCCAGAACGAGGAACGTGATGAGGAGATCCGGGCGTATCTCACCCGGGAGATGGGGCCCTACCTGGAAACCATGGGATTTGTCTGGGAAGTTATGGAAAACCCGGTGGCCCCAAGGCTTCCTTTTCTTTTGGGGGAGCGGATCGAAGACGATACGCTGCCAACCCTGCTGACCTATGGCCATGGCGATACCGTGCTTGCCATGACCGAGCGCTGGAGAGACGGTCTGGAACCCTGGCGTCTGATTAAAGAGGGAGATCGATGGTACGGAAGGGGGGCTGCAGACAACAAAGGGCAGCACGCCATCAACCTGGCAGCGCTGGATTCTGTTCTAAAGGAGAGAGACCGGCTCGGGTTTAATGCCAAGGTGATCATCGAAATGGGTGAAGAGATGGGCTCCCCGGGTCTGCGGGAGATCTGCACCTCGGAGAATGAAAAGCTTTCCGCCGATGTACTGATCGCTTCAGACGGCCCACGGATCGATCCTCAGAAGCCGACCATATTCGGGGGCAGCCGCGGGGTTTTTAACTTCGATCTGAAGATCTCATTGAGAAAAGGGGGGCACCACTCGGGAAATTGGGGCGGATTAATAGCCAATCCCGGTATTATTCTGGCTCACGCCATCGCCTCCATGATCGATGATAGGGGCCGGATCCTGGTCAAAGGACTGACGCCTGAAAAAATTCCGGATACGGTTCGAAAGGCCCTGGCCGAGCTTGAAGTCACCGGACGGAAAGGACCCAAGATCGATCCCGGGTGGGGAGAACCGGGGTTGAGCCTGGCAGAGAAGGTCTATGGCTGGAATACCCTTGAAGTGCTTGCGTTTGAGTGCGGAAATCCGGCGGCACCGGCCCATGCCATTCCGCCCAGTGCCTGGGCGCGCTGTCACATCCGGTATGTGGCCGACACGGATCCGGAAGGTTTCTACGCTTCCGTGAGGAAACACCTGGACGCCCATGGCTACGAAATGGTCGAGGTTACATCTATGAAACGGAACCTTTTCAAGGCCACCCGGATGGATCCTGAAGATCCCTGGATAAAGTGGGCGGTCGCTTCTACCGAGCGAACCGCCGGTCAGAGACCGGCATTTTTGCCGAACCTTGGCGGTTCCCTGCCAAACGACATTTTTAGAGATAATCTATCCCTTCCAACCGTCTGGGTACCTCATTCGTACGGCGGTTGCTCACAGCACGCACCGGATGAGCATCTTCTCGCATCCCTTGCCAGGGAGAGCCTCCGGATCATGACCGGAATCTTCTGGGATCTGGGTGAAAAGCCGCCGGGAAAAGCCAAATAAGGCCGGATCATAGATAGATCTCTCTGCCGTGGCAGATTTTTCTCGAAAATAACAAATCCCAAGCACCAAATTACAAATAAATCACAAATTCAAAATTCCAAACCGGTTCAAAGCGATTGTTTTTTTGTTTGGGATTTAGGATTTGGTTATTGTTATTTGTTTGTTTTTTGGGATTTGTTATTTGTTATTTCAGTAAGGCGATGAACTATCAATATAATGAAACCCTCTGGGGGAACCAAAACCAGATCCCATGGGCCAGGATTATATCAACCGGTGCGGTAGGTTTTCAGTCCGGGTGGCGGATGTGATCTCGATGAAATCAAGCTTTCTTTGAAATTCTCCGATGGTGGCTGCGCCGCCGTAGGTCAGTCCGGAGCGCAGGCCGCCGATGATATCGCTGATGATTTCATCTTCATTTTCCCGATAGGGCACCTCGGTTGAAACCCCTTCCGCGGTTTTCCAATCCGCAATGCCCCCATAATAGTCCATCTGGACTTCGCTGCTGGCCATCCCCCGGTAGGTCTTGACCCTTGTTTCATTGCCGTTGCCGTTTTTCTTGCGGATTACCGGCCCCGGGGTGGGCCGGGTGCCGGCCAGCATGCTTCCCAGCATGACAAAGTCCGCGCCGAAAGCAACTGCTTTTACAATGTCTCCAGGAAACCGGATGCCGCCGTCGGCCACGATGGATCGATCCACCCGGGCACAGTTTTTAATAGCGGTGAGATTGGGCACGCCGAAACCGGTTTTAACCCTTGTGGTGCAGACCGAACCCCCGCCGATTCCGACCTTTATGATATCGGCACTGCAGGACGCCAGGTAGTCGGCACCGGCATACGTGGCCACGTTTCCGGCCATGATGCAGGCGTCTTCCCCGAGCATACTGCGAATCCGTTCGAGTGTTTGACCCACATATTTTGCATGGGCGTGGGCCACATCGACACAAAACCGGGTCGCCCCGCTGTCTCTCAGCGCTTCGGCCCGCTCCAGATCTTTTTCCGTGCAACCGATAGAGACGAACACCGGGTGTTTGCACTCCTTGAACATACGCACATTTGCTTCAATGGACATATATCGGTGCAGGACACCGATCCCGCCTTTGGCACCGATGTAATCGGCCATCTCCGTTTCGGTAATGGTATCCATGTTGGAGGTCATCAGCGGCAGTTCAAGGGAAAGCTTTCCTCTTTTGCACGTCATGGAAAGGTCGACAATTTTCCTGGATTCCCAGTGATTATAGGACGGAACCAATAGAATGTCGTCATAGGTGAAGGCTTTCATGGTGTATGCTCCCCGGAAAGTAACGGTTCATTATTATTCGACAAACGGCCCCAACATGTATATCAGATCACTCTCCCTGGTAGGGTAGGGGCTCATGATGTTTTGCCGATAGAGTCGATCTGCACGGATACCGTTTATCATGGCATGTTTGAACGTGTTGATCAAACCGGATGCATTGTCGGAAATGACATGGGCACCCAGAATATTTTTGTCTGCTCCCACCAGAATTTTGTAGGCGGCATGCACCATACCGATGCGACTGTAGGTGGGCCATGTTAAATTTTTGGCAAAACTTTTTCCATACGGGATGCTCTGCTGTTTTAGGTCCGATTCGGTTTTTCCGACCATGCCGTATTGGGGGTAGGTAAAGAGGATCACAGGAACGGCGTCATAGTCGATCTGCTCCGGTTCGGCGCCTTTTCGTTGTTTCATCGATATATTTTTTGCAGCAACATGGGCTTCATAGTCGGCCACCCGTGCCAGCTGCGGGGTGGCCACACAATCACCCACGGCAAACACGTTCGGGTTTGATGTTTTCATTGTCCGGTCAACGACGATTCCCTTACGGGTGAATGTGATCCCGGCGGCATGCAAGTCGAGATTTTCAAGGTTCGGCACCCGACCTGCGCCGTGGACCACCGCATCGACTTCAAAGCTGCGGCCCGATCGTGTTTCCACCGTGTAAAAAGTATTTTTTCTTTTGATGGATGTAATTTGAACATCGGTATAAATTTCAATTTTTTCATCCCTGGAGGCGTTTACCAGCAGATCGACCATCTCTGCATCAAAAGGCCCCAGGGGGTGTTGGCTGTGTTCGAGAATAATCGTCCGCTGCTTACCCGATCCCAGCCTGGCTGCAAAATGTGCAAACTCAAAAGAGATGAAACCGCCTCCGATAAAAAGAATTCTCTCCGGCAGCTGTTCCAACTCAAGAAACCGATCACTGGTGATCACGTTCTCGGCACCATCTATGGGAAGGGACATGGGGCGGGCGCCTACGGCAACAACATAGTTCCGGGCGCTTATCTTCATTCCATCGACCACAAGGGTTTTCGGATCTATAAATCGTGCGCTTCCCGGGATAAAATCAATTCCATCTTCCTTAAGATCTTCAACCGTCATACCGGGAATCTGTGAGGTAAACAGGTTTTTCCGGGCTCGGATGGTGGCCCAGTCCCCCCGGGGTGGGTTGAGAATTCCTTTTCCGGTCAAATGCCTGGATTTGGCGATGGTCTCTGCGGCTTCATAAAACCATTTTTTCGGCTGGCATCCGGAAAGGGCGCAGGTGCCTCCCGGCAGATCGCTCTGTTCAACTACGGCTATTTTGAAATCTTTAGAGACAAGATCAAAGGCCGTAGTCTGTCCGCCGGTACCGGATCCGATGATTATGACGTCATATGTGCGCATGAGAACCTTTCAGAGCCGACAGGGCTTTCTCTGTGTCTTGGTGGCTTTGCAGATGATCCGGGCATAGGGCATAGAGCATAGAGAATAAAAAGATACCGCGCATACCCAATGTTCCATGCTCAATCATTTCGAGTGGGAGCTCCGTCTGGCCTGGATCTGTACTATTATTTTTCGGGCTTTTTGATAGTTTCGATTTTCGGAATCGGTTTTATATAGATCTTGAGCCTATTATCCGTTGTTTCAATCCTGGTAACGCTGACATGGATGGTTAAGGTTTTGTTAAATAATTTGCTGACTATCGGTGAGAGATCATTAAGGTCGACTGGATATTCTATATCGCTCAACCCGCCGAAGAGAGCGGTCAGGAACATATCGCCCTGGCTTGATTTCTTGTGGGTTTTTGGGTCAACAAGATGCGGTCTGATATAAAGTACGCCCTTTTCTGACTCGTGACGATAGGCCACGTGCCACTGGTTGCGCAGGTCGATATTGCCAAAAGTTAAGGCAATCTCCTGTTTGCCGATTTTTGTTTTAAACGTAACGTTTTCACCCTGAATATAGGAGGAGAAGTAAATCTTATCTTCTTTGATCTCTATATTGTCGATGGATTTTAAATGGAAATTTCCCGAAAAACCTCTGCCCAGATCAATCCTGTACGGGAGGAGTTTGCTGACAAAATTACCAATGCTTTTCGCCGTAACGGAAACGGAAATATCATCAACCGCTTCAGCCCCGTAAGAGATGCCCGGGTGACTTAAAAAGACCATCAAGCAGCACAGAACCGCACCGATTGTGGCCAACATGGATTGTAGACGCATCTTTTTGTATTCCCTTTGCATTTTTTTTGTAACGCACTCCGAATTCATTGCTGATTATCGAGCATCGAGTATCAAATATCCAGTATCGATCACATTTAACCCAACAGTTTCCGCTGTGACGGCTGCTTTTTCACCTTTTGGGCTTTAGTATTTTTAGGTTTTGCTGCAGCTTTCTCCGGCAGTAGATAATGATCCCAGTCTCCGCAAAATTCCGATTGCGGTTCTCCTGCATAGGAAACTTCAAAATTTTTCGAATCGATTATCCGGACACTCTGCACCGGGTTCAGGAGCAGATCCATCTCCTGCCTGGTGACGACCGGAAACCGATAATGTTTGTTCAGATACCTGAATCCGCCCTTCTTTTTGTAATATTCTTCAACAAATTGCAGGTGTTTTTCAATTCGGCTCCGGATATGTTGATTTGAGTATGGGACCAGCGTATCGATTCTCGAATTTATCGACCGTTTCAGACTTTCATCAATTTCGATACCGACGCTGTGTCTGCCGGCTGCCATGGCGGCATACATGGTGGTGCCGAGTCCAAAAAACGGATCCATTACGACATCTTCTTTTATGGAGAACATATTTACCAGGCGGTAAGCCAGTTCAAAGGGGTAAGCCCCACTTCTTTTTCGAGCGGTGTCATCGAATATGTTCTGTGAAGCGCCCTTTAAATCCATCCATACATCTGAAAACCAGATGTTTCTCTCCTCCCAGAAATAAGCGCTCTCCCGTCTTTGAAATTTGGCCTGATCTGATATAAATTCTCTTTTTCCCCCTTTTCTGACAATGAGAATGTACTCATGCTCGAGGGTGACATATGCCCCGGGCGGCATCATTCCGGAGCCCATGAATTTGTTGGGTGCATTGGTCTGCTTCCGCCACAGAATGGCTGGGAGTGATTGAAAACCCAGCTTCAGCAACCGGGTCATTATTCTTGTATGGTTCTGATACAGGGTGAAATTTTCGTTGATGGTTCTTGTGGCGTCACCGATATTGATGCAGGCAATGCCCCCTTTTTTTAAAACCCGATAGGATTCGCTCCATACGCAGTCGAGAAGTTTATGCATCAGTTCAAAAGCGTCGGGTCCTCTGTTCTTTTTAAATGCTTCCGAAATGGCCGGGTTTTGAGCGCCGAGAACCGAGTCCCACATTTCAATCATGGGATAGGGGGGAGATGTGACGATCAGGTCGACACTCTCTGCGGGAATATGCTCTAAATCATTAGAATTGTTAAAAATAACGTGATGTTTGGTTTTCATTCATGACCTCCGGTTTGACGGACAGATGTTTTCACAGCTAAGAAAAATAGTCAATATACAGAAATCCATCCGCTCATGCCCTATGCTCTCCTTCCAATCATGAGCTTGCCGGATGGTACCCCATGTTTTTTGTTCAGAGCCTATGCGATTAAATTGGAATTTTCCGGTAACAGAAACGAATCGGTTGTTGAGTTTAATTTTATTGCCGGATTTATAAATTTACAGTATGTAATTGAATATTTATTGAATGCTGCACGTTGAGGGTCCTAGGGTGGAACCATCGATTTAAAGAAGAAAGCACATCGTGTGGCGCACACGAATCATTAAATATTTAATTTTCAATATGCGATAGTCAATTCAAGTAAGGAGGTTTTAAATGTTGACGAAAAAAATATTGATACTGTTTATCTTAACGGTCCTGGTGGTTGGATGTGCCGGGTCTGCCAAGAAAATTAACAACCTGACACTCGGCATGACAAAATCCGAAGTGATAGAAACCATGGGAAAACCCGATTATTCAAACGTCAGAGAGGAAGTTGAGATATTAAACTATAGGCTGACTTCAAACAGTCTTTTTACTGACGCATATATTGTAAGGATAAAACAGGGAAAAGTAGACCTGTTCGGTCGTCGGGGAGATTTCGGATCCATCTATTAAATAAAGGGTTCAAGTTCACAAACAGAACCATCAGATTTGTAATTGCTTTCGCATTTCACTCGAACCCTCGAATCCCTGATTCTTCGTGTTTTATGTCAGCGGCATGACGTGATCATCAATATAATGACTGACAGAGCCCCTTTTTTCCGCATTCAATTATGGTACCATCCTCCAACTGCCTAAAAATACTCAAAATATAAAATTTTCACATTCTGGCATAATTTGTGCGATATGGGAGAATGAGAAAATTTATTACACATGCATATCGAATTTTTTAATTAAATTTCTTAGCGGAGCAGATCTATGGCCAGTGTTTTGATTATCGATGATGATAAAGCCGTTTGCCTGGCACTTTCGCGTGTTGTTGAGGCGCATGGGCACGCTTCGGTATATGCCAACACCTTAAAAGAGGGTATCGATGTGGCCATGTCCGATCCATTCGATATTGTCTTTCTGGATGTACGGCTGCCGGATGGAAACGGACTCGATAAAATGCCCCAGATTGCTGAAACCGAATCGAAGCCGGAAGTCATCATAATGACGGGAAGCGGTGAACCGGACGGCGCCGAACTGGCCATAAAAAACGGTGCATGGGATTATCTTCAAAAACCGTCTTCAATAAAAAAGATGACCCTGCCTTTAATTCGCGCACTTGCCTATCGGGAAAAGAAAATGTCCGCCGGCGCTCCCATGGCAATGAATCGGGAAGGCATCATCGGTACCAGCAAAAAACTTCAAATCGCGCTTGATGAGCTGGCCAAGGCAGCCCCCAGTGATGCCAGTGTCTCGATTAACGGAGAGACCGGGACCGGAAAGGAGCTGTTCGCCCAGGCCGTACACATGAACAGCCGGAGGGCAAATAAAAACTTCGTGGTACTGGATTGCGCTTCACTGCCGGAGACCCTTGTCGAAAGCATACTGTTCGGCCATGAAAGGGGTGCGTTTACGGGTGCTGAAAGAGCCAGAGACGGTCTTGTCAAACAGGCCGATGGGGGAACACTTTTCCTGGACGAGGTCGGTGAAATGCCGCTTTCGGTTCAAAAATCATTTCTTCGGGTTCTGGAAACCCATCGATTTCGACCCCTCGGCGAAAAAAGTGAAGTGAGCAGCAATTTTCGACTGGTCTCATCCACCAATCGCGATCTTGATGAAATGGTCCGGAATCGGCAATTCCGATCGGATCTGCTCTATCGGCTACGTTCTTTCAATATTTATCTGCCCTCGCTGAGAGAGCGTGGAGAGGATATCAAGGAGGTGGCCATATATCATATCAATCGAATTTGTGAGACCTATGAGACGAAACCCAAGGGTTTTTCTCCCGATTTTTTTGAAGCCCTGCTGGCTTACAGCTGGCCGGGGAATGTGAGAGAACTGGTCAATGCAATGGAGTTATCCTATGCGGCCGCACGACAGGAGCCGATTCTTTATTCAAGACATCTGCCCACCGAACTTCGGGTGAAAGTGGCAAGGGATGCGGTTGAAAAAATGGATCCTCCTCCCACCCAATGGGCCGGCATTACCGGCTCCTTTCCGACCCTGCAGACACTTAGAGAGAACATCATCGCCGAAACCGAACAACGGTATCTGAATGACCTGTGGGTTCATGTAAACGGACAGATCGCCGATGCATGTTCCATCTCGGGGATTGGACGCTCCCGTCTATATGATCTTTTGCGAAAGCACGAAATTTCAGGTTAACGCGAATCCAAGTATTTGGCACGGGTTTACACGGAATACATCTTGTTTCGCCTGGCGGCGAAGAGATATTTTTTTGACACGGATTTCACAGATCAGGCTACGCTTTCAGCTTCGACCCGACAAGTTTACACGGATTAGACTTTTGTTCGCCTGTGAGGCGACTTGTGGGGTCGTAGCTCGCAGAGCGAAGCCCCAAATTTTAACGAATGCGCAAGCCGAAAACAACCTGTCGGGTCGTAACCTGAAACGCCAAGCCAGGCTTATCGAAAATCGAAAATCGAAATTCGAAAATCAAAAAACCTACCTATAAATTCATTTCGATATAAAAAATCCCTTGACTGCTCGAACCCCTGTATCCATGCTCCCCCGGTGTCCGGCTGGAGTGGAATTTTCCGGCAATACCGGACAAAGACCTTCGATTTAATGGATACCGCACATCGCCGATACCCGCCTGAATTTAAAAAAATACCATAAATACAATGGCTTATAAATTAAACTCATGAATGGCATGCCCTTTGCTATAAAATGTTCGAAAGAAACTCAGATGATTGGAATAGGGTGTTCAGGAAAATGATAATGAGCGAAACCATATCGAAATTAATTTTGTATTCACCATATATGAACAGTTTTATCTATAAGTTCACCAAAACTCTGGATGGCTCATCTCAGAAAGATCGCTACGAGATATATGTGCATCGAAAAGAATTAATAGAGCGTCTGCAGAATCGGCTCGACATCTGTTCCGCCATATTGATTGCCTCCACACCATATGATCTGGATCGAATTCTCCGGCTTCAACGCTTCGTCGATGGATTGCAGCTGGTGATGGTTCTGCCGGACAGAGACAGCGATACCATTGCAAAGGCCCATTCATTTCGGCCCCGGTTTTTAACATATGTAGACGGGGATTTTTCTGAAATTATCAGCGTTCTAGAAAAAATTACGGATAGATTTAACCAAAATCAATGGAAAGTCGATGATGTTTCCATGAAAAGAAATATCGAAGCGATTCACAACCTTGAAAATCCAAAGGACAACCGATGTTTGGTTTAATCGGAAAGCATATACCGGAAGGGTTTCGTCAGCGATTTTTTTCACAGAAAGAGATCATTGCAGACCCGGCCGATATCGGGATTTTTGATCACGCAGCAGAGGATGATCCGCCTGTTTCCGAGGTGATTCCAAAAACTGAGGCGATGAAAATATCGGCCCGGATACTAGGCCTTGCTTCAGATCTAAAAGCGTGTGTGGAAGCTTCCGAACCCGAGTTTCTTCAACTTGGAAACGAATTGCAGACACTCTATTCAGAGGCTACGGCTTTAACTCAGAAAACCATGGATGCGGTGGGCGACTACGGCGAATCTTCCGAAAACCACATGCTGAGTGATGTCGTTAATCTGGCACGGGAATCCCTGTCTGAATTGAAGACGGATCGGGTGCAGATCGTAGACAATCTGAAAAGCGTCGATTCGATCAGAGAGAAGCTTGATGCGCTTTGTAAAAAGACCACCATCATTGGGCAAATTTCAAAATCGTTAAAGATGATCGGACTAAACATCAATATCGAAAGCGCAAGGTTCGAAGAGGCCCGGGAACTTTTCGAAGTGCTTGCCCAGGAAATAAGCGGACTATCCAATACTGTGGGCGGCATTGGCCGCACGATTCGAGGAGATTCGGAATCGGGTGTCAAAAATTTAAACGGATTCCACATAAAAATGCAGCAGAACATGTCTCAACTCGAAAAGTTTTCCCATGACGCAGAGGCTGAGTTGAACATTGCATTGCCGGCCGTTGAAAGTATCCTGGAATTTTCAATGAATATTCTCGATCGGAGCCGAAAACATTCCGGCGATATTTCAAAGCAAATCGGCGATATCGTGGTCGGTATCCAGATCCATGACAACATCCGGCAGCGGGTCGAGCATATTGCCGTGGCCATTGAAGAGGCCGAAGCATATTTTACAACGTCGAAACCCGAAGATCTGAGCAGCATGGAATCCATGGGGATGGCGTATTCAATTATCCAGCTCCAGCTGGCACAACTCCAAAAGCTCACCATCGATGTAGTAGAAGTCCATGAGAGCAGCGTGAAGGCATTTGAGGGTCTCCAGGGGACTGTAAAAGAAATTTCATTAAATCTCAATTCCATCGACAACAACGATTCAATCCATAGCGGGCCACATTCCAGCTTGAAAGGCACTCCCATCGAAGCCTTAAAGTCGGCACTTGAACATATATATACCCTTCTTAATGAAGGCACTGAAAAGTTATTACAAGTCAACCAGGCAACAGACCAGTCTGCAAAAGCCACAGATCGGCTTTTGGATCATATGGACAACATCCGGGTAATCAATTTTGATATTCACCTGAAAGCCTTAAATGCCATTGCAAATTCGGTACGATTGGGCGCCAAGGGAAAAGCCATTGCCGTCATCGTTCAGGAGATGAAGGAATCTGCATCACGATCAAACGATTTTGCAGAAGAGGTGGATCAGATTATCCAGGACATTACAGACGCCACCCGGAGTATGAAGGATAAGGCGGACACGGATAATTTCCGTGAGAATAAAGTGAGTCAAACCCGTGAAAATCTCCACGGGGAAATGAAAAAATTTACAGATGCGTTCGGCAATTTTACAGATACAGCCAAATCCATTCCGCAAATAAGCCGGGTACTGGAAAGTAAGATCATAAACGCAAAGAACAACCTCGGTTTTTTCAAGGGGCTTTCAAAGACCTTCGATAAACATCGCGGGCATCTTGAAGAGGTGGTGAATACACTCGCGCCCTGGGCTGCACAGGCACAGGAGAGTGGGGCAGTCGATCTCGATGAAATTTCCAGCCGGTATACCATGGACCAGGAACGCGGTGTGCATGATGAAATTTTCGGCATATCCGGCGGCTCGGAAAACACTATGGAAAACAGCATTGCGAACGAATCGGAACCTGTTGAAATGTTTTCGGCAACCGATGCCATGGAAAACGATGGAGACTCAGAGGATCAGGCGTTCGGAGACAATGTCGAACTTTTTTAAACCCGGAATAGAGATATCGGTTAACCGGTTCAATAACAGACACACGGGGCAATCAGATGAAATTTAAAAGAAAAAATTCAAAAAACAAGGTGACGCTGACGTTTTCGGAAGATTTGACTTTGCCGTATGCCGAGGAGATGAAAGCGCTTTTTCTCGAAACCGTGGGAAACGGCAAAAATGTCACGGTAGCATTCCAGTCCGTTACCGACATCGATCTCTCGATGCTTCAATTACTCTGTGCGGCCCATCGAACGGCCATGCGGATGAACACGGCGTTTACAATGGATGGTGAAATTTCCGATTTGTGTAAAACGGTGATCGAAGATGCCGGTTTTGTTAGACACAGCGGCTGCCGCAACAACAAAAACAAAGCGGATTGTTTGTGGCTGGGAGGTGACGCTTAAATGAGCAAGATGATTATGACGGTTGATGATTCCGCCAGCGTTCGACAGATGGTCAGTTTCACGCTTGAAAATGCCGGATATGGCGTCATCGCAGCGGAAGACGGCAAAGATGCCCTGGCAAAGATAAACGGCGCCGGTGTCAAGATGGTGATTACGGATCTGAATATGCCCAATATGGACGGCATCGAACTGATCAAGGCCCTGCGCGCAGAGGCGGCCTACAAGTTTATCCCCATCGTTTTTTTAACCACCGAATCCCAGGACTCCAAAAAGCAGGAAGGCAAGGCGGCCGGGGCCACCGGCTGGATCGTGAAACCGTTTAAGCCGGATCAGCTCCTGGGGGTCGTTAAGAAGGTTTTGGGATAAATGAATAGTGAGCAATACAAGGGATTAAACCATGAGTGATACGAACAATCCGTTTTTAGAAGAGGCCTACGAGCTGATTGCCGAACTTGAAAATGCGCTTCTGGAACTTGAAGAAAACCCAGACGATATGGATCTGATCGGGCGTGTTTTTCGTGCCATGCACACCATCAAAGGCTCTGGGGCGATGTTTGGATATGAAAATATCGCCGAGTTCACCCATGAGCTGGAAACCGCATTCGATCTTGTCAGAGAGGGGAAACTGCCGGTTACGACGGACCTTGTAAACCTTTCCCTGTCGGCACGGGACCAGATAAAGGCCATGCTGGATGCTTCGGTGAGCGGTGATTCGGTGGATGATGCCCGGTCCCAAACAATCATCGGCAGCTTGCAGACACTGATCTCTTCAACACTCGAAGACCCCGATGATACACCGGCGATACCGGATAAAAAAAATGCAATTCCAGTCGAAAATTCAAACGGACAGGAACCGGAAGCCGATGACCCGGACTCCGGCGGCGAGATGAGTTACCGGATTCGATTCAAGCCGAATATCGACATTTTTAGAAACGGCACCAATCCGATTCTGCTCCTTAAGGAGTTAAAGGAGCTGGGACCCTGCCGGGTTATTGCCCAGATGGAAAATATTCCGGCCCTTGACAGTTTCGACCCGGAAGCCTGTTTTGTCTACTGGGACATTATCCTTACGACATCAAAGGGGATCAACAGTATCGAAGATGTTTTTATTTTTGTGGGTGACAATGCAGATATCGCAATCGATGTAATCGACGATTCAACCGACGGCAATTCCGAGGTCGATTACAAGATGCTGGGACAGATTCTGCTGGAAAGAGGGGATCTGACCGAAAAAGACCTTGAAGGGGCCGTGAACCGACAGAAGCGGATCGGGGAGATTCTCATCGAATCCGAAGCCATCGATCCGGGAGTCGTTGAATCGGCTCTGGCGGAACAGAAACATATCAAACAGTCCCGGAAAACGAGACAAGAGACCGCAACCGCCGCAAGCATCCGGGTACCGGCCGACAAACTGGATGTTCTGGTCGATCTGGTGGGGGAACTGGTAACGGTTCAGGCAAGGTTGAGCCAGAAGGCGGCGTTGAGCCCGGATACGGACCTGATGAACATCGCAGAGGTTGTGGAAAGGCTCACCGGAGAGCTTCGCGACAATACCATGAGTATCCGCATGCTCCCCATCGGCTCGACCTTCAACAAGTTAAGGCGGCTGGTGCGGGATCTTTCAAACGAGCTGGGAAAAGACGTGGTCATGGAGACAGAAGGGGGTGAGACCGAGCTGGACAAGACCGTGATCGAACAGCTAAACGACCCGTTGGTGCATATCATCCGGAACAGCATCGATCATGGAATCGAATCCCCGGACAAGCGGCAGGCGTCTGCTAAGCCGCGGCAGGGGACCGTGCGTCTGTCTGCCGAGCACTCCGGGGCAAATGTGCTGATTCGGATCATGGACGACGGTGCGGGGCTTGATGCCGAAAGTCTCCGGGAAAAGGCCATTAAAAAGGGGATCATCGGACCGGATGCGGAGATGACGGAAAAAGAGATTTTCGGGCTTATATTCGCCCCGGGTTTTTCCACGGCCGCATCGGTTTCAAGCGTGTCGGGAAGAGGTGTCGGCATGGATGTGGTGAAGCGGAGTGTCGAAAGACTCAGAGGGCATGTGGAGATCGACAGTATTAAGGGTAAGGGGACGACCATTACCCTGAAACTGCCCCTGACGCTTGCCATCATCGACGGCCTTCTGGTCGAGATCCAGGGCGCGAAATACGTGCTGCCGCTGTCGGCCATCGAAGAATGCGTGGAGTTGAGCCGGGAGGATGTGAAAAATACACACGGCCGGAACATATTAAATATCCGGGGGGCCATCGTACCTTATGTTCAGCTCCGGGAGAGTTTCGGCATATCGGGCGAACCACCGGACATCGAACAGGTGATCATCAATCAGATGAACGGGCAAAGAATCGGTATTGTCGTGGACCGGGTCATCGGTGAGCATCAGATCGTCATAAAAACCATGAGTCGGTTGTATCAAAACGTGGAGGAGGTATCCGGGGCGACCATTTTAGGAGACGGCACCGTAGCGTTGATCCTCGATGTTCAAAAGCTCATAAGGGACTCAGGAACGGAACAGCGGGCAGCCGCATAATGGTGTGATTTACAGAAATTTCTAAATCGAAAAGGAACACAGATGTTAAAGAACCTTCAGATAGGAAAGGAATTAGAAAAATGAACGATATGCTGATAAAAGATGCGGCCCAATATCTTACCTTCAAGCTGGGCGACGAGATGTTTGCACTGGATGTCGTGCAGGTTAGAGAAATTCTGGATATAACCGCCATTACAAAGGTTCCAAGATCTCCTGATTTTATGAGAGGGGTTATAAACGTTCGGGGCAGTGTGGTGCCGGTGGTGGATATGCGGATGAAGTTCGATATGCAGGCAACGGAAAACACCTTGAACACGCGGATTGTGGTCATGGAGATTAAAATGGAGGATGAGGTCACCGTTCTCGGCGCCATGGTCGACTCTGTTCACGATGTAAAGGAGATAAACCCGGATGATATCGAACCTGCACCCAAAATTGGCTCGAAATTTCGGACCGAGTTTATAAAGGGAATCGGCAAACAGGATGAACTGTTCGTTATTATCCTCAATATCGATCATATCTTTTCAAGCGATGAACTGGCCATGGTACAGGACCCGGAGACCGAAGTGGCAACCGAGGAGCAGGCAGCAGCCTGATGAATGCAGAACCATAGGTGCATAAAAACGCATACGGGGTGGTGGTGATGCGAAATAACCAGCAGCCTAAATAGGAAATAAATAATTCAAAAGGAGAAAGCCATGAAGATCAAGGATTTAAAGATCGGCACCAAACTTTTTTCAGGATTTTTAGTCGTGGTGCTCATCTTTCTGGGTGCTGCCGTATATCAGATCATGAATATCGGAAACCTGGGCGAACTCCAGGACGAAGGCGCCATGCGGGCGGGAGACGCCGGAAAGATAAAGGATGTATTAAACCGGGTGGAGGGATTTTACGCCATTGTTGCCGATGCAGTCATCAACAATGAGCTTGAAAATACAAAAAAAGACCTTGCACAGGCCAAAGCACAGATCGAAAAGGACATTGCAACCGTAAAGAATCTGGTGGATACGGATGAGGAAAAAGCAGATGCCGAGAATTTTTCTACAAAATACAAACAGTATGTAGGCCTGTTTGAAGATCAGATGCTTCCTGTTTTAGAACAAAGCGGGGATGCTGAAAAACGGTTTTCAGATGCCATGGAACTGAATGACATTGAAAAGCGGGTGACCGGAATCTACTCAGTCATAGCGGATGCCATCATAAACCGGGATCTTGACGCCACACGATCTGATCTTAAAGAGATCAAAGCCCAGGCTTCAAAGGATACGGAAACGGTTAAAGCACTAGTCGATACCGAAGCGGAACGGGCGCTTTCAACGGCTTTTGTAGACCGGTTAAATCAGTATATCGCGGTTTTTGAAAAAGAGATGATGCCCTTGCTGGATCAGGGAGAAAACGCCGATATGGGCGAAATCCGGGCCATGGATGAAAAGATCGACCAGGCGCGTGAAGAGGCCTTGGCGCCGCTGGAAAAGATCGTTTTCTCGTTGAAGCAGGAAAGCGTAAAAGCCAGTGAGGATTTAAACAAGATCCGTGAGTTTGACGGAAAAATTGACGGCATAAGGGATGAGACCCGGGCACCGCTGGCAAAAATTAATAAATCATTGACCCAGGAGCAGGTCGCGGCGGATGAAGAATTTGATTCGACCCGCAGCCAGACCATCCAGATAGCGATTATCGCATTGATCTGCGTGTTCATTATCGCCGTTCTGATTGCTTTTACCATTACCCGATCGATAACCAAACCGCTTGTGGAAGTCGTGGCTGCCAACAACAAACTCGCAAACGGGGATCTGACCGTCGATCTGACGGTGGATCGGAAAGACGAAATCGGCATACTCATGGGGTCCATGAAAGAGATGGTCGGGAATTTGCGGAACATCGTAACGAATATCCAGACGGCGGCAAAAAATGTCGCCTCCGGAAGCCAGGAGATGAGTTCGAGCTCTGAGGAGATGTCCCAAGGCAGCACCGAGCAGGCGGCGGCGGCAGAGGAAGCCTCTTCATCCATGGAACAGATGGCGGCCAATATCAAGCAGAATTCGGACAATGCCACCCAGACCGAAAAGATTTCCATAAAATCATCAGAAGATGCAAAAGAGGGTGGAGATGCTGTCACCGAAACGGTTACGGCCATGAAAGATATTGCAGAAAAAATATCCATTATCGAAGAGATTGCCCGGCAGACAGATCTTCTTGCCTTAAATGCCGCCATCGAGGCAGCGCGCGCCGGCGAGCACGGAAAAGGGTTTGCAGTGGTGGCATCTGAGGTCCGGAAGCTTGCCGAACGGAGCCAGACCGCAGCTGGAGAGATTAGCCGGTTGTCGAACAGCAGTGTAGAGGTTGCGGAAAAGGCAGGCGATATGCTGAACAAGATGGTTCCGGACATTCAAAAGACCGCAGAGCTTGTCCAGGAGATCAGTGCCGCAAGCAATGAACAGAATGCCGGAGCAGACCAGGTCAACAAGGCCATCCAGCAGCTCGACCAGGTGATCCAGCAGAATGCATCGGTCTCCGAGGAGATGGCCTCCACAGCAGAAGAACTGGCAAGCCAGGCTGAGGAGCTGGAAAGCTCGGTTGCCTTCTTTAAACTCGACGAGAAACTGACCGCTTCAGCCGGTATCATGCGGAATCATGCCACAGCAGCTTCAAAAGATAGGAATGCGGTACCCGCCTCACAGCCGGCGGCAAGAGCGGAGAACAACATCATGAAAAAGCCCGTGGCCGATAATGGTGCTGCAGCCGGGTCAGGGATTTCAATCGATCTGGAAGACAATTCCCAGGGCGGCGACAAACATGATGCAGGCTTTGAAAGATACTAAAATGATACGGATGTTAGCAAGGAATAACGGCATAAAAGGGGAAAACACGGACAAATTCGTTTTTGAAACGGAAACCAATCTGTCGGATGCCGTATTTAAAAAGTTCAGTACGTTTATTATCTCCGAAACCGGCATAAAAATGCCGGTTTCAAAAAAAACAATGCTTCAGGCACGGCTCCAGAAACGGATGCGAAAACTGAAGATAAAAAATTATGAGCAGTACTATGACTACGTTCTCGGCGCCGGTAACGGCGCCGATGAGCGCATCCATATGATCGATGTCGTTACCACCAATAAAACGGAGTTTTTTCGTGAATCCAAACATTTCAATATTCTTACCGATTCGGTGCTTCCGGAGCTGATAGAGAAAAAAGGTGCCGGGAACAGAAGGCCCCTGTCAGCCTGGAGTGCCGGATGTTCAACCGGCGCCGAGGTCTATACGTTGGCCATGGTGCTGTCTGATTTTGCCGAAAAGGTGAAAGGCTTTAAATTTAAAATCCTTGGAACCGATATTTGCACCCAAGTATTGGAAAAGGCAAGACTCGGCATCTATGATGAAAAAGAGGCGGACGACATCCCGATGCCGATGAAAAAGAAATACCTTCTCCGGAGCAAAGATAAAAGCCAGCCCAAGATACGGATCGTACCCGAACTGAGAAAACCGGTGGAATTCAGACGTTTGAATTTTATGATCGATGATTTCGGGCTCCGTACGGTCATGGACATTGCCTTTTGCAGGAACGTGATCATCTATTTTGACCGACCCACCCAGGAGGCGGTTCTTGGGCGCATATGCCGGTACTTAAGCCCTGGCGGGTATCTGTTCACCGGGCACTCGGAAACATTAAACGGTTATAATCTCCCTCTTCGTCAGGTAGGCGCCTCAGTTTATCAGAAAACTTGATAATGAGTCGTGATGATAGAAGAGAAACTTCAAAATGCAGATACCCAAACATAGCGCCGACACCGGCTTGACCCAGGTTTTTTTAAAACCGGGTGAAATATATCTGAGTAACACCCCGGCAAGAATCAGTACCGTATTGGGCTCCTGCATATCCGTAACCATGTACCATCGACGGTCCGGGGTCGGCGGCATCTGCCATGCGGTGCTGCCCAACGGAAATGGGGCACCGGTGGTAAACAGCGGGTCTGCGAATTCAGAATTGAAGTATGTCGATTCCGTATTTGGATATCTGTACTATAAAATAAAACAGGCTGGAATCCCGGCGAGTCAATTGGAGGTAAAACTTTTTGGCGGCGCCTCTTTAATGACCGGTTCTGAAAGATGCGGCACGGAGAAAAGCATCGGCAGTCAGAATGTCAGAAGGGCGAAGGCGGTTATCGGAAAATTCAACCTTAAGATTGCTGCGATGGACGTCGGTGGAATATCCGGGCGGAAGATTGTTTTCTTTACCCACACCGGTACGGTCTGGGTTAAGCGGCTTAACAAAAATGAATTGATGGACGGAAGTGAATTTTATCATTCAAGTAGAAAAGAAAGGCATTAGTAATAAAGGGACGGTAATCGGTTATGAATAAAAAGATACGAGTTCTGATCGTGGACGACTCTGCGGTCGTTCGCCAGACACTTCAGAATATACTGGATTCGGACCCCCAGATCGAAGTGATGGCCACGGCAGCAGATCCCTATGCTGCTGCCCAAAAGATCGGCCGGGAGGTACCGGACGTTATCACTCTGGATGTCGAAATGCCCCGGATGGACGGTCTTACGTTTCTTCAGAAGATCATGAGCCAGCGTCCCATCCCGGTGGTGATGTGCTCCAGTCTGGCCCAGAAAGGGGCAGAGACGACATTAAAAGCACTGGAGTACGGCGCGGTGGAGATCATTGAAAAACCGCGGCTGGGTACCAAACAGTTTTTAGAGGAGTCCAAAACTCGGATCTGTGATGTGGTTAGAGCGGCCGCGTCCTGCAAAACAAAGCGGATTGCGCCGATGCTGAAGGTGCAGCCGAAGCTGACGGCCGATGCTGTCATTGCAAAGCCGGTGAAATCAAAAGCAATGATCCGTACCACAGAAAAGGTTATTGTCATCGGCGCATCGACCGGCGGGACAGAAGCGCTCAAACAGCTGCTTCAAGGGGTGCCGGCGGATTCACCGGCCATCGTAATCGTCCAGCACATGCCGGAGAAATTTACCACCGCTTTTTCACAGCGTTTGAACCAGGTTTGTGAAATCACGGTCAAAGAGGCTGAAGACGATGACACGGTCATTCCAGGCCGTGCGCTTATTGCCCAGGGCAATAAGCACTGCCTGCTGCATCGGAGCGGGGCCAGGTACTATGTAGAGATAAAAGACGGCCCGCTGGTGAGCCGGCACCGACCATCGGTGGATGTGTTGTTCCGGTCTGCGGCACGCTATGCCGGCCCCAATGCCGTGGGTGTCATTATGACCGGTATGGGAGATGACGGTGCCCGGGGGATGCTTGAGATGAAACAGGCAGCAGCAGCCGTTACTATCGCCCAGGATGAAGCCACTTCGGTGGTATTCGGCATGCCCCATGAGGCCATCAAACGGGGCGCAGTAGATGAGGTCCTCCCACTCGGCTCCATCGCAAGGGCAATGGTGAGAGCTGCTTCTAAATAAGGAAAATTTCCAAAAGAATGGATTGCATATGTTTTGTGTAAAAGAGTATGGGGATAATATCGGAACACTGAAAAACTATTTCCTGGATTTGAATCAGGCCATGAAATTTGTCGAAAAAGTCATTAAAATTTCAGGCTGCAAATACAGATGCACCGGCCCCAATGAGTGGCACTGCAGGGGTAAAGAAGAATTCCTTAAAATAGAACAAATATAGTAGATATTAGGTAGATAGGCTGTAGGCGTTTAGGCTGAACAAGATATTTCTAACTGCGATTCAAAAATTTTGAGGGCCGAGAAGATTTTGGGTGCCCTGCTTCAAGCTTCGCTCTGCGAGCTTGGGGCTTCGCTCTGCGAGCTACGACCCCACAAGACGACCCGACAAGTCGATCAACGCGCAGATAGCGCAGGCTTCATAAACTAACAGCCTTTAGCCTACAGTCTAAACAACCTGTTAAGACTACACTTTGGCATATACACCTTTTGCCTGGCTTATGATCTTTCCCTGTTTCTTTAATTTATAAATGATGTTGTGAATTTTCTTGTCGGGGAAACCGGTCTTTTTTTTCAACGCTGCAGTGCCTGCACCATTTTTTGAGCGGCTAATGATCTGATAAACCGCTTCTGTTGCAGTGAGTGCTGTTTTCTTCTTTGGGGCGGATTTTTTTGCCGTCTTTGGGGCCGCTTTTTTAACGGTTGTTTTTTTAACAGGCTTTCGGGCCGGTTTTGCCGCCTTTGCTTGGGCTGCTTTTTTCGGTGGGGAGTTTTCCATACCCTCTGATTTTGCCATGGTTTCGACTTTTTCTGCTACAGATTCAAAACCTTTTGCGAGTGACTTCATTCCGTCGGATAGTACTTTTAAAAACTTTTCCAAATCTTTCATACCGGATTACCTCCTTTTTCTTTGGGGATTATAACTACGAAATATAACATCCAAATTACATTTGTAAAGGCGCCTACGATCGATTTTTGGGAAACGTTATATTGGCTTGGAGAAGAGGGGCCACGGTTTCAATGGTTTGTGTTCTAAAAACCTTTGCACGTTGATGATCCAGGTAGAGAGCAAAGGGCATGGAGCATAGAGAACATAAGAATACCGTTAATCCCCTACCTGTCGGGCGTACCCCGGTGCTCCATGCACTATGCTCCATGCTCAGTCATCCTCCTCTGTCGGAATCACAAACTGTTCAATATCGTCGGGGTGGACATTGGACTCAGATACGGCAATATTGCGCACAGAGACTTCCGCCTCATGTACGGTGTCCGGGCTGCCGGAAATGAGCGGATGCCACCATTGCAGGTCCTTTCCCTCTGCGATGCGTCTGTAGGCGCAGGTTTCAGGAAGCCAGGTGAGTTCTTGAACATTCCGTGGAGAGAGTTTCATGCAGTAATCGGGCATCATATAGGGATCGTGGTAAACCCGGCACCGGCTCTGCCGGGTATCCAAATACCGGCATGTTACATAGGTTAGATATACCTTCCCTGTATCTTCATCTTCCATCTTGTGCAGGCAACAGAGGCCGCAACCGTCGCACAACGCCTCCCATTCATGATGTGTCATTTCGAAGAGGGATTTATTTTTCCAGAAACAATGTTGAAGAAAAGGATTCAAGGGTTCAAGGATTCAAGTGATTATTTTCTGAAGACATGTTAGGGAATTATAGCACATTGTTTCATTTTCTGCATCTCTTTTTTAGTGTGGCTAATACACCTTTCTTCGCAATTCTTAATTCTACTTTGTCACTTTATTAGATTGATCACCGGCGATCCATGGACGTTCTGATTTCTGTGCCGCTCCTTTCGTGTTTTTGGTGTCAGGTGTTCCGCCGGAGGCGGATTCAGGTGTAAGTTCGCCGGTTTTTCCTTGCTGAAACCCGAAATCCGAAACCTGTCGAAGAACCCGTCTGAAGCGAAGCGTAAGCGGGGAAACCTCATCTTTTGTCAAATGTGACAAAGTAGAATTAATCATTCCACTTGAATCCTCGAACCCTTGACCCCTTGAATCCTAGTTTGCCGGCATGTTTCTTATTTCGTAGGTTTGTGCGGAATGGATAAACTGAAATAGATTCTCACTGTCGTTCGGATTGAGACCCATGTATTTGCCACCGATAAAGTTCCGGGCCCTGTTTGAAAGACTATAATTTCTTACGATTTTTATGGAAGTTTGAATCTTTATATCTCTATTTTTCAAAGCATCCGAAAGTATGATTTCACATTCCAGTTGATTTCCCTTTTCAAGATGGTAAAGAGGATTTTGCCTGTTGTTGACAGTTTTGACTACGGGTATTCCGATCCCGGTTGCTGAGATATCGTGAATCTTAAACCCTTTGCCGGCGACATAAGATGTGTCGTTATAGGTCAGTTTTCCCTGTATATTGTACTTGGGATTTGGTTGAATGCGATACGCTCCCCGGATATTGGTTCTTTTCAGGGGAAGATCATACCGGACAACAACGGCGGCTTCGGTTTGACCGGCAGAAAGTTGGTAATCCGATTCAAAGTTGATGATATCACATTCGATCCCAATCCGCATGGTTTCAGACTCCTGTGGGCCCACCAGGGTTGTCGCCTCCATTTTCCGATAATTTCTGTCTGGAAACAGTTTCGGGTTTGTCTGGGACAAAATCATACGCTTTGTATGATAGTCGCATTCGTGTATTATGGTGGAGCGGACTGTCGGATAAAGGGATTCAAGATTAAAGGCAAGATCAATCTTTCTGCCGGTGGGAAAAAATTTTTCAACAGGATCGACTGTTTTGGATGGTTTTTGGCTGACCGATATCACGTTTTGAAACCTCCTGCCCTTTTGATTTTATGCGATTCCCTCGAATTCTCTGGCCCTGACACGATGTATCCCCTGGTTTCACACCCGTTCAATGGGGGCTTTCGCGCTTTGAGCTGTTAAAACACTATCTGATTATAAAATCGGAAATTTCATAAAGAAACTTGAGTCGATTTTTATCGGGAATGACGATGTAATGCGGAAAGCGCTTGCAAAAATCAGACAGCAGGGTTATGCGGATGATATAGACTGACACCTCTCAATTGAGCGTATTTGCTCAATTGGGGCTTAATGCCGCAAGGAAGGGAGGTGGTACGAAGCAGACTGCATCACGCCAACCTGGTACCCATTCTTTTTCATGGGTGGGCATTGCCTGGTATGGGAGAAGGTGCGATACGCCTTCGGTTCGAATTCATGCAAATACTCTAAATCATGGGAAATGAATTGCAATAAACCCGAAAATTTGAAGGAGGGATTGCCATGCGTAAGTTCCAAAAGAAGTATCTGGCCATTGCCGCTGTTTTGATTCTAACCTCAGTTTTGTTGACGGGCGTCTCCTTTGGTGCGGATAAGACCTATACCCTCCGTTTTACCACCGTCGCCTCTCCGATCTCGCCCCTGTACAAGGGGATGGAAAAATTTGCCGAAACAGCCGATAAACTGAGCGGCGGAAAGATCATCGTAAAGCTTTTCCATTCCGGACAGCTTGCCAACCAGAAAACAAGCATCCTGCAGACCATGAAGGGGACCCTGGATATGTCTATCGATGCAAGCCCCTCCTGGTTTGCGGATTTGGCGAGTTATCCTGAGATCGGTGTGCTGGAGGTTGCCTATCTTTACCGGGACATCGATCACATGTATCGGGTTCTGCTGGGGCCCATCGGGCAGGAGTATTGGGATAGGCTGGCTAAGAAATCCGGCCTGCGGGTTCTTGATGTATGGTATCTGGGGACCCGGCAGCTCAATTTTACGAAAAGAGTCGGGGTTGTAAAAACACCGGCCGACTTGAAGGGAAAAAAGCTGCGCATGCCCAATTCGGAAGCCTGGCTCGATGTGGGAAAGGCGCTGGGCGCAAATCCGACACCGCTTGGGTTTGGTGAAGTCTACATGGGTTTAAAGACGGGAACCATCGATGGTCAGGACAATCCGCTGCCGACGGATTTTGCTTCCAAGTTTTATGAAGTCACCAAATACATCGTGCTCACCGACCATATGATCGGGTATGTGAACCCGTTTATAAATGAGAAGCTCTGGCAGAGTATGCCCGAAAATTACCGGGTTTATATCAAAAAAGCCCTCGATGTCGCCCGGAGCTACCAGAATTATCTGGTTCTGGAGCAAGAGGCGTCCCTCCTGGGTCAATTTCAATCGGAATTCGGAATGGAAGTGGTTGTTCCGGATAAGGCGGCCTTTATGGATCATGCTGCAAAATTCTACAACCAGGAGAAGTTCGACAAACGCTGGGGCAAGGGGATGTATCAGAAGATCCAGAATGTGAAATAGGGTTATCGATTCCCGGAGAATAACGAACCGCAAAGGCGCGAAGGGCACTAAGGAAGATGTTTTTTTTCGAATCTGTGCATCGGCAAGAGAAAACTTAGCGTTCTTGGCGCCTTGAGCGAAGCGGGCGGTTCAAGCTTCGTTCTTGCCATACCCGGGAAAGGGAGACATGAAAAATATTGGAAATAAGATACTCGACTTTATCGAGATTCACCTGGCCGTCTGGGTTTTTGTTCTCCTTCTGACTTCAATATCCATCGAAGTGTTTTCACGGTACGTCCTTAATGAACCGACCCCTAAATTTTTCGAGATATCCATTTATTCCTTTGTCTGGACGATCTATCTGGGAGCTGCTCTGGCCAAACGGTACAATCAGCATATCCGATTCGACATTATCTACCAGAAACTCCCCGTAAAAGGCCGACTGCTTGTGGATATCGTTTTCGATACTCTGACAACTTTGGTCATGCTCTATCTGCTCTTCCCCTGTATTAATTACACGCTCTGGTGTTACCGGATCAAATCATCGGCCTTGAGGGTTCCCTGGACCTACCTGCTGATCTGTTTTCCGATTTTTGTGGTCCTCATCCTGATCCATAATTTCAGAGATATCTACACGAATGTACGCATTTTTATGGGTAAAGCGACTGCGCGTAAGGAGGTGCTGCCGTGGCAGTAACGGTGTGGCTGACAGTGTTTCTGTTGATTTTTGCGCTCGGATACCCGGTTGCCTTCGGTATGTTTATCAGCTCCGTTCTTTACTTCATTATTGCCGGCATCGATCTGTCTACGGTTATGGACACCATGGTGATTGCCTACGAGAACCAGTTTGTTCTGCTTGCCGTGCCCCTGTTTATCTTCTCCGCCAAAGTCATGAATGCCGCAAAATTAACAGACCGTCTTTTCGACTTTGCCAAAATCCTGGTGGGACCCCTGCGAGGCGGACTGGGTCATGTCAACATCGTGTCGAGCATCATCTTTGCCGGGATGTCAGGATCTGAAATCGCCGATGTGGCCGGTTTGGGAACCGTTGAAATCAAAGCTATGAAAGACGCCGGTTATGACGGCCCCTTCGCCTGCGCGATTACCTGCGCGTCGGCGACCATCGGGCCGATCATTCCGCCGAGTATCCCCATGGTAATCTACTCCATGCTCTCCGGCGCATCGGTGGGGTATCTTTTTTTAGGGGGCGTGGTTCCCGGATTTATTCTGGCGGCTGTTCTCATGGTCCTGGTTTATATCCTTTCCGTTATCCGGAATTATCCCACCGAAAAATGGCCGCCCTTTGGGGAATTCGTTAAGATTATCATACGATCAATACCCATTTTAATGGCCCCGGTGATTCTGTTGGGAGGCATTTACGGTGGTGTGTTTACACCCACCGAAGCCGCTGGTATGGTCGGGGTCTATGTTCTGATCCTTTCCGTGCTCGTGTATCGAACGCTGGGTTTCAGATCCCTCTACAAGGTGGTGATCGAGACGGTGGTAAGCAGTGGATTTGTCAGTTTCATCGTGGCGTGTGCCTTTATATTCGGGTATGTGGTGGCAAGGGAGGAGATCCCGGTCCTTATTACCAGGGCGTTTATCGCTCTGGGTCTCATGGAAAGCCAGATGACGGTGCTCATCTCTTTAAATGTCCTCTTTTTGATTCTGGGCTGTTTTATCGATGTATCCGCCATCCTGCTCATTATTGTGCCGCTGGTACTGCCGCTGGTCCAGGAAGCCGGCATCGACCTGGTCCATTTCGGTGTTGTCACGGTTTTTAACCTTATGATTGCACTCGATACGCCGCCATTCGGCCCCACGACATTTATTACCAGCGGTATCAGCGGTACACCACTCAACGAAGTCATGAAGGAAATGCTCATATTTATTGCATTTGAGCTTCTGGCTTTGGCGATAATAACCTATTTTCCGATCACGGTTCTCTGGATACCGCGTTTGGCAGGGTATCAGGGGTAGTTCACGTCCAAACAGAGGATTCAAGGGGTCAAGGGGCCAAGGATTCAAGTGAAATGCTAAAGAGTTTCAAGGAATTGAAAGTCTGGCAAAAGTCATACGAACTCTGTTTAGAGATATATAGAATAACAGGCAAATTCCCAAAGGAAGAAAGATACGGCCTAACATCACAGATAAGAAGATCCGGTGTGTCCATTCCTTCGAATATAGCAGAAGGATATGGAAGAAAGACAACCGCAGATTACATCAGGATGCTTTACATATCTTATGGTTCTGTTTGTGAACTGGAAACGCAGACATTATTAGCAGGGGAGTTAGGTTTAATTGAAAAAGGTGAATTGGGTACACTAAAAAAAGACATCGCCGAAAGTGAAAGAATGTTAAAGGCGCTGATAAACTCTTTAGAACACAAACCCTTGAATCCTTGACCCCTTATCGAAGATCCCGCTGGCCTTTGCGGGGAATCCTTGGACCCTTTTCCTCTTAGGATGTATACCATGATAGAAACGAACCGACCAAATCTTTCACCCATCCAAAGCCGGGTTCGGTCCCGGGTGAAGAGAGGACTCAGCATTCCCGGTATTACCATTCTGGATCCGGACGGAAAGATTTTGGAAGACGATCAACGGAAGTTGTTTCGCTACATTGCCCAGGAAGGAAGAGGTGCTGATATTTTATTCGGTGTCGGTACCACCGGAGAATTCAACCGGATGACCAACGACGACCGCCAGCGGCTCATCGCCATCCTCGCCGATGAGGTTCACAAGATCAACAAAGGCCTTACCCACCGGGGTCGGAATCCGGTCGAGGGATGGGCCGGAGTGACTGCCGAAACAAAATCACTGACCCTCGACAACATCGAATGTGCCATGGACAGCCGTGCGGATGCGGTTGTCATTGCCCCCATGTCGATTGGGGATCTTGAGGAGGTGGTCTCTTTTTTTCATCGTGAAATAAACGATCTGTTTGAAAAAAGAGGTGAGTACATACCCATTTTCCTCTACGATAACCGGGATATCGCGGTACACCCCGGAAGGCAGCATATTAAGACCGTCGATGTAAAGCGACTCAGCCGGTTACCGTTCATTTTCGGAATCAAGGTCTCTGCGCCCCGACACGTTTTGGGAAATTATATGAGAGGGGCTTCACACTACAACGATCAGGGGGAATTTGCCATCTACATCGGAAATGCGCTGCTCATCTTCGATGTGTTTCATCTCGAAAGCTCTCTTATAGGGCTTGTAAGGGAATACTGGAATCGATTTCTGATGCACGACACCCTTCCGGTCGGTGTCGTTTCGGGGCCTGCCAATGTGCTTCCGAGAGAATGGAAACGTGCCTGGCATGCCTGTTACACCGGTGATGAACATCTTGTGGGGGTATTCAAAGAGATATTTAAGGATTTTGAAAAAGCGCAGATATATACAGAAAATGGCGCCCCGGTTGAAAAGGCCATTGCCTGCTTTAAAGCGGCCCTTAAGATAGACGGTGTTGTTTCAAGCGATACGGTGGCTCCCGGGACCCCTGACTTTACGGAAGGACAGAGAAAACAGTTTGCAGAATCGTACCATCTAATCAAGGAAAAGATCATCCGGATGTGTCCGCCAAACTGGGTTTCACAGGGTGCGGGGTAAAGCCCTTTAAGAGTTTTGAATTTTGAATTCTTAATGGCCGTATCATTTTCGTTAACTTGGTTGTTGAGAAAGTTCCGGTTTATATAATTGACAGAATGCCTCAATTTTAGCTCACTTCAAATTTTAGCTCATTTCAAATTTGTTTTCAATGCCCAACGGCCGCAAGGAGGGATAATGATAGGCGCCTCATCACCACACATACCGTCCCGGCCCATGTCCCGTCGGGAGTTTCTATATCTTGCTTCTTTGTCGACGATTTTTTGGGCCGGCGGATGTGCCACAGATCCGGTTACGGGAAAATCAGAGCTGATGCTTGTTTCGGAGAGCATGGAGATCGATATCGATAAAAAGAATTCTCCGCATCAATTTTCCACAGATTACGGGATTTCACAGGATAAAGCTTTAAACAGGTATCTGGAGGATATCGGCAAAAGATTGGCTGCAACATCACATCGGCCCGGCATGCCGTATTCGTTCCATGTGGTCAATGCCGTCTATGTCAACGCCTATGCGTTCCCCGGTGGAAGCATCGCAGCTACGCGCGGGATTCTTCTGAATCTTGAGAATGAAGCCGAACTTGCATCACTTTTGGGACATGAAATCGGGCATGTCAACGCCCGTCACACCGCAGAGCAGATGTCCAAGGGGATGTTGACCCAGGCGGTTTTGGCAGGTATTTCAATTTACGCAAGCTATCAGATGCCCGGTTACGATCAACTCATCTCGCAACTGGGAATGATGGGCGCCGGTGCACTGCTTGCCTCCTACAGCAGAGATAATGAACGGGAAGCAGACGCTCTGGGTATGGCGTATATGGTCCGCACCGGGTATGGAACCGACGGGTTCATCGGATTGATGGATATGCTAAACACCCAGTCAAAACATCAAATGAATGCCTTTGAACTGCTTTTTGCCACCCATCCCATGAGTGACGAGCGGTACCGGAGAGCCATTAAAACGGCTCGATTCCGTTATGGATACGCCAAGGATCAACCGGTTTTCAGAGAACGGTACATGGATAATACCTCAAAATTGAGAGCCCAAAAAGATGCCATTGAAGCGATGCAGGCGGGTGAACAGGAGATGGCGAAACAAAACTTTTCCCAAGCCGAGCGTTATTTTATCAAAGCAGTTGATCGGGCTTCAAACGATTATGCCGGGCTATGCCTGATAGCCAAATGCAAATTGGCCCGGGAAAAAATGCGTGATGCCCTTGCATATGCGGAAAGGGCGGTTCGGGTTTACCCGACAGAGGCCCAGGCGCGGCATCTTGCCGGTTATGCGAAGATAAAATTAAGGCGATACGATGAGGCCTATGAGGACTTCAGCACTTATGAGAAACTTCTTCCGGGAAATCCCAATACCGTTTTTTTTAAGGGCCTTTCGCTGGAAGGCATGGGAAGGATCAATGCATCGGCAAATCAATACAATCGGTATCTGCAGTCAGTAAAAGAGGGCAAATTGGCAAAACATGCCTATCAGCGATTGGTTCGGTGGGGATATATACGGTAGCCGGAGAAGGAGCAGGTAAGAACATGGCATTGAAAAAAGGTCTTTTGATGGTTTTTACCGGAGACGGAAAGGGGAAGACAACCGCAGCTTTGGGGCTTTCCATCCGGGCAATGGGGCATGGGTTCAACGTGTGTATCATACAGTTCATCAAAGGATCATGGACCTATGGAGAGTTGCAATCGATGACACGGTTTTCGGATCTGATGGATTTTCATGTTACCGGAAGAGGCTTTACCTGGAAATCCGAAGACCTTGAAAAAGATAAAAAAGCAGCCCAGGCGGGGTGGGAGCTTGCAAAAGGCGCCATGGCATCGGGAAAATACCGGATGGTGATCCTCGATGAACTGACCTATCTGATAAAACTGAACATGCTGGGTGAAAAAGAGGTCATCGAAACCCTGCTGGACAGACCCGGTGATCTTCATGTTGTTGTCACCGGAAGAGGCGCCTCCTCGGGTCTAAAAGAAGCCGCCGATCTGGTAACGGACATGCAGGCGGTTAAACATCCATTCTCACAGGGCATAAAGGCACAAAAAGGGGTAGAGTTTTAACGTAAAGTCTTTTTGGGCGCTTAATCATGATTTTGGTGTTTTTTGTGTTGAAAAATTTTTCAATTCAACAATAGCCGGATTAATTAAATTTAAAGTGCCTAAAGTTTGAAGTGCCTAAAATTAAGGTATCCTATCAATATATAATGACCGCGCTGAAAGCGCGTTCCTCAATTTTAGCTCACTTTAGTTCACTTCACATTTCAAACTTATTAGATCGGTCCGAAACGCTACGGCAAAGAAATCATGGCAGGTTTCTATTTGTCCCCGGTTTATCCGGGTTGGAATCGTACCACCAAAAATCATTCTGATTCAATGGATCGTATGTTTTCAGTTTGCCTTTCACCCGGACCGTCGGGGATAATCTTGTTTCATCCCGGCCGCATCGCATGAGCCGGTCTACGCTCATGACCCAGCCCAGCAGCATGCCGTGGCTTTTAAAACTTTGCAGGCTGTATTCAGAATCCGAAGGATACATCGGGCATTCTCCGGATCTTACCGCTGATAAGTGATTCAGCGGGCCTCGGTAAAACCGGACAACCGCGGCAAAGGGATTCAGCCCGGATCCGTCATCCGATTCCGGCCGAATTTCTGGTTCGGATCGGCATGAAACAATGGCGATGGTAACTATCAATAAACAGAATACCCGTTTCGGCAGATATCTCTGATGGTCCTTTCTTATCGGTTTGAATGAAAAAAGCGCCATATATTCATTATTGTATATTCATAGACGGATTTTTGCAAGATCGACCCCGGTGACAACCAGGGCCAATGCATTTGGATTTGGTTTTCAGAAATAATCCGTCTGCGGTTGAAGATTTGCACTTACTCAATGAACATCGAACGCTCAACATCGAACGTCCAACATCGAATAATGCATTCTGTCAATTTATAAAAGACTGAACAGCACGCCGCGCAAGCGCTGGCGCTGCGGGAGCGCCTGCGCTGCGCGAGCAGATTTACCCTTTAAAATTCGATCCTGCTGAGTCATTCGGCCCTGAGTTCAGGACCCATTGGCGCGTCACTGGTTGCGGTCTGTTTGTATTAAAATAGATAAAGCGCAGCGCTTTCCGCATTCGACGTTCGATGTTCGACGTTCAATTGTTTTTAGATCACGTCTTTAGCGTGATTCACTGTTCAATACAAACTCAGCGATCCCAGAAAGTCCTGTAGGATTTGAATGGTTACGCATGGGGCATAGGGTATGAGGGTATCTTGTTCGCCGAGCATTCCTGGAAAAATTTCTTGCGGTCTGAATAAATGACAGATATGATTATAGACATTATAAAAGCCGGATCATATCCAACGCTACTTGACTACGCTTAAAAGCCGGTATACCTGTCTCTCTACATAATGACTACCTCTTTGGATTTAGACTTTTTTTGTCATCGCTGTTGAAATGTTTAATTTATTCCCTAATTCAATAAAGAACCTGACTTAAAAAAACTGGTTCCCGTCTTCAGGAGTGATATTTTTTATCCTGATTGAGAGAAAATCGATTCCAACGATTTTCCGGCAATTACCCAAAAAAAGGAGAATGAACATGATGAAAAACTTTGCAAAGGGACTCGCCCTTCTGATTACAGCCGGCTTGCTGATGGGCTGTGCCGGGCAGCAGATGAAAGCATCGGGGCCGCCGTTTACGCCGCATAAATTCGAAAACGACCGTTATGGACAGAAAGTCGATAACTTTATCGTTGGCTCCTCGCTGTTTCATGTGGGTAAATCAAAATCCAGCTTACCCGCGATGAGATAAATCATAGTAATAAGATTTCGTTTACTGCGGTAGCCTCGAGCCCTGGCCTTGGCCGCCTGGATCAGGCT